>Ga0209702_10003273_pt1 | contig 25888 bp, 28 predicted proteins | sample FRY01_FD_187210 | JGI IMG/M metagenome (GOLD analysis project Ga0209702, IMG submission 187210) | Freshwater microbial communities from Lake Fryxell liftoff mats and glacier meltwater in Antarctica - FRY-01 (SPAdes) (version 2) | ecosystem: Environmental > Aquatic > Freshwater > Ice > Glacier... | reverse complement strand
GGAGGGTGAATAGAGTTTTTTCCATGACGTTAGCAATCCGGTAGGAATCTGCAAACCGTACCGCTTGACCCAAAAAAACAAAAGGGGTTACAACAAAACGGCTGTAACCCCTTGATTCATATGGTCGGTGTGAAAGGATTCGAACCTTCGACCCCTTGCACCCCATGCAAGTGCGCTACCAGGCTGCGCCACACACCGAAGCTTTGAATTATAGCGTGCGCAGAAAGAGCGTCAGTGCGTAGCTGCCAGCAAATCGCGGATTTCAAACAGCTCGCGACGCACCAATTGCAGCCGCTGTTGCGCAGCGCTGCCACTGGGTAAATCTGCGCCGTCATGGCCGGGCTCGCTGTCTTCAAAATCGGCGGAATCAGGAAAGTCAGAATCGCTACCTTCAATCACCTCGATGCCGTCCAGCATGACTTCGCCGTTACGGCGTTTGTCGCCCGCAAGTTGCACAATCTCGTGCAATTTGTTGCGCGCGCCGCTGATCGTAAAACCCTGGTCGTACAACAAATCCCGGATTCTGCGGATCATCAGTACTTCATGGTGCTGGTAGTAGCGACGATTGCCGCGCCTTTTCATCGGGCGCAGCTGCGTGAACTCTTGCTCCCAATAACGGAGCACATGAGGTTTGACACCGCACAAATCGCTCACCTCACCGATGGTAAAGTAGCGTTTCGCGGGAATGGGTGGAAGGGATTTCTCCAATTAAATCAATGCGCTAAAGCGGAAACCTCCAAATTTACTCTAAGTCGAAACTTAGCGCAAAGGGGTTTTTGAATTTTTTTAAATGTGTTGCGCGGTTACACAATTGACAACTGTTTACGAGAGTTTTTGGGGTCAGAGCCCAAATTCGCCGAGCCTACTCAGCCAGGCCATTACCCTGAATCTGATCTTTGAGCTTGTGGCTGGCGTGGAAGGTAACGACGCGCCGGGCCTGAATGGGGATGGCTTCGCCGGTACGCGGATTGCGACCAGGCCGTGGAGCCTTGGTACGGATTTGAAAGTTGCCAAAGCCGGAAATCTTCACGTCTGTACCGTCCACCAGACTGTCGGAAATGAGATCAAAAAACGCGTCAATCATGTCTTTCGATTCGCGCTTGTTGAGGCCGATTTGCTCAAACAGCAATTCCGCCAGATGCGCTTTGGTGAGCGCCGGGGTTTCCAGGCTTTCAATCGAAAATTCCATGTCCGCTGCTCCGCGTGATTATTTTTTTAGGGCTTCACCCGTTGATCTGGATAGTCAGGTTCGCAAGCGCGCCTGTAATTGAAGCTGAAGATTATCCAGCACTGCCTGGACAGCCGCTTCTATCTCTTCCTCGGTCAGTGTAGCGGCCTCGCTCGTCAGCACCAAGCGCACAGCCAGGCTTTTCTCGCCCAATTGCATGGAGCTACTCGCCTGCTGTGGCCTATAGACATCAAACAGCGTTGCGCTTTTGAGCAGGCCCTTGGTCCGTTTGCTATCAGCACCTTCAATGGCAGCCATCAGTGCAGCGTGGGTAGTGCTCTCTGGCACGATGACGGCGATGTCACGTTCAACCGGCTGGAGCTTGCTAACCGCCGCAAAAACGGGCACCCGTCGCTGCAACACGGCATCCAGCTCAAGTTCAAACATCAGCGGGGCCTGTGCCAGCTCGTAGCCTTGACGCCATTTGGGATGCAGCTCACCAACAAAGCCGATGGACTTGCCTGCCACCGATACGCTGGCGCAGCGGCCCGGATGCATCGCCGGATGTGATGCGGGGGCAAAGTCCGCCTGTAGGGGTGCAAGTAAGGCCTCCACATCGCCCTTGATATCAAAAAAGTCCACGTCCTTATCAAGCTGCGCCCAACCCAAGGCCGCACGCGGGCCATAAGCTAGGCCAGCCACGCGCATGGGCTGGTTGAAACCTGCAACCGTCGTATCGGTGTTCTGGCTCTGCGCGTCACGCAAAAATACCCGACCAAGCTCAAACACATTGACACGCGGTGCCTTGCGGTCAAGATTGAATTTCAGCACCTGGATCAGCGATGCCAGCAGAGACGAGCGCATCACACTCATCTGGCTGGCAATCGGGTTCAGCAGCCTGATGGGATTGGCATTGCCGGCCAGTTCATGTTCCCAGCGCTCTTCGACAAAACTGAAATTGATGGTTTCCTGGTAGCCCAGTGCTGCAAGTGCATGGCGCACGGCGAATGGGCTGCGTTCGGCTTCAGTGCGGATACGCGCCGTAATCGGTGCCAGCGGTGGCGTAGCTGGAAGGTTGTTGTAGCCAACCATACGCACGACTTCTTCAATCAGGTCTTCTTCAATTTGCAGGTCAAAGCGGTAGCTTGGCGGGGTCACGGTTAAAGTGCCGTCACCCTCTGTCACGCTCAAGCCAAGGCGCTTGAGCGCATCAAGGCACTGGGCTTGTGTCAGCGGCATACCAATCACCTTGCTGGCACGGGCCACGCGCAACGTGACAGGTGTTGCCTTGGGTAAATTGACCTGCGCATCGTCCATCGGGCCGCACACGGTTTGCGGCGTGCCGCAAATGTCGATGATGAGTTGCGTGATGCGCTCTAGGTGCTCGACCGTATGGCCAGGGTCAACCCCGCGCTCGAAGCGATGACCTGCATCGGTGGAGAAGTTGTAGCGGCGTGAGCGACCTGCAATCGCCTTGGGCCACCAGAAAGCGGCTTCTACATAGACATTTTTGGTCTCATCAGACACGGCGGTAGCAGCGCCGCCCATGATGCCGGCGAGCGACTCAACTTGGCTGTCGTCAGCAATCACACCGACTTTTTCATCAACTGTGACCGTGCTGCCGTTCAGCAGCTTGAGTGTTTCACCCGACCTGCCCCAACGCACATCGAGTGCGCCGTTGATTTTGTCGAGGTCAAAAATATGGCTCGGGCGACCCAACTCAAACATCACGTAATTTGAAATATCAACCAGCGCCGTCACGCTGCGCTGGCCGCAACGCGCCAGACGATCAACCATCCACTGAGGGGTTGCAGCTTGGGTATTGACGTTGCGCACCACACGGCCTGAAAAGCGGCCACACAGATCGGGGGCGCTGATTTTGACTACCAGCTTGGTCTGGTCAGACACTGCCACTGATGGAAAAGTCGGCGTATTCAACGCTGCACCAGTCAGCGCCGCGACTTCACGCGCCACGCCGTAGACACTCAGGCAATGCGCCAGATTGGGCGTGAGTTTGAGGGTGAACAGCGTGTCGTCGAGCTTCAGGTGGGTACGGATGTCTTCGCCCAGTGGCGCGTCCGCCGCCAGTTCCAGCAAACCGCCATGGTCTTCTGACAGCTTTAACTCACGCGCAGAACACAGCATGCCCTGGCTCTCCACCCCACGAAGCTTGCCGACTTTGATAAGAAACGGCTTGCCGTCGTCACTGGGCGGTAGCTCGGCGCCGACCATGGCGCAGGGCACCTTGATGCCGACACGGGCGTTGGGCGCACCGCAAACGATGTCGAGTAACGCGCCCTGCCCTACGTCTACCTTGCAGACTTGCAGGCGATCAGCATCCGGATGCCGTACGGCCTCCCTGATTTCACCCACCACAATTTTGCTGAACGGTGGCGCGACGGGCTTTAGTTCTTCAACCTCAAGCCCAGCCATCGTCAATGTGTCGGCGAGTTGCTGGGTAGACAGTGGCGGGTTGCAGAATTCGCGTAACCAGGATTCTGGGAATTGCATGATTGGCCTTGTGAATGTTTAGCTTTGAAATTGCGATAAAAAGCGAATATCACCATCAAAAAACAAGCGCAGGTCATTGACACCGTAGCGCAGCATGGTCAAACGGTCTGGCCCCATGCCAAAGGCAAAGCCAATGTATTTTTCCGGATCAAGCCCCATGTTGCGCACCACATTCGGATGCACCTGACCAGAGCCAGCCACCTCAAGCCAGCGGCCAGCAAGAGGCCCGGTCTGGAACTGGATGTCGATTTCAGCACTCGGCTCTGTGAACGGGAAAAAACTGGGCCGGAAACGCAGCACCAGGTCATCGCTTTCAAAAAAGGTACGGCAGAAATTGGTAAAGACAAACTTCAAGTCTTTAAAGCTCACGTTCTCGCCAATCCACAGGCCTTCGCACTGGTGGAACATCGGCGAATGGGTTGCGTCGCTGTCAACACGGTAGGTACGGCCAGGCGCGATAACGCGAATCTCTGGCATCGAGCCTATAAAGGCTCCTGCGTTATCTTTGCCGGCGTCAATCAGGGCGCGATGCTTTTTGACATGCTGCACCGCATAACGGATCTGCATCGGGCTGGTGTGGGTACGCAGCAAATTCGGTGCGGTCTCGGTGCCGCCTTCGACATAAAACGTGTCGTGCATGGAGCGCGCCGGGTGGTCTTCCGGCGTGTTCAGTGCAGTGAAATTGAACCAGTCGGTTTCAATTTCCGGGCCTTGTGCAACATCAAAACCCATGGAGCCAAAAATCGCTTCAATACGCTCCAAAGTCAGTGACACAGGGTGCAATCCACCTTGTGTACGCTGGCGGCCAGGCAGGCTGACATCCAGCGCTTCGGCCTTGAGCTGCTTTTCAAGTTCGGCATTGGCCAGCGCGTTGCGACGCTCGTTAAGGGCTGCTTCAATCGCCTGCTTGGCAAGATTGATGGCTGCACCGCGAGACTTTTTCTCGTCTGCGCTCAAAAGGGCCACGCCCTTCATCAACTCGGTAAGCTTGCCTGACTTACCGAGAAACTGCGCCTTGGCGTTCTCAAGATCGGCAGGCGTTGCGGCTTGCTCAAAACTGGTTTGGGCGCGTAGCACCAGAGCGCTCAGGGCATCAGGTTGATTCATGGCTTCTCTTGAATTCTTTTGTTTGTTTGCAACGCCAGTGGGTTATTGGGGTCAGACACCAATAACCCACGAAACCAGAAAAAAGGGCCAGAGCTTTTTCAAGCTCCAGCCCTTTGTTTTCATACGTGACAAGCTATTAATTCAATAGCAGTCCAGGCTGAAATCAGGCCGCCAGCTTGGCTTTCACCTGTTCAACGATGGCACCAAATGCAGCGCTGTCGTGAATCGCCATGTCAGACAGAACCTTGCGGTCAATCTCGATACCGGCTTTTCTCAGGCCATTGGCAAACTGGCTGTAGGTCAGGCCGCAAGCGCGGCTTGCAGCATTGATACGCGTGATCCAGAGGCGACGGAACACGCGCTTTTTGGTACGGCGGTCACGGTAGGCATATTGCCCGGCCTTCATCACCGCTTCTTTGGCGATCCGGAAGACGTTACCGCGGCGACCACGGAAACCTTTTGCAAGGGCTAAAACTTTTTTGTGGCGGGCGCGAGCCGTTACACCACGTTTGACGCGAGGCATGTGATTACTCCTTGTTCGTCGTTAAATTAAATGCCACGGCCTGGCAGCATCTGTGCCATGCGACCCATTTCGGTCTCACGAACAGTTACCGTACCACGCAGTTGGCGCTTGTTTTTGGTGGTCTTCTTGGTCAGAATGTGACGTTTGAAGGCTTGACCGCGCTTGACGGTACCACCTGGACGAACGCGAAAACGCTTTTTAGCGCCGCTCTTGGTCTTCATTTTGGGCATGTTAATGCTCCTTTTCATTTGTGCTCGTGAGGCGCTGCGAAACTCTCGCAAACTTGATGGCCCCGAGCCACTTGTTTTTGGAGGCCAGACCGAAGTCCAGCCTCGCAGGAAACGCAAACGCATTCCCTAAAACAGCCTGTTGAAAAATCAACAGACCACTTGTTCAAAACCTCAAGCAGTTGCCGCAGGTGCGGCGGTTACTACCTCTACCACTTGCTTCGCCCCCGGCTTTTTACGGCCCGGCGCGATCATCATGACCATCTGCCTGCCTTCAAGCTTGGGGAACTGCTCCACCACAATCAAATCTGCCAGCTCATCACGAATCCGCGCCAGCAGGGCCAAGCCCAGTTCCTGGTGCGTGATCTCGCGACCCCGAAAGCGCAAGGTGATCTTGCACTTATCGCCATCTTCCAAAAAGCGCTTGATATTGCGCAATTTGATGTTGTAGTCACCATCATCAGTGCCGGGCCGGAATTTGATTTCCTTGATCTCGATCACTTTTTGCTTGGACTTCGCTTCCGCTGCCTTCTTTTGCTCGGCGTACTTGAACTTGCCGTAGTCCATCAACCTGCACACGGGCGGTACCGCCGTGGGTGAAATTTCTACAAGATCTACGTCTGCTTCACCGGCAAGGCGTAGGGCCTCCATGATGCTGACAACGCCTAAGGGCTCGTTGTCGGGGCCCGAGAGTCGTACTTCGGGGGCCATGATTTCACGGTTCAAGCGGTGCTTGCGTTCTTCGCGTTGGCGGCGGTCACGAAATTCAGTAGCGATGGTTCTAGTCCTTAAATCTTGCTATAAAAGCTATAGCTGCTCACGCCCATATAAAGACCAAAATGATCAACAAAACTTGTCAAAAATCAGGTTTTTTGTGCAATGTCGGCAGCTATTTGCTGTGCAAACGCTTCGATCGACATCACGCCAAGGTCTTTGTTACCCCGGGCACGCACCGCAACAGTTTTGGCATCCCGCTCTTTGTCGCCTACGACAAGGATAAAGGGGAGCTTCTGAAGCGACTGCTCTCGTATTTTATACGTTATTTTCTCGTTGCGCAGATCCAAATGCACCCTAAGCCCTTGATTTTGCAGCGTTTTAGCAACTTCTCGGGCGTAATCAGCCTGGGAATCGGTGATATTGAGGATACAAACCTGCACCGGAGCTAGCCAAGTTGGCATCGCCCCGGCGTGTTCCTCGATCAAAATACCGATAAATCGCTCCAAGCTGCCAACAATCGCGCGGTGCAACATGACGGGGCGATGGCGTGCACCGTCTTCGCCCACGTACTCAGCACCAAGCCGCTCGGGCATGGAAAAATCGACCTGCATGGTGCCGCACTGCCACTGGCGACCAATTGCGTCTTTCAGTGTGTACTCAATCTTCGGCCCGTAAAACGCGCCGTCACCCGGAGAAATTTCGAATTCACAGCCAGAAGCGCGCAGGCTTTCAATTAGTGCCTGTTCGGCCTTGTCCCAACTTTCGTCGGAGCCGATGCGGGCTTCAGGCCGCGTGGCGACCTTGTAGATGATGTTCTTGAAACCGAAGTCGGTGTAGACCTTTTGCAGCAAGGTCGTGTAGTCCACACACTCCTTGAGGATCTGCTCTTCGGTACAAAAAATGTGGCCGTCATCCTGCGTAAAGCCGCGCACCCGCATGATGCCGTGCAAACCGCCCGATGGCTCGTTGCGGTGGCACTGGCCAAACTCACCGTAGCGCAGCGGCAAATCGCGGTAGCTTTTGATACCCTGCTTGAAGATCAGGATATGGCCGGGGCAGTTCATGGGCTTTAAAGCGTATTCGCGTTTTTCGCTCTCAGTGGTGAACATGTTGTCGCGGTATTTGTCCCAGTGACCGGTTTTTTCCCACAGCGTTTTGTCAATAATCTGCGGCCCTTTGACCTCCTGATAACCGTTGTCCTGGTAGACCTTGCGCATGTACTGCTCAACGCCCTGCCACAGCGTCCAGCCCTTGGGATGCCAGAACACCAGCCCCGGCGCATGGTCGTCGATGTGAAACAGGTCAAGCTCTTTGCCCAGCTTGCGGTGATCGCGCTTGTCGGCTTCTTCAAGCTGAGTCAGGTATTGCTGCAACTCGTCTTTGGTGGCCCAGGCGGTGCCGTAAACCCGTTGCAGCATTTCATTGCGGTGATCGCCGCGCCAGTAGGCACCTGCGAGTTTCATCAACTTGAAAAACTTCAGCTTGCCCGTGCTCGGTACGTGCGGGCCACGGCACAAGTCTTCAAAATTGCCCTCACGGTACAGCGACACGTCCTCGCCAGCCGGAATGCTGGCAATGATTTCGGCCTTGTAATGCTCGCCAATGCTTTTGAAATGCGCCACCGCTTCGTCACGCGGCAACACCCGGCGAGTGACGCGTTCATCCTTTGCTGCAAGTTCGGTCATGCGTTTTTCAATCGCCACCAGATCTTCTGGCGTGAACGGCCGCTTGTAGGAGAAATCGTAGAAAAATCCGTTCTCAATCACCGGGCCAATGGTGACTTGCGCGTCAGGGAACAATTCCTTCACGGCATAAGCCAGCAAGTGCCCCGTCGAGTGGCGAATCAAATCCAGAGCGTCGGTATCTTTGGCGGTGATGATGGCCAGCGCGCTGTCTTTTTCAATCAGGTAGCTGGTGTCCACCACTTTGCCATCGACCTTGCCACCCAGCGCAGCCTTGGCAAGACCAGTACCTATGGATGCCGCAACTTCGGCCACGGTGACCGGTTCGGCGTAGTCGCGTTTGGAGCTGTCAGGAAGTGTGATTTGAATCATGGTTTGGAAAACAAAATAAAAAAGCGCGGACGAGCCGCGCTGGAAAAACTGAAAGCCGGAATGGCGTCATTTTACGCCGTCCCGGACTGCACATCAGCTCAGTGAAACTGCTCTTCTTCAGTCGAGCCAGTCAGTGCAGTCACGCTGGACTTGCCACCCTGGATCGCGGTGGTGACTTCGTCGAAGTAACCCGTACCCACTTCCTGCTGGTGCGACACAAAGGTGTAGCCGCGCTCGCGCGCTGCGAATTCGGGCTCCTGCACCTTCTCGATGTAGGCCGTCATGCCGCGCTTGACGTAGTCTTGTGACAGGTCATACATGTTGTACCACATGGAGTGAATGCCGGCGAGCGTGATGAATTGGTACTTGTAACCCATGGCGCCGAGTTCACGCTGGAACTTTGCGATGGTGGCATCGTCCAGGTTCTTCTTCCAGTTGAACGATGGCGAGCAGTTGTAGGCCAGCATCTTGCCTGGGTGAACCTTGTGTACAGCGTCGGCAAACTTCTTGGCAAACTCAAGGTCAGGCGTGCCGGTTTCGCACCACACCAGGTCGGCGTAATGCGCGTAGGCATTGGCGCGTGCAATAGCCTGGTCAATGCCTTTGCGGGTCTTGTAGAAGCCTTCGGCCGTGCGCTCGCCGGTCAGGAAAGGCTTGTCGATCTCGTCGTAGTCGGAGGTCAGCAGGTCAGCGGCTTCTGCGTCGGTGCGCGCAATCACCAGTGTGGGCACGCCGCAGACGTCGGCGGCCATGCGGGCAGCGATCAGCTTCTGGCAGGACTCGCGGGTGGGCAGTAGCACCTTGCCGCCCATGTGGCCGCATTTCTTGACTGAAGCCAGTTGATCTTCCCAATGCACACCACCTGCACCAGCCTTGATCATGGCCTTCATCAACTCAAACGCATTGAGCACACCGCCAAAACCGGCTTCTGCATCGGCCACGATAGGTGCGAAGTAATCGACATAACCGGTATCGCCGGCATCAATGCCCTTGGCGTGCTGGATTTCGTCGGCACGGCGGAAGGTGTTGTTGATGGTTTCGACGACTTTTGGCACCGAATCCACTGGGTACAGGGACTGGTCAGGGTACATCGACGAATAGCTGTTGTTGTCGGCGGCGACTTGCCAGCCAGACAGGTAAATCGCTTTCACGCCAGCCTTGACCTGCTGCATGGCCTGACCGCCGGTGAGCGCGCCCAGGCAGTTCACGTAAGGTTCTGTGTGCAGCAGGTCCCAGAGCTTTTCAGCACCGCGGCGGGCCAGCGTGTGCTCGATGGGGAAGGAGCCACGCAAACGCACCACATCGGCGGCGCTGTAACCGCGCTTGATACCCTTCCAGCGCGGATTGGTAGCCCAGTCTTTTTCGAGGCTAGAAATTTGCTGCTCGCGGCTCAATTGTTCAGTCAGGGTTTGCGGCATGGTGTTGCTTCCAAAAGTTAAGAAAAAAACGAACTCGCTATGGATTGGGATTAGTTTAAGTCTTATAGAAGACTTTTTTCAATCTTATGTCTTATATAAGATATAAATTAAACTCAATGGAATCAAATACATTTTTAATACTTATCACAATACGATATTAAATTTCTCGTATTGAGAAATATTTCCGCACCGCACCATTTTCATATTTCACATCAAGAAATATAAATACCGATTGTGAAATCTACAGTCAGGCCCTACAGCGCTGCCTGACGGATGTCCCGGTCAATGCGCTTCTGGTGCCGCAGCATAGCCACGCTGTAGGCGATGATGCCCAGCGAGACAGCGGCAATCAGCAGGGTTGCCGCTGCATAAATCGACGGGTTCACGCCGCGCCGCGCATAGCTGAAAATCACCTGCGGCAAAGTCGTCACACCAGGGCCTGACAGGAATTCTGAAATAACGACATCATCAAACGACAGCGTGAAACTCAAAAGCCAGCTGGACACCAGCGCCGGGGCGATGTTGGGCAACGTGACCAGAAAAAACACCTGCATCGGCCTGCAGCCCAGATCCATTGCAGCCTCTTCAATTGAGCGATCCATCTCGCTCAGGCGCGACTCGATGACGATGGTGGCATAAGCCATACCCAGCAAGGTGTGGCCCAGGACGATGGTGATAAAGCCGCGATCCGGCCAGCCAATCGCTCTCTGCACCGCCACCATCAAAAGCAGTAGCGACATGCCGATGATGACCTCGGGCATCACCAGCGGTGCCTTAACCAGCCCGTAGAACAGCGTACGCCCTGAAAAGCGTGTGTAGCGCACCAGCACAAAGGCGGCAAAGCTGCCAAGAATGACCGACAGCGTGCCCGTCAGCAAGGCCACCTTGAGCGACAGAAAAAACCCTTCAACCAGCCGTGAATCATCCAGCAGTGCCGCATACCAGCGGAGTGAAAAACCAGTAAAAACGCCATCCTGCCGCGTGCTATTGAACGAGAAAACAATCAGGAAAAACAGCGGAATATAGAGAAACAGGTACACCGCACCAAGCCATGCATGGCTGGCATTTTTCTCGATGAAGCGGCTAATAGCTTTCATGTGGTGATTTACCGGTCTAAATGCCCACTGGTTCGCCGGTAATACCAAGCCAGCGGCAGCAGAATGACCACAATCATCACCACCGACACGCTGGCGGCACGCGGCCAGTTGTTGCTGCTGAACATCTCGTCCCAAACCACGCGACCAATCATGATGTTCTCGGCACCGCCCAGTAGCGATGGAATCACAAACTCGCCCACCGCCGGAATAAACACCAGCATGCAGCCAGCGACGATGCCCGATTTGCTCAGTGGCACGGTCACCAACCAAAACGCCTTCCATGCGCTGGCGCCTAGGTCGTGCGCGGCCTCCAGCAAACGCACATCCATCTTCACCAGGTTGGCATACAGCGGCAAAATCATGAATGGCAGGTACACATAAGTCATGCCGACCAGCATGGACACATCGGTGTAGAGCATGACCAGCGGCTGGTTAATAATGCCAAGCCAAAGCAGCAGGTTATTGAGCACACCCTGGTCCGCGAGGATGCCCTTCCAGGCATAAACGCGCAGCAAAAACGAAGTCCAGAACGGCAGCATCACCAGCATCAACAGCGCGGGGCGAATCGACGCTTTAGCCCGCGCCAAAAAATACGCAAACGGGTAGCCAACAACCAAACAAAACAACGTGGTCAGCAGCGCGTACTTCAATGAGGTTTTGTAGGCATCCACGTAAATGGTGTTGCCCGGACCCGCATCAGTAAAGACCGACAGGTAGTTTTGCAGCTTGAGCACCAGCCGCCACGAGCCACCCGATGTATCAAGCAAAGGTGCAAACGGGTCAATGCCACTGCCCATGTCGGTCACGCTGATGCGCAGCAGAATCAAAAACGGCAGCACAAAAAATACCAGCAACCAGACGTAGGGCACGCCAATCACAAAGCGACGACCCAGCTTGTTTTGCAGGTGCTTGAAGAGGCGGCTCATGGCTATCAGAAAACAGCTACTGCGCTACTGTGTTAGCACCACAGGAGCCGTGTCGTCCCACCAGAAAAAAATCGGGTCGCCCCAGGTGATGACTGTGCTCTCGTGGCGCGTCATGTTGGTCTCCGTGACCTTCACGGTGCGACCGCCCTTCATCTCGATGATGAAGGTGTTGTAGCTGCCAAAGTAAGCTATCTCTTTGACCTTGCCAATGAACAAATTGACAGCCACACCGGCTGGCTGATCTTTAGAGAGGTGAATTTTTTCAGGTCGCACAGCAACCGCCGCCGCCATACCCAGCGCGCCGCTCCTCACACCGTCTATTGCGTGACCCACATTGACCACGCCGTGCTCGGTGGTCACCTCGCAGCGGTCTGCCTCATCGAGGCTCAAGCTACCCTCAAACAAATTGACGTTGCCAATAAAGTCGGCCACGAAGCGGCAGTTCGGGTATTCATAAATCTCTTTGGGTGTGCCAACCTGCAGCACCCGGCCATGGCTCATCACGGCAATGCGTGATGCCATGGCCATGGCTTCTTCCTGGTCGTGCGTCACCATGACGCAGGTCACGCCGACTGATTCAAGAATATTGACCAACTCAAACTGCGTGCGCTGGCGCAGCTTTTTGTCCAGCGCGGCCAGCGGCTCGTCCAGCAGCAACAATTGCGGTTTTTTTGCCAAGCTACGCGCCAGCGCCACCCGCTGCTGCTGGCCACCCGATAGCTGGTGCGGCTTGCGTTTGGCAAAGGCTTGCAACTGCACGAGATTGAGCATTTCATCAACTCGCGCGACCATTTCCGCTTTGGGCATGCCTTCGCGCTTGAGGCCAAACGCAATGTTGTCCCAGATATTCAGATGCGGAAACAGCGCATACGACTGGAACATCATGTTGATGGGCCGCTCATAGGGCGGCATGGCTGCAATGTTTACCCCATCAAGTACCACTGAACCGGAAGTAGGCGTTTCAAACCCGGCCAGCATACGCAGCAAGGTCGATTTGCCGCAACCCGAGCTACCGAGCAAGGCGAAAATTTCGCCCTTGTTAATCGACAGCGACACCTCATCAACCGCTGCAACGCCATCAAAGCGTTTGACCAGCAAATCCGTTTTTAAAAACCCTTCGGTGATGCCTGACAAAGAGGTAGCCGACAAAGCTCAAGCCCCTTTTTTGAACAGCGTGAAGACGTTGCTCATCGACTGCCGCGCCTCGTTGCTGAAGCTGGCGGGCGAGACCATTTTTTGCAAGTTGGCCGCATCAGGGAAAACAGCCAGGTCTTGGGCGATCTCGGGCTTGACGTTCGCCAGACTGGCCTTGTTGGCAGTCGCGTAACCCAGCTCGTTGGTCAACGATGCAGACACTTCAGGCTTCAAAAAGTAATTGATAAATGCGAGCGCATTGTTCGGGTGTTTAGCATCTTTCGGAATCGCCAGGTTGTCAAAAAAGATCAGGCCACCGGTTGATGGCAGCAAGGCCTCAACCTCATTGCCATTCTTGTTTTCAATCGCCCTGCCCTTGGCGATGTTGATGTCACCGGCCCAGCCCAGGACTACGCAGGCCTTACCAGCCGCCAGATCATCAATCATGGTGCTGGAGAACAAACGCAGATGCGGTCTCACCTTGGCCAGCATGTCGCCAGCCGCCTGATGGTCGGCTGCGTCATTTGAATATGCATTTTTGCCCAGGTAATGCATGGCCGGCGGAATGACCTCGGTCGGTGAATCCAGAAACGCAATGCCGCAGGACTTGAGTTTGGCGGTGTACTCGGGGTTGAAGACCAGCTCCCACGCATTGGCGGGCATAGGCATACTTCCCAAAGCCTTTACCACTTTGGCTTTGTTGATGCCGACTGTCGTGAAGCTCCAGGCCCACGGCACCAGGTAGACGTTGCCCGCGTCAATCTTGTCGAGCTTGGCCATGATGCTGGCGTCCAGATTGCCGTAGTTGCTGATTCTGGTTTTATCCAGCTTCATCAACAGGCCGCCATCAATCTGCGATTTGGCGAACACCGCACCCGGTACCACGATGTCATAACCCGTGTTGCCAGCCACCAGTTTGGCTTGCAGGGCTTCGTTGTTTTCAAAAGTCTGGTAATTGACCTTGATACCGGTGTCAAGCGTGAAGTTGGCGACCATGTCTTTGGCGATGTAGTCGGGCCAGTTGTAGATGTTGAGAATTTTTTCTTCGGCGGTGGACAGGGCGGCAACAGGTGCCGTAACGGGCATTTCTTCTTTTTTGCCGCAGGCAGTCAGTGCTCCAGCGGAGAAAGCCAAAGCCCAAAAATATTTTTTCATGATGTTCCGGTTCCAGCGGAGAAATGGTCAACAAAAAGAGATGTAGCGGACAAGGCGACTGGGATCGCACATCCGAACCAAATCTGCCTCTAGATTGTATAAGAGGGGACCATCATGTTGTCACGCACCATGGGGCCGTATTCTGGACAAGTCCCATCCACAGAGCCCATCCTGATGTAGCAGCTAGTGCAAATCCCGCGAGTCGCACGGCCCAGCGGTCAGATCCACGCTGTCGCAAGCGCAGCCATAGCCATGGGCCAGCCATCAAGGAAACGCCGCTACCCAAAGCGAACAAAACCATGACCATCGCACCCTCCATCGCATTGGCGCTCAATCCGGCCACCAGCACGGCAGAGTAGAGCAAGCCACAAGGCAACAAAGCCCACAACATGCCAAGCAATAGCGGCCCGCTGGAGCCCGGCTGTGAAAGCTGTATCCGTTTCCAGATGGCACGGCCTGTGCCCTCAAGCCATATAGGCTGGCGCGCGCGCCAAAGCAGCATCAGACCAAGCATCAGTGCCGCAGCATGAAACAGCGACCAGACAGGCCGAAGCGCAGCCGAATGAATCGTAAGCCACCCAAGACCCTGGATAGAGGCTGCCGCCAGCACGCCTAGTACAGAGTAACCCGCCAATCTGCCCGCCTGAAACAGCCACAGCGATCCACCCACTGCCCCTTTGTTAACGCGACCCATTCCGCCACATGCAGATCCACACATAGCAACACAATGCGGCCCACCCGCGATACCCATCAATAATCCAGTCACGGCAAGCGTAGTGCCCATCAGATGATTCTGGAAAATTTGGCGCGGTTGCGGTCAGCCTGTAGATATCGGTCAAACACCATGGCCACGGCCCGAACAAAAAACCACCCATTGGCGGTGACCTGGATGCCGGAACTGTCCAGCACCACCAGTCCTTGCTCGGCCAGCGCTGAAAGCGCCGCCAGTTCAAGCGCAAAGTAACGACGAAAATCAATCAGGTAGGCCAGCTCAATGGACTCAAACTGAAGCTGCCCCTGGCACATCAAGGCCATGATGACCGCGCGCCTGACCAGATCATCCCGCGAAAGGGCGAGGCCGCGAACCACAGGAAACCGGCCCTGGTCAAGATGGCCGTAGTACTCCTCAATAGTTTTGGCATTCTGGCTGTAGATGGCACCCACCCTGCCAATGGCGGAAACTCCCAGTGCAATCAGGTCGCAATCGGGCTGCGTGCTGTAACCCTGAAAGTTGCGATGTAGCCGTCCCTGCCGTTTGGCCACGGCCAGCGCGTCATCGGGCAGGGCAAAGTGGTCCATGCCCACATACACATAACCCGCCGCATCAAACGCAGCCAGAGATTGCGAGAGCATGGCCAGTTTGCTGGAGGCTGGGGGCAAGTCGGCGGTAGCGATGCGGCGCTGCGGCTTGAAGCGCTCCGGCAAATGGGCATATGCATAAAGAGCGACCCGGTCAGGCCGCAAGGCCGTAACCTGTGCCAGCGTTTTATCGAAAGACTCAGGTGTTTGTTGCGGCAGACCATAAATCAGATCCAGATTAACCGACTCGAAGCCCTGGGCCCGAGCCGCCTCCACCAGTGCGAACACCTGCTCTGCGGGTTGAATCCGGTGCACCGCTTTTTGCACCGCAGGGTCAAAGTCCTGCACGCCAAAACTCAGGCGATTGAACCCCAGCTCCGCCAGCACGCCCAGTCGATGAACATCCACCGTTCGCGGGTCCACCTCAATCGAATACTCCCCGCCGGGCGCAAAAGAAAAGCTGCGGCGCAGCATGGCCATCAGTGCGCGAAGTTGCACGTCGCTCATGAAGGTCGGCGTACCGCCGCCCAGGTGCAGCTGGGTCAGTACCTGCCCGAGGCCCACATGCGCGGTGTGCAGGTTGATTTCCCGGTCCAGGTAGCGCAGGTATTCGTCGGCCTTGTCATGGTGCTTTGTGATGATCTTGTTACAGGCGCAGTAATAACAAAGGGATTCGCAGAAGGGGATATGCACGTAAAGCGACAGCGGCAAAGTCATGGCGCCAGGCCCCGCACGGCGCTGCTTGAGCGCCCGCACATAGTCGGCGGCGGCAAAATACTCGACAAACCTGTCCGCTGTCGGATAGGAGGTGTAGCGTGGGCCGTTCCCGTCAAATCGGCGAAGCAAATCGGGGGAAACAACGCTCATAAAGGGGAATCCTCAGGGTTAGTCCACACTGTGCCGCCAAAAGCAAGGCGCGACCTTGATATGGATCAAGTCCAAACCAGAATATGAAGTTCGGGCTTATCATGGGACTTCAAAAGAACGATCCAATGATTAAAGAATCCATTAAAGTAGCCTGCTCAAACTGCAATTTGCGTGAGCTCTGCATGCCAGTGGGTTTAACTCCAGAAGAGTTGGTTCGGGTTGATGAGCTTGTAGCCACCCGAAAAAGCGTCAAGCGCGGATCCATACTTTTTCACACTGGCGAAAAATTCACCTCGCTGTATGCCATTCGTACAGGTTTTTTCAAAACCTGCATCAACACAGAAGATGGCCGTGACCAAGTGACTGGATTTCAAATGGCTGGGGAAGTGATTGGACTGGACGGCATCGTGAACGATCAGCACACCTGTGATGCGGTTGCACTCGAAGATGCCGAAGTCTGCGTCTTACCCTTTGACCGCATTGAAGAAATCTCTCGCGAAGTCAACGCCCTGCAGCGCCACGTACACAAAATCATGAGCCGCGAAATCGTTCGAGAGCATGGTGTCATGCTGCTGCTTGGAAGCATGCGCTCGGAGGAACGCCTGGCGGCTTTTCTGCTCAATCTGGTGCTGCGTTTGCAGGCACGCGGGTTTTCAAAATCCGAACTCATCCTACGCATGACCCGCGAAGAAATCGGCAGCTATCTCGGCATGAAGCTTGAAACCGTCAGCCGCACTTTCTCAAAATTTTCTGACGATGGCGTGATTGAAGTCAACCAGCGTCACATCCAGATACGCGATGCGGAGGCGCTCCAACGTATCGTCAATCCACAGCTTTGTCATTGACGCTCTACAAGGTGAGCTGGCTCGGTTGTGGCGAGCCATAAAACCAGTGCGTTGCAAGCAATGCCAACCAGCCAGAATGAAAAAAATGCCACGCTATAAACGCCCTGACGCGTCGGCTGCCCCAGATAACCTGGCCAATGGATTTCGCCAGGGTCGATGATGGCAAAAACCAGTACTTCCAGCAGACACGCCGACAAAAAAGCCGGCCAGATGATGATCGCCCAGCGCCTGGCCTCAGGGGCCTTGGCTGATTCAAGGGCCTGCATTGATCCGCCCTCCCGTCGCACTGTGGTTGCGCCCCATTTTGGCAGGCTGCATAGGCGGCTGGGCTTTTTGGACTTCCTGGCCTAACGCAATCCCTTCCCGGTAATAGTCCTCCGACACCACTGCGTCTGGCCCACGCAGAATATAAATGGCGGTGATGACACACGCAATCACTGCTGAAAGCGGCCCTGCGATCACCATCCACACATACGGCTCCTTCCACCACGGCCTAACTGTTGGCACCGATCTCGGTACAGATGAAAAAACCTTGCTAATTTTGGCTGTAGTTTGCATGCTTGATTCCTTGAAACAGACTTCTACCTTCTATCTACCTTTTATCGCGGTACCAAAAAGACTGATTTTTCAATCACTTCATCCTGAGACAAACCCTGAATTGAAATCACAAACGTGATCGGATGCGAACCCGGGGTAGCGGCATCCGCCGGTACCTGAACGCGTACGGGAACCCAGCGCGAACCAGCTGCATCGACCACCACTACCGGGTCCGTCACAATCCGCACGTCCTGAAGCCCGGCAACACCCATCTGATACTGCTGGCTGAGCTCAGTCGCATTCATGATTTGCAGGCGGTACACGTTTTCTATCAGGCCCTGACCGACTACACGCGCCATGGCACCACGATCCCGCACCACGTCTACCTTGAATAACGCGCGCGTCCACAAACTCCACAGCAAGACCGTACTGACCAGCACCAACACAGCGGCATACGTCAGCACCCGGGGCCGCAATACCCGGCGAAACATCGCTGCACGCGACAGCTTCAGGGTCATGCCGTTTTGCGTGCTGTTGCGAATCAAACCGCGCGGGTAGTGCATCTTGTCCATCACGCTGTCACACACATCAATGCAGGCCGAGCAACTGATGCATTCATATTGCAGCCCCTTGCGAATATCAATGCCCGTCGGGCAAACCTGAAAGCACAGATTGCAGTCAATGCAGTCCCCCAGCCCTTTGGCGCGGTACTTTGCAGGTGTATCGCTACGCGAACGTGAGCCACGGCCTTCTCCTCGTACTTCGTCATAAGTGACTATCAAGGTATCACGGTCAAACATGGCGCTTTGAAATCTTGCGTATGGGCACATGTACTTGCAAACCTGTTCGCGCATCCAGCCAGCGTTGCCATAAGTGGCAAAACCATAAAACAGCACCCAGAACAGCTCCCACGGTCCCAATGAAAAACTGGTAACTAATGCCGCCAATTCACGGATCGGCGTGAAGTAGCCAACAAAGGTAAAACCGGTCCACAAACCTATCGCAATCCAAACCGCATGTTTGGCGCTTTTCCGTGCCCACTTGACTGCACTCATGGGTGCTTTATCGAGCCGCATGCGGGCCACCCTGTCGCCCTCGATCTTGCGCTCTACCCACATGAAAATTTCGGTGTAGACCGTTTGTGGGCAAGCGTAGCCGCACCACAATCTGCCCGCTACTGCCGTGAACAAAAATAACGACAGCGCGCTGATGATGAGCAGACCCGTCAGGTAAATCAAATCCTGCGGATACAGCACCAGGTTAAAAATATAAAAGCGGCGCTCACCCAGATCAAACAGCATGGCCTGACGCTCATTCATCAACAACCAAGGCAAGCCATAAAACACCAGTTGCGTCGTCCAAACCATGGCCCAGCGTGATCGATTAAACCAGCCAGAAACACCCTTGGCATAGATTTTTCGTTCTGATCGGTACAGCGACACCACCTCTGACGAGTCCCCCGTCGCGGCAATGACGGGTATGGCGGGCCTGGGGCGATCAATGCTGCGGGATGAAAGTGCCACGCCAGCTACCTTCGTCAAAGTGTCTTGGGTACCACAGGATAAGTCACTGCCGTCGCCCCAGAGTCGTTAGCAAGGCTGCTGGCCGATAGGCTCAACACATAAGCCGACAGCACATGAATTTGATCCGCAGTCAGCTTGGGTGACGGCACCGGCATGACATTGTTTATGCCATTTTTAATCACCGCCACAATCGCTGCCTCACCCCAACCGTGCAACCAGTAATCATCTGTCAGATTCGAGGCACCAAGGGCTTTGTTTCCCTTGCCGTCCACGCCATGACAGGCAGCGCAGGCTGCAAACTTCGCCTTGCCACTGTAGGCTTTGATGTCGTTGTGCGGGCTTCCAGAAAGCGACAAAACATAGTTCGCTACTTCTCTCATTTCTGCCTCACCGCCTATGACGGCCCCCATGGGCGGCATCATGCCGGTGCGCCCGTTGGTCACCGTCTGCACAATGTGCTCTGCCCCGCGCTCGCCCAGCCACGCGGCATTGCCATTGGTGAGGTTCGGGTAGCCTTTGCTGCCTCGGGCATCAGAGCCGTGTCATTGGGAACAATTGTTCATGAACAGCCGCTCGCCAACGGCCAAAGCGCGCGCATCTTTTGCAAGCGCTGCAACACTCTGGGCAGAGAACTGCGCATACAGCGGCGCTACCTCGGTTTGCAGCTGGCGCACATCCTGCTGATGTTCGGCTTGTGTCGTCCACTTTGAGAGCCCCTTAAAGCTGCCCAGACCCGGGTAAAGCACCAAATAACCGAGCGAAAAAACGACGGTAATGATAAACAACCACATCCACCAGCGCGGCAGCGGGTTGTTCAGCTCACGCAAATCCTCATCCCAGACATGGCCTGTCGTGTTGTCATCGATTTGCCCAGGGTGTGGTGCCACAACCTTGGCCTTGCCCGCAAACCACAGCAGCAATGCGCACGCCAATATGGACAGCAGGCTGATGACCGCTACATAAAAAGGCCATAAGTCATTATTGAAATCGCTCATGCTGGAGGCCTCTCTTCAGATTTAAAGGGTAGTTGTGCCGCATCATCAAACTGCGCCCGACGCGAAGGCGTGTATGCCCACAGCAAAATGCCCACAAAAACCACAAAGCCAGCCACCGTCACGATGCTGCGTAAAACATTGATATCCATGTTGCTGCCCTCCTATTTCAGCGCCAAGCCCAAGCCCTGCAAATACGCCACCAGCGCATCCAGCTCCGTCTTGCCCTTGACTTGCGCGGGCGCTGCCGCAATCTCGGCATCGGTGTAAGGCACCCCCACCATTCGCAGTGCTTTCATGTGCCGCTGGATCGAATCGGCATCAGCCGGCGTTGTCTCCAGCCACGGATAGGCCGGCATGATGGATTCCGGCACCAGGTCGCGCGGACTGATCAAGTGCAGCCGATGCCACTCATCGCTGTACTTGCCGCCAACGCGGTGTAAATCTGGGCCGGTACGTTTACTACCCCATTGAAACGGATGGTCATAAACGAACTCTCCAGCGACTGAGTAGTGGCCATAACGCAAGGTCTCCGCGACCAGCGGGCGAATCATCTGTGAATGGCAGTTGTAGCAACCCTCACGCACATAAATATCACGGCCCACAATCCTGAGCGGCGAGTCAGGCAGCATGCCCTTGATAGGCTGGGTGGTGGATTTTTGAAAAAACAGCGGAACAATTTCAACCAATCCGCCTATTGCAAGAACGAACAGGATCAAGACAATCATCAGCCAGTTATTGGTTTCAATTTTTTCATGTGAGAAAGACATAAGAGTTCTTTCAGGCGTGAGCCGTCGCGCTAGGAATATTGGCCTCGACAGGCTTGCCGGCAAGTGCCGTCATGGCGCAGTTCCAGGCCATCAGCACCATGCCGATCAAATACAGCACACCACCCAAAAACCGTACAACATAGTACGGATAAGTCGCCTTGACGCTCTCGACAAAGGTGTAAGTCAACGAGCCATCGGCGTTAATCGCCCGCCACATCAGGCCCTGCATCACACCGGCAACCCACATCGCAGCGATATACAAAACAATACCGATGGTGGCGATCCAGAAGTGAATTTCAATCGCCTTGATGCTGTGCATTTTGGCTTTCCCAAACATGCGGGGAATCAAAAAGTACAGCGCCCCCATCGATATAAAACCAACCCAACCCAGTGTGCCGCCGTGTACATGTGCAACGTTCCAGTCGGTGTAGTGCGACAGTGCATTAACCGTTTTGATGGACATCATGGGGCCTTCAAACGTGGCAATTCCATAAAACGACAAAGCAACAATCATGAAGCGCAGAATAGGATCGTCACGCAATTTGTGCCATGCGCCAGACAACGTCATCACGCCGTTAATCATGCCGCCCCAGCTGGGAGCCAGCAAAATGAGCGAGAACACCATGCCAAGCGACTGCGTCCAGTCTGGCAGCGCCGTATAGTGCAAATGATGCGGGCCAGCCCACATATAGGTAAAAATCAAAGCCCAGAAATGGACGATGGAAAGCCGGTACGAGTACACCGGCCGTTCAGCCTGTTTGGGTATGAAGTAATAAACAATACCCAGGAAGCCAGCCGTTAAAAAGAACCCGACAGCGTTATGGCCGTACCACCACTGCACCATGGCATCCTGCACACCCGCATAGACCGAATAAGACTTCATCCAGCCAGCTGGAACAGCTGCACTGTTGACCACATGCAGCAATGCAACGGCAACGATGAAGGCACCATAAAACCAGTTGGCGACATAAATATGCCGTACCTTGCGTAGGCCGATGGTGCCAAAAAATACGAAGGCGTAGGCCAGCCATGTCAGGGTAATCAAGATGCCGATGGGCCACTCCAGTTCTGCGTATTCCTTGCCGCGTGTAAAACCCATTGGCAGCGAAATCGCAGCGGCCACGATAACGGCCTGCCAACCCCAAAAATGAAAGGCCGCCAGCTTGTCTGAAATGATGCGCACCTGGCAAGTACGCTGCACCACGTAGTAGCTGGTGGCAAACAGCGCACAGCCACCAAAAGCAAAAATAGCGGCGTTGGTGTGCAGCGGGCGCAGACGTCCAAACGACAGCCAAGCAATACCCATATTGAGTTCTGGCCAGGCCATCTGTGCTGCAATGAACACGCCGACCAACATGCTGACCACGCCCCACACCACCGCCATCACGGAAAACTGCCTGACGATCTTGTCGTTGTAAGTCACAGCACGCGAGGCGGCCCAGCCGCGTTGCGGCACGCTAATTGATGCAGTCGGGAATACGGCACTCATTGAATTTCCTCTCTTGCCTTGAGTTATTTAAGTTCTCAATCAGTGTGCCGCGTTGATAGCGGCACTGTATTGATGTGGATCAAGCTTTAGGAATTGGGGGTCAGACACCAATTTCCTAGGCATCCGTGTTTGCCACGCTGCCCTCATCAACCACCGCCTGGTCATCGAGGATGCGCCGGCCCTCTACCTCGACGTCCTCAAACTGCCCGGCCCAGACAGCCCAGCCCAGCACAGCCATCACGGCAAGCGCCAGCAATACCGACACGGGAATGAGTAAAAATAAAATGTCCATCAAACCGCCTGTTGCCCACTAGATGCACGCGACAGGCGTGCCGCATTCGCAACCACCAACAGTGAACTCAGCGCCATGCCAAGCCCGGCCAACCACGCCGGCATCAAACCTGCGATCGCCAGGGGCACACACACCGCGTTGTAAGCAGCAGCCCAGAAAAGGTTTTGCCGCACGATGCGCATGGTGCGGCGCGCGTGTTGCAACATGCGCGGAACCATCAGCAACTGCCCACCAGGGACCAGGAAGTCACACTGCGCCTGGGCCAGTGGTACGGCTTGCCCCATGGCAACCGAAGCACAGGCGCTGGCCAATGCAGGGCCATCGTTCAGGCCATCCCCGACCATCAGTATCTTGTGTCCGCTTCGTTGCAGGGCCTGCAGGTGCGCCAGCTTGGCCTGGGGTGTCATGTCACCGTACGCAGTGGTGATTCCTACGCGACCAGCTACCTGGCGGGCTGCCATCTCGCCGTCACCCGACAACATCTGCACCTTGATGCCTGAGGCCTGTAACGCGGTAACCACCTCGGGTGCATCGGGCCGTAGCACTTCGTCTATATGAAACACAGCCAGCCAGCCTGATTCATCTGAAAGAAAAACCTGTGAGCGGCCCACAGGCCCATCGTGCAAGGCATCATCCAGCCCGCAAAACTGGGCTGAACCTAGGCGCAACTGGCCACGCAATCCGTAGCTGTTGCCGGTAACGATGGTTCCCTCAACGCCCAGCCCAGCAAACTCCTTAATGTCAGTCAGGGCTGTCAGCTCAGTCAAATCAGCCGCACCAGCAACCAGGGCGCGAGAAACCGGATGCAGCGAATGCTTAGCCAGTGCCCAGGCCAGTTGCAGCGCTTGTTCAGTGCTGATGCCATCACGGGTTTTCACTGCCTGCAAACCCATCCGTGCCTAGGTCAGGGTACCGGTTTTATCGAACACAACGGTGTCGATGTCCGCCAGTGACTCAAACGCCTGCAAGCGGCGCACCAGCACCCCTTGCCGCGCCAGAAACCCCGCCGAAGTCAACATGGCCGTTGGCGTGGCAAGCGACAGCGCACAGGGGCACGTCACCACCAGTACAGCCACAGCAGCCATCAAGGCCTTGCTGGGGTCGGTGTTCCACCACAGCGCCACAGCCATCAACGCAGCCAATAGAACGAACCACAAAAAGGGCTTGGCAATCCGGTCGGCCAGCAGGGCCAGTCGGGGTTTATCCACCGCCGCCCGCGCCATCAGCGCCACGATCTGCGCATAGCGTGTGGCCTGTCCGATCTGTTCAATACGCACCGTCACCACTGCCGAAAGGTTGTAGCTGCCAGCTAGAACGGCAGAACCTGCCAGGCGGGCGATGGGGTGAGACTCCCCAGTCAGCAGCGCTTCGTCTGCGAATGTATGACCCGCAACTATGGTGCCGTCAACCGGAAACGCTTCTCCGGGCAATACGCGAATTAAATCGCCGACCGCCAGCCTGCGGGGAGACACCGGCTCAAAACTACCGTCCGCAAGCTGTCGTTGCACGCTATCAGGAAGGCGTTGCATCAGCGCGTCCAGCGATCCGGCAGTACGCTCGCGCAGCCGCTGCTCCAGCAGGCGACCTGTGAGCAAAAAGAAAACAAACATGGTCAGTGAATCAAAATATACTTCGCGGCCCCACCAGCCCTGCGGCTCAAACGTTGCGGCAGTACTCACCGCAAAAGTCACTGCAATACCCAGCGCCACCGGTAAATCCATGCTGATGCGGCGTTGCAATAAATCGCGTGTCGCATTGCCAAAAAAGGGGCTGCACGAAAAGAGCAATACCGGCAGAGTTAAAACCCAGGATGCCCAACGCAATAATTTTTCAATATCAGGGGTGATGTCGCCGGGTGCCGCTACATAAGCCGGAAACGCATACATCATGACCTGCATCATGCAGAACCCGGCCACCAGCCAACGCCAGAGTGCCAAACGTGACGCTTTGTGCTCTTGCTGCGCAGCCAACATGTCTACAGCAGGTGTGAGCTGGTAGCCCACCGCCAGCGGTGCAGCCATCCATTGCGACGGGCGAGTCAGCGCAGAAGACCAGACAACCGTCGCCCGCTGGCTTGCCGCACTGACCTGAACAGCCATCACACCGCTAACGCTCAAAAGCAGGTTTTCAAGTGTCAATGAACAGGCGGCGCAATGCATGCCTTGAACCTGCACTTGCGACTCCCAGATGTCTGTTGACCGACCTTCCGATTCACCCCGAGCTTGGCTGAAAACCACCCACTCCTCGGGGGCATCAAAAACCTCAAGGTGGTTAATGCCATCGTTTTTGAAAGAAGCCCTTAAGTCATAGCCCAGGCCATCAACCAATGGGAATGAAGATGGGGCGGCAGGCATGACTCAAGACTAAAGGCAACCGGTAAACGAAACCTTGATCTGCATCAAACTCAGGGTGTGTAGGCGTATAGTAGCCCTGTATCCTTAACAACTGGAGCAACGCTATGTACAAGCGAATTCTTATTGCAACAGATGGATCAAAGCTATCAAAAATGGCTGTCCGCAGCGGCATACAGCTGGCAGAACTTGCAGGCGCTCAAATCATCGCCCTCAATGTGGTTCCGCGCTATCCCTTGAGCTATTTTGAGGGCGGCATGGCCGTTTCAATGGATATCGGGAAGATCGAGAAGGAATGGACCGAAAACGGCCAGGCCATCGTAGAGGCTGTAGCGGCAAGCGCAGTAGCTCACGGCATCAAGGCAAAGGCTGTGACTGTCAAGTCAGACTTGGTAGCAGAAGCCATCATCAACGCCGCCAAAAAGCACAAATGCGATTTGATCGTGATGGCCTCTCATGGCAGGAAAGGCATCAAGCGCCTGCTGATGGGCAGCGAGACGCAGCACGTTTTGACGCATTCGCATATTCCGGTGTTGGTTTTGCGTTAAAAATAGTTTAAAAAGTGTCCGAAATCCAATGAATACGCGCGTGATAAGCTACTAATTTAATAGCAGCCCAGACTGATTTCAGACATACAGATTTTTGTGCTGCTCACGCAGCACATTTTTTTGCACCTTGCCCATGCTGTTACGCGGTAGCTCGGCGACCACATAGCAGTGCTTTGGAATTTTGAAGTTGGCGAGCTTTGATTTGAGCGCTGCAACAACTTGCGCAGCATCGACTGACGCACCGGCTTTTGCAGTCACCACCGCAATACCCACTTCACCAAAATCTGGGTGCGGCACACCGACCAGTGCGCTCTCGGCCACGCCTGGCATGTCATTGA
>Ga0209702_10003271_pt1 | contig 25904 bp, 22 predicted proteins | sample FRY01_FD_187210 | JGI IMG/M metagenome (GOLD analysis project Ga0209702, IMG submission 187210) | Freshwater microbial communities from Lake Fryxell liftoff mats and glacier meltwater in Antarctica - FRY-01 (SPAdes) (version 2) | ecosystem: Environmental > Aquatic > Freshwater > Ice > Glacier... | reverse complement strand
CTCCATTCGCAGGTGGAGGGTGCTGGCGTTGGCGACCTTCGCAGCTTCGACAAATTGCCAAGGTTCGTTGGCCGTCTGCCCGTGGGCCGGATGCTGTTCTTTCCGCCAGGGGCTCGCATTGCCCCCAAACGGCATGCAAAAAAAATCGCCGCGAAGAACCTTGAGAATCGGGGGGAGGGCCCCCGTCTTCTCCTGCGCCCAGGGCGCGACATGAAAGGGGCGGACGGTCCGGCGTCCAAGACGGAAGGCGACCGGCCCGAGATGTCCCCCAGTCTGGGTCACGGCGGCTTCGACAGTTTTGTTGCCCAGCAACCAAGACGACTGGCCGAGAATATTCTTTGGGTTCATCGACGGAATTAAGCGGTTCCGAAGCGGCTTCGTAAATGGAAAATTTTGGAAAATGGGGGGAGAATTTTCTCCCTGCAAATGAGCTGGGAGTCCCCCAAAAACCGATGAAGGTATGAATCGCCGCGGAGAACACCAGCGGAAGGGCGCTCGTGTAACCCAAGTTTTTTATGTCAGGCTTGGAAGGGGCGTTGTATCACGTGATGGACCGTGGCAACCGACTGGAAGCGATTTTTTGTGATGATCGAGACCGCGAAGTTTTCCTGAAGACGCTTGGGGAGGCCAGCGAGCGTTGCGGAGTTGGGAAAGTGAAGTGTTTTCCGAGAACTTGGCGAAAGCCTCCGCGAGCGGCGAAACGGGAGATTTGCCAAAAAGCAAAGGGCCAAAAACTTTGAAGAATGGAGTTCGGAGATGCATTTGTTTATGCGCATCATGACGCACTATTGACAGCAAGGATAAACTGCCATAAAACGTGTGAAAAAGATGCCCCTGACCCAACCGGAAATCCGAAGACTCGAAACCCGCTATCGCACTCTGGCGGCTCAGATCGCCGGCCTGGAATCGATCAGCCAGGGAAGTGTCATGCCTCATCCTCCGAGGGCTTGGAGATGGACAAGAAAAGTGGACGGGAAAACCGTCAGTCGCGGATTGACGCCCGCAAGAGCGGAAAAAATGAAACAGGCTATCGCCAACCATCGAGCCCTCGACCAGATCATCGACGAGATGCGGGAGATCACCCAAAAACTCATCATGCTTTCCCCTGAAACCATTCCGTCCCGGACCCTCAAAAACCCTCCCAAACTCCGCTTAAGTTAGCGCCATTCCCCACGAGGGGGCTTGATCTGCCCTCGGTGGTTGGGACCTCCAAACATTCCTCCGTCAGAATGGTGTCCGGGGGGAGACGGCAGTTGTGACAGGTTTCGAGAAATGGACTTCCGTATGCCTAATGTGAGTCATTCAACTCCCAAGCGATAAGGGTGCGAAGAATTTGCCAAGAGAGACGTATGATCTTTTAGACCAAGGCCGCTTAGGCCGAGTCGGCGCGAGGTTGACAACAAGGCGTGTAGCTTTCGGGCCGCCAATTTGGGGGGCAGACCTTGAGAGCGGATATTTGATACACAGTTGCGTTCGGCGTCGTTCTTTCCCGGCATTGGGGCATGGGTGAAATAGGCTCCGAGACTGTCCGGGCAACCCAGGCCGGGCCTTTCACCGAGAAGGATCAAGCTGAGGGCGGCCGACAGAAGGCCTCCGATCTCATCTTGGCTGGCCACCCGCGCGTGGCGGACAACGAACAGTGGTGCCAGACGCCAGCCATCCTCTTCAAGTAGAGGGAAAAGCTCGTTGAGCAGAGGTTCGCTTTGTTCCATCGCTGCCAAGCTGGAAAGACCATCAGACACGATGATGACGAGGTCAGGATCAGGGAGCCGGGGCAAAGCCGATAGAGCTTGGCGCGAATCTTCTGACAACCTGCGTCCAAAGTCAGGCCTCCGTAAATAGACGGCGCGATCAGGGGCGGCACTCTCCAGCACTATGGTCTCATGTCCGGACTTTCGAAAGCGGGCGGCCAGTTCTTCAGGATCAAACGGGGCTAGGACGGCATCTCTCGCTCTGGCATGAGCGAGCTGGAAGTCCAGCCGCGCTTTTGTCGGCTGGCTGCCTCCTGCTCGGCCTAGGGCGATTCGGGCCGAAGTGAAGCTCCGCAGGTATTCCCAGGAATCAGGCGTTTTCATGATTTGAGGGAAATGGGGTCGGGTGAAAAACCACCAGGGGCCAGCAAGGCGTGTTCTCTCCCAATGGATTCTAAGCGGTTTTCCGGTGAAAAAATCTTCATTCGATGAAGCCATTCCTCGAATTCGGGGGCAGGCTTCAAACCCAGTGTCTGCCGGACATAGTGGCTGTCGTGAAAGGAACTGGATTGGTAGTTCAGCATGATGTCGTCCGCACCGGGCACGCCCATAATGAAGTTGCAGCCCGCCACTCCAAGCAAAGTGAGCAGGACGTCCATGTCGTCTTGATCGGCCTCGGCGTGGTTGGTATAGCAAATGTCACATCCCATCGGCAGGCCGAGCAATTTGCCACAGAAATGGTCTTCGAGGCCCGCTCTGATGATCTGCTTGCCGTCGTAGAGGTACTCGGGACCAATGAACCCGACCACAGTGTTCACCAGCAGTGGCGAAAACTCCCGGGCAACGGCGTAGGCCCTTGCCTCAAGGGTTTGCTGGTCGCAACCATGGTGTGCGCCGGCGGAGAGGCAGGAGCCCTGACCGGTTTCGAAATACATCACATTGTCTCCAAGGGTCGAACGCTTGAGGCTCAATGCCATCTCCCGCGCCTCCCGCAACATTTCCAAATGAATGCCAAAACTTTTGTTTGCCGCCTCGGTCCCGGCGATGGACTGAAAGACCAGATCCAAGGGTTCCCCCCGTTCCATGCATTGCATGGATGTTGTCACGTGGGTTAACACACAGCTCTGGGTTGGAATGTTGTATTCGGAGATTATTCTGTCCATCAAACGGATCAGCGTGGCGCAAGTCGAGGGGCTGTCCGTGGCCGGGTTGATGCCGATAACCGCGTCGCCGCAGCCATAAAGGAGGCCATCGAGAATCGAGGCCGCGATTCCTTTGGGATCATCGGTCGGATGGTTGGGCTGAAGGCGAACGCTCATCCGCCCGGAGAGGCCGATGGTGTTGCGGAACTTTGTCACCACCCGGATTTTCTGCGCCACCAGGATTAAATCCTGATTGCCCATAATTTTGCTGACTGCCGCCGCCATTTCCGGCGTCAGGCCCGGGGCCACTCTTTTCAAGCTCTCAGAATCCGTCGCATAATCGAGAAGCCAGTCTCGGAACTCCCCCACCGTGAGTGAGCGGATGGGAGCAAAGGCCGTTGCATCTTGGCGATCCAGAATGAGTCGCGTGACTTCATCTTCTTCGTAGGGAATCACCGGCTCCTCAAGAAAGGTCTGCAGCGGCAGCTCCGCGAGTTTCATTTGCGCCGCGATCCGTTCCTCGGCGCTGTTTGCCGCCACTCCGGCAAGTTGATCTCCTGAGCGCAGAGGCGATGCTTTTGCTAAAAGCATTTTTAGATCGGCAAAAGAATGGGATCGTTTTCCAAGCTGGAAGTGAAATGCCATGCACGCCGAAGTGTGCATTTTTGATGTCAAAGGCCAAGCTTTGAAGTGAGCCATTCGGGCCATTCGGGTCAGGCATGGTTTCTTGACATGATGAGAGCTTGCTCCCCGCTCCAACCGGGCCCCAAATCCCACGCCTCAGCGAATCCAATTCTCAATTCAGAGATTGTGGGAGATTTCGGGGCCGCCCGGATGTGATCAAAAAACACCGCTCGCCAGCCTCCTCCGTTTCGTCGATCATGAGACCATGCCACACCGCGCGCCCAAGAAGGTCAAAAAGCCCAAAACCGGGGAGGTTGCTGGTTCCCGTGAGGCGCAGCTTGCTGAACAACGCCGCCGCGAGCTTGCCTCGCGCTCCATCCTTTCCCGCCTTCAAAACCGCTCGTCGGAACGCAAATAGTTCCCCCTGGCAGAGCGCAGCGTTCGCAATCCCTGCCGATGGCCTTTGTTCAAAATACTAAAGAGGACATGCGCATCGTTTTCGCTTCCCTCGGCTCGCTCGGGGATCTGCACCCCTTGTTGACTTTGGCCTCAGCGGCGAGGGCCCGCGGACATACCGCGGTCATCGCCGCGTCGGCGTCCTATCGCGAATACGTGGAAACCTTGGGGTTTTTGTTTTGCCGCATCCGGCCAGACCTCGAGCCCAAGCCGGCTTCGGTCGAACACCTGTCCCATGCCCGGCGAGGGCCCGAGAGACTCTTGCGCGAAGAGGTGTTTCCAAAAGTGCGGGAAACTTATGCTGACCTGACTGCGGCAACCCATGGAGCGGATATTTTGGTGGTGGGAGAGCTTCTCTACGTGGCACCTTTGGTGGCCGCCAAGCTCGGCATTCCTTGGGCCAACGTCATCCTTTCCCCGTCATCTTTTCTCTCTGCATGCGACCCTTGTGTTCTCGCCCCGGCGCCCGCCCTCCACGTGCTCCGGCATTTCGGGCGCTGGCCGCATCGTGCCATTTTTGCCTTGGGCCGCATGCTGACTGCGCGCTGGGGAGCACCTCTGACCCAGCTTCGTCGCGAACTGAGACTGCCGGATTCCGGCAGTGCCGTCTTTGACGGAAAGCATTCGCCCCGGCTCGTATTGACCATGTTTCCTGAATTCCTCGCCGCACCGCAAGCCGATTGGCCCAGCCAGGTGGTCCAGACCGGCTTTCCATTTTTTTCCCAACCCGCTCAGTTGGCAGCAGCAAAGGATCTCGAATCTTTTCTCGCCTCGGGTTCGCCTCCGATCATTTTCACCCTGGGTTCAACTGCGGTCCACATTGGTCGGAACTTTTATCAAGCTGCCGCTGATGCCGCCCGGCTTCTCGGTCGCCGGGCCATCCTGCTGGTGGGAAAAACTCCGCCGCCGGCGGTCTCGCCCGAGGTTCTCGCCCTGGACTACGTTCCTTTGGCTGCCATCCTGCCTCGTTGCGCCGCGGTGGTGCATCATGGCGGCATCGGCAGCTGTGCGGAGGCTTTGCGGGCCGGTCGGCCTTCGTTAATCGTCCCATTCGGCTACGATCAGCCGGATAATGCCGAGCGTATGCGCAGCCTGGGAGTGGCTCGCATTTTGCCACGTCATCGCGTCACTTCACAAACGATCGCTGCCGGCTTGAAGGTCTTGCTTGCCGACTCCAATGCGGTCCGCCAAGCCCGCAAATTAGCTGCCAGGATGCACCCGGAAGCGGATCTTCGCCGCTCCCTCGAAGCCATCGAAGCTCTTGTTGCTCCCGAGCAGACGCTGCCGACCAGATACTCTGCAAGCGAACCGCGCCCTACCGAATTGGCGAACCCGATGATGCAACCATGAACGAACCTGCTGACCCTGAAACTAAAACGCGCTTCCGCCGCGAGTCGCTTTTGCAGGCTTGGCAGATCCTGCGGTATCTTCGCCCCTACCGCGCATTATTCAGTGGGGCCATTTTGGCCCTGATGGTCTCCACTTCGCTTGGCTTGTGTTTTCCCTATTTGACCGGGTTGCTGCTCGACAGTTCGATGACAAAGACGGCGCCTACCAACTGGACCGGACAGATCAACACCCTTGCGCTTGTTCTTTTGGGAACACTGGCGCTCCAGGCCTTTTTCTCGTTTTTTTCCACCTATTGGTTTTACCGCTGCGGCGAAAGCGCGCTGGTGGACCTGCGACAAGAAACGTTTGCCAAACTGATCGGCCAGCCCATGAGTTTTTTCGCCCAACGCAGGGTGGGAGAATTATCCAGCCGTCTCTCCAATGACCTGACGCTCATTCAAGACACGCTGACGATGACGGTTCAGCAATTTCTGCGTCAGAGCATGCTTATGACTGGCGGTATCATTTTGGTGGCCTTCACCTCTCTGCGACTGACCGGACTGATGATTAGCACCTTTCCCGTCCTTGTGATTGTCGCGATCCTCTTCGGAAAACGAATCCGCCGCTACGCCCGGGAGGCCCAAGATCAACTGGCCGACGGTGGCACCGTGCTGGAGGAATCCCTCCAGGGAATTGCCAACGTGAAGGCCTTTGGCAACGAGCGATTTGAACTTGATCGCTACGGAAAATGCTTGGGCGCATTCCTTCGGGTGATCTTGAAAACTGCCCGCCTGCGAGCCTCGATGGTGTCGTTCATCATCTTTGGAATCTTCGGCTCCATCGTTTTGGTCTTTTGGTATGGAGCCACCCTGATGCAGGCCGGGGAACTCACCTTTGGCGAACTGACGCGATTCATTCTCTACACGACCTTTGTGGGGGGATCGGTGGCGTCGTTTGCTGACGTTTTCGGTCAGGTACAAAAAATGTTGGGGGCGACGGAGCGGGTGCGCGAATTGCTCGACGAAAAACCAGAGGTGGATCCCGAGACAGCTCCACTCGACTTAGAGCTCCCCCGCCTGCGCGGCGACGTCCGTTTCGACGACATCTCGTTTCGTTATCCGTCCCGACCGCAAACCTCCGTGCTCGATCACCTGACACTGGAAGCGAAAGCGGGGGAGAAAATTGCCCTTGTCGGGCCCAGTGGCGCGGGAAAATCCACCATCGTTTCCCTCCTTCTGCGCTTTTACGAACCTGACTCCGGGCAACTCTTGCTCGACGGCCGCCCCGCCGCAGCGTTTTCGCTGAGCCAGCTCCGCGGCAATATGGCCATCGTGCCTCAGGAGGTTTTGCTTTTCGGCGGATCCATTGAAGAGAACATTCGTTATGGCAAGCCTGGCGCGGAACATGCGGAAATTGTGGCGGCCTCCCAACAGGCCGCCTGCCATGAATTCATCGAACGTTTCCCCAAAGGCTACCAAACCATCGTCGGCGAGCGTGGGGTCAAACTCTCCGGTGGCCAGCGCCAGCGCATTGCCATCGCCCGCGCCTTATTGAAAGATCCCGCCATTCTTATTCTGGATGAGGCGACCAGCTCGCTGGACTCAGAAAACGAGCACCTCATCCAACAAGGTTTGGACGTTTTACTGCAAAATCGGACCGCATTTATTATTGCGCATCGCCTGTCCACCATCCGCAAAGTGGATCGCATTTATGTGATCGAAGACGGTCGAGTTCTCGAATCCGGAACGCACGACGAACTGATGGCCCGACCAGAAGGGCGTTACCGCCGATTGGCTGAAATACAATTCGGCTCCTCCCCACAATCCGTGGAATAAATGGGGTCTGGGCGTTAGGCGCGGATTGAGGGAGAGAAGAGTCTTCCCATCCCTATTGATTGTCAGCAGAATTGCCCCCATGAGTGAGCCAACCATCGCGGCAAGGAATCCGGTCAAAGTCGAACTGGAGGCGGGGAAGACGTATTATTTTTGCACGTGCGGACAATCCGCGAATCAGCCGTTCTGCGACGGTTCGCACAAGGGATCGGAGTTTGCTCCCAAAGCCTTCACGGCCGAGAATGTCGGACCGGCGTGGCTTTGTCAGTGCAAACACACCGCCAACGCCCCCTATTGCGATGGCACCCACAAGACCCTCTGACCGGGGGCTTCCAATCACCTTCAGATTTTCGGTCCAGACCGTCTAAAAGGCCTCCGGCGGTGGATTTTTGAACGGATGGGAAGCCATCAGCGAAGATTGGGACAAAACAGCCGCGATGAAACTCGGCGACTCGGTCAGGCCCAAGGACAGGCATCCGGTCGGACAGCGTGACGATGGGGACGGACTCGGTCGTCATCACCGCCATCTACAATACCGGGACAAGCAATGTGGCGGCTCTTTACAATGGGCCTCTCTCGGGCGCCGTTGAGCCCAGCGCGGTTTGGAATCAGTTGAACCCCATCCTATCGGGTCAAACTGTGACGAGTTCGAGTTTCTACGGTCCGAATACCGCCATATTCAACCCTAGCCTAGGGGCGGGGAATGTGATTGCGGTGGGCAGCTATACTTATGCGGAAAGCACCGCAGGTGCAAATTCGGCTCATGGCCTTTTGTACCAAGGCACCGTTACAGGCTCCGGAACCTGGGCCCAGATTGACGCCACGCCCCTTGTTCTTTCCGGCTCCTTGGCCAATACCATTGCTCACAGCAACATGGGAGACCTTGTGGTCGGCAACTATGATACGACGGAAACCCCGGGCAATGCTTTTATTTATAACCGGATTGCCAACACCTGGACCAATCTGAACCCCGCGAGTTCGACGAGCGTCACCGCCTACGGGATTTGGCAAAGGGAGCAGCTGTTACCACCGGCAATACGATCATCGGAAATAGTGTGCTGGGTTTCTACGACGACGGAAGCTCGCACAGCTTCATTGCCACCGTGCCGGAACCAAACGCCCTGACACTGCTCCCGCTCGCGGCCGGATTTCTGCTCCTGTCTGGACGTTCCCGCCAGAAGGCATAGCTGGCCCATGGCCGCTTTTAAGCAGCTCATCGCTCCGGTTCCTGCGTTCACATTGCAACCCTTTTCCAGACCTACTGCCACCAACCACCCCCGGACAACCCTGTGGAAGCCGCCGTGGCTCGCTCCGATAGGTCGAACCCTTCCCCGGGTTGAGAACGCCGCCCCTCGCTCGTAGGCTCGTCTTCGTTACGTGGCGGAATCGTGTTCATTTATCATTGCGGTCGATCTGGTTCTTTTCCGTTGCTTCCGACCCCACCTCGCCGCGACGCAGTTACTTCATCTTCTCAGCAGGTCAACGGTCCCCGCTGGTCAGGGTCTTTCACCCCGGAGGGTCACGCTGCTCCGCAGCGCACGAGGTTCAAAAAACTCCTTTTCTGTCTCTTGCGTCCAAATCGCCAAAGTGCTAAAATTTTCTCACGGGCGGATTTCACACAACTTGGAACTGCCCTAAGCCGCCAAGTTTTCTCGAGTCTCATTGCGGGTGTAGTTCAATGGTAGAACGCCAGCTTCCCAAGCTGGACACGAGGGTTCGATTCCCTTCACCCGCTCTTTCGAAGTCGGAAGGCGGAAGTCAGAAGTGGGAAGTTTGATGCATCTGACGCCTAAACTCCCGGGCCGACACCAGACCATCCCGGAGGGTTAGCATGATCTCGCGGGCCTTCTCCCCTCCGGCGTCTTTCGCCGCGATCACTCCCCCGAAATTAAGCTCCCCCCCTCGCAACAGAATCAAAGATTCTCGGACAATTCCTCAATCGTCACGCTTGCTTGCGAAAGGATGCTTGCCAGTGTTCGCACGTTAACAGCCCCGTGGTTCGGAACCGTCACACGGGCCAGGCCTTTGACAAGCCGGACATGGCTCCCCCGCTGCCGATCCCCAACGAACCCCGGTCGCCGCAAGGCTCGAACGATCTCCGGGCCGGAAAGGTCACGGGGCAATTTCACGCAAAGGCAAGGGCCGGATCTTCCGTGAAGTGAAGCCGGACACGGGCCGGAATCTCCCCCTCGTCAAAATGGCAAAGCACGGCATCGCGGATCATCGTCTGCAAATGGGTCAAGTCATCGCCCTGGGTGGAAATCCCGCCGCCGCGCGGATCATCCCACGATGCCGAAAAGTTGCCGGATTCCCCAGCCGTCACAGTGAAAAGGATTTCCTTCATGTCCGGGAAGGTCGCAGAGATCGTCTCTTGTCGCAAGCCGGAAGAAGCAGCCTGAAGGAGCGAGCGCTGCATGACATGATGCTATCGCACCACGGAGGCATCGCCGGTGTACGCGATGAAAATATGCTGGAATCCGCCCTCGCCAAGCCACCGCAGCTTTTTCATTACGGCCAACCGACGATGACCGATTTGGGGGCGGCCTATGCTACGGGCATCGTGAAAAATTATCCCTTTCTCGACGGCAACAAGCGCACCGGGTTCATGATGGGCGCGGGTTTTCTGGAACGAAACGGCCTTATTTTTCAGGCCACGGAGGCGGTCCTGCGCACACTGGCCCTTGCCGCCGGAGAGATGACAGAGGCCGCCTATGCGGAGTGGATGAATACAAATTCCAAACGCGCCTGAGCAACCTCACAGCTTTCGTCCGAAAGCTTGGAAGGTGACCCGCTGTCACTTTGAAACATTGCTTCGAAGCGCCGTCAGCCGACAAAGCCAACGCCCTCTGTGAATTGGCATCATATCAAAGCTTCTCCCGCTCATTGGATTCCATAAAGGTTTCCCTAGGTCAGCGGTCGCGGGTGGTCAAAGTCGCCAGGATGGCATCGAGAACAGCGTCGAGGTGTTGGCTCAGGTCTTCGGCGAGGAAGCGAAGAACCAGATATCCCTCTCGTTGCAAGAGGGCGTCCTTGCGGCGGTCCCGGCGATAGGCCTCGGCGTCTCCCAGATGTTGGGAGCCATCCAGTTCGATAACCAATCGAGCCTTGGCGCAGAGGAAATCGACTTCCATCTTGCCCGCTTGGTCGAAGGGGATCGGAAGCGAGGCATTGAGAACGAACCGCCCTCGAGTCCCGGCCAACGATTCCAAACGACTGAAGAAAAAGGCCTCACTGGCACTTCTCGCCCGTGCGAATCCGGTGGCGTCTTCGGGAAAGTCCCGCGCGGCGCCGACGAAGAGTTCCGCCAGAGGCTCGGTCACGCCATCGCGAATGAGTCGTTGAACGCTGGCCGCATAGGATTTTTTCCAATGCGGATCGATGGGCAAAGGGACCCCACTGGGCCAACCGGGAACCGCGCTGGCCGGCAGGAGAATTTCATAGCCGATCCCTTCGTAGCCGCGACAACGTTTCTCAAACATCCGCGAGAGCATGGGAACATCGAGGTCGGCATAGTCGTAGATTCGCACCTCGCGTTTGCCATCGCACAGTCGGTGCAGACGTCCGGCGTATTGCGCGATGGTCCCTTTCCATGAGACGGGCAGGGTCAAAAATAGGGTGTCCAACCGTGGATCATCAAATCCCTCGCCGACAAAATGGCCGGTGGCCAGGACAACCCGCACATCGGCCTCCAGGCGAGCCATCTCGCCCTCAAGTGCTTTCCGCGTCATCCCTCCCTGCAACGTGATCACCTCAGCACCGACACCTGTCAGACCCGATGCCAGGGAGGTCAGATGGTCGGTTCGTCCCGTGAGGACCAGCGGGGTGCGGCCTTCTTTGACCGCTGCGGCGATGTCGGCGCAGATGAGCTTGTTCCGGGCCTCGTTGCGGACCAGGCTTTCTACCAAGTGCTGGAATTGGACCCGGGGATCTTCCGAGGGTTCTGCCGGATCCCGAAAGCCGGTGGGCCGAACGAACACCCGATGGGTGAACGGCCGGACCACGGCCTGGCTTTTGGCGTCCACTCGATATCGGACCGGACCGCACATCATAAAGATGATCGGATGGTGCCCATCCTTGCGGGCAACCGTGGCCGACAACCCAGCAACGTAGCGGGCTTTGGTTCGGCGAACGACCAACTCGAAACTCCGGGCGGACACGTGATGGCATTCGTCCACGATCACCTGACCATATTCGGCCACCCGATCATCGACGACCTCGTGGCGCACGAGGCTTTGAATCAGGGCGACATCAATTGAACCGCGAAGTTTTTTGCGCCCGCCGCCCAGGCGACCGATTTCCTTCGGCGGGAGCCCCAGAAACTCCGCCAGTCGCGCGACCCATTGGTCCATCAGTTGTTTGCGATGAACCAGAATCAGCGTGTTCACGCCCCGTTGCGCAATCAGCCACGCGGACAGCACGGTTTTTCCGAAGGCGGTCGTCGCGGCGAGCACGCCAAAATCATGGGCCAGCATGGCCGTGGCGGCGGTCGTTTGCCCGGCCCGCAGTTCGCCTTGGAAGGTCACCTCCAGCGGCTGACCATCGAAGCGTTTGTCTTCGATTTCCAAGGGGATTTTCAAGAAACGGAAGAGCTCGACCACTTCGTCGAGACAACCCCGGGGCAAAGCAAAGTGACCCGGAAATTCTTCCGCACAGGAGATAATGCGCGGCTTGCCAAAGACCGACAGTCGCATGGCCTGGGCGCGATAGAATTCGGGATTCTGAAAGGCCGCCAAACGCAGAAGGCGATTGCGCAGCGGCGGCGGGATCTTCTCGGAGGGGAAATAGATTTGGTCAGCCAGAACGACAGTGATCTTTTCCGGAAGCGGTCCGGAGATTTCGTTCTTCTGGAGTCGGGAGGGTGGTGCCTCCCAGGGGAGGTCGTCGTCTTCGGGCACGAAGCGGACGCCAACCACGGGGCCGCGTTTTTCTCCGGCGTTCACCAACTCCCGCACCTGCTTCAAGGGTATTTTCTCCACCGACGCGAGAAAGGCCCATTGGTCCGGATGGGGATGAAGATCATCGTCCACAAAGACCGAATTTCCGCTGGCCCGGGCCTGGTGCTGCAGCGGCAGGGCAATAAGGTTTCCAAATCCTCCACGCGGCAAGGTGTCCTGATTCGGAAAAAACCGATCATAAGAACTCAGGCCTATTCCAGACCGGCGCTTCATGGTTTCGGTCAGAATCAGCGCTCCGAGTTTGCGGGCGAGGACGGCAGGAATGGCTTCGACGAAAAACAACCAAACATGTCCGCCGTCGCCGGACCGCGAGCGTTCGAGCACGGCCGGAACGACGAGCTGCCGACAGGTTTCCAGATAGGCGTGGGCATCCCGGCTCCAGGCTTCCCCGTCAAAATCCACCGCAAGAAAAAAACAGCTCTCGTCGAGCAACATCGGATACACCCCCATCACAAAGGGCTGACCGTTTTCATCTTCTCCCTTAAGGTGTTGGCGGATGACGGCTTCCGTGACCGCCAACCAATGCTGACACGAACAGGCGGCACATTTGATCCGGGGTTTTTCGCAAAGGCCGCGCACCCATTCGTTGCCGCAGGCGGGCGAGTAGCCGGACTTGCCTGTGCGCCGATTTTCGAAGCGGCGGGGATAGACGTCATCCCGCCCCCGAAAGAGCGAGCGGAAGAGCGCGATCTTTTCACTGGAGGGGGAACGGAGATTCATCTTAACAAATAATCTCTCACGGTGCCCCGTTCCGAAACGGATTCTGCACCCGGATGCCGCCATAATCCTGAGTGTCACTCAGGTCTTCCGAGTAGATCACCCGGCATTCGGCCAGTCGTGCAGCCGCCACGATCAGCGCATCGTAATAGCTGATGCGGAAGCGACCGATGATCTCCAGTGCGAGATCCACATGAGCTGAAGTGATGGACTGAATCTCGTGATGTTTCCAGAACTGCACCCACACCAAGGCGTCCTCATGCGACAAGGGTACTTTACGGCGGGATGCGGTCACTGCGTTGTAAAATTCGCCCAGAACCTGTGTGGACAAGCAGAAATCCCCGGACTGCAGCAATGAGGCTGCTATAGCTCCCTTGGTGGCGTCCGGTCCTTGGAAAGAAATCGCGTAAACGAGAACATTCGTATCGGCAAAGGGCTTACCGGGCATGCATTTCCTCTCGCGAAGGTTTTGAGCCGACACGGAAGTGGGCCGTACGTTGCAGCAGGGCTTCCATGAGGCGATTGCGCTCCGCGATCCCGGTCTGGGCGGTGGAACCTAGTGAAGGTTTCTGGCTGAGAGTAGATTCTTTCGCATACCCAACCTGTTGGCTGAGCGCAACTTCAATGAAACGTGTCAGGGTCATGCCAGCCCGTGCCGCCTCCGCCTTGGCTTCGCGGTGGATGGTATCATCAATGCGCAGGGTTGTTTGCATGAATGAAATATGTCAAATCTTTCATTTCGCGCAAATCAAATATCTAAATCGTTACGGTTCAGGGTGCCGATCTTCGATGGCCGTGGCCTTGGACTCCGCCTGGCAAGCGGCTTCTTCCATTGGCCCGACTTCGTCAGGGAAACCGGCAGCGACCAAGGCGGCCGCGGCTTGGCGTTTTTTGGCGGCCAAGGCCCTCAAATCTGCGATCCGCGCCATTTCTTCGGCCGTCAAAGGCGGCACGCCATCGGTCGGCAGAAGCGGGCGGGTTGCCCGGCTGTGAATGGTGATGAGTCCGGCGGCAGCGAGTTGCTGGAGGGCCTCCCAGGCGACAGTGTCAAGGATCTGCAAAGTCGGGGGCGTACCGGTCCAGGGAATGCTGCGGAAGGTTTCTTCAATGGCTGCCCGATGCGGGATGGCGGATTCGCTCAGCACCGTGAGCAGGACGGGTTGATCGGAACCGGGGAGCCAGGTTTCGTCGCAATGGGCGAGGCGTCCACCCAGACGTTCCTTAAGCAGGGATGCAAACGCGGTGGCCGGATCCGCCGGGCGGGTCGGAGGTTGAGGTCCATCGGTTGGCACGTCGGCCATGATTTGTTCCAGGCGTTTGAGAAAGGCCTGCCCGCCGCCCTTGAGTTTGATTTTCGTCAGGTCGCCGACGCCATCGAGCACGCCCTGGGCGAGTTCCATCTTGTTGGCAAGGCTACCGAGCATGCCGTGCTCGATGGTTTTCTCGGCCACCAGATTGACCACCGTGACCGGACGGCGTTGGTTTTTCCGCCAAGCGCGGGCGATGCGTTGTTCGAGTTTAGCGGGATTCCAGGGCAGGTCGCAATTGATGACCACGCTGGCATTTTGCAGATTGAGGCCCACGCCGCCGGAATCCGTGCTCAGAAAGAGGCGGCAGTCGGGATCATTGCGGAAGCGGAGAATCTCGGCCCGGCGGCGTTGCTGCGGAACGCTCCCAGTATGCCAGGCGAACCCGACGTTCTCGTTTTCCGCCCAGGCGCGGACCTTTTCCAACATGCCGGTCCATTCGGAGAAAATGATGATTTTCACGTCGGAATCGGAGAGCGATTCCTCCAGCACCCGGGCGATTTCCTCGAGCTTCGGGCAATCTTGGCAGGGATTGTTCTTCATGATCGACGGCGAATCACAAATCATCCGCATCATGTTCATGAAGATCATGAGCATGTCTTGCTCCTTGGCGGTGAGGGCTCGCCGTTTGGCGATCTGGACCAACTCGGCCACCCGCTTTTCGTAGACGGAATACTCGTCCCGCATGGTGGGCGTCAGGCTCACAAAGAGGATGCGGTCGGTGCGGTCGGGGAGTTCCGTTTCCACATCGAGTTTGCGACGGCGGAGGAGGAGCGGCGCCACCCGATCACGCAGGGCGGCGAGGTTCTTGTACTCCGCAGGACGACCGCGTTCATCCAAAGTGTAAAACTCGCGATTGAAACGGAAGAGCGGCCCCAGGAGGGACGGATCCAAAAAGTCCACCAGCGAACGCAGTTCATCGATCCGGTTTTCGATCGGGGTGCCGGTGAGCACAAAGGCGTAGCGGCTTTGTAGTCGTTTGACGGCTTGGGCGACTTTGGTGGACCAATTTTTGATCCGTTGGGCTTCGTCGAGCACCACGATGTCCGGTCGGAGATGTTCATTGAGATCGAGGCTGTCGGGCAAGACCTGTTCGTAATTGACGATGGTGAAAAAGGGCGGCTGCGGGTCGGCATACATCTGCGTCCGCGCAATGCGCCCTCCGTAGATCAAGCGAAGCGGCAGGGTGGTGAAACGTCGAATTTGTTCCTCCCATTCGGACTTGAGTGAGGCGGGGGTGACGATTAAAACGCGACTGGCTTTCCCAAGATGGTGCAGGAGCGCACAGGCCGCGATCGCCTGAATGGTCTTGCCCAGACCCATTTCATCAGCCAAAAGCGCGCGTTCGCCAAAGGCGAGATGAAGCATGCCTTCGCGTTGATAGGGAAAAAGCGGCGAGAGGGTGACGTGTTCGGGGTGGCGCCCGTCGTGGACGCCGGTTTCATAATCCCGACGCAGGAGAATACGTTCTTCGGCCCGTTGCCGCGACTCCAGCCAGCCGCCGACATCCTGAGACACCCGCAGCAATCGGCCGCGGGACCGCGAGGCGGCGGCGAGTAAATCTTCCGGACGTTTCCCGGGAACCAATTGGCCTTCGGAGTCAAAATAATTCTGCAAAGTCGGAGAAAGTTTCGCCAGACCGCGTTCCACCCTCAGGGTGTCGCCGGACGGAACGATATCGATTCGCGGGGACGGAATGCGTTCGGCCCCTTTGAAAGCCGCGCGCTCCCGTCGCGCCAAATGCAGCAAGACGGCTTCGACATGCTTGCAGGTCCCCAGCCCGTTAATCCGAAAATCGGTGCAGGTACAAGAAAACTGACGCTCGATCAGGTCGCGAATTTCAATTTGATAGGTCAGGCCACTGGGCGACTCCACCGAGAAGCTGGAAAAAATGGGATGCTCGGGATCGTTATTATGAATGCGGAATTTTTCCTCCCGCGCCCGCAACTGCCTTTTCGCCCGTTCATCGTCATCCGATGTCCGCCAGTCCGCCGCTGGCGGGAGTGGAGGGGCTGTTCGCTTTTTGCGGCGAGTGGGAGGGGAAAGACGGGAGGCGGTTTTCATCTCGTCGACTACATATGCCTCGGATCGGAAACTTGTGCAATGACTCAATCCCGACATGACTCAATCCCGTCCGACGGAGATGCGCGCCACCCAACTCCCGCCGCCAGATTCCGATTACGCAGTCGAACTCGCCGACTCCAACCGGGACAATCTCCTCACCACCTTGGCCCAAACCTCCTCGGCCTCTTTTCCTTTGTGCCTCAAGTGCCTCGGTGGTTAAGCTCCCCCTCTTCCCATGCGCACTATCCCGCCCACAGTTTTCATCCGCGACACCTCTAGCCTGGGAGAAGGTCCCTTTTGGTTCGAAGACCGCTTCTGGTGGTTGGATATCGATGCCAAAACAATTTTCTCCGCCAATGAAAAGGGAGAAGACCACCGCTCCATAGTGGTCGGACAGAAAATTGGCTGCGCCGTTCCGTGCGAGGACCGCCGTCATTTCATCGTCGGGCTCGAGGAAGGCATCGCATCCCTCGACCGGGAAACCGGCGAGGTCGTCGTCCGGGCCCGTCCGGAATCTGACCGACCGTCCAGCCGGTTCAATGATGGCAAATGCGATCCGGCCGGACGCTTTCTCGCCGGAACCCTCGATATGGAAGGAGCCTGCGAGACCTCAGCACTCTATTGTTTCGAAAATGGTTCCACCCGGCCACTCTTCGGGGGAGTCACCTGCTCGAACGGCCTCGCCTGGAGTGCCGATGCCCGCACGCTTTATTACATCGATTCCCCGACCAAAAAAATCGTTGCTTTCGCCTATGATCTTACGACCGGCACCCTGAGCGAACCCCGGACCGTCGTCACCATTCCCGAGCTCTCCGGCATCCCCGACGGCATGACCATCGACCAGGATGACAACCTCTGGGTGGCCCACTGGGGCGGCGCGATCGTCCGCTGCTACTCACCCCTGACCGGTGGCATCCTGGCCGAAATCCCCACCCCCGCCAGCCGTCCCACCTCGTGCTGCTTCGGGGGACCCGACCTCGGCACCCTCTACATCACCTCCGCCGGCTCCTACGGCGACGAAGCGGACCTCGCCAAATACCCACTCTCTGGGGCCGTCTTCTCCTGCCGACCCGGCCCTACCGGCTTCCCCACGCGCCTTTGCGCCGAGAAATTCTAACGCGGCCCTGATCCGAACTGCTTGCGCATCCCTCACGGTCCCCTACCCTTCCCCAGCCAACGAAAAACCCAACCCGGAAAGGAGCCCCGACCCATGAATCCCATCACTGATCTTCAAATCAAAGCCAGTTTCGAATCCGGCAGGCAAGATGTAGAAAGCCTGATTGCTCCGCTCCGGGAGTTGGTTTTACAGTCTGAAACCCTCGTCTTAGGATATGGAAATGCCCAGTCCGGGATTCGAGAGGAATTGATCCCTTATTTTCATGTTTGTGGGCCCGCCGCAAACGAGCCCCCGGTGCGGGCTCTGATTGTCGGAGGTTGGGTGGGGACGGAAACGGTCACGCCTTTGGCGATTGCCCGGCTTCTCGTGGCCATGGAGGCCCGCCTTCAACTGGTAACCGGAGTTGAGGTCACCGCCTATCCGGTGGCGAATCTTGAGGCGCACCGCAAAAATGTTTTCCTCATGGACCGCCAGCAACTTCCCGACGTCCAGTGCTGGGTGGGGTCACCCTGCAGCCATGTTCAAGTCTTGGAAAAAGAGCTCCAGCGGTACGCCTACGATGCGGTTTTTCTCCTCCGCCAAAATCCCCGCGGCGTCGATGCCAACGCCGAGGTCTGGTTAAGCAGTGACAAGCAGAAGATTGTCATTCGTGACGCCCTCCAACGCTACGCCGACACATCTCCCCGCTTCACTTGGACGCCCAATCCCGTCCGGCCGACCTACGCCCGCACCTTCACTCCCATGCCCGATACGGACCACCAACCGGCGGAGATCATCATTGGTCTTCCGGGGGCCCGGAGCCCGGGGGAACAATCCGGCGAAGCCATCGCCATCATCCTCGGACTTCTCCATGCAATTCGGGAAGCCCGTCAGGAAGGTTTGCTTTAAGCCAATTTTCAAGCCGACTTGACGACTGGCCGGGCCGAGACGTTCCAGGCCTTTTGAATTAGCCCCCTGAGCACGATGGCCTCCTCCCAACTGTTGGGCAGGGAGTGGAGGTTGTAGCCGCCAGGAATCGGTCCCATCTCCGGGCAAACAAAGAGCTCGCGTCCCTCTTGTTTCCCTCGCCGCCAGACCCGGAAGAGCGCCTCCACAAAAGGCAGCCAATCTTTGATCTCCTGAGTGAGCCGCCCCTTGCCATCCGTCACCGGCACTTGGCAATGATGACCATTAAATGGCCGCAAATGGATTTGCTCGACCCGCTGAATCAGCCGGGGCTGGACCAGGAGCCGCTCGGCGTAATTGCCGGGATGCAGGTGTTTCACGACCGAGACATGGGAATAATCCAGAGTCATGGGCAAATATTCTCCGGATGCCTTCCGGTAGGCATCCGCGAGGGCGTAGGCTTTCTCCGGGGTTTCCGTGCAGGTATCACGATGGATCTCCACCGCGGGTTCGACGCCGAGAGCTTTGCCTTCCTTCATGAGGCGGAGGGTCAGTCGCAGGGCTTGGGGCGTCAGGGTGTCGTCATCGGCCAGTTGGACATTGATAAAGTGAGCCCCGTTGCGCTTGTTCTTGGCGAGGAGCGGACGAAACTCCGCCGCCTTCGCTGTCGCGACATAGCCGACAATGATGAGATCGTATTTTTTGGCCAATCGCTTGTGGGCGGGCTCCGGAGCCGTGGCAAAACCGTCGAAGCCAGCTTCCTTGATCGCCCGAATTTTTGCTTCAAGCGACCATTCGCGTTTTTCGGAGGGGTAGTGAACCATCGACCACATCGCCGCGATGTGACGGATCTGGGGAGGGGTAGTGTTTTTCATGATTTTTGGTTTTTGCCCCGGCCGGGAAAGGTGAGTTCCGCCACTCCGGATTTGTCGAGGTCGCCAAATCCTTCCGCGACCATCCGGTCGAATTGTCCCTTGGAGGCGGCGGCCACCGGGAGCGTGAGTCCGGCTTCCTTCGCCAACGCCAAAGCAATGCCGCTATCCTTGGCGGCATGGGCCCCGGAAAAATAACAGGCGTGGTCCCGGTTTTGCATGTCTTCGCCATCGGTCTCCAAAACCCGCGAGTTCGCGCCGGTTTGGGAAAAGACTTCCCGCAACATGGTCAGATCCAAATCGAGCGCGGTGCCCAGCCCCAATCCTTCCGCCAAGCCTGCCGTGTTGATGTTCATCACCATGTTCACGAGCGCTTTGACCTGAGCGGCCTGCCCGGCCCGCCCGATGTGACGAAGCGAGGCACTGAGATCCTTGAGAACCGGCTCGGCCCGCGCAAAGGCGGCCTCGTCTCCTCCTGTCATGAGATACAAGGTTCCCTCCCGCGCCTGGGTAATGCTGGACGCCATGCAGGCTTCCAACGATTGGGCGCCGGCCGCGGTCGCCCGGGCCTCCACTTCACGATGAACTTCGGGAGAAACGGTAGCACAATTGATAAAGAGCTTTCCTTTGGCTCCGAAGAGCAGGCTGCCCTCCGAGGAAGAAAAAATTTCCCGCATGGAGGCATCATCGGTCACCACCGTCACGATGACATCCGCCCCCGAGGTGACCTCTGACGGCGTGGCAGCAGCAATAGCTCCAATTTCAGCAGCCAGAGTTTGCGCCAACGGGGCGTGATGGTCATGGACCACGCTGACTTGGTATCCTTGATCTTTGAGCCGACGGGCCATATTGGCTCCCATGCGTCCGACTCCGACAAATCCGATTTTTTCTTTCATGTTTTTGAGCAAAATTTTCTGCGGGTCATTGGAACGGAGGGACCGAATAAAACAAAGCAGAAAATGCCAGTGCGGCATTTTCCTTCGCTCCCGGTCGGCGTGACGGCTCATCTACTCTACAATTTCAAGACGCCAAGAGACGGTTGATCTGAGCCCGGGCGTCAGATCTGAGAGGAGCTCCATGGGCAAAACAGGCGACGTCATAGGAGAGCGAAACGAGCGCCTGGAGGGATTCGCGCAGTTGCTTCGGATCGAGACAATATTTGTCCGGAAGAACTTCAAGCGCACTCAGGTGGATAATGGCGTCGCCAAGAATGAGGGCTCCAGGGGCAAAGTAGGCCATTTCGCCCGCTCCGCCTCCGGGCAGAGCCAACGCCCGCACCGATTGGAATAGCAAATCTCCATCGGAAATCCAATGATCGGCGACCACCTCGTCTCGGGCCCCTTCCGGCGCGTAAATCGGAACCTCAAGTCGTTCCTTTTCATAGGCGGAACCGCGCTCATGGTTGCCATTGGTCAAGAGGACGGCCACGACCCCCCCCTCGCCCACCAAGCGTACAATGGCCTCTTCTTCGAGACGAAGGGGATCAACCAAAACCAGCCCTTCCGGGGTTTGGACCGCTGTACTTGAGCACTCGGTTTTGCACTCGGGGTTGAAATCATGCCACCAGAACACTCCCTCCGCGATTGCTTCATAATCAAAAATCGGCTTCATGCATGGAATCATGAAACGATCAAGGGCGTGAACTGAAACGCCGCTCCGTCGAAAAGTCCGCGGTCACTGAGCTTCAACTCCGGAATGACCAATAGGGCCATGAAGGACAGGGTCATCAAAGGCGCCCGGAGGGGGGAGCCGAGTTCGCGGGCCAGCTCCTCCACACTCCCATAATGGGCTCCCACCTCGCGGGCTTCCCCGGAGGCCATGAGCCCCGCAATGGGCAGTGGCACGACCCGTTCGGTCTTTCCAGTGACCGCACAGACTCCGCCCTGATTTTTGATCAAAAGATTCACGGCCCGAGTTAACGAGGCATCGTCGGCTCCGACGGCAATGAGATTATGCGAATCATGAGCCACCGACGAGGCGATGGCCCCGCGACGAAGCCCAAAATTCCGGATGAAAGCCAGCGCCGGCTTAGCCGCGGGCTGGTAACGATTCACCACCACCAACTTCAGCAGGTCGCGGTCCGGATCGGATTGAAGCACTCCATCCACGGCCACCATTTCGACGGTTTCCCGACTGGTGACGAGTTGGCCATCTTCGACCCGAATGACCTCGACCCGGCACGGACCCGTCGCGGCGGGAATTTTCAAAGTTTCCTCGGCGATTTCCTCCGCGGCAAAAGAATTGATCAGGCGGGGTTCTTTCCGGGCGAGCAAACTGACTCCGTTCTCCGCCACGAGGCGCCCATCGAGCCAGGTTTGCGTCACCGCAAAATCCTTCAAATCCCGCACCACCAAAAAATCCGCCGGATCGCCCTCCCGGAGCAAACCCACGGGGAGCCGATAATGCTCCACCGGATGGACACTGGCGATGCGAAGCGCCGTCAGCGGCGGCAAGCCGGCAGTCACCGCGCGCACGACCAGCCGATTGATGTGTCCCTCCATGAGGGCATCCGGATGCAAATCGTCGCTACAAAACATGCAGCTCTCGGGATGAGAAAATAGCAGCGGCTCGAGGGCGGCGTAGTTGCGGGCGGCAGAACCTTCCCGGATGAGGATCTTCATCCCGGCGGCGATTTTATCGCGGGCCTCGGCCAGGCTGGTGCATTCGTGGTCGGTGGAAATCCCGGCGGCCGCATAAGAGGCGGCCGCTTCGCCCCGCAATTGGGGCGCATGACCATCCACCGGCAAGCCTCGCTCCCGGGCGGCAGCGATTTTGGCCAGCAAATCCGGATCGCCCGCCAGAACGCCAGGAAAATTCATCACCTCACTGAGAAAATAAATTTCCGGACGGTCGAGGAGTTCGGTCACTTCCTCGGGACCCAAGGTCGCTCCAGCCGATTCGAATCCGGTGGCCGGCACGCAGGGAGAAGCTCCATAGAAAATCTTCACCGCGGCGTCCCGGCTTTCCGCGATCATGTAATCGACCCCGGCGACCCCGAGCACATTGGCAATCTCATGCGGGTCGGAGACGGTGGCGACGGTTCCATGGACCGAAGCGGCCCGGGCAAACTCGGCCGGGGCCAACATTGAACTCTCCACATGAATGTGGGCATCGACAAAGCCAGGAATGATAAAATGCTCAAACGGCCCGACTCGCTTCTCGATACGAACGATTCGTCCCTCTTCAATAAAGACTTCACCGGGGTAAATCTCCCCAAGGTGTACGTCCACGATATTCCCGGTCACGCTGGTCACAGTGCCCGCACCTTATCGAAACCCGATTGGCCTTGCGACCCCTAATTCTTTCCTGCCAGCATGCGGTCCAAGGCCTCACAGGTCCGGACGGTAGCTCCGCGGTGGAAACGAAGGCACTCCCGCCCTCTCCCCGCCAAAGCCGCCGCCTCCTCCGGATGGGCGAGGAGCTCCCGCAGAGCGATTTCCAACTCTTCCGCATCCGCGACCTGCACGAGGCCCCGGGCCCGAACCAACTGGGAGACCAAATTTGAGAAATTCTCCATATGCGGTCCGACCACGACCGCCTTGCCGGCGGCAATCGCCTCGGCAGGATTTTGCCCTCCCCGGGCGGTCAGACTCTTCCCCACGAAGACCACGTCAGCGCAATCATACCAATCCCGCAATTCCCCGGTGGTGTTGACCAAGAGGGCCTCGGGGTTTTCGACGGTGGCGAGGTCTCCCTGACGAAGCGCGACCGTGAGTCCCGCCTGCCGCAAATCCTCCCGAACCTCCCGCCAGCGTTCGGCATGGCGGGGGACAATGACGGGAAAGAGCTTGGGAAAATCACGCCGCAGGCGAACCACCATTGCGCCGAGAATCTCTTCCTCGCCCTGATGGGTGCTGCCTGCGAGCAAAATGATGGCGTCTTCCGCCACGCCGAGGGCCCGCAGCCCGGGGCGAAAATCCCGCCCCTGCTTTTGCTGCCCCTCCTGGTCGTCGAACTTGATGCTGCCGGGACATTGAATTTTCCCTTTCTCCACCCCCAAGGCCTCCCAGCGTTCTGCGTCGATCGGGTCTTGGACACACAAAAGATCCAATTGATTAAATAACCCGGAAACCAGCGGTCGAACCCGAAGGTACCGCGCCTCGGAACGCGGCGACAAGCGGGCATTGACCAAGATCAAGCGGGCTCCGAAACGTTGCGCTTCGGCGGTAAGGTTGGGCCAAATTTCGGCTTCGACCAAAATCAGCCGAGCGGGCCGGATGATGCGAACGGCATGTCGCGCCACCCAGAGAAAATCGATCGGATTATAAATCGGCTCAAGCCAATCGGAGCGTTCCTTGTCGGCCAGAAAAAATCCCGTCGAAGTGGTTGTCGAAAGGACAATCCTCAGCGTCGGATCGCGCCGCCGCATCTCGCCAATCAATTTCAAAGCGATAAGGACCTCTCCGACACTGACCGCGTGAACCCAGGTCCAGCCGCCCGGGGCCAACTTCTGACGAACCCGGGGGGAATAAATGGCAAATCGTTGACCGAATTTGTGCCGGTATTTCCCCCGCTTGAGCATGCGAAAGAGAAATCCCGGCAGCAACACCAAGAGGACAAAGGGAAACGCCAGATTGTAAAAAAATCGCACCACAGCCATTCAAGGAAGCGTATAAAAATCGACAGCGCTTTTCCCATACCGGCGGGAGCGCAGGAGCGCGAGATCTGGCGAGGTGGGGCTGATGCCCCCGGCCCGGCGCTCCAGGACCAGAGTGCCCGTCGGACGCAGGGCCGCCGCGAGGGCTGGAGCCTCCAGGAGCTCCCGGGCGGGATCCGGACTTTCGCGGTTTTTCGCATAGGGAGGATCCGCAAAAATGAGATCAAATCCCTCCGCAGCGTAGAGTTCCAAAAATTTCACCGCGTCGATGGTTTGGACCGACCCTTCCAAGTTCAGGGCTCGCAAGTTGGCATTCACGCAACCCGTACACACCGGATTGAGATCGACAAAGACCACCGATCCCGCGCCGCGGCTCAAGGCCTCGATCCCCATGGCTCCGGAACCCGCGAATAAATCCAGGATGCGGGCCCCTGGGACCGCATCGCCCAAGCTCGAGAAGATCGCTCCCCGCACCCGATCCATGGTGGGCCGCATTTCCACTTTTGGTGAAGAAAGCCGGCGGCCCCCGACTTGGCCTGCTATGATGCGCACAGCCTCAATTCCCCTCCTTGGGGGATTCCTGCCGGGGAAGAGCTTGAAGAATATTCTGCAAGAATCCTCCCACATTTCCCTCCAGAGAAATGCCAGTCAGTTTCTTCAAGATATCCGTCTTCGGCCGCGCCACCGTTCCCTTCACCGTGAAAGCCATTTCCCGATACTCGGGATCTTTAGAGTCTTTAAAATTCTTCCCCAAGAGGGACTTTAACTGATTGTGAAGTTTTTGATTAATGAGCAATTTGGCCTCCAGGTTCAATTTGCCATCAAAGTGAATCGGCCCCTCCCCCCGAATGATGAGGTTTTCAGATTTGAGAAAGAAATCGTCCACATTGACCCGGCCTTTGCCAATCGTGAGATCGATCCAGGCATCGCTAAGTTTGAGAAGCTGGAGTTCATCGATCTGAAACAATTCTCCCAATTTGCTCAAAAACTCGACCGGCTTGAGTTTGGCCGACAACAACTCAAAGCGACCGGCTCCGGTCAGGTCTTCGGACCGGCGGGGATCGCCCTGCAGCGACAGGGTCCCCTGAAGTTGTCCATCGGTCTTGCCGGGTTCGATCCCCGCTTCGTCCGCCAATTTCCTCAAGAGGACATCCTTCAGCTCCGCCGTCAAAGCGAAGGCCGGGGTTTCTCCGGTTTGCAGATGATAGCTGCCCAAAAATTGTCCCCCGGCGAGTTCGCCCTGGATTTGAGGCACATCAAGCGCCGATCCATCCCAGGTGAAGGGACTCTCGATCCGGCGCAATCTGAGCGAGTCGCCCAATTTCATTCGTGCGATGGAGACGATTCCCTCCGCCCTCATTTCCGGAGTGAGAGCGGCATCGATATCCGTTCGCTCCAAAAGGAGCACGGTCCGATTGCGCGCGTCGATAAGAGCAATTTGTCCACTGCCGATACGGATCCTTTGCAATTCTGCCGTGAAGGAGGGTCCTCCCTCAGGTCCGGGCGTGGTCGGCACGTTGACATCGGTCGGCACCTTCACCCGTCGGGTCAAAGGCACCACCCAGTTGCCATTTTCCAACTGCCGAATGACCAAGCGGGGTTCAAATAAGGTGCACTCGGTGACCACAAACCGCTTTTGCAACAAAGGCAGGAGGGAAAATCGGATCCGAAGGGCGGCCGCCTCGACGGCATTGAAATTTTCGGTGGTCGAATCAGGAATCGAAAGATCCCTCAGAACCAGCCCCTCCCATGGGGTGTAGGCGGTGCTGCGGATCCGGAGTTCGACCCCCATCGCATCGGCAGCGGCGGCCCGAACCCGATCCTGCACCCCCGCAGACTGGAGGTACACATTGATGCAAAGTAGAATAAGGGCGGGAACTGCCAACAAAATGGCAGCACCGATAAGAAATCGCTTGGCAAAAGTGGGCACCTAGGGAAGCTACGAAACTCTCAAGGAATGTGAAGCGTGAAGAACAAATACTCGTAATCCTCAATCCGACCGCCCACGGCGGCCGGGCGGGAAATTGGCAGAAACGGATCGCCTCTCTGTCACGTCGAATCGTCATTCACCGCACAGAAGGGGAGGGTGACGCCCGCCGGGCCGCCCGGCAGGGGATCCAGGACGGCTTCCGGGTCATCGTCGCCGCTGGCGGGGACGGAACCATTAATGAGGTCGTCAATGGCCTCGCCCAGACTAAGGACGTCACCCTTGGGATTCTTCCGGTGGGAACAATGAACGTCTTCGCCACCGAGTTGGGCTTGCCCGCCAATGATTTGCCCGCAGCCTGGAGGGTGATCACGGAAGGAAAAAGCCGC
>Ga0209702_10003269_pt1 | contig 25915 bp, 20 predicted proteins | sample FRY01_FD_187210 | JGI IMG/M metagenome (GOLD analysis project Ga0209702, IMG submission 187210) | Freshwater microbial communities from Lake Fryxell liftoff mats and glacier meltwater in Antarctica - FRY-01 (SPAdes) (version 2) | ecosystem: Environmental > Aquatic > Freshwater > Ice > Glacier... | reverse complement strand
AAATAATTTATAAAATGATGGAAAACTTACTATTTGACTTCATGTCAAAATACATAACGATTACGGAGGAAGAAAAGGATGTTATCCGTTCTTTGGGCATTTTTAAGGTAGTTAAAAAAGGAACCATTTTATTGAAAAAGGGCGAAAGCTCAAATAAAGGCTATTTTGTCTTAAAAGGTTGTTTAAGGTCTTATTATATTGTAAATGGTGATGAAAAATCAACTGGGTTTTATACCGAAATGGATGTTTTAAATCCAAATTGTGTCATTACAAAATCACCTTCAGAATATTATATTTCTTGTGTAGAAGATTCTATAATTACTGTTTCAAGTGAACATATGGAGCAAGAAATATTTGAAAAATTCCCAAAGTTTGAGAAAATGTGTAGGGTTCTTTCTGAAGAATTATTAGCAAAACAACAAATGAATTTTGATGAATTTAAAACCTCATCTCCAGAACAACGATATTTAAAACTACAAGAAACTAGACCAGATTTATTGCAACGTGTTCCACAACATCAATTGGCTAGTTTTCTTGGGATAACACCTCAGTCGTTAAGTAGAATGAGAGGTCGTATTGTTGATAAAAAGAATTAGTGTTTTTTTAAAGTAAGACTAAAATCGAACTTTATTAACTTAAGTGAATGTTTTTAAGGTCGTCTGATCTTTAGGTTTGTATCTATTAATTTATACTTAAAATAAAAGATATGCATTTTAAAATTTCGACGTTAGTTTTTGTTTTTACGTTATTGAATTCTTTAAGTTCTCTTGCTCAGTATGAAAAGGGAGACACCACTTACAAAGAATGTTTTGTTGGGAGTACATTGGCTATGTTAGGCAATTTTTTACCTGAAAATAAACCTGATTTTGTACAACTTAACTTAGGGTATAGGATTACTGGTAAAGATGTTTTTTCGATAGAAGTAAAAACCTGGAAATATGCTTGGTCTTTGGGAATACCTTACGGAGAATCTTTTGAAGCCCCAGAAGAGAAATTTCCAGGCTACATCAGAGAAGCAGGTTTTGCTTTAGTTTACCAAAGATTTTGGTGGAAAGGATTATATTCAAGTTTACATGTAATGAGTTCATGGCAAAATTTTGTAAATGAAGAAGGAAATAAACTTGCGGATGGATTTCAATTGTTTAACACTTATAGACTAGGTTATCATTTTAAGTTATTTAACAATCGTTTTTTTATCGAACCATCATTAGCAATCACGCATAGACCTTATCAATCTGATATGCCTGAATCTTTCAGACAGTTGAATGATAAGTGGTCGAAGTTTTTTATTGGTGAACCAGGCTTACATTTTGGGTATAATTTCTAAATGAAATTTTTTATCTCGATATAAATAATAAATAAATGATTAAAACCATTATTTTGTACATTCATTCATAGGGTCGGTTCCGATAATTATCGGAATAAGCCTGACCCTATGAATGATGTTAATTAGCCAACCATTTCACTATTTCTCCGTATCCTTTTTTTTAGAAACTTTCCTCTTAAAATTTGCTCTTGGATTACTCACATGTTTGTTTAGTATTCTTCTGCCTTCTACTTTCACAGAATCTGTTTTTCTAAAACTCCAAACAATGTCGCTTGCTTTTTTTCTAGTTTCTTCAATATCTACAATCGGAAAAGGGTAGTTCACTCCTATTTCACAATTATAAAATTGCTGTTCAATTGGGTTTAGTAGCCAAGGTTCATGAATTAAATGGGGTGGAATTTCAGCTAATTCTGGCACCCACTTTTTAATAAACTCTCCATCAGGATCATGGTCTTCAGAATTTTTTATGGGGTTATAAATTCGTATCGTATTGATTCCTGTGGTTCCAGATTGCATTTGTAATTGTGGGTAATGGATTCCAGGTTCATAATCTAAAAATTGTCGTGCAAGAAAATGTAACTCTCGCCAGTCTTGCCATAAATTGAAGGTGAAAAAAGAAACGACCATTGCTCGCATCCTAAAATTAAGGTAGCCATTAGCGACAACACAGCGCATGCAAGCATCAACTATAGGAACACCTGTTTTCCCTTCTTGCCAAGCTTTTATATAGCTTTCATTTTTTGGTTTGACTAGTGAATCATAAGCACTATTAACGTTCTCAAATTCCATTCTGCATTCATCTTCAAACTTTTGAATAAAATGGCAATGCCAATGCAATCTTGAAATAAAGTTAGAAAGTGCCCTTTTGTTTTGGGCGTTTTTATAATGCTGACTCGTATACTGATACACCATCCGCATACTAATGTTTCCGTATGCTAGGTATGGAGATAGCCTACTGCATCCTTTTCTACTTAGGTTGGGTTTTGAAATGTATTTACTGTAATTTACGTGTCGTTCCTTAACAAAACTGTCCAAATATCTCCAGGCCCAATATTCTCCTCCTTCTTGAAAATTCTTATTTCTCGTAGTAATTTCCTTCGGTAGATTCTCTCCTTTTAACCTTTCATATACATGAAGTGTTAAAGCCTCTGAATTAATAATATCTGAATTGATAATTTTTGGACTAGAAATCATTTCATTTTCCCAACGCTTATCCCAAGTGCTCCTTGATTTTAATTTTCGAATGACGCCATGCATTTGAGATTCTTTCCATAGAATGTTTTTCTTCTTGAAGTAAGATTGTAAGAAAATATCCCGATCATATGTAAGGTTATTACCAATTTCTTGATGAGAAAAAACAGTCTTTACATCGTATATTTCTATCAATTCATCAAATACTGTTTTTGCTTCATTGTGAAAGAAATAAATTTGACTGGAAATTGCCACTAATTTAGATTGCATTTCCTGTAAAGATTCGTAGATAAACCTCCAATGTCGAACATCAGAGTCATCGTATTTCATTACAGAGGGTTCAAAGCAATAAATTAAAAGCGTCGGAATATTTTCATTTTGAGCTAAAAACAGAGGCTCATGATCCGTAAAACGTAAATCACGTTTAAACCAAACAATATTAATTGCTTTTTTACTCAACGTTATTTTTTATAATTTGTATTATTCTTTTAAAAAAGAATACACTTTGTTTAATAGTAATCATGTAAAGTTAAACAAAATATTGCTTATCCAATCACTCGATAACTTTATTCCATTTTTTTTAACATTTAAATAGTGCTAAATGACTTGTTGAAAAAGGCTTATAAAACCATTCTAACCAAAAAAGCCTCAAGAATTTCTTCTTGAGGCTTCACTATATTTAATAGATTTGTTTCTTATAACTCAAATTTAATTCCTTGAGCTAATGGTAAACTATCTGAGTAGTTAATTGTATTTGTTTGGCGTCTCATGTAAACTTTCCAAGAATCTGATCCAGACTCACGTCCTCCACCAGTTTCTTTTTCTCCACCGAATGCACCACCAATTTCAGCACCAGAAGTTCCGATGTTTACGTTAGCAATACCACAGTCAGAACCTGCATAAGAAAGGAACAATTCAGATTCTTTCAAGCTGTTTGTCATAATCGCAGAAGATAATCCTTGAGGAACACCATTTTGAACAGTAATTGCATTTTCAACTCCACCAGAATATTTCATGATGTATAAAATTGGTGCAAATGTTTCGTGTTGTACAATTTTGAAAGAATTTTCAGCTTCAATAATTGCAGGTTTAACGTAACATCCAGATTCATATCCTTCACCAGTTAAAACTCCACCTTCAACTATTACATTTCCACCTTCAACTTTCGCTTGCTCTAGAGCAGCTAAGTATGTATCTACAGCATCTTTATCGATAATTGGGCCAACATGGTTTTTCTCATCTAATGGATTACCAATAACGATTTGCTTGTAAGCGTTAACTAAAGCTTCTTTTACCTTATCGTAAATTTCTTCATGAATAATTAAACGACGAGTTGAAGTACATCTCTGTCCAGCAGTACCAACAGCACCAAAAACAGCACCTGGAACAACCATCTTTAAATCAGCACTTGGAGTAATAATGATAGCATTGTTACCACCTAATTCTAATAATGAACTACCTAAACGAGCACCAACAGTTGCACTAACTGATTTCCCCATTCTTGTAGATCCTGTAGCAGAAACTAAAGGAACACGTGTGTCTTCAGCCATTAATTTACCAATTTCAGCTCCACCTATAACTAATCCAGAAACTCCTTCAGGAACACCGTTAGCATCAAAAACTTCTTTTGTTATTTGTTGGCAAGCAATTGCAGTTAAAGGAGTTTTTTCAGATGGTTTCCAAATACAAACGTCACCACAAACCCAAGCCAATGCAGTATTCCAACTCCAAACTGCAACAGGGAAATTAAAAGCAGAAATAATTCCTACAATCCCAATTGGGTGGTATTGCTCATACATTCTATGATTTGGTCTTTCTGAATGCATTGTTAAACCGTATAATTGACGTGATAAACCAACTGCGAAATCACAGATGTCAATCATTTCTTGTACTTCTCCTAATCCTTCTTGTAATGATTTCCCCATTTCATAAGAAACCAATTTCCCTAAAGCATCTTTATGAAAACGTAATTTATCTCCTAATTGACGAACAATTTCTCCTCTTTTAGGAGCAGTAACATTTCTCCATTCTTTAAATGCTTCTTGTCCTTTTAAAACAACTGTTTCATAATCTGCTGCTGTTGCAGCGTTTACAGAAGCAATTAAACTTCCATCTACAGGTGAATAAGAGTCAATTTTTTCTCCAGTTGTGTTAATCCACTTACCTCCCATGGAAGCTCCACTGTTGATTTTTTCTATTCCAAAACGAGTTAGAATTTCTTGAATACCTAAGTCTTGCATTACTTCTGCCATTGTATTGTAAATTTATTTGTTGTTTTATACTTGTTACAAAATTAACGAAAAAAGCATCTAATTGTTAATTTTTAGATAATTAATTCGCTTATTGTATAAATTTAAGCATTAATTATTGGTATTAAAAATAATCTGTGTTGGAATTTTTAAAATATCAAATGGTAAGTTTAATTAATTAACTTATTTTTATAATCAACAATATTATAAAATTATTTGTTGTGAAAATTATAATTATCGCTTGTGTTTTAGGTTTTTTACCGTTTGGAATGAAAGCTCAAACAACTAAAACTAACATTGTAGAACATTTTACGAATACAAGCTGTAGTGTTTGCCCAAGTAACAATGATAATATTTATAGTGCAGTTGATACCCATACAGGAACTTTACACATAAGTTTTCATCCAAGTTCACCTTTTACTTCTGATGTTTTTAACCTAAGTAATAAGGATGAAAATGATAACAGAACTAAGTTTTATGGTATTTTTGGAAGTACACCTAAAACAGTTGTCAATGGAAGTGTAATTTCTATTGCTTCAGTAAGCAATGAATTAGAATCTTTAGCAAATTCTACCACAAATTTTCAATTTGACATTTTACAAACCCAACAAACATTAGATAGCTTTACTGTAAGGATTAAAATTACTAAGCTAGTAAGTGATACCTCTACGGTTGGTTTATTGTTTGTAGGTGTTTCAGAAGACACTATTAACCAAACAACTAATAATGGAGAAACAATACATTATAATGTTTTTAGGAAGGCTTTAACCTCTGTTAATGGTTCCGAGGTAACACTTCCTTTAGTAATAGGAGATAGTTTAGTTCAAATTTTCGGGTTTAAATCTTCTTCTAGTTGGAATACAAATAGGCTTCATACAATAGGTGTTTTACAACACCATACCAAGTTATTGATTAATGCATCAACATCTGAAAATCAACAATCAGAAACGTTGGAAATGAGTGATTTATCAATTGTCGAAAATGTTGTATTTCCAAATCCTACTTCTAATTTATTTTATATTTCTGGTCCTTGTGAAAAATCTACAGTTTACGATTCATTTGGTAAGATTATCTTAGAGAAATCATGGAAAGAGTCAGAAGTAAAAAAGATAAACTTGATTGGTTATAGTTCAGGTATTTATTTTGTTAAACTTACTATTGAAGGTAATTCTAAAGTTCATCGATTAATTTTAAATTAATTACTACTCCTATATTTCTAGAGAAGCAGTTGAATTCGTTCATGTTGTTTCGATGTATAGAGGATACTAGGGATAAGAATAATTCAGATATCAGCTCCCTATTAGATTAAGCGATAATTTGATATTACGTGGGTATTATTTTTTTAAAAAATAATACCAGCTTAAAAAGCTAAAACCTCAAGCGAATAACCAGAAACAATAGATCCATCTTTACTCCACTTTAAAACCAAAACCATTGCTATTAGATCTTAAGGATGGATTGTAATAATTTTCAATAATGGCAGGTCCAACGTTATAAATTCCTTTGTTCGTTAAATACATCTCTAAACTTAAAGTATGATTTCCTTTTGGTAAATAGTCAATAAAAAATGAAGTTGAAGCATCATTATTTTGCAAATAGTAGTTCAATCCATCTTTCCATTGATACCCTGAAAGAACTTGTTTATTTTCCATTCCAACAGACTTGCCATCTTTTATGTGAACAAACTCCATAGAACGATTAGCTGTTATCATCAACTTCACAATCACCTTTGTACCAACTGAAACTTTTTGAAAAGCATTTATTTCAATTTCTTTATCACCTTCCTTGATGTAATAATGACGTTCGATTTTTAAATCAGAATTACTTTTTGTTACATTCTCAAAAGTGGTTATATAATCTAAATAGTAAGCTCCAAAAACTGGTTGATCAGACTGAATTTCTATCGCTTTATCTGATGAAGAAATGGTCGTTTCATTCCAAACGTAATAATCATTCACTCCTCTTTTTAATTCTTTAAAATCAGGTTCATCTTTAAATTTAATAGTACTTTTTGAATCCTCATCATTGCTATTAACAAGTAATCCCAAACAAACGTTTGTACTTGTTCTTCCAGGTTTCCAAGAATTACTGTTTTTTTGTTGTAGCAACCAGTTTTTCATTTGGTTTACTTTATTTTCTAATTCAGGAAAACTCGATAGAAATTGAATCAATTCGCTTTGTGTTTCTAATTGCGATTGATAAATAGAACTTGAAGGTTCTTCTTCGTTCCAATAAATTCCTAAAGAATTTGAAGTTGTAGCTCTATCTAAAACTGATGCTTTAATTTGTTCTGCCCACATTAAATCACGTTTAAATAAAGCATATTGACCGAGTAATGCTTGTAATTTAAGAGGATAATTGGTCCATTCTGCTTTTACTTTTTCTTCAAAATAATGAAGCGCTTTATCACTGATTACGTTTGAAACATATTGAAAATAACTTCGAGCAGTTAGCCATTCTACAAATAATTGTCCTCCAATTTGTTTCGTTTTGTCTTTTTGGTTTTCCTCATAAATAGTTTGATAATAGTTATCGAGATAAGTCCCTGTATTATATGCCATTTCTTCATCATAAGGAAGATTTAGGATGTGAAGCTTAGCTAGTCCTGTAAAAATTGATTGTGTGATAAAAAGTGAAGGATTTTCATTTCCAAACCAAGACCAGCTACCTTCTTCTGTTTGAAGAGATTTTAGTTTGTTTAAATCTGTATTGATACTATTTGAAAGCAGGTTTTTATCAAAAAGTTGTGCTGTAGCAGCTCTTTGTTCTGTTTCGGTTTGACTTCCAATTACCCAAGGTGTTTCACTTAAAATCGTTTCTTTTAATTGTTTGTTTTTTGAAAGTTCAGATTCAAACGACAAAGGACTTTCTGTTTTCCATGAAGCAATCGTTTTTTCGAAAGATGGATATTGCTTAATAATTGATTGAGCAATTACAGAACTGAAATAACGATTAAATAATTCATCGTTAGAAATTTTATTACTTTCTGGAGAACTAGATAAGCTCATTAATGCAGACCAGGTTAATGAAGGATCTAAACTTAACGTTAACTTCAACGGCTGAATATTAGTAGAATTCAACAAACTTTCAGGAGAAAAAAGTTTATTGTCTTTTCCAATTTTCACAATAGGTAGAGCTGTTCTAATTAAAACTTGATTGCTTAAAATTGGAATTAATTTTTGTTCTGCATCTGTAAAATTTTCTCCTGCAGCACTTATATAATAAGCTACTAAAGAATGTTTGTTTAAAGGAACTAAACCTTTCCACTCTACCAATTCTGATGAATTTGCTTTTACGCTTAACTTAATAGCTTGAAATTTTCCGAAATCAGAAGAAATATCCAATTTTCCTAACGCGTCTTTAAATTGTAATTGGACTGTTATTGTTTTGTCTTCACTTGAATTATTAATAACCTTAGCTGCAAATACAAATGTGTCTCCTGTTCTTAAAAAACGAGGTGCATTTGGTTGTACCATAATTTCTTTTGAAGCAATAAACGATTGTTCCATTGTTCCATTTTTTAAATCAGCCGTATGCACAAAAGCCCTAAAATTCCAACGTGTTAAAACATCTGGAGTTGTAAATTCAAATTTATACTTTCCTAAAGTATCTTTTAAAACTTCAGGATAGAAAAAAGCTGTTTCAGCAAAATTAACACGTGGTGCAATTGGAGAGGATACAACTTTCATTTCCTTTACTAAAGTTGGACTATCACTCTTATAAAATGAGCTTTTCATTAAAATATCTGAACGACTACCTCTAACATTCATCTGACTCTCTAAATAATAATTATTGTACCAACCATCATACATTGCAGGAATAGAACGTTGGCTCACGTTTGTCCAGTTGTAATTAGGTTGATATAGTTTTTTAAAGTTGGTATCCCAATTATTATTAGCAAATTGATCTAAACTTGCGTCATACATAGATACAAGTAAAGAAGCATCTTCCTGAAGTAAACTTTCATTTGAGCTTAACTCAATCGACCATTTCTCTTGTTTTCCAGGTGTTAGAAAATTTCGATCAGTTTTTAAATGAACCTCAAGTTTTTCCGTTTTATTTTCAACCGATAAGGTGATTGTTTCAAGGTAATGTTTCGTTAATTTATTACTATAAAAACGAATTGTTATAGCGTCACTATATGCATCTGACATTGTTAAAAGGATTTTCTTTCTCTTTTTTAAATTAATCCATTCACTCTTAGTTTCTCCAGATGGGAAGCTGTATTCGCAGTAAACATTCATCTTTTTGAATGATGACCCTAAAAAGAGAGCTACTTCTTCTCCTTTAACAGGGTTTAAATTTGTAGATTCAACCCAAAATCCTTCCTTATGCTGAGTCTTTTTACTCTCAAGGTTGATATAATTAAAGTTATGCTTTGAAAAGATCTTTTCGCCAGATGGATCTATAACAGATAATGTTAAAATATAATTTCCAGACGTATTCCCAATTAACTCTTTAAGGTTAAGTGACATTGAAGTATCAACATCTCCTTTCTGAATCAAATTATTTTTATTTTTATCTGTTCCGTAGTATAATACATTTGGAAAGATTTTTTTAAATTCTTTAGGGCTAAAGTCCTTTAATTCAGCTTCGTCTATTATAGTAGGGTAAAAGTTTTGTTGGTTTTGTTGTTCAAGTTTAAATTGAACAGATTTTCCATATTGAGTTACGCCTTGTGAATTGGTTATTTTTACTTCAAAAGGTACTTTTACTGAACTTAAAATTCGAGCGGGAATATTGCTTACTATTTGATAACTCTCTTCTCCTACATACACTGATTTTGAATGCGATTGCACTTCTCCAGTTGACGAGGTAACGGTTACTTCTATGTTAAAATAGGCTCCAAATTGATATTTTTTAGTTGCTGGAAAAAATATAAATGAATAATTACCTTTAGTATCTGTTTGAACTTCAATTGTTTCTTGATATGATTTAGAACTTGATGAAATATCACACCAGCGAGGGAAAAAATTAGATTGGCTAATATTAATAGTTACTAACGCTTTGTCAATAGGATAACCTGCGTATGCTTTAACATTTCCGTCTATTTTCAATGAATCACCTAATTTAATTGTTCCTTTTATTTCATTCAATTTCACTTCAAATGTTGGTAATTTAAACTCTTCTATTCTGAAGTTATTAACTATTTCACCATTTAAATAAACGTTTATATTACCTAATAAAAATCCTGTTTGTGGTAAGGTAATATTACCAGAAAACGATCCTAAATCATTTGTTGTAAAACTTTGAACAGCTAAAACTTGATTGTTATAATCTTTCAGCTCTACTTTTGTGTTTTGATGCTTTAGGACACTTTTTTCATCATCATTCTGGTAAAGTATTCCTTTAAAACTTACTGTTTGTCCTGGCTTATAAATCCCCTTATCCGTATAAAAATTCGTAAAAGTTGTCGCTTTTTGATCTGTTCTCGAATAATAATAAGCACTTCCTTTAAGTTGGTCATTCCCTTTTGAAATGGTGTAGTTTACAGAAGAGGCAACAGGAATGATAACTTTACCGTGTAGATCGGAATATACAATTGTATCCGCTTTTCCTTTTTCTCTGAAGCTAAAAATCACTTTCGCGTTTGGGATAATTTTACCGGAAACACTATTTGTAACTAGTAATTCCAAGCTATTATTTGTCATTTTAGACAATGCACTTAGGTTGGAGAAATTATATACTTTATAAGAAAAATGTTGTTGGCTGTAAATATCTTCAACCTTCATTAAAGAATCTAGCTCAGTTTCAGATGCTGCTACAATGAACAAGTAAGAGCCCGATTCTTTTAAAGGAGGAAGGATGAAGTCCATTTCGTGAGGTAAATGAGCTTTTTCTAGAGGGAATAAGAGCTGTTTTCCAAAAACCTTTTTCAATTGATAGCGATTAAGTGGATGCTCATTGTTTTCATCTTCAGCGTCAATATATAAAACCTTCAAAAATAGGGAAGAAGTATTTCTGTAATTAATTCCTAAAAGATTATGTTGATTTGGAATGAGATCAGACTTCAAAGAAAAAGTAACTTCTTGAGCGATAATATGATTTTTTAAATTGATTAATTTATCTTCAAAAGTATTTCCCGGAAATTGAGCAATAGATTTATCAATGTGAGATAAGGCTAAAATGTAATTATTATCTAAGTTTAGCGTGTTATCTTTCCAATCATATTGAGCTTCTAATTGCTGTACATATCGATTTGCAATTAAAAAAGTAAACCTTGCAGAAGCACTGTGTTTTGATAGAAAAGCTTCATTCTCTTTGTAAGCATTAAGTAGGAGTGATTCTTTATCAAAATCATTTATTTTATCACCACTTGCATTTCTGTAAACATAATCCAATCGCTTTTCGGTCCAATAAGACAATTCCTCCAATCGCTTATTATGGAGCATTAGGTTTTCTAATAAATAATAGAACTCTAAGTACAAATCATCTTTAGGATAATCAAATTGTGTAATTTTATTAAAAAATGCAACTTCTTTGTAGATTTTTTGTTCATATTGACTCGATAAAATTGGAGATTCTAAAAGTTGAAAGGCAATATATTCAAAAAGTGATTGAATAGAAGGGTTTTGCAGTGCATTTATTTTGACCGCCCATTTCCCTACGTCGTATTTCATTAACTCTTCTGACTGATCGATTGAAGCATTAAAAATCGCTTTATTTATAGGTAGTATGTTGTTGTTTTCAACGGTGAAAGTATCTTGTTTTACAATCCATAATAAACTTTCATCATTAGATCTAAGCGTTCCTCTATAAAATTGATTATTTATCCACTTCCCTACCTGTAAATAGGTAATATTATTAAAAGGAAATGGAAGATTATTTGCTTTGATCAGATAGTCTCTATAGAACTCTTCCTGCTCCGTTTCTTCAAATTTTGCACGGTAAAATAAGCCGTCAATCTCTTCAAATGCTTTTATGTATGCTGCTAGATTTGTATCTTTAATTGCTTTTACTTGCAATAATTTTATTTCTTCAATCGCTTTTCTTGGTTGTCCAATTTTTTTTAAATTTTCAATAGAACTCCAATCATAAGATCGGTTTATTGTTTTATAAATTCCGGGATAACTTTTTATTTGAGCTAATTGTGTCCACGAAGTATTGAAAATAAATTGGAGTATTACAGAAAAGAATATTTTTTTAATCATACAATTTTAGTTAATTAGACTTCTTACTTAAATGAACTCGGTAAGAAATTAAAGCAGGTATACCTACTGTAAAAATAAATGCTATTAAATAACCTATAGGCAATAAATAAAAATCTTTTACTCCTACCATATCTTCTTTATCATATCCTATGCCAATAAAATAAGACAAGCTGATTGGGCGTTGTTCAGTAATTGTTACCAATCCTCTTTCATAAATGATCTCACCGTCAAATAAATTGATCGGGAATAGAAAAAAGACAAGTAAAAAAAATAAAACAAGACTTATAAAAAGAAGTTTTGGAGACCGAAAGATTTTCTGCATAATTTAGAAATGTGTATTCACCAACATAAATATACATTTTTGTTTTGAAGTAAAGGTAATTCTAGTTAATATTTTAAGGAAGAAAGGATTGAAGTGATCCCTTAGGTATAGATTTCTGAGGGGAGATGTAAAAGATCCTGAAAAAAGTAGTAGTGTTAGGTAATGTTTCATTGTTATGTTGTGTTTTTTGAAGTGGCAAGTATAAAAAAATACCGTAAATTTGTACTATGAATAATGAAAGACCGATTACAGACTGGTTACCTCTTACAAAAAAAGAGGTAGAAAAAAGAGGTTGGAGTGAGTTAGATGTTATCATCATTTCTGGTGATGCGTATGTAGATCACCCTGCTTTTGGAACAGCTGTGATTGGAAGAATAATGGAAGATGAAGGCTTTAAAGTAGCCATTATTGCTCAGCCTAATTGGAAAGATGATTTACGTGATTTCAAAAAACTGGGTCGTCCAAAATATTTTTTTGGTGTTACCGCTGGTTGTATGGATTCTATGGTAAACCATTATACAGCTAATAAAAGATTACGTTCTACAGATGCTTACACACCTGGAGGTCAAGCTGGATTTAGACCTGATTATTCGACTATTGTTTACTCAAATATTTTAAAAGAGTTATATCCTGATGTTCCTGTTTTAATTGGAGGAATTGAGGCTTCTTTAAGAAGAGTAACGCATTATGATTACTGGAAAGATAAATTGATGCCATCTATTTTAGTTGATTCTAAAGCTGATTTATTAGTGTATGGAATGGGAGACCAACCTTTAAGGGAGCTTCTTAAATTACTTAAAAAAGGTGTTTCTTTTGACAATTTGAAAACCTTGAAACAAGTAGCTTTTCTTCAAGATAAAGCGGAAGAGTTACCAAGAAATAAGCAATGGGAAACGGTTGAAATGGCTAGTCACGAAGCTTGTTTAGAAGATAAAATTAAATATGCTGCTAATTTCAAAATAGTTGAAGTTGAATCGAATAAATGGCAAGCAAACCGTATTATTCAGCACGTAGGAGATCAAACATTAGTTATCAATCCGCCCTATAAAACAATGACGGAGAACGAAATTGATAAAACATTCGATTTACCTTATACGCGTCAACCTCACCCGAAATACAATAAAAGAGGAGCTATTCCAGCTTTCGATATGATTAAGTTTTCGGTGAACATGCACAGAGGTTGTTTTGGAGGTTGTAGTTTTTGCACCATTTCTGCGCATCAAGGAAAATTTATAGCTTCTAGAAGTCAAAAGTCGATTTTAGCTGAAGTTGAAAAAGTAACAGAAGATCCAGATTTCAGAGGATACATTTCAGATTTAGGAGGTCCATCTGCTAACATGTACAAAATGCAAGGGAAAGATGAGGCGATTTGTGCAAAATGCTCAAGTCCTAGCTGTATTCATCCTGTTATTTGTAGCAATTTGGATACGTCTCACAAACAAATGACTGAAATTTACCGAAAGGTTGATGCCAATCCAAAAATCAAAAAAGCATTTGTTGGTTCTGGTGTACGTTATGATTTATTAGTTGATGATTTCAATAAAAATAACAGTGACGGTAATCACGATGAATACATAGAACAATTAGTTACACGACATGTTAGTGGAAGGTTAAAAGTTGCTCCAGAGCATACTTCTGATGCAACGCTTCGAGTAATGCGTAAACCATCGTTCAAATATTTCCATAAGTTCAAAGAGAAATACGAGAAAATCTGTGATAAACACGGTTTAAAGCAACAATTGATTCCTTATTTTATATCTTCTCATCCAGGTTGTGAAGAAGAAGACATGGCTAATTTAGCAGCAGAGACAAAAGATATGGGATTTCAGTTAGAGCAAGTGCAAGATTTTACTCCAACTCCAATGACTGTGGCAACTGTTATTTATTACAGTGGAGTTCATCCTTATACCTTAAAACCTATTAATACAGTTAAGACGAAAGAAGAGAAGTTGAATCAAAATAAATTTTTCTTTTGGTACAAACGTGAAAATCGAGATTGGATAAAACAGCGACTTCAAAAAGCAAATCGCCCTGAATTAATTGAAAAATTATTAGGCGAAAATGCGAATACGAGTCATGGACAAAAAGAAGTTCCGAAATGGTTATCTGAAAGAAGAAAGAAAGGTAAGGGCTAGTTTTTTTTACGCTGATATTTTTTAGATATTAAATGTATTATTTATTATGCCTGTCGGGAACTTTGCCTCAAGGATAATTTCAAACTTTCACAGCTTTGATATTCAGCTGCTTGACGGTTCGTTAAGGAAATACTCTATGCTAATATATTTCACACTTTCAGTTTGTGTTAAGAAAGAAAGCTTGAAGGACATTAATTCATTAACGATGGGTGTAGCCCATCGATAGTGATAACACCAACTACTAAGCTCTGAAGGAGCGCAATAAAATCTTTTGTGATAAAGCTCCCGATAGCCCTATTATTTATTTTGATTCGATGTAAACTAAATACAGAATCAGACCTAAAAGGAATAAGTACAAAAACAATTTAGGTTCTTTGTACAATGGCTTTTTTGACCTTTTAGTTATTTTCTCATAATCGTGAGATAGTTTTGAAAAATTCTTCAACTTACTAATGTCTTCACTAGTAAGTTTCTTCTTCTTTTCTTCTCTATTTACTGAAAACTTTCTCATTTATTATTTATTCCAATTTTGATTCATTTTTTCTAAAATGCGGTAAATCTTCATTTTAGCATTCGCTTCTGTGATGTCGTAAATTTCTGCAATTTCTTTGAAACTCATTTCTTGAAAAAATCGCAGTTCAATCAAATCTACCTGATTTTGTGGTAAACTATTCAGCTTTCTAATCAATTTATCTTGATTTTCATTATTCTTCGGAGTTTCAATTTGGGCTTCTTCCAATAATTGAATAATCTGAAATTCTTCAACATCAACAACCTTCGCTTTTTTAGATTCCCTAAAATATAAACTTACTTCATTTTGAGCAATACGATACAGCCAACTTGAAAAAGGAAATCCTCTATCTTCATATTTTGCAAGGTTCATCATTGCTTTCAAAAAAGTTTGCTGAGTAATATCAGCAGAAACAGTTTTATCACCACCTAAACGTTTAAATATAAAAAGGAAAATTTGTTCAAAATACTTCTCGTACAATAGCCCGAAATGCTTATGGTTTACTTTCGCTAGTTGTACTAGCTCATGATCAATGTGGTTAATTCCCTTGATGAGATATGTATATCTTTTTGACTTCCTCACGGTGTACTCAAACTCACAGGAATAATTTTCCCATTCATCCATTGATGAGAGTTCAATGAAAAGTCAGTTATAAATTCTGCCATCTTTTCTGCAGAAACTGGTGCTACATATCCTGGGAATGCTTCCTCTAACATTTCTGTTTGTGCAGCTCCTAAACACAAACAATTCATTTTAATGTTGGAATCTTTATATTCTTCAGCAAACATTTCTGTAAAACTACAAACGGCAGCTTTTGAAGTAGAGTAGGCGGTAAGTCCGGCAAATTTCATACTTCCTTGAAAACCACCCATTGAACTGATGTTTACGATATGACCACCTTTTTTAGTCATTTTTGGTAAAGCAGCCTGTACAGTTTGCATTACACCAATTACGTTAACTTGATAACAAGCATCGAAGTCTTCTTTAGTAATTTCTCCAAACGGTTTGTTGACTAAATATCCTGCATTGTTGATAAGGATATCGATACAATCGATTGATTTAAAAATTTCTGAAGCTTGTTCTTGAACATCTTTATTTAAATCAAATCCAAAAGTCTTAACATTTGAAAGTGATGTAAAATCTTCCATACTTTTAGTATTTCTTGAAAGCGCTATAATTTGATGATTTGAATCTTTTGCTAAACGTTCAACTATCGCTTTACCTATCCCTCTACTTGCTCCAACTATTACTATTGTTTTCATTTGTTGTGGGTTAATTGCATTAACCCTTTTTTTGGTTAATTGCATCGTTGTGGGTTAATGTAATTAACCCATTTTTGGTTTTTCGCGTTTTGGTGTATGGGCGAATTGTAATTCGTCCCTACGCATCAAAACTTATTACCACTTTTTCACTTGCTGGGTGTGCTTGACATGTCAAAATATATCCTTCAGCAACTTCTTCATCTGTTAAAGCATAATTCATTGTCATGGTTGCTTTTCCTTCAAGAACTTTTGCTTTACAAGAACAACAAACCCCACCTCTACAAGAATAGGGAGCATCAAATCCTTCTTTATCTAAAATGTCTAAAATTGCTTTTCCGTTTGACTTTAATTTGAACTCGATAACCTCACCATCAAGGGTAACTTTAACATCACTTTCACCTTTAAAATCTATAGCTGGTTCAGTAGTTTTTGAAGCCATAATTGTTGGAGTAGTGAACAACTCAAAATGAATTTTATCTTCAGAAATACCAAACATTTTTAAAGTGTCAACACCTGCCTTAATCATTACTTCAGGACCACATAAAAAGAAAGCATCTGCCTTTAAAATATCTAAATCTTGCTTAATAATTTCACTGATATTTTCTTTGTCCAAACGACCTTTTTTATATCCTTCTTTATCTTCTTGAGATAAAAATTGAGTAGTCTTTAAATGTGCTAAACTTATCAATTCGTCGTTAAAAAGAATTGAATTATGCGATTTATTACCGTAAAACAAGTTCATTTCTCCTTTTCCATTCGCTAATGATTTTGCAATAGAAAGGATTGGAGTGATACCGGAACCAGCAGCAAAAGCAACTACTTTTTTAGCGTTATCTTTTAATTGAAAATTACCTTCTGGTTTAGAAACTGAAAGGGTCATTCCTTCTTTTGCTTCTTTGTTAAACCAAACCGAAACAGTTCCATTTTCTACCGCCTTTACAGCAACTGAAAGTGGCTCATTTTTACCACTACAAATAGAATAAGATCTTCTTTCTTCTTTTCCGTTTACCTCAATAATAAAGTTAATGTATTGACCTGGAATAAAATCAAAAGTTGATTTTAAATCTGAAGGGACATCAAGTGTAATTTGAACACTGTCTGAAGTTAGACGTTTAATTTTTTGAATTGATAAATCGTAAAACCCTTTGTGTTTTTTACCACCTTCTTTTTTGAATAATTTTCCAAATAATGCCATAATTTTATGTTTTAAAATAGTTTAATAAACTTGTTAATCGTCGAATGATACTGTTAATTTTTCACTTGTAGGGTGTGCTTGGCACGTTAAAATATATCCTGCTTCTACTTCTGAAGGATCTAAAGCGTAGTTAATGTCCATTCTTGCTGTTCCTTCTAAAATTTTAGCTTTACACGTACAACAAACACCACCTTTACATGCAAAAGGTAGATCACCACCTGCTTTATATGCTGCATCCAAAATTGTTTCCCCGTCCGAATCCATTGCTAGTTCTAAACTGTCTCCATCCATTATAACGGTAACATTGGAAGCAATTTTCGGTTCGTTCGATTCTTTCTTTGGAGCTACTGTTTCACTGGTTGTGAATAATTCGAAATGAATATTCATAGGATCTTTAACGTAACCTTTGAACTTATCTCGAACACTATGAGTCATCTGTTCAGGACCGCAAACAAATACTTCATCAATCTCTGTATTTTTCAGAAATGCTTCGTATAGTTCTTCAATTTTAGCAGCATCAATTCTACCTTTTTGAATTTTATTTCCAAGACTTTCTCTTGATAAAATATGAACAACACGGAGGTTATTCATGTGCTTGTTTTTCAACGCTTCAACTTCTTCTCTAAAGATAATACTAGCGAAACCTTTGTTGCCATAAAATAACGTAACATCACTATTTGGTTCGTTTTCTAGTATTGTTTTAGCTATGGAGATAATTGGAGTGATACCACTTCCAGCAGCTATAAGAACATATGATTTTTTGTGAGCAGGATTACTTTCTAAGTGAAAATTTCCTGTAGGAGTCATAACATCTAATGTATCTCCAATTTTTAATTTTTCATTTGCAAAAGTAGAAAATTTCCCTTTCTCGATTTGTTTGATAGCAACTCTCCATTCTCCTTCATTTGGAGAAGAACAAAGAGAATAAGAACGACGTGTATCTTCAGTATTTATAGTGCTTCTCAATGTTAAATATTGCCCTGCAAAGTATTTATAATCGGTTTTTAATTCTTCTGGAATTGTGAAAGCAATCGAAACGGTATCTTCTGTTTCTTTACGGATATCCGCTATGCGTAATGTATGAAATGTTGGATTCATCTTCTTTTTTGTTTGAAAACAAATTTAAGCATTATTTATATATTGTTGATGATGTGTGTTGTTTCTGTCAAGTCGCGACTTGTCAGTACGTGTGGTTTGGTAAGGTCATGTCGTGACATGACCGTATGGTGTGGTATATGGAATATGTATGGTTGTGATTTTGTAATTGAAAATTATTTTGTATTTTTATTTATGCAATTGTTTTGTTATCCGTTGGTTCATGTCGCGACTTGACCCAAACAAGATAACAAACACGATACAAAACACCACACGCATCAATCAAAATCAAAAAATAACCATTTAAATCAAAATCAATGAGAGTCAGAAAAAGAAACCGAATGCTGGGATATGATTATTCCCAAGATAATTTATATTTCGTTACAATCTGTCTTAAAGACATGGTATGTACATTTGTAAATGTAGAAAATAAGCAGATGCTATTAAACAGTTATGGAGAAATTGTCAAAAAGCAATGGTTTTGGTTGACTGAACAATATTCATATATCGAATTACATGCATTTGTGGTCATGCCAAATCACATTCATGGAATTATTGAAATCAAAAGAAACAAGGCTATGATTGACAATCAAAAAATAAAACCCCTCTCTCAGTTAATTGGAGCTCTTAAAACAACATCATCGAAACAAATTCATTTATTGGGTGAATCTGACTTTGTTTGGCATCGCTCTTTTCATGACCATATAATTCTAAATGAGGAAGCATTTGATAAAATATCGAAGTATATTGAGAATAATCCAATGAAATGGAAAGAGGATAAGTTTTCTGTAAATCATTAAAAAAGAAAGTGTTAATAATAGCTATCGTTTTCTTTTTGTTGAAGTAATATTTGCTATTTAAACTAAATCACTCCACCAAAAAAAAGGACTCTGATTTTTTTAAAAGAATACTTTTTTTAAATCAAAGTTTATTCGTTAAATTTGTTTGAATACAATCTTTACATTATGGAAGAAGTAAATAAAGCTGAATTAGAAAGAAAATTTCAAGAGAAGATTGATAATGAGATCAGGATTGAACCAAGAGATTGGATGCCTGACGCTTATCGTAAGACCTTGGTTCGTCAGATTTCTCAACATGCGCATTCAGAAGTTGTAGGGATGTTACCTGAAGGAAACTGGATTACACGTGCGCCGAATTTGAGACGAAAAGCGGTTTTATTGGCTAAAGTTCAAGATGAGGCAGGTCATGGATTGTATTTATACAGTGCTGTTGAAACATTAGGAACAGATCGTGAAAAAACAATCGACGATTTAAATGCAGGTATTGCAAAGTATTCGTCTATTTTTAATTATCCAACTACTTCCTGGGCAGATATGGGTACTGTGGGCTGGTTAGTTGATGGTGCTGCTATTATGAATCAAGTTCCATTGTGTAGATGTTCTTATGGACCATATGCAAGAGCAATGGTAAAAGTATGTAAGGAAGAATCTTTTCACCAACGTCAAGGATATGAAATCATCACCACTTTAGCGAAAGGAACTCCAGAGCAAAAAGCAATGGCGCAAGAATCTTTAGATCGTTTTTGGTGGCCTTCATTAATGATGTTTGGACCAAGTGATAACGATTCTCCTCATTCAGCGCAATCTATGAAATGGAAAATTAAGCGTTTTTCAAATGATGAATTACGTCAGCAATTTGTTGATGTTACTGTTCCTCAGGCTGAATTATTAGGATTAAAAGTTCCAGACGATAATTTAAAGTTTAACGCAGAAACTGGTCATTATGAATTCAGCGAAATTAATTGGGATGAATTTTGGGAAGTTGTGAAAGGAAATGGTCCTTGTAATAAAGAGCGAGTTGACGCTAGAAGAACTGCTAAAGAAAATGGTGCTTGGGTAAGAGAAGCAGCAAATGCTTACGCAGCAAAAAGAAAAGAACGACTAGCTGCTGGTGTTTAGCTTTTAGTAATTGGAATTAGCGAGAAATAATAATAAGAAATAATAATTTTAGCAATTAGTAAATAGTTACAGCACACAAGCTAACAACTGACAACTAAAAGCTAGCAACTAAAGAAATATGTCAAATAGTGAATGGCCTTTATGGGAAGTTTTCATAAGATCTAAGCAAGGATTAAACCACAAGCATGTGGGTAGTTTAAGAGCTTCAGATGAAGTGATGGCAATTGAAAATGCAAGAGACGTTTATACACGTCGTTCGGAAGGAATAAGTATTTGGGTTGTAGCTTCAAGTCAAGTTTTTGCTTCTGAACCAGGTGATGCTGATTCTTTATTCGAACCAGCAGATTCTAAAGTTTACCGTCATCCTACTTTTTATGTAGTGCCGGATGAAATTTCGCATATGTAAATGAGTGATTAGTCATTAGCAATTAGTTGTTAGTGATTAGTTGTTAGAAATGAGGAGTTTATTATCATTTTGATAAATATAATTTATAATTGTAAAATGTTGAGTTACTTAGCTAAAAGCTAATAACTAACAACTAATAACTTAGTAATGAATATACAAGAAGCTTTATTTCAATATACTCTTCGATTAGGAGACGATAGTTTGATCCTTGGTCACCGTTTATCTGAATGGTGTGGACATGGACCAGTTTTAGAAGAAGATATTGCAACAATCAATATTTCTTTAGATTTAATAGGTCAGGCTACTAATTTATTAGCGTATGCTGGTAAGTTAGAAGATAAAGGTCGTGATGAGGATGCACTTGCTTTTCTTCGTTTACAACATGAATACAAAAACATTTTACTAGTAGAGCAAACGAATGGCGATTTTGGTAAAACAGTCATGCGTCAGTTTTTCTTTGATAGTTATCGTAAATTATTATTTGAGCGTTTGGTTCAATCTCCAGATGTTCAATTGGCAGCAATAGCAGATAAAGCTTTAAAAGAAACGAAATACCATTTGAAACATTCTTCAGAATGGATTATCCGTTTAGGAGATGGAACAGAAGAATCACATACTAGAATTCAAGATTCATTGGATTGGTTGTATAAATATTCAAATGAGTTGTTTTTCCAAGATGAGGTAGAACAAACATTGGTTGAGAATGGAATAATACCATCTTTAGAAGGATTAGAAGCCGAATGGAATGCCTATGTTGAAGCTATTCTTAAAGAAGCAACTCTGACGATTCCAACTAATAATTGGAAACAGTCAGGTGGAAGACTAGGAAAACATACGGAACATTTAGGACTGTTGTTGACAGAATTACAGTACATGCAACGTACTTACCCAAACATGCAATGGTAACAGAAAAAGAGATTTGGGGATTTTTGGAGGAAGTTTTTGATCCAGAAATTCCCGTTTTAACTGTTGTCGATTTAGGAGTTGTTCGAGCGGTTGAATTATTAAACGACAATTCTTGTAAAATAACCATAACACCTACTTATACTGGATGTCCTGCAATGAAAGTTATGGAGGAGGACATTATCTCTAAACTGAATGAAAAAGGCATTCCAAACGTTTCTGTTGAATTAACATTGCACCCTTCTTGGACAACCGATTGGTTAAGTGAAACAGGAAAACAAAAATTGCAAGAATACGGAATTGCACCACCAGAACATGAAGTAGATAAGAGTGTTTTGTTTGCAGATCCAACTACTGTTCCATGTCCTTTATGTAAGTCTAGGAATACAAAAATGGTGAGTCAGTTTGGAAGTACTGCTTGTAAAGCACATTATCAATGTAAAGATTGCTTAGAACCGTTTGATTACTTTAAGTGCTTGAAGTAATTGTTTGAAGAGTTTATTATGATTACTTCACAACCAATTTCTGCCTGTAAAATTGATCATTAACATTCACTTCTAGTATATAAATTCCTGGTGCTTCTTGTAATTCAATTTGAATTTTATCCTTCAATGAGGTATGACGATAATCGATACTTCTTCCCGAAAGGTCTTTTACAATAATGTCACCATCTTTCAAATCAAAATCAAGTTGAAGGGTGAATATTCCATTAGATGATGGATTGGGGTAGATTTTTAGTTTTAGGTTAGAAGAAATAGGAGTAATGCTATTAGTACTATTCGAAATAAGAATTTCTAAAATTTCACTAGGGCAGTCGCTTTCTTGATTTACGATATAGTAAGTAGTATTGTCAACTAATACGGATGAATTATCTAGTGCGTTTTCTTGTTGAAAAGCATCTTCTGGGGTTTCATACCAAACATTAAAACCATTAGAAAATACTATCTCTGACAGTTGCATCCCTGGTAAAATAGGTTGATTTAAATCTAAAACTGGAGTTACTGCTGCTTCACAAGGAGATTTTTTAGCGATTGAAAAGGCAGAATAGTTAGCTAATTTTAGCGTATCGATTGTACTAAATGAACCACTGTATAAATCGCTAATTGTGTTAAACAAAGAAATACTATCTAGAAAAGAAGGAATAAGTTCCCATTTTAAAGAACTAGGATTATAACCAGCTAAAGTCAACTCTATTTTCGAAGTAGTTGGAAAATCTAAAAGTAAATCATTTGAACTCCATCCGAAACGAAGCATAGCAGAATCACCTGTTAATTCCCAATAAATAAGAGTTGAAAGTTGTGTTAGGGTTGTGTCAAGGTTATTAGAAAAAACATTTGGGTCTTGGTTATAAAAAGCAGCAGTAAAAGTTCCTAGTTTTGTTGGGGTAATTTCACTTGGTGCATAAGCTAGATTTTGACCAATTGGAAAGACTGTAGATTGATTGATTGTCTTTGATAGATAGCCATCAATGAATTGTTGGTTAATTGCTATTGAAGGGTTCAAATAACTAGTCCCCGATAAGATGAATTGTCCAAAATTAGATGTACGCTCAGTAATTATTTGACCATCATTGTTAAAATAAATTTCATTTGAATCAACATATATGAAACTATTTTCGCTGATGTATACAGGTCCATTTACCTGTATCTGAGAAAATAATGGACTAGAAAGTAGAATCAAAAATAAATAAATAAGCTTTTTCATTACCTGTAAGGAGTTTTTCGAAAGAATTAATTTAATTTCTCTATTGAAACTTGATGGTTTGCATTACTCTCGCCTACAATAAATATAATTTTATAATTATCTCCACTGGCATCGTCTTTAAATAAAATCTCTTGACGATCACCTTCTTCTAATAAGTTCAAATTACTCTCCCAAAAGCTAACTGCTTGGTCTAATGTTTTACCGATTATTTTCCAATAAGAAATACTTGGAGCTATTCCCGAAGCATTACTTGGTGTTAGAGAATAGATATTGGTGGATGTACCGCTCACAGTTGTAGTTCCGCTAACTAGACTTAATTGTAAGGAATTATTTCCTGATGATGGAATGGTAATATTTAGGTTTCCTAGAGTTACTGTTCCATTTGTAATTGTTTGATAAGTTTTTGTGTTTTCAGAAATTGGGGCATTTCCGTTTAAGCCTACATTGTAGTTTGTAATGCGGTTATAATTTGCTGCATTATCATAATTTACAGCTAGCGTATTGTCTTCCACATACCCTTTTGTAATATTCAAATTAGCGATATTCGTATAAGTTGTTGTTGATCCAAAATTAATAATCTTTCCTTTTTCAATAGTTGAAGTTCCCCCTGTTACGTCAGCGATCATATTGCTTATTTGAACAAATTTTACATTTCCAACAGTTTCAAATAATGATTTCCCAACAGCAGTTAAGTCCATATTAGAAAAATTCGTCTTATAAATAAAACCTCTATTTGCTTCTAAGTAAATACACTTTAACGTTGTACCATCAATTCGGATGTTCGAAAAATTTAAGTCGTTAATCGCTATCCCATTAGAACCCGAACTTAAAATGGATATACCAAATTGTGCTTTTTGAATGTTTACATTTGAGATAGATACATTTTGTAATTGAGCTCCAGCTGAATTAATTTTAATACCTGTTGCAGTTCCAGCATTTTGATTTTCTATTTGAATTCCATTTAAAGTTAAGTTTCTACAATTACCAGAAACATTATCAGATTTTATGAAAATAGATTCTTTTGCAATGTTTGAGCACCTCAGATTAGTTAGGTTTCCACTATTTATTTTGAAAACTTGACCCATGTAGGCATTGTAGCATTCAATGTTTTCAGCTTGTACAAAATCTAAACCTTCTAATAATACAGAATGAAAAGGAGATGTTGTATTTGCTCCAACTGTTATAATATCTTTAAGTCTGCAATACTTTCCAGTATTCATCGCTGGAGTTACTCTAAAACAATCGTCAGGACTTAATAATTGGACTCCTAAACCTTGAACAGCTACATGTGTTCCACTAAAATTAAGTTTATTTAAAAAAATTGTTCCAGCTTCCAGCGTATCGCCAACCAAAATAGGCATTATTCCAAGGATGTTTACAGTATTTGTAGGTATAGCTACACCATCGTAAATATATTTACCAGCAGGAAAGAATAGTGGAGCACCAGCAGCATCTTCAATAGAAGAGCGTATTAGCGAAGAGTAGTCATTTCCATCAGGTAAGATTCCTAAATCTGCAGCATTAGTAATTAGGCTGTTATTATTATTTGTTGAATTATTCGAAGCTGTTATTTTCTTCCAACTTCCATTTGAATAAATGAATTCCAAACCAGTGCCATTCTCAATAATCAATCCATCAAAATAAGCGTTATTTCCACCTAAAGTATTGTTAAATATGACTAATCGATGGCCATCTATTTGTGGGGTGTAGCTTGTGATTGTTATCACTCCTGTTCCAGTTCCTTCAATAATAGCAAGTGATGTTTCTTGATCAATATTTATAAAGTTATTTGAGATGGTGAAATTAATCCCTCTTGTAGTTATCGCTCCGTTGACATCTAAAGTTGTTTTAGGGTCATTCGTATTGAAACCAACTTGCGCTGAAAACTCGGAGTAAATTAGATTTATAAAAAAAATAGAAATTATTATAATTGAACGCATATTTAGTTTTTTGTAAAGTAAAAAATACTTGTTTATTTTTAAATAATAACAAATGAGCATATTTACGTTTGTCCGGGTCAACGTCAAAAGTTGGGGACCATTAATTTCTCTTATGTTTTTTCTGATACTTTTTTTAGCTGAAAAAAGTATCCAAAAACAGCTTTTTCAATATTACAAGAAACTTTTTACGTTCCGTTTCGCTCCACAAAAATCGTGGATAAATGTTGATACCGATTACGTATTCAATACGGTCTTTATTTCATCAGACCATTTTCATACTGTATCGGCATCGTTTAAAAAAAACAAACTATTTTTACATGCCTTATTTCTTACATCTCCATTTCATTGCGATGTGGAACGCACTTCCGTTCCAATGATAAATGTTGAACTCCATACTTTTCTTATTAGTAGTGTTATAATTTTGAAAAGTATTCCGTTCCATTTATCAATTCTGTGCAAGATTGTATTTACCGCTTCGAAGTTTGAAATTATAGATCTGTTTTTGAATTTTAAACAAACTGATTTTAGAACTAATTTAAAATTACGCCAACATCTTAAATTATTGATTGTTAAGTTTATAATGTGTGAATAAGGTGAAAAATATT
>Ga0209702_10003265_pt1 | contig 25934 bp, 24 predicted proteins | sample FRY01_FD_187210 | JGI IMG/M metagenome (GOLD analysis project Ga0209702, IMG submission 187210) | Freshwater microbial communities from Lake Fryxell liftoff mats and glacier meltwater in Antarctica - FRY-01 (SPAdes) (version 2) | ecosystem: Environmental > Aquatic > Freshwater > Ice > Glacier... | reverse complement strand
GCTGCGCCCCGGTGGCTGGGTGATGCTGTGCCTGAATGCGCCCGAGCTCGACACCGCGTTTTTGCACGAGCGCATGCGCGAAGTCGCGCCCGAGCTGGTGTTTGAGCAGCGGCTGCCCAACCCCGCTGTGTACCGCGATGTGTCGCCCGAACGCAGCCTGAAGGTGCTGCTCTACCGCGCTCTGGACCTGTCCCAAGGCTGAATGCCCGAGCAACGTTTGCACCTTCCTCCCAGGCGAGCGCCAGGCAACCAGCGGCAGGTCTCCTGTGCCAAACAGAAGAATCGCCTGGCGAACAGAACCTGGAGCCCATTTGATTTGTTGGAATAAACCGACACCACAACGCGCCAGCTTCGCTACCGTTGGTGCCATGCCAAACATCTGGGACATCTCCCCACCCCTGCAAGCCGACACCCCGGTATTTCCCGGCGACACCGCTTACCAGCAACACTGGTCGGCTTCGCTGGGGCCGTGCTGCCCGGTCAACGTGAGCGCAATCACGCTCTCACCCCACGCTGGAGCACACGCCGACGCGCCGCTGCACTACGACCCGCAAGGGGCTGCAGCCGGCGCGCTGGATCTGCTGCCCTACCTCGGCCCCTGCCGCGTGATCCACGCCATCGCCTGCGGCCCGCTGATCGGGTGGCGCCACATCGAACACGCGCTGACCGATTTGCCAGCCCGGGTGCTGGTGCGCGTCTACCAGCGCATGCCCCAGACCCAGTTCGACCCCGATCTGCCCGCCTTCGCACCCGACACCATCGAGCGGCTGGCCGATCTGGGCGTGTTGCTGATCGGCACCGACAGCGCCAGCATCGACCCGGCACAGAGCAAGACGCTGGAGAGCCACCAGGTGATCCGCCGCCGCGGCCTGCGGGTGCTGGAAAACCTGCTGCTCGACGCCGTGCCCGAAGGCGACTACGAGCTGATCGCCCTGCCCCTGAAACTGATGACCGCCGACGCCAGCCCGGTCAGAGCCATTTTGAGAACGCCGCCATGAACCCCACCCCATCCACCACCGACGTCACCGCCATCACCCGGCAAGATTGCCAGGCGCTCGACACCCAAGACCCGCTGCGCCCCTTGCGCGACCAGTTCCAACTGCCGCCCGGGGTGATTTACCTCGACGGCAACTCGCTCGGCGTCTTGCCCAAAACCGCGCCCGCTCGCGTGGCCGACGTGGTCACCCGCGAATGGGGCACCGACCTGATCCAGAGCTGGAACAAAAACCACTGGTTCGCGCTGCCACAGACCGTGGGCGACAAGATCGCGCGCTTGATTGGCGCGGCACCCGGCGAGGTGGTGGCAGCCGACACCACCTCGATCAACCTTTACAAGGTGCTTTCGGCCGCACTCAACATCGCCGCCCTCGATGCCCCGCAGCGCAAACGCATCGTGAGCGAGCGCAGCAACTTCCCGACCGATCTCTACATTGCCGAGGCGATCTGCAAGGAGCGTGGCCTGGTGCTGCAGTTGGTGGAGCCCGAAGACATCACTGTTGCGCTCACGCCCGAGGTCGCGGTGCTCATGCTCACGCAAGTGAACTACCGCACGGGCGCCATGCACGACATGGCAGCCTTGACAGCCGCCGCCCATGCCGAGGGCATTCTCACGGTCTGGGACCTGGCGCACAGCGCCGGCGCGGTGCCGGTAAACCTGCACGACGCCCGCGCCGATTTCGCAATCGGCTGTGGCTACAAATACCTCAACGGCGGCCCCGGCGCGCCCGCCTTCGTCTGGGTCAACCCCCTGCACACCGACCGCTGCTGGCAACCGCTGGCCGGCTGGTGGGGGCATGCCGCACCGTTCGCCTTCACCCCCGACTACCAGCCCGCCCCCGGCATCACCCGCTACCTGTGCGGTACCCAGCCCATCATCAGCTTGGCCGCGCTCGACTGCGGGTTAGAGGCCACCCTGGCCGCCGAGCCGCTGGGCGGCATGGCCGCGCTGCGCACCAAGTCGCTCGCGCTGACCGATCTGTTCATCGCGCTGGTGGAACAGCGCTGTGCCGGACACGGCCTGGGCCTGGCCACACCCAAAGACCACGACCAGCGCGGCTCACAGGTCTGCCTGACCAAGAAGGTTGGTGCCTACGCCACCGTGCAGGCGCTGATCGCGCGCGGCGTGGTGGGCGACTACCGCGCTGGCGACGGCGGCCAGCACAAAGACATCCTGCGCTTTGGCTTCACCCCGCTGTACATTGGTTTTGAAGACGTGTGGCGCGCGGTGGAGCATCTGCGCCAGGTGCTCGAATCGGGTGAGTGGCAACAGCCAGAGTTCAACACCAAGAACGCGGTGACTTGAGAGCCCCCATGCCGTGCCCTTACCAGGACCCTGAGTCCACTGAACCCGCCTCGGCTGTTGAGGCCATTGTGTTGGAGGAGCACGCCCAGCTCGACTTCAGCCACGACATGAGCTACAGCGACTACCTGCAGCTCGACGCCATCCTCGGCGCGCAAAAGCCGCTTTCGCCCGCGCATGACGAGATGCTGTTCATCGTGCAGCACCAGACCAGCGAGCTCTGGATGAAGCTGTTGCTGCAAGAGCTGGGCGCCGCCATCAGCAGCATCTCGAACAACGACCTGCAAACCGCCTTCAAGATGCTGGCTCGCGTGTCCAAAATCATGGAGCAGCTGGTGCACGCCTGGGACGTGCTCGCCACCATGACCCCGCCCGAATACAGCGCCATCCGGCCCTACCTGGGGCCATCCAGCGGCTTCCAGAGCGCCCAGTACCGCTGCATTGAATTTGCGCTCGGCAACAAAAACGCCGCCATGCTCAAGCCCCACGCCCACCACAGCGCGCGCGCAGCGCTGGTGCAGGCCGCGTTTGTGGCGCCTTCGCTGTACGACGAGTCGCTGCGCCTGCTGGCGCGCCGCGGCTTGCACCTGCCCCCCAGCCACACCGAGCGCGACTGGACCCAGCCTTACACCGCAAGCGATGCGGTGCAAGACGCCTGGCTGGTGGTCTACCGAAACCCGCGCGAGCACTGGGATTTGTACCAGCTCGGCGAAGAACTCACCGACCTGGAAGACGCCTTTCGGCTCTGGCGATTCCGCCATGTGACCACCGTGGAACGCATCATCGGTTTCAAGCGCGGCACCGGTGGCACCGGGGGTGTGAGCTACCTGCGCAAGATGCTCGATGTGGTGCTGTTTCCCGAAATCTGGCGGCTGCGCACCGAGCTGTGAAGGCGCAGCAGGCGCTTGCGCAACCCGGCGCTACTTGCCCATCAGCTGGTTGAGTTTGTCGGCCTCAAACGACGCCTTGAGTGCCGCGCCCTCGGGCAGGCAGTCGCCGTTTTTCACACAGCCGTTGAGCTTCTCAATCGCCCGCCACAGCATGGCGATCTGCTCTTCCTGCGTGCCTGCGCTGTCGATCAAACCGCGCATGGCTTGTGACAGCGGATCGTCTTCCTGGGTGATGCCGTAGGCCTGGAACTTCGGCTTGTGCTCGGTCACATCGGGGCTCTCGCCGGTCTTGCTCGGGATGATGCGCGCTGGGATGCCAACCGCTGTGGCGCCCGCCGGCACCGGCTTGATCACCACCGCGTTGCTGCCGATCTTGGCGCCATCGCCCACCTTGAAACCACCCAGTATCTTGGCGCCTGCGCTCACCACCACGTCGCGACCCAGCGTGGGGTGTCGCTTGATGCCCTTGTAGAGCGAGGTACCACCCAGCGTCACACCTTGGTAGATGGTGCAGCCGTCGCCAATCTCGGCGGTCTCGCCCACCACCACACCCATCGCATGATCGAAAAACACGCGCTCGCCAATCTTGGCGCCGGGATGGATTTCGATACCGGTGAAAAAACGCGCCAGATGCGAGATGAAACGCCCAAACCACTTCAAACCGTGATGCCAGCACCAGTGGGCCAGACGGTGCAGCCAGAGCGCATGCAGGCCGGGGTAGCAGGTGATGACTTCCCAGGTGCTGCGCGCGGCGGGGTCGCGCTCCAGCACACATTGGATGTCGGAGCGGAGTCGTTCAAACAGGAAAACCATAGGGTCGGCAGTCTATCGCTGGGCGCGCCCGGCCGCTTGAAGCATGGCCTTGGCAACGCCGCGCAGGATGTGGATCTCTTCTTCGCCGGGGGCAGCGCGGTTGAACATCTGGTTGAGCCGGGGCATGAGCTTCTTGGGCGCATCGGGGTCCAAAAAGTTGATCGCCACCAGCGCCTGTTCCAGGTGCTGCAACATGCCCGCGACGGCTTGTGCGTCGGCCGGTACACGCAGCGCCTCATTGGCAACAGGGGCAAAACCACCGAGCGCCTGGCGCCAGTCGTAGGCGATCAGCTGCACCGCTGCCGCCAGGTTCAGCGAGCCGAACAGCGGATCGGTCGGGATGCTCAGGCAGGCGTGACAGCGGTACACGTCTTCGTTGCGCATGCCAAAGCGCTCCGAGCCAAACAGAAACGCCACGCCGGTGGGGCGCTCACCGTCTGACCCCAGCAAGGCGCTGAAATGCCCACGCGGCGCACGGGTGGGCGGGCCGAAATCGCGCGGTGTCATCGCGGTGGCGCACAGGTGGCTCACGCCGTCGAGCGCTTCGTCCAGCGTGTCCACGATGCGGGCCTTGGCCAGCACATCGTTGGCACCGCTGGCGCGCTGGACCGTTTCTTCGCGCCTGAGCACATTGGCCCAACGCGGCGCCACCAGCACCAGGTCGTCGAAGCCCATCACCTTCATGGCGCGAGCAACCCCGCCCACGTTGCCGGCGTGGCTGGTCTGGATCAGGATGAATCGAGAGAGCATGGTTCCCCGCTGGCGCCGCTTCGCGTCACCCCCCTTAGGGGCCACACCAGCAGCCCGGCGACATCGGTTCTGCGGTGCGTGCTGGACGAGTCATCTCGCGCCGCAAGCGAATTGTTGGCTTCAAGTGAAGTCGTTAAAATTGTCAATTGTCGCCGCAGCATCGTCTCGGCATTCCCGCTCTTACCCGTTGTGCGGCCCTTGCTGGCCGCGTCAAGGCACACAACCCATGTCGACCAATCTCCACCCCATGCTCAACGTGGCCATCAAGGCCGCCCGTATCGCCGGCACGGTTATCAACCGCGCGGCGCTGGATGTGGAGTCGGTGCGGGTCTCGGTCAAGCAGACCAACGATTTCGTCACCGAGGTTGACCACGCGGCAGAGGCCGCCATCATTGACACCTTGCTCACCGCCTATCCGGACCACGCGATCTGGGCCGAGGAATCGGGCAAGAAGGCCGGGCGCCATGGCGGCGCCGACCACGTGTGGATCATCGACCCGCTGGACGGCACCACCAATTTCATTCACGGTTTCCCGGTGTACTGCGTGAGCATCGCGCTCATGGTCGGCAACCGGCTGGAGCAGGCGGTGGTTTACGACCCCACGCGCAACGACCTCTTCTGCGCCACCCGAGGGCGCGGTGCCTACATGAATGACCGCCGCATTCGCGTGGCCAAGCGCACCGGGCTGCGCGAATGCCTGCTGTCCACCGGCTTTCCATTTCGCCCAGGTGACACCTTCCAGACCTATTTGCAGATGATGGGCGAGGTGATGCCGCGCTGCGCCGGCTTGCGCCGCCCCGGTTCGGCCGCTCTGGATCTGGCCTATGTGGCCGCCGGCTTCACCGACGGCTCTTTTGAGGCGGGCCTCTCACCGTGGGACGTGGCCGCGGGGGCCTTGCTTGTGACAGAGGCTGGTGGCTTGGTCGGCAATTTCTCCGGCGAGTCCGACTTCCTGGAACAAAAGGAATGTCTGGCGGCCAACCCGCGCATCTACGGCCAGCTGGTCAGCGCCATCGGCAAATACAGCAAGTTCGCCAGCGCCGGCGACAAAGCCGCTGTGCGCCAAGCACGCGGCAAGCCCGCGATCGAAGAAAGCACCGCAGCGCCAAACGTCGGCGACAGCAGCAGCGACACCGAGCCCAGCCCGCCACCATTCTGAGCAGCCGACCAGCCGGAACTGCCCGACAAGCCCGCCCTTGAACGCCCCGCTGAACCAACACACCCCCATGATGCAGCAGTACCTGGGCATCAAGGCCGGGTACCCGAACACGCTGGTGTTCTACCGCATGGGCGATTTCTACGAGCTGTTCTTCGCCGACGCGGAAAAAGCGGCGCGCCTGCTCGACATCACCCTGACCCAGCGCGGCCAGTCAGGCGGCGCACCGGTGGTGATGGCCGGTGTGCCATTTCACTCGCTCGACAACCACCTGGCGCGCCTCATCAAACTCGGCGAGTCGGTGGCGATTTGCGAGCAGGTGGGCGACGTCGCCACATCCAAGGGGCCGGTGGAGCGCAAGGTGGTGCGCGTCGTAACGCCGGGCACGCTGACCGACGCCGAGCTGCTGCCCGACAAAAGCGAGGCGGTGCTGATGGCGGTGCACCCAGGCGCGCGCAGCGGGCTGGGCCTGGCGTGGCTGTCGGTCACGCAAGGCATCGTGTTTCTGGCCCAGTGCGAGAGCGACGCGCTGGCCGACTGGCTGGCTCGCATCGGGCCCAGCGAGCTGCTCTACAGCGCCGACGCCAGCACCGCGTTTGAGAAGCGCATCACCGGGCTGGCCGCACAGCCGCAAGCCGGTGGCGCGCGCACAGTGGCCATGTTGCGGCCAGCCTGGGCGTTTGACGCCGGGCTGGGTGAGCGCAAGCTGCGGGCCCAGCTGCAGGCCGCCAGCCTCAGCGCCTGGGACGCGCAAGACCTGCCTGATGCGCACGCGGCGGCCGCTGCGCTGCTGGAATACGCCGAACACACCCAGGGCCGCGCGCTGAGCCATGTGAGCAGCCTGCGGGTGGCGCGCAGCGACGAAGGGATCGACCTGCCATCCAACACCCGGCGCAACCTGGAACTCACCCACACGCTGCGCGGTGAGACCCGGCCCACGCTGTTCTCTTTGCTCGACGTCTGCGCCACTGGCATGGGCAGCCGCGTCCTGCGCAGCTGGCTGCTGGAGCCCAGGCGCGATCGCACCGAGGCGCGCGAGCGGCTGGGCGCTATTGCGGTGCTGCGTGATGGTCTGGGCGAGCCGCTTCGCGCCGCGCTCAAGGGCGCCAGCGATGTCGAGCGCATCACCGCGCGCACCGCCTTGCGCCAGGTGCGGCCACGCGAGCTGGTCGGTCTGGGGCTCACGCTGGGTCGAGCGGCGCAGCTCGCCCAGGCGCTGCAAAGCCAGCCCGACGCTTCGCTGTTGCAGCGCCTGTGTGGCGACCTGCAGCCGCCGGCTGGCTGTGCCGATCTGCTGCAGCGTGCGCTGCACCCCGAGCCGGCGGCTCTGGTGCGCGACGGCGGCGTGATCGCTGGTGGTTTCGACGCCGATCTGGACGAACTGCGCGCCATCCAGGACAACTGCGATACCTTTCTGCTGGCGCTTGAGATGCGCGAGCGCGAGCGCACCGGCATCCACAACCTGCGGGTGCAGTTCAACAAGGTGCACGGTTTCTACATCGAGGTGACACAAGGCCAGGCCAGCAAGGTACCGGAAGACTACCGCCGCCGGCAAACCCTGAAAAACGCCGAGCGCTTCATCACGCCAGAGCTCAAGGCGTTTGAAGACAAAGCGCTCAGCGCCCAAGACCGCGCGCTGGCGCGCGAGAAACAGCTTTACGAAGCCCTGATCGACGAGCTGCAAGCCTTCGTTAAGCCGCTGACCCAGGTGGCGCGAGCCATCGCCGTGCTCGACGCCCTGTGCGCGTTGGCCGAGCGCTCGCTGACGCTGAACTGGAACGCGCCACAGTTCGTCGCTGAGCCCTGCATCGAGATCCGCGCCGGTCGCCACCCGGTGGTGCAGGCGCGGCTAAACGAGACCAGCAGCGGCAGCTTCATTGCCAACGACACGCTGATGGGGCCCAAGGCGCGCATGCAGGTCATCACCGGCCCCAACATGGGCGGCAAAAGCACCTACATGCGCCAGGTGGCGGTGATCGTGTTGCTCGCCAGCATGGGCAGCTATGTGCCGGCGCAGACCTGCCGCCTGGGGCCAATCGACGCCATCCACACCCGCATTGGCGCGGCTGACGATTTGGCCAACGCGCAGTCCACCTTCATGGTTGAGATGACCGAAGCGGCGCAGATCTTGAACGCGGTCACGCCGCAGAGGCAGGCGCCGGGCCGCCCCAAGTTGCCCAACCCCCCTTGGGGGGAGGGCGCGGCGCAGCCCAGTCCAGGCGGCGCCTTTTCTCTGGTACTGATGGACGAGATCGGCCGCGGCACCTCCACCTTCGATGGCCTGGCGCTGGCCGGTGGCATAGCGGCGCATTTGCACGACAAGGCGAGCTGTTTCACCCTGTTTGCCACCCACTATTTCGAGCTCACCGAATTCCCGGCCAGCCACCGCGCGGCGGTTAACGTGCATGTGAGCGCGGTCGAAGGCAGCGGCAAACGCAGCGGCGAGGCTGGCATCGTGTTTCTGCATCAGATTGAACCCGGCCCGGCCAGCCGCAGCTACGGCATTCAGGTGGCGCGCCTGGCAGGCGTGCCGAGCGCGGTGGTGCAACACGCGCGTGCGGCTCTGGCTGCGCTGGAGACCCAGAGCGACCAGCAACGCAGCCAGGTCGATTTGTTTGCGCCACCACCCGCCAGCGCCGAGCCAGAGCCGCACCGGCTGCAACTAGCGCTTGACGCGATCGACCCTGACGCCCTGTCCCCGCGTGAAGCGCTGGAGCATCTGTACCAACTCAAGAAAATTGCTCGGAACCTCACATGACCTACTGCGTCGCCGTCAAACTCAAAGCCGGTATGGTTTTTCTCTCTGACTCGCGCACCAACGCCGGGCTGGACCAGATCAGCACCTTCCGAAAAATGATCGTCTACGAGCAGCCAGGCGACCGCTTCATGTGCTTGCTCTCGGCTGGCAACCTGAGTGTTTCGCAATCGGTGCGCGAAATCTTGCAGGTGGAAAAAATGGCCAGCCAAGATGGCGGCGCGCCGATCACGATCTGGAATGCCAGCAGCATGTTTGATGCCGCCCGCGTGTTGGGCTCAGCGGTGCGCCACGTCTACCAGCGTGATGGTGATTCGCTCCAGCGCGCCGGGCTGGACTTCAACGTGTCCATGATTTTCGGCGGCCAGATTCGCGGCGAAGGCATGCGCTTGTTTCAGGTCTATTCGGCAGGTAACTTCATTGAGGCCACAGCCGAGACGCCGTTCTTTCAGGTCGGTGAGTCCAAGTACGGCAAGCCGGTGCTGGACCGTGTGATCACGCCCGAGACGCCGCTGAACGAGGCGGCCAAGTGCGCACTGGTGTCGATGGACTCCACGCTCAAGTCCAACCTCTCGGTGGGCCTGCCGCTCGATCTGGCGGTGTACGAGGCGGATCGGCTCACATCAGACCGCATCACCTGCATCGACGAGCACAACCCCTATATGCGCATGCTGCGCGAGAGCTGGGGACAGAAGTTGCGCGATGTGTTCGACAGCATCGAACACCCGACCTGGGACGGCACCGCCACCACCGTTCCCCTGATGGGTGTCAGCGAGCGCCACCAGCCGCTGCGCAAGATCGGCCACAAGCACGAGAAACTGATTTGAGCGTTTGTCGCAAAGGCGCCGCCACGGCGGTGAGAACACAGCGCAGCTCGGGTACCGTGTGCGTTTGGGCCAGGTGCGAACCCCCATGTCCTTGATTGTTTTTTCCCACGGCAACAGCTTCCCCGCCAGCACCTACACCAGCCTGTTTCGCTCGCTGCGCGGGCGCGGGCACGCGGTGCGGGCGGTGGAGAAGTTCGGCCACGACCCGGCCTACCCGGTCACCAGCAACTGGCCCCACCTGGTGCAACAGCTGGCCGATTTCGCGGCCCCCGAGATTGAAAAGCATGGCCAGGGCGCCTGGCTGGTCGGGCACTCGATGGGTGGGTTTCTGAGCGTGATGTGCGCCGCGCGTCACCCCAGGCTGGGCGGGCACGCGCTGCGCGGCGTGTTGCTGGTGGATGCGCCGATGCTGGGAGGCTGGCGCGCGCGCACGCTGGAGCTGATCAAGCGCACCCAGCTGGTGGGCTCGGTGTCGCCCGGCAAGATCAGCCGGCGCCGGCGCGACACCTGGCCCGACGCCCAAGCCGCGCTGGAGCACTTTGCCAGCAAAAAAGCCTTTGCCCGCTGGGAACCGCAGGTGCTGCGCGACTACATCGCCCATGGCACCCGCGACGCCGAGACGCCGCAGGGGCCTCGGCGCGTGCTCAGTTTCGAGCGCGAGGTGGAGACCGCGATCTACAACACCCTGCCGCACAACCTGGACCGCCTGCTACGCCGCCACCCGCTGGGCTGTCCGATTGGTTTCCTGGGCGGCACCGAATCGCAGGAAATGCAACAGGTGGGCATGGCGATGACGCGCAAACTGGTGGGCAAAAACCACCCCGACCGTCTGCGCTTGCTGGAAGGCTCGCATCTGTTTCCCATGGAGCATCCGCTGGAAACCGCTAGCGCGATCGACCAGATGCTGCAGGCGCTCGACCAACAGCCATAGCCTGCAATTGGACCGGAGTTGCCGGGCAAATCTGGCCCATTGGATTGGCTGGCGTGGGTATAAAGATGGCGTGACCCGACTGATTCCACCCACCATTGCGCAGAGCCCGTCTGCGCTCGATCGGCTGCTCGCCTGGCAACCCGAGAAGCATGGGCTGGCCTGGCGGCTGGCGGTCGCTGTGCTGGCCACCGCAGCGGCGGCTTGGTTGCACACGGAAATCGCCCCGGCGCAATCGGGCGGGCGTTTCGTCACCCTGGCGCTGGCGGGGGCGGTCTTGTGTTTTTATGGTGGCCTGGCCGCCGGGCTGCTCAGCATTGTGCTCGGCACGCTGATCGTCAACTTTGTGCTGATCGCGCCGGCGTTGGGCTTCGCGTTTGGCGCCACAGCCGAGGCCTTTTGGCTGAACCTGTGGCACCTGATCACCCAGGCGGTGGTGGTGACTGCCATCTGGGGCCTGCAGCGGCAAAACCGGCAGCTGCGGGAGGCCGGCGAGCTGGTGCAGACCAGCCAGCAAGAGGGTCTCGCCACCTTTCAACACGCCGCAGCCGGTATGTTGCATGTGTCGCTTGACGGCCGCCTGCTGCGTGTCAACCGCGCTTTCTGCCAGCTCGTGGGTTACACCGGCGAGGCCTTGCTGAAGATGCGGCTTTCCGACATCACCGCGCCCGAAGACATCGCGCACGATGCGCGGCTGATCGCCCAGGCGCTCGCGGGCCAGCGCGACCGCTACTCGATGGAGAAACGCTACATCCATAAAAAGGGCCACACCGTCTGGGCTCAACTCACGGTGGCGCTGGTCCGCAAGCCCTCCGGGCTGCCCGATTACTTCATCTCGGTCGCGCAGGACATCGGCGCCGCCAAAACCGCTGAACAAGCGGTGCGCAGCCAGGAACGTTTGCTGCGCCAAGCGCAAGCCATTGCGGGATTGGCCAGCTGGGAGTGGGACGCCACCCACAACGAATTCCGCACCCTGGGGGATGCCCATCAGCGGCTGGGTCTGCCCCGAGCTGTCCATTCAGGCGCGGAGCTGAAAGCACACATTCCCCCCTCAGAATACGCCCGCCTGCATGCGCAATGGGTGGCGGCGCTCAAGGGCCTGCAGCCCTACAACACCAATTACCGCTTGCGACTGGACGGCAAAGACCGCTGGTTCACCGCCCGGGCCGAGTTCGAGCGCGACACAGAAGGCCGGGCGATACGCGCTTTTGGTGTCACGCAGGAGATCACCGAGCGCAAGCGCGCCGAGAACGAAATTCGCCGGCTCAACGCGTCGCTGGAACAGCGCATCCTGGAGCGCACCCGCGAACTCAAAGACGCCTATGACGAGCTGGAAAGCTATTCGTACGCGGTCGCGCACGACCTGCGTTCGCCGCTGCGCATCATCAACGGCTTTGCTCAGGTGCTGGAAGAAGACAAACCGAAGCTGGAGGCCACCAGCCGGTCCCACCTGAAGCGCATCAAAAACGCCAGTGCAAAGATGAGCGAACTGATCGACGGCTTGCTCAAACTGTCACAGCTGGGACGCGGCACGCTGCAACACGCGCCGGTGAATCTGGGTGCGCTGTCAACGCGGCTGCTTGAAGAATTCGCCCTCAACGAGCCCGGGAGACACGTGACATGGGAGATCGAGCCCGGCCTGCAGGTGCAGGCCGACCCACCGCTGATGGAGGCGCTGATGCAAAACCTGCTGCACAACGCCTGGAAGTACAGCGCTGCCGTGCCCCAGGCACACATCCGCGTTTTTGTCGACCTGGCCGACGCTGAGCCGCGCTATTGCGTGAGCGACAACGGCGCTGGCTTTGACATGGCGCGCGCCAGCAAGCTGTTCCAGCCGTTTCAGCGCATGCACAAGCCACACGAATTTGCCGGACTGGGCATCGGTCTGGCCACGGCCCGGCGCATCGTGCTGCGCCACGGTGGTGATTTGCAAGCGCGAAGCGCGCCGGGCAAAGGGGCAATTTTCTGCTTCACCATCCCCCGCGAGTCGGATTCAGCGCCCAGTTCGGGACACTGACGGCAGCCCTCACCGGGGCGCCTGCACAGCCTGTGCCGGCACTGCCTCTTGTGCCTCCGCCGGACCACGCGGGTCCATCTGCAGCACCACCTGCGAGCCCCCACCCATCACCACGAAGCTGGATTTCTCTTCGGTCGGTACCGCCGACGCTGCACGCAGGCGCTTGGCGGTGTACAGCGCCAGCAGCGCCATCACAGTGGCGAAATACAGCATCAGGCTGTCTGAGCCCACCTGGTCCATCACCACACCGGCCAGTGTGGGACCGATCGCAGCACCAGTGCCATGGATCAGCAACAGGCCGCCGCTGAATTCCACCAGCCGACTGGAATCGATCACGTCGTTCACATGAGCCACACACAGGCCATAGATCGAAAAAATCAGGCCGCCGAACAGGATCGCCAGCGGCACCAGCAACGCGGGCGAAAACTGCGCCAGCACATAGCCCAGCACACAGACCGCGCTGCCCAGCACCACCACCCACAGCAGCACCAGACGGCGGTCGTGGCTGTCGGAGTAGTGGCCCACCGGCCACTGAAAGAAAGCCCCGCCCAAGATGGCTGCCGCCATGAAGCTGGCCACCTGTGCATCGGAAAAGCCCACGCCCTGCGCAAACAAGGCGGCCATGCCATAAAACGCGCCGGTGATCAGGCCCGATCCCATGGCCGCAGCCATGCCCATGGGGGAGGCCCGGTACAGGTTGCGCAAGCTCAGGCGCGGCGCGGAAACCGGCGCGGGCTCGGGCACCGGGGTCATGGTGATCGGCAGCAGCGCAAACGAAAACATCACCGACACGATGGCAAATGGCACAAAGCCCAGCCGGTCACCCACCAGAATCAGCCACTGGCCCACAGCCAGCGCCACAAAGTTGACCGCCATGTAGACCGCAAACAGACGCCCGCGCAAGGCGTTGGGCGCCAGCGCGTTCAGCCAGCTCTCGATCACGATGTACAAGCCCACCATGCAGACGCCTGTGATCAGGCGCAGCAAGCCCCAGAACCAGGGATCGATCCACAGCGCGTGCAGGATCGGCATGGTGGAAGCCAGCGAGGCCATGGCTGCAAAGGCACGGATGTGACCCACCCGTCGGATCATCACCGGACACAAAAAGGTGCCCAGCACAAAACCGGCAAAGTAGGCCGAGGTCACCAGCCCCAGCGTGATGCTGGAAAAGTTGGCCAGGCCAGCGCGCAGACCCAGCACCGAAAACAGCAGGCCCACGCCCACGATCAGCAGCGCCACGCCGCTGAGCAGCGTGGACAGGCGCCACAGCAGAGGCCCCATGGCCGAATCGTTCATGTGTTTGACCCCAATAAGATCACGCAGTCCAGTCCACCCAGCCGGTGTAGGCGGTCACCAGAATCAGGCCGCCAAAGGCGATGCGGTACCAGGCGAAGGGCACAAAGGTGTGGTGGGCCACAAAACGCAGCAACCACCTCACACACACCCAGGCCGACAGCCACGACATCAACAATCCGGCGGCAAAAAACGGAATGTCTGCTGTGCTCAACAGGTCGCGGTTCCTGAAAATGTCATAAGTCGCCGCACCAAACAGCATGGGGATGGCCAGAAAGAAGCTGAATTCGGTGGCTGCCTTGCGGTTAAACCCCAGCAGCATGGCGCCGATGATGGTGGCGCCCGAGCGGCTGACGCCGGGCACCAGCGCGGTGCATTGAATCAGGCCCACTTTCAGCGCGTCTTGCCAGCGCACGCTGTCGACGTCGTCAACACGCGGCTGGACACCGCGAGTTTGCAGATGCTCGGCCCACAAAATCACCAAGCCTCCCGCGATGAACCCCATCGCCACCACCACCGGGCTGAACAGCACGCTTTTGATGAAATCGATGAAAAGCACCCCGGCCAGCGCTGCCGGGAAAAACCCAACGAGGATGTTGAGCGCGAAGCGCTGGGCCTGAGTCTGCGTGGGCAGCCCCACCAGCGTTTCCCACAATTTGGCGGCATACAGCGAGATGATGGCCATGATGGCGCCGGTCTGAATCACGACCTCGAACAACTTGATTTTTTCGCCCGGCATGTCAAGCAGCGCGGCGGTGAGGATGAGGTGGCCAGTGGAGGAAATCGGCAGGAACTCGGTAAGTCCCTCCACCACGCCCATGACGGCAGCCTTCAGCAGCAGCACAATGTCCATGTGGGATCCGCTGCATCCAGCGGCTCTCAAAAAAAAGAATCAGCAACAAAAACAGGCCAAGCCTTGGCCTGCTGGGTGGGGATGTTACCCGCTGCCCGAGCACGGATTGGGAGGGGGCGGCGTCAGGGCGCAACCGGATCGAGCTGCAGCTGCAAACCGCCTGGCAACACCCTCAGCGCGCTGGGCTGGTAACCCCAGCCTCGCGCGGCTTGCAGGTCTTCGGGCCTCAAACGGTGGATCACCAGGTCTTGCAGCAGGCTCTCGGCCAGCAGGGTGCCGAGCCGGTTGGCGCGGGACGCGTAGAGCGGTGGCACACCCGGCACATCGAAACCCTCAACCCGCACCTGGCTCAGGCGCACCGAGTTGTCGGCAGGCTCGAAACGCAGGCTGTAGCTCAGATCCAGCTGCCCCTGGAACAAGCGGGCACCCAGCAGCAACGAGCCCAGAGAATACGAAAACGCGGTGCCGATGCGGTTCTCGGCCGGCATGAGACGCACCTGGGGCGCGCTGAGCGAGACGTCAAACAACGCCAGGTAGCGGCTGCTGAAGGGGAACTGCCGGTTGATCAATTCGGCCAGCTTGGCCTTGGAAATCTCGACCGTGCGCGGGCCTGGTGCCAGCGCAGCGCAACCGGCCAGCAGCATTGATGCGAAGGCGCCGCCGTTGGCCAACAGCTGGCGCCTTGAGATGGCGTGGCTCATGAAAGCTCCCAGGAAAAGCCGCCGGGGTTGGCGGGCCTGAAGTTCATTGTAGAAAGCCACCCATGACAACAGCCCGACAGGCTGTATTGTTCACACCGACGAACCCATCGCCGACGCAAGCTCCCCACCATGAACCTCCCCAGCTCCCCCCCATCGCCTCAAGACGTGCTCGACTTCTGGTTCGGCGACGGCCTGCAGCGCGACTGGCCCAGCACCGACCAAGAGGCGCTGTGGTTCGGCGCCGCCGCCGAGCAAGACGCCACCATTCGCAGCCGCTTCGGTGCACTGGTGGAATCGGCTTTGAACGGAGGCCTTGTCGATTGGGAGGGCACACCGCCCACGCGCTTGGCGCTGGTGATCGTGCTCGACCAGTTCACCCGCAACATGCACCGAGGTCAGGCGCGCGCCTTTGCCGGCGACGCGCGCGCGCAGCAGCTGGTGCTGACCACATTGGCGGCTGGCGATGGCGACACCAAGAGCGAAACCCTGGCACGCGTGGGCTGCGTGTTTCTCTACATGCCGCTGATGCACGCGGAAGACCTCGCGCTGCAGGAGCGCTGCGTGGCCTGCTTCACCGCGCTGCACGGCAACAGCCCGCCCGCGTTGCGCGAAAAACTGGCGGCCAACCTGCGCTTTGCCGTTGAGCACCGCAACACCATCCAGCGCTTTGGCCGCTTCCCGCACCGCAACGCCGCGCTGGGCCGCCAGAGCAGCGCGGACGAAGAGGCGTTTTTGAAAAACGGGCCGCGCTATGGGCAGTGACGCTTGAGGCCAGCGCCGCTTGCTGTTGAGCCCACGGTGCCCAGCAGCTGCCGCTTTCGCTGCTGGCAGCGGCGCCCCAGCGCAGCGCGCGGCCAGGCGTTCACACCCAGCCGAACTGCGCCCGCACATCCCGGGCGGTGAGGTTCACCGGCGCGGTCGGGGCCTGGGTGTACTGGCGCAGGTTGGGCGCGCTCACACCGCCGCCGTTTTGGCCGAGCACCGCCACCGCCTTGATGCGCCAGCCGCGTTCGCGCAGCGCGGCCACGTAGGTCTGGGCGTCGGGGTACTCCAGCAGGTCGGTCTTGTTGGCGGTGGGCGACAGGCAGAACAGCACCGCTTCGCAGCGCGAGCGCGCCACCTCGCACGCGAACTCTTCGACCGTGGTGCGGGTGTTTTGCAGCGCACCAGCGCGGGCGTAAAACCGCACCGGGCGCGAGCTGCCCTGCAGCTGAATCTCGCGCAAGCTGCGGTTGAAGCAGCCGCAGAGGCTGCGCACGATGGAGGTCTTGCGGGTGTTGGCGTTGCCAATCAGGATGTAGGCGTCCATCGGCAGGCGTCAGCGTTTCACGGCGGTGCCGCTGGCGGCCACCATCACCATGCCGTTGACCACGCCCTGTTGTTGATGCAGCTCAATGCCGGTTGGCGTGGTGGTGGTGCGGAGCAGAAAGCCGTTGGTGCTTTTGGAAAACCAGCCCATTGAAAAACTCCGTGCGTTGAATCACACCGCCATTTGGATGCGAGCGTATTGTGCCAGCGGGTTTTGGCTGTTTGACACTCACCACAGTGGCACCAAAGCGCCCTTTTGCACGCCCCAGGCGTGCTGCGCCATTGCCCGCGCCTCAAGCTCGTCATGGGTGACCAGAATGGCGGCCATGCTGGCCTCGCGGATGCGCTCGCGAAACTCGCTGCACAGCTGCTCGCGCAGCGTGGCGTCGAGTGCGGAAAATGGCTCGTCGAGCAGCAAGGCACGCGGCTGGGTGATGAGAGCGCGCGCCAGCGCCACCCGTTGCTGCTCGCCGCCGGACAGTGTCCAGACGCACGAATCGGCCTGCGCGCCCAGGCCAAAGCGCTGCAGCATCTCGCGCGCCCGCGCCCGCGCCCGCGGCAAAACCTTGCGCAGGCCCTGCTCCACCAGGCCAAACGCCACGTTGTCCACCACGTTCAGGTGCGCAAACAGCGCGAAATGCTGAAACATCAGCGCAAAGCCGCGCTGCTCCGGTGGCAGCGGGGTGATGTCGACGCCGCCAAATCACACCGTGCCTGCATCGGGCGCTTCCAGCCCGGCTGCGATCTTCAGCAGCGTGCTCTTGCCGCTGCCCGAGGCACCCAGCAGCGCCACGGTTTCGCCGGCGGGCACGCAAACGCTCGCGCCGGGCAGCAGCGGGCGGTGGTCCCATTGTTTGTGCAGGTCGCGCAGTTCAAGCATGGCGGCGGGGGTCCTTCAAGGTGTCGCGGTCTGGCCCTTCGATCAACGTGAAGGCCAGCAACGCCAGCGCCATCAGCAGACAGGCGAGCACCAGCACAGCGTCGAGATTGGCCGCGCCGGGCCGGCCCAGGCGCTGGTAAATCAGCGTGGTGAGGGTGGTCCATTCGGGGCGCGAGAGAAACAGCGTGACCGCAAATTCACCCAGTGCCGTGGCGGGCGCAAAGGCCATGCCCCGGCGCAGCGCCTTGCCCACCAGCGGCAGGGTCACGCGCCACAGTACCCGCCACGGCCGCGCGCCCAGCGTGGCGGCGGCCTGCGCGTAGCTGGCGGGCAGGTTGTCCAGCGCAGCCATCAGCGACTTGGCCACGAACGGGTAGGCCAACAGCGCGTAAGCACCAATCAGCAGCGCAAGGCTCGCCGTCCAGCTCGGGTACAGCAGCAGCAGGCCAAACGCCACCGTCACCGGCGACACCACAAACGGCAGGTAGGCGGCCGCGCGCCAGAGCAGTGCCCAGGCGCCTTGCGTCGCTGTGGAACCGCGCGCCGCACCGGCGCGGTCGAAGGCGCGCACCGCCAACGCATGGGACAGGCCCAGGCCAGTGGCGAGTGTCAGCGCCATCGCGGTGAAGCGCAGCGTGTTCCACAGAGCGGCCAGGGTCTCGGGCTCGGCCAACAACGCTGCGCCCTGCCCTTGCCAGAACGCGCGCGCCGCCTGGGCAAGGATCGCGATCAGCGGCGCGGCACAAATCAGCAGCAACGCGGCCACGGCAGCCCACACCGCGAGCCACTGCGTCGCGCCGCGCGGCCGGGTGCGCGCAGTTGGCGTCACGCCGCCCGGCGCAGCCAGGCGCTTCTCCAACCAGGCGTAGCCCAGCGCCACCGCACCGGTGAGCCCCAGCATCCAGACCGCCAGCACACCGGCGGGGCCCAGCGCCAGCTCGTAGGCCACCAGGGTGTAGATCTCCACCTCCACCGTGGCGTAGCGCTGACCGCCCAGGATCAGCGCCAGGCCAAAGCCAGAGAAGCAATACAGAAACACCAGGCACAAAGCCGAGGCCAGCCAGGGCGCGATCGCCGGCCACTCCACCCGCCAGAAGGCGCGCCAGGGCGTGGCGCCCAGGGTGCGCGCGGCCACCACCCGCGGCGCGCTCACCTGCTCCAGCGCATCCACCCCGGCGCGCACCACCAGACACAGGTTGAAAAACAGGTTGCCGTAGAGCAGCAGCCAAGGCGTGTCTTCCAGCGACAACCCGGCCTCAGCCAGCGGCGCGCCGAGCCAGCCGCACGGCCCCCAGAGCGCCAGCACACCGAGCGCAGCCACCAGCGTGGGCACCACAAACGGCAGCATCAAGAGGCGCAGCACCAGCGCGCGCCCGGCAAACTCGCGCCGTCCCAGCACCCAGGCCACGGGCAAGCCCAGCAGCAGCGCCAGCACGCAGGTGATCGCGGCTTGCAAGAACGACCACACCACCCGCCAGCGCAGGTAGCCGTCTTGCCACAGCGCAAGCCAGCGCAGCGGCTCACCCGGCACAGCGCCACCCGCCAGATCACCCGAGCCAAAACCCTCGGCCAGCAGGCGCAGCACCGGCGCGGCGAGCAACACAGCGAGAAAAGCCAGCGGCAGCAGCGCCAGGGGACGTGCGGTTAGGCGTGGCATGAAACGCTCAGCACTTAACGGCTCCAAGCCCCGTCGGTCACTTAAGCGCGGTGCGTGTCCAGCGCCGCACCCAGGCGCGGGCCTGCTGCTCGGTGGGTGGCGTGGCAAAGGTGTCGAAAGTGGCCAGCTCCACCGCGTGCTGCTGCATCACCGCCACGCGAGGCGCGCCCACCTTGACCGGGAACACCCATATGGTGGTTTGCAGCGCCTGCTGCGCCGCAGCCGAACGCAGAAATTCGATGAACTGGCCTGCCGCCTCGCGCGCCGCCGGGTTGCCGCCTTTGACCAGCGCCACACCCTCGACCTGGCGGCACACGCCGCCCTTGAGAAACAGATTCGCGGTTGGCGGCTGGCTGATTTTTTTCCTTGCTGAAAAACACCTCGGCTGCCGCGCTGCTGGTGTAGCTGACCACGATCGGCCACGCGCCGCTGTTGCGGCTGAACTCGGTGTAGTAGGCCTCGCTCCAACCCTTCACCACCTGGACCCCGTTGGCGCGCATCTGCGCCCTCCAGTCAAAGGCGGCGGCCTCACCCAGCCCGGCGATGGTGTCCAGCAAGAACGCCTGGCCGGGGCTGGAAGTGGCGGCGTTTGGCACCACCAGCCATTTGGCGTAGCCCGGTGTCTCCAGGTCGCCCAGCGAGGTCGGCGAGGCCAGGCCTTTGTTGGCGAACCAGGCTTTGTCAATGTTGGGGTTCACGGTTCACATAACCGCAGTCGACCGGCACCACGCCGCCACCCAGTCTCACCGCAGCGGCGCGCTGGGCAGCCGGGCCGGTGCAAGGCTCAACCACGCCAGCGGCCTGGGCGCATGCCAGCAGGGTGTTGTCGATGCGAAACACCACATCGGCAATCGGGCGCGCACGCGCGTGTCAGGATGGGCTCGTTGACCATCTCGCCCGCATCCCCCGCCTTGACGATCTGCAGCTTCACCCGGCGCTGCTGCTAGAAGCTGGCCAGCAGCGGCTTGGGCAGATCGAACGAGCTGTGGCTGATCACGCGCAGCGGTGTGGGCGCTTGGAAAAAAACCGCCGAGCTGAGCGATGCGCCGCAAAGAAAAGCCGAAAACAAAAACCGCCACTGCATGCAAACCGCCTTGTGAAAAACGCCCGCAAGAAGCGCTGAACCCAGGCGGCTGCACACAAAGGCGGCCGGCTCATCACGCTCCCTGCGCTGGCACAACCCAGATCGGGTGAGAAAGATATTTCTCAGCCCCTGCATCGCTGCAAGGGTACCCCCGGTGAATCGATCGACTGTAGGTTCGCCGCGCTCAGTGCGCGCCGCCGCCGCCCGCGTCGGCCCCACCGGCCTTGGGCTTGACCGATCAGGCCACCCACCCGTCACAACAAAGAGCCAGAGGTCATCGCCTACGAAAAAGAGGCCCCTGATGGGGCCTCTTTGGTGAGTTGGTCGGGCAGCGTGGCCAGGCCTGCTCAGCCGCCTTTTTTAGAGCGCTTGCCCGGGTTCTTCTTGCTGCGTGTGGCCATGCCGCGCTCCAGGCTCACGCGCTGGCCGCGACCTGGCGAGGCGAGGGACACGCCGGGAACGGGGGTCGGACGCGGGGTGCGCTTGCGGTCGGCTTCGGTGACGATTGAGTTGCCCATGGCGAATTCCAGAGAAAGGTTTGAAACCCCGCTATTAGGCCATAGCCCGAACCACCCTCATGAAAACGGGCAGATCGGTGCATCTGAGCTGGCGGCAGGCCACTCCTGCTTCCGCCTTCAAGCGCTTCTTGCGCGAAATAGCGCCTGTGAACCGCGAGCGGCAGGTAACTGCGTACCCATCGCAAGCAGTGAACAGCAGGCCCAGAGTTCGGCATGGAACGCTGAGCGGGTCCCCACGGTCCACCCGCCTGCCGCTGCGACACGCCCCCGCATAATCCCGCAAGCACAAAAAACTCGCCTCCAGCGTCGCACCCGTTTTGCACTGCCTGACCCCCTACCAATCCCAATACGTCGCCTGGCAGTTGTCTCGCCGCATGGGTGTCGACTCGGCCGATCTGTTGGCGTCCACGTTGGTCGACGCACAGGTTGACCTGAATCCGCATCAGGTCGAAGCCGCACTCTTTGCCTTCCAGAGTCCGCTCTCCAAAGGCGTGATCTTGGCTGACGAGGTGGGCCTGGGCAAAACCATCGAGGCGGGCTTGGTCATCGCCCAGCGCTGGGCCGAGCGCAAGCGGCGCATTCTCATCATTACCCCGGCCAACCTGCGCAAGCAGTGGCACCAGGAGCTGCAAGACAAGTTCAGCCTGCACGCAAAAATTCTGGAAGCCGCCAGCTACAAGCAAGCCCGCAAAGACGGCCTGCAGAAACCCTTTGAGCCAGGCAACCAGGTGCTCATTTGCTCCTACCAGTTCGCCAAGACCAAGGCCGACGATCTGAAGCGCGTGCCTTGGGACTTGGTGGTCATGGACGAAGCGCACCGCCTGCGCAACGTCTACAAGCCCGGCAACGTGATCGGCAAGGCGCTCAAAGAGGCCCTGGCTCACGCGCCCAAGGTGCTGCTCACCGCCACCCCGCTGCAGAACTCCCTGCTGGAGTTGTATGGCCTCGTCAGCCTGGTGGACGAGCGGGTGTTTGGTGACCTCGCCAGTTTTCGCGACCAGTTCGGCAGCACTGGCCAACCGGGCACGCTGGAAAAACTGCGCTCCCGCCTGCAACGCGTGTGCATGCGTACCCTGCGGCGCCAGGTGCAGCCCTACATCTCGTACACGCGGCGCATTCCCATGGTGGAGCAGTTCACCCCCAGCCCGGACGAGCAGGCCCTGCGCGATCTGGTGGCCGATTACCTGCGCCGCCCCCAGCTCAACGCCCTGCCGTCTGGTCAGCGGCAACTCATCTCGCTGGTGTTGTGGAAGCTGCTGGCCTCCAGCAGCTACGCCATCGGCGGCGCGCTCGGCACCATGGCCCAGCGCCTACAAGACAGCCTGGCCAGCCAACCCGTGCAGGACTTGGCCGACACGCTGGACCAAGACTTCGAGGCGCTCGACGAAATCGAGGAAGAGTGGACCGAACCGGAAGAAAACCAAACCATCCAGCGCGCCAGCGTGGCCAACGAACTGGCCGAGCTGCGCGCCTTCCAGCACCTTGCCACCAGCATCCGCGACAACGCCAAGGGTGAAGCCCTGCTCAAGGCCCTGGGCAAGGCCTTTGCTGCGCTGCACACGCTTGGTGCCAACCAGAAAGCACTGATCTTCACCGAGTCACGGCGCACGCAAGACTATTTGTGGGACCTACTTGGGCAAAGCGCCTTTGCGGGCAGCACAGTCTTGTTTAACGGCACCAACACCAGCCCGCAAGCCCAGCAAATACACGCCGCTTGGCTGCAGCGCCACGCTGGCACCGACCGCATCACCGGCTCCCGCACAGCAGACACCCGCGCCGCGCTGGTGGAGCATTTCCGCGACAACGCCAAGATCATGATCGCCACCGAGGCCGGGGCTGAGGGCATCAACCTGCAGTTCTGCTCGCTCGTCATCAACTTCGATCTGCCCTGGAACCCCCAGCGTATTGAGCAGCGCATTGGCCGCTGCCACCGCTACGGTCAGAAGCACGACGTGGTGGTGGTCAACTTCATCGACCGCAGCAACCCCGCCGATGCCCGCGTTTACGAGCTGCTGGCGCAGAAGTTTCAACTGTTTGAAGGCGTGTTCGGTGCCAGCGACGAAGTGCTCGGCTCCATCGGCAGCGGGGTGGACTTTGAGCGCCGCATCGCCGAGATTTACCAGACCTGCCGCACGCCGCAGCAAATCGAAGGCTCGTTTCAGCAACTGCAGCTCGACCTCTCCACCGAGATCAACGCCGCCATGCTCAACACGCGGCAACTGCTGCTGGAAAACTTTGACGAAGCGGTGCAAGACAAGCTGAAGATTCGCCAGACTGAGAGCACCAGCGCCCGCAGCCGCTTTGAGCGCCTGCTGATGGACCTGACCGAAGCCGAGCTGCAAGGCAAAGCCGACTTTGACGACACCGGATTCACGCTCCACCAACCCCCGCCCGGCCTGAAAGCCGAGGACGCCCCGCCCGGCCGCTACGAACTGCCACGCCGCAGCGGCGCCTCGTTTATCAGTGGGGGCGAGGCCCACCCATACCGCACTGGCCACCCGCTGGCCCAGGCGCTGATCGACCAAGCCCGCCAGCGCAATCTCGCCCCCGCTCACCTACGCTTCAGCTACGACGCCCATGGCACCAAGGTTTCCACCCTGCAAGCCCTGCGCGGCGCCAGCGGCTGGCTGGCTTTGAGCGTGCTCACCATTGAAGCGCTGGGTACCGCCGAAGACCACCTGCTGCTGGTGGCCACCAACGAAGCCGGGCAAGCCCTGCACGAAGAAGACGCCGAGAAACTATTGCGCCTGCCCGCTGAGTTGTTGAGCGATACGCCTTCCGCGTCCGTCGCACCCGCAGGCCTTCAGCAAGCGCTGCAAGCCCAGCAAGACCAATGCGTGCGCGAGGCGAACCAGCGCAACCTGGGCTATTTCGAAGCCGAGGTGCAAAAGCTCGACGCCTGGGCTGACGACCTCAAGGGCGGCCTGGAAAACGAAGTGAAAGAGCTGGACCGCGAGATCAAGGACGTGCGGCGCACCGCGCTGGTGGCCGCCACGCTGGAAGACAAACTGCATTGGCAAAAGCGCCAGCGTGAGCTGGAAGGCATGCGCAACCAACTGCGCCGCCGCATCTTTGATCGGCAAGACGAGATTGATGGCCAGCGCAGCCAGTTGATTGATGAGCTGGAAGGGCTGATGTCAAAACAGACCCACTTCAGGTTTGTATTTGCGATCCAGTGGACACTGACCTGATGCAAAAACGTCCAGGGGAAAAACAAAATGACCACGACAAATCCATCTGTCTTTCGATCGGTTTGTCGGCTCTGGCAAATCGATCAACAGGATTTCTTTGTCGCGCCACTGCCAGGAGATCACTATGAAAGCTGAACCGACCGCAGGCATCCAGCCCGCTGTGCTTCGGTGGGCGCGTGAGTCCATCGGCATGTCGGTGGAGGATGTGGCGCTCAAACTCAAGCGCCCGCCGGAAGACATCCGGGCGTGGGAGTCAGTGGATGGTGCCGCCCCTACCTATGCACAGCTGGAAACCTTGGCCTACAAGGTACTTAAACGGCCACTGGCTGTGTTCTTTCTGCCAGAACCTCCGCAAGAGGTGTCGCCCAAGCGGGAGTTCCGAACCTTGCCCGAGGCAGAGCTCCAAGCGCTGCACGTTGATACCCATATGCAGGTTCGCAAGGCCCACGCGTTCCAACTCACCTTGCGCGAAATTTTCGACGGCGGTGAGTCTGCCGAACGCCAGCGCTTGCTTCGGGCGCGACTGAATGTGCAGGGTTCTGTTGTTCGACAGGCGTCGGTGGTGCGAGAGAGTTTGGGCGTTTCACTGGCAGATCAGATCGCTTGGCGGTCCGACGATGTGGCGCTCAAGCGCTGGCGAGAAGCGGTTGAAGGGCTGGGCATTTTTGTCTTCAAAGCCCCGTTCAAGCAAAAAGAAATCTCTGGCTTCTGCTTGCCAGCCGATGACTTCCCGCTGATCTATCTGAACAACAGCACCACCAAGACCCGGCAGACCTTCAGTCTGTTGCATGAGTTGGCGCACCTGCTTCTAAACATGGCGGGCATCAGCAAATTCGACAGCGAATACATCCGCCGACTCCCCGCCACTGCGCAGCGGATCGAGGTTTTTTGCAATCAAATAGCAGCGGAAATACTGATACCGTCCGCCGACTTTGCCGGGCAGGCCAAAGCGCTTTCTAACAATGTGGAAGCACTGGCAGACCACGTATTCGCCGACTTGGGTAATCGGTATGGCGTCAGTCGCGAAGCGGTGCTTCGTCGATTCTTGGATCTGGGCCAAGTGAGCCAAACCTTTTATGAAGTCAAAGCCAAGTTCTGGGCTGGACAGAAGAAAGCGGGTTCTGGGGGTGACTGGTATGCCTCGCAGAACACCTACCTCAGTGAGCGCCTGGCCCGCGAAGTGGTGAGCCGGCACTATCGCAATCAGATCAGCGTAGAACAAGCGTCTGAATACTTGGGCATCAAGGCCAAAAACTTCGCCGGGCTGGAACAACGCATCCTCCAAGGGGCGGCTGCGTGATCTATGTTTTTGACACCAGCTCGCTTAGCAAGCTCAAACACTTTTTCCCCGGCGTGTTCAAGTCTGTCTGGACAGGGCTTGACGCGCTGGTGCTGTCTGGCCATTTGATTTCCACCCGAGAGGTCTGGAACGAAATTGAGCGTGGTGACGTTGACGCCCACACCAACCAGTGGCTCAAGCAGCGCAAACAGATTTTCACCACGCCCACAGGACCCGAGCTGCAGTTCGTTGCCCAGATTTTTCAGACGCGTCACTTTCAAGCCTTGATCGGTGAAAAACAGCGCTTGACGGGAACCCCGGTAGCAGACCCCTTCGTGATTGCTTGCGCCAAAGTGCGTGGTGGCACAGTGGTCACCGAAGAGCGGTTGAAGCCCCAAGCGGCCAAAATTCCCAACGTGTGCGAGCATTTTTCGGTCCCTTGCATGGACCTGGAAACATTCATGCAGCAGCAAGGCTGGAGCTTCTGAAATGGCGACACGACAAAAACTCGAACTCACCTGGATTGGCAAGGACCAGCGGCCACGGCTGGAGCCGCGCATTTTGCGGGAAGACCCAGCCCGCAGTTACCACGCTTCCACGCGGATGACGGACAACGACCTGTTCGACAACCGGCTGATCAAGGGCGACAACCTGCTGGCGCTTAAAAGCCTGGAGGCGGAGTTCAGCGGCAAGGTGAAGTGTGTGTTCATCGACCCGCCATACAACACCGGCAGC
>Ga0209702_10003264_pt1 | contig 25935 bp, 27 predicted proteins | sample FRY01_FD_187210 | JGI IMG/M metagenome (GOLD analysis project Ga0209702, IMG submission 187210) | Freshwater microbial communities from Lake Fryxell liftoff mats and glacier meltwater in Antarctica - FRY-01 (SPAdes) (version 2) | ecosystem: Environmental > Aquatic > Freshwater > Ice > Glacier... | reverse complement strand
AGTGGACTGATATATTTTAAAGATCTAGAGCTACACACTATAGAATTAAACAAATTTACACCTAATTCTAAAGATGAATTATCTGATATAGTCGCTAGAGTAAAAAACTCTCTTGATATATGGTCGGTCTTTTTAACTAGAAACGATCTACTAAACAAAGATAACTTACCGGACGAACTAAACGATAGTAATCTTAAAAAGGCCCTTGCCGTACTTGAAGTAATGAACTTTAGCGCAGAAGAACGTGATGCTTATGAAGATCATTTAAAATGGCTGAGAATAGAAGCCAATACTCTAAAGAAATACGAACAGAAAGGTAGAGAAGAAGGAAAGGCTGAAGGTAAAGCGGAACGTGATACCGAAATAGCACGAGCGATGTTAATAGATGGAGATTCTGTAGAAAGGATAGCTAGAATTACTGGATTATCTAATGAAGAAATTGAAGCGCTTAAAGATTAATTACTTCTATAAGACTTTGCACCTAATACAAATATGAGTATAGCCTACGTAGACCATTGAAACCCGTTCTACTTTAAAGCATTACGTGATCTATAATAGACTGTTAAAATTGAACCGTTTATAATGAACTATTAATTCTTATTTTTTTGTTCCCACAAATAATCATGTATAGCAAATACACCAGTTTGTATAATTGGTTCAATTAGACCTATCCCCAAAGACATTCTTATATCTCCTGTAATTACATATGCTACTGCCGTAGCAACGCACAAATGAGTAATTCCATAGCTAATGGTTTTGAGTAATAATTTAGATCGCATTAAATTCATTTAATTTATGATTAAGTTTAGACACTATAATCTAACTAAGTAATAAAGACAGTTATGATTATAATATTTATTCCAAGTGGTTAAACAGAGTCCAGATTATAACTTTCTCGCATTAGTTGACAATGACACATTAGGCAGACCCATATATGGTTATATATTCAACCTTATAAATTTTTCATCATCAATCTACCTATGGTAGATGGATGTACTTGAAATACCCTTGCTACGTGAGAAGCAGTTTTATCGTCTTTGGTGACCATTTCGATTGCTTCTAGTTGTTGAGCCTTTGTTAATTTGAACCTCCTCCCCCCTACTCTTCCATTAGCTCTTGCTGAGAGAAGCCCGGCATGAGTTCTCTCTTTCACCATAGCTCTTTCAAACTCTGCAAAGCTTCCAACCATTTGCATCATCATTATTCCTGCTGGGCTTGTAGTGTCAATTGCCTCAGTTATACTTTTAAACCCAGCACTATGTAGTTTAATCTTCTCCATAATGCTTAGCAGGTCTTTTAGGGATCGAGAAAGTCTATCTAACTTCCATACTACTACGATGTCGCCTGGGCGCAACTGATCTAACATTAAATGCAATTGTGGTCTATCCCATCTTCCCCCCGAAGCTTTTTCTTCGTAAAACTTCTCTACCCCAGCTTCTTTTAGTATTTTATTTTGAACTGAATTATCTTGTTCGTGAAGTTTAGATACTCTGCTATAGCCAATAATCATATTTATATTTGTCTTTTATATATTTATTTATTTTTTATTGTTCTACTGAAAATCTGTTATTTAGGAATTTACTATCATGATTTGGTTCGTTATTTTATTGCACAAACCTATCGCCAATAGTTTTGATTATGCAATACATTTGTGCAAAGCGCAAGAGCTTTTATTTCCGTAGGTTTATTTTTTATGCACAAACGATCGTTTGTGCAACGACTGAATAAATTAACAACTTACTTGTCTTGCTCAAGCTTAGCTTGATTTATGATTTTTGCCAATAATTCCTTATCTTCAAATATCCACTTCTCCGATAATGGGATTTCAGCATAAGGCTCTAGAATAACTTTTCCATTACTTTCTATTGTTACTCTATAACTACTAACATTATCGGCAATTTCTCCAAGATTTAATCTACCTTTTGAATCAGGACGCAAAATAATATTTGTAGTAGTATTTGTATTATCTTTATTTGTCATGTTCTCTCTCTTAATATTAATATTATTCATTGTTGATAGATGTATTAATTTATTGATGTACCTTATAGTCTTATCGCTAAAAGGATAAAAATACATTTGTTAGATGTACACTATATATATCATATATTTAATTGCAGTTATTCTTTTTTTTCTTATCTTACTATACTCATATTGCATATGTAATAATATTATAAAGTTCTTTTTACTCTTGACTCTTTATAACATTTGATAAACTTATCATTTATCATAATAAAATGTCTAAATATTAAAAACGGCAATAAATCCTCGCCTTTCTCTAAGTCTCAGAAAGTATACTTTTTGGTACATATATAACATCCCCTCTTGTTATGTCTCAAATAATGTCTTATAATCATGTTCTTATATGGTTATAAAGATTATAAGACGTAAAAAGGTATAATATATTAAATAAAATCATAAAAATGCCAAATTATAAAAACAAGGATATAAAATGATCTTAGTAGGATATGCAAGAGTAAGTTCAATAGGTCAAAGTTTAAAAGTGCAATTAGATAAGCTAAAAGATTGCAACAAGCTCTTTCAGGAAAAAGCTAGTGGTACTTCAGCAAATAGGCCTAAGTTAAAAGAATGTTTAGATTATAGGGGATACATTAGTAGTAACGCGTTTAGATAGACTTGCAAGATCTACTTTAGATTTATGCAAGATAGCTAAAGAACTGGAAAACAAACAAGTGAATCTTAAGGTAATAGATCAAAACATAGATACGAGCACTGCAACTGGACGTTTACTATTTAATATGCTAGGAGCTATAGGGCAATTTGAAACAGAGATAAGGTCAGAGCGACAAATGGACGGAACTCTCAAAGCCAAAGAACTCGGCGTACAGTTTGGAAGAAGGAACAAACTAAATCCTGAACAACTTAATGATCTTCATGCAAAGAGAAGAGAAGGAGTTCTCATCAAAACCTTAATGGAAGAGTATAAATTATCCAAAGCTAGTGTCTATAGACATTTGGGGCAGGGGATAAGAGTCAATCATCCTGAGGCTGAACTCAATTATGGCAAAGGAAATGCTATAGAATCTAGTAGCGAAATGAAATAAACCGTATATGTATGAACGCTACATAATAATTGAAGATTTCAATTCAGCATTGGTATAGGAAACCTACCAATTTTTATCTAGATTATCTCTGCTCATCTTATGAGTATTTATTTCTAACTATATAAGTGGGCGGATTCTTCTGAGGATATCTTTGTGAGAAAAAAATTTGCAACAGAGCCCCATCGGCAAAGGTAATGAAATATCATTAATAGGTTTCGGTAATTTTAGTGTAAGTAAAGTTGCAGCTAGAACAGGCCTTAATCCTCGCCCCTGACAGGCGTTAGAAATAGCTGCTTATCCGACATTAAGATGCATTTAAGACTTAATTTTTTGATTTTTTGAAGATTTCGTGTTATAGTGATAGAAAATAAGTTGATAAGTTTATAGAGAATTTTTATGATTAATTATATAATTACTTTTTTGCTGCTTGCTATCCTTGCCTCTTTCTTTGGTTTCAGTGGTCTCGCTGGAACTTTTTCACAAATTGCTAAAATGATAGCAATAATTTTTGTAATACTGTTTATAGCAAGTTTAATTAAGCATTATATCAACGGAAAAAACCCTCCCATACTATAAATTGTTCTGATACCGGTCTTAAAAGTCGGATAAACAGACCCCATTACTGGGCCCGCTTATCCGACTTCCAGATACGATGTTACCGTGATGTGCTACGCTTAATATATTACACTTCCTTTTCTGCTCGGCTTTTTTCGATTCTTTGACATTTGCGTTGAAAGTAAAAAAAGGTACTATACCATAAGGGTTTTAAAAGGGGAAAATATAATTTCCACGCAAAGTATCAAAGAGCCAGCAATTTTACTGCCTATTATATTAACAAGAAGCAAAAATTATGTCAAAAGCCCCCTCTGCTCCAACTATTATAACGGTTGCTGCACAGACTGCTGTATCAACGAGCTCTAACGCATCCTTAAGCTCAAGCAGCAGTATATCCACAAGCTCAAATAGCTTGTCATTAGCTGCAGTACCAGCACACGTAACAACTGATATACAAACTTCAGCTTCATCCTCATCTAGCTTATATGTCTCGTCAAGCTCAAGTAGTAGTTTGCCATCCAGTAATTTATCTACTGCAGTTAGTTCCAAGTATTATAATTTTATAAATATTAATACTATTAAAACATGGGTTGCGTCTCAATATCATGAGCAAATTGAACTGATGAAAACACTACAACTAAACATAGAAGCAACAACACCACAAAGCCCTGGTATGCATAACTTTATTAAAGATGTGCACAATGACCCGAATGAGAAACGTTATTTTGGTAAATCTTTTCCTACCATAGAGTCAATTGAACTGCCGTTTTTGCAGTTTATAAACGCAATATCTAAAATTATGCATCCTATAACTCTTGAAATTGGAGCTGCTGAGGGGATTGTTTCGTGGAAAGTTCCTTTTGCTTTTGAAAAAGTTGGTGTACATTATGCCAATGAGCTAAGTCATTGGATGATGGATAATCCATTTGAATCCTGGGTTACATATCGCTTACAAAATACATCGCTAAAAAAATATATAGTAAAATTGCCAGGCAACTGTTTTGACATTCTAACACAAAATCCAGCTTTAAAAGGCAAAGTGAATGCTATTTTTGTTCAAAACGTAGAACATTTTTTTAATCCTACGGAACACCAAAAATTTCTCACGTTGATTGAAGATCTTTTAGCGCACGATGGACGAGCATTTCTTTGTGCGCATAGTTTTAAATTTGGTACAGATACAAAGCACCCGCTTTATGAATTGTTTATACAGCAAAAACACAAAGGTGATATATACCCAGGTTTTGCTGAGTATGATACAGAATTTATGCAACCAAAAGGTCGCTCATTTTTTGTGGGGGAAATAAAAATTTCAAATGTATCACGTCCCAAAGATGATGCAGAACAAGTTAAAATGAATTTATGCGAGCCTATAGATCTAGGAATAAAATGTATTGAGAGCATAGGCGATGTTAAGGTAATGCTTGCAAAACAGCGAATTAGTGACAATGCTTTTTCTCCTTCTATTTACAGGAAAGCTATTGAATCTCATGCATCTCTCGAAGCATTACAGAGCTTTTTTATAAATGATGTAGGTAAAGCTGTAGACAAATGGGGTGCTAATATCACACATGCTGCTGCGATTCTTAGAAAGTATAATAAGTCATCTCAGCTTATTGTCGAAAATCATGACAATGATAACTCGTCTAGTTCATCATCAAGTTCAAGCCCCTCCAATTTGTCGCATATAGCTAATGGAGATTTATATACGACAATTGGTTTATCTGGAGTTAGCTTAGAAGATAACCACAGCGAGTAACTTGGCTCTAATACTTATATATTGGATAGTAAGTTCTTAAGAGATAAAAGGAAGCATAAATATATTGTTCAACTCGTTGCGAATTTTGGCCTGAGATTTAATTAAAAAATTTGTTGTATGGGGTAGGATCCTAGCAATTTTGTTTTTGTGTTAGAAAGTTTACTGATTTTATGAATTATTAACTGATTTTTAGCTGATTTGGATAGAACTTTTCCATGGAGTGTATTGTAAATTCAAATTTAGCTAGCTTTTTTATCCGCAAAAATGTCGAAGGTTAATCATACTGTAAGCTATAGCCTTCATGGCGTAATGGTGTATACTATGAAATTCAAATCTTAATAACAACCGCTTGAATTTATCTTCCCAAGCAAAAACTCTTTCTATTGTTCTAAATCTTTTGGCAAAAATGCTTGGATAATAGGTTTGCTTTTTTCCACGCTTTGGTTTCTTACGATTTCTTTTATTCTCTGGAATATTTGGATTCATACCTAAATTGAAAATTGCTTTACGATTTTTATGTGTATTATATACCCCATCTAAACTCATTATACTACCTGAAAGCTTAATCCCTATTGCCTTTGCGATCTTTCTGAGAGTAGATATAGCAGGAACCAGTAAAACTGAGGCATTACCCAATAAATATAGGCTTTTCCACTAGACCCGCTTAAAACTAATTTAACGTGACAATTTTGTCCTGATAATGTATTGTATTAAGCAAATATATTTTGAGTGTAAAGAATGCCAAGGCCAATTATATTGATTCAAGGACAAGAATTTTCTCAACAAGAAAAATTAGAAAGTCTATTACAAGGTAAGAATATTAAAATGGAAGGAACGCTCACGTTTGAGGGTATAGATACGAGTTACCCTGAAATGGTTGCGTTATTTGATAATCCACTTTTTAAATTCTTTAGCATTAGTGGTAATAATACTAAGTTAACGCGTGAGGGCGTCAAAGAGTTCTTACAACAAGCAAAGTCTTCAATTACTAGTGAGGATGGAACACCTTTGGTTATGATAGCCATGCACGGTACAATGGCCTCTACATCAAATGTAGCAATTACTCCCCATGTTTTACAGTTGATGCATACTCCATCAGTATTCTTACTCACAAGTTTTTTATTCAAAATTGTGAGTGATTGTCTTCAGTGCCCAGTTGAACTGGTGTTATTTAGTTGCCAATCTGGATCTGCAATAAAAAGCGCTCATTTATTACCAAAAGGTTCCAAGTTGGTAACCTATAGTAATGATCAACAAAATATACTAACTAGCACTATGGTTGAAAGCACAAAATATCTTATATCGCATGGCCTCGATGATATCTCGGCATACACAATGCTGCAAGGTTATTTTCTTAACACTGACGATAAAGCTGGGTGTCAGAATGTAAGTATATCTATTAGTGGAAAGAAACCATTTAGTTTTGCTGATTTTTGTCAAAACTGCAGTGTTTATCCTATGTCATCTGATCAATTATTGAACCTATACCAAGAATATGAGAAATTTGGTTTACGTAGCCCCATTAAAGCTTTATTGGAGAATGGGAATTCTAAAGAAGCATTTCAAGCAATAAATGAACGTCATAAACAACTTCAAGAATTTCAAAAAGTATTTACAGAAGAAGTATATAACGACGGTGGCGAAGAAGCTTGCAACGCAGCAGCCAAAAGAATAATAAATCCTGATTATGGCGTTTTAGAGGATGCGATTTATCATGTAATTAACAACCCACCATATAATAATCATCATGACGAGTGGGAATATTGCGCTTTTGTCAAGGGTTATAAAATCGAAGCTCCTGATCAAGTTTCTAAAATAAAATTGTCTATCCTCCTGTCTCTCTATGCTCAGCAAGAAACTGTAAATATTGATATAGAATCTTTAAAAGGCTTATACGACGAAATCATTTTCTTGGCTCATTTACCAGAAGGCAGCAATTGGAAATTAGATGCAGCGAGTTTTTTTGATACAATACAGCAAAATACAGACATTAAAATGTCTCAAGCCAGAGATATTTGGGATAATACAATTACTTTACCTTTACCTAATACTGATAGCGGAACCTTATTGGGTCAGTCACTCGATATAGCTTCTAATGATATAGCCTAAAATCGTCCCTGTGATTTGGAACTTTGTTGCATAAATAAAAAATTTACCACTTTTTATTTATGCAACAAAGTTGGTAATTGGAGCATATTATTTATAAACCAATACTGTGTTTTATTACTTTATATTCTTATACCTTTTTTTGCCTTCCCACGCAAACTCTCAAAGAACCTAAATTTCTGTCGTTTGCCAAAGTTATCATATTCTCAGGTAAATATCGGCGTCTACATATTCTCCTACAATATCTATTAAGTCATTAACAAGAAATGCAGTGGTATTATCTTGTAGCGCACCCCAATATAAATTATTGTGATTTATGATTATTTTGTTTATAGAATCGCTATAATCACTTAAACTATGATCATACATCTCAAGAGTATGTAGTAAAGGAGACCGCGCAAGAGCTTCTACGGTAGCAGGGCCATGCTTTCCTAAATGATTATAAGACAAATTAAGAGTATGTAGTGAATGAGACTGTGCAAGAGCAACTGCAGTAGCAGGGCCATACTCATCTAAATTATTAAAAGACAAAATAAGAGTATGTAGTGAAAGAGACCGCGCAAGAGCTTCTGCAGTAGCAGGGGCATACCAATTTAAATCATTCCGAGACAAATCAAGAATATGTAGTGAATGAGACTGTGCAAGAGCTTTTGCAGTGTCAGGGACATGCATTCCTAAATCCATTCGAGACAAATTAAGAGTATGTAGTGAATGAAACTGCGCTAGAGCAACTGCAGTAGCAGGGGCATGCTTTCCTAAATAATTATCAGACAAATCAAGAGTATGTAATGAAGCAGAATGCGCAAGAGCTTCTGCAGTAGCAGGGCCATGCTTTCCTAAATTATTAGAAGCTAATTTAAGGATTTCTAGCGTAGGTGATGTAGCAGCTATCTTCGCTAATAATACTATCGCCTTCAATCCGTGGGGTGTTAATGGAGTATAATTACTAGCAGTAATACTAGCATTAAAAAATTTTACACCATTTATTTCTTTAGCGAATATACTGCCACTAACTCTTGAGTCAGATAAGCTTATGTCATTTTCTTGCGCTAAATGAATTAACTCTACAAAAAAACGTCCTTGTAATTCATTTAATATTTTTTCTTCCTTAAGTCTAAATTTTAACTCATCTCTTTCTGATTTCATAAACCACCTTTTCTATTGAATGCTGATATTAGTTTTATATTTTAAGTAACTAATGTAACATTAAATATTTATACTATCTGTAAGATTTAATCTTGTCTGGCACACTATTCTATAGAAAGCGATTCAGTAATGTAATATTCACCAGTAAGCTTAATTACTTCATCCTGCGCTACCAGAGGAGATAAGGAATTTTTAATCTCAAGCAGCTCAATTTTGGCTTGTGCATTTCTTTCATTTTGTAAAAGTTGTATTACTTCTTTAAGCGATGATGAGAGTGAGCCGAATTTTATTGAGTGTATAGAATTGAATAAAGTAGATTTAACAATAATTTCGGCAACCTTAGTTCTATCAACCCTATAGTCAAGTCCAGAAATATCAATGGAGCCTATAGATTTGGATAAAACGATAGCCTCAGCAACCTCAACTCCATGCGCTTCAAAACCATTGTTAGAAATATTAAAACTCTTGATTGATTTAGATTGAGCAATGGTTTCCGCAACCTTAACCCCATGCTCTTTTAAATTATTGCGACCAATATTAAAATGCTGGATAGATTTAGATTGAGCAATAACTTCAGTAACCTTAACTCCATGCTCTCCTAAGTCATTATAAGAAATATCAAAACTCTGGATAGATTTAGATTGAGCGATAAGTTCAGCAACCTTAACTCCATGCTCTCTTATGTTATTATGAGAAATATCAAAACTCTGGATAGATTTAGATTGAGCGGTAAGTTCAGCAACCTTAACTCCATGCTCTCCTAAGTAATTACGAGAAATATCAAAATGTTGGATAGATTTAGATTGAGCAATAACTTCGGCAATCTTAACTCCATGTTCTTTTAAATCATTCAGCTGAATATCAAACCCATATATACATGAAAACTTATTAGCAATTTGTGCAATTAAAATAAAACCCTCTACAGTAAGGTTCTCGCTTAAGGTAGAGTAAGCATAAGTATTATCTCTAATATGCAAAGTGACGGGGTAACCACCGTACTGACTTAAATGTTGGTTTTGGCATTCAGTTAATTTTTATATAAGATACTTTCTTCTATATCACTATTCGTATAAGGTTCTTTTGCTATATTATTTAATTCCGCAGCAGCACCCTCTAATTTGTGTACATCTATTGTCGACCAATTTAAATGATTACTATTATATCCACTACCGGAGCTAGATGATGATGACTGTGAAGAGCTAGCTGAGCTACTATATTCTTTGTCATTTACGCTTATGTTATTCTCATTACTTCTTTTGGCCATAGGTACTCCAGGTGGTTAATTAATCTTAATTATATTTAAAAAATAGGGGGGCTAGCTAGCGGTCCTTAGGTGATTTAAGCTTATTTATAAAATTATCATTTATTACATTAAAAATTTACTACTTTCTATTTGTGCAACAAAGTTGTTAGCTTATGTCTATTGTTGTATGCAAATAATTGCCTCTAACCTCAACTATTACTGTTGGAATCACAAACTCTTCCATGGTTGAATCTAGTTGAGCCATCTCTTCAATATCATTTTTAATCGGAGTAATTTTCTGCAGCTTACTCATAGATACCTTTGAACATAAGATTTTATAATAACTGTATATTATTTTTTATTAGAATAAAAATATATTAACATATAGTTAGACCGGAGTCAACGGTTTTATTACGTTGAATCAACTTAAACGGATACCGTCAAGCTAAATAAGAAATAATTTACTAGTTTGCGAGAAGTAAGTAATGAAATATATAATGGATTAACTTCATAACTTATTACTGGATTTTCAATACATATTCATAAAGCTCCTAAGAGACATCGCTTCCCGGTCAGTAACATAAGCCAAATAGTTTGGCTTTATCATTGATTTAATAATAGTTACAGAGATATACGTGAACAGATCGAATACCGAGGTATTATCTTAAGCCATAAGGCAGTAAGATCTAGATGTTAGAAGTTTGTTTCTAATTTTTCAAGATGTCACTAAAAAGCAGAAATCCTAAATGGTAACTTCCTTACAAATAGAAAAAAAACTATTACATTCCTTTTCTATTTGTAAGTATTAATATTTAAAATTATTTTTTATTTTTATCATTGCTATCTTGGTCATTATCCTGATCATTACCATGGTTAGAACTTCTATGAGAAGCTTGACCACCTTTTGATGCTATCTCTTTTACTTTATCTTTATCCATAGAGGCAAAACCTTTGTCTTTATCACTTATAATTATTCTCCATTAGTTTTTAAAAGTTAAAGCACAAAGCAATATAATCACAATGTAATTATATAGTAATATAATAAACTAACTGGGGTCAACCCCTAAAATGATTAAATTATATTTAAAGTGAAGACTCTTTGAATAAGTTCATAGAATCCTGTGTCTTACTTTCAAAAATATTCTGAAATAGCAAAATTTATAACAGAGCCATAAGAAGATAGTAGGGCAGGGAGATATTAACGATGTGTGTTATATTATAGCTTGGTATACAGCGCAAAACTTGACAAATATGGCGTCAATCAAATCGGGCAAAGAATTAAAGTAGACAACCTAGTATACTTTAAGATTTTACAGACAATTTTATGGATGCATTTCTTTTTCTAAGCACTTATTTAAAGCTTGATCAAAGGAGAGAATAGGGCAGTTAGAAAACTTTGATTTTGCTATAAGCAGGCAGTCTACTATATGCATATTTTGGTGTTGATAATAATTTAAGGCTGGTAACAAAACATCTCTTTCGCTATCTATCCCTTTATAAGTTAGTAATTCACTTAAGGTTTGCGTTATTTTATCTTTTGGGACTTTGTAGAAAGACCCCGTTGTTGAATGGATCGAGAAGAGATTTTTTATAAGATTTTGGTATTGTATATTGAAACAATAAATCTTAATAATTGGATGAAGAAAGTAAAACGAGATTGGTCAAAATACAATAATGGTTTGTTAATAGGGGCAATATCATATTATTCGTAAGTAAGGACTTAGCTAAGGACTGGCTAGTGCAATATGATAAAGGTGTAGTTAGGAGGAGAGTAGGACAAGCAAAATATACAGATATCGCTATTACTTCGTTATTGTCCTTAAGGTTTGTATTTAAGCTACCGCTAAGAGCAATGGAAGGATTTGCCAAAAGCTTGGTAGCACTGATGAATTCAGATATAGAAGTGCCTGACTATTCAACTTTAAGCATGAAGATAAATAAAATGCATATTAAGTTACCTCCTGTTTATAAGGATAGCTGCGGTCATGTTATGAGTTTAGACTCTACTGGCGTAAAGATTCACGGTCAAGGAGAATGGAATCGTAAGAAGCATAGCCAAAGGGATCGTAGACAGTGGGTTAAAATGCACTTGGCCGTTGATAATGAAAGTATGCAAATTCTAGCAGTTGAATCTACGGCTGATGATGTGCATGATTGCGAGGTATTTGATCAATTAGTTGATGCAGTGCCCGATAAGATCAACAAAGCTTTGGGTGACGGTGCTTATGATACGCTTGCAACATATAAGAAAAGTATGGAGAGCGGTATTGAATTGGAAGCGTTACCGAGAGACAATGCAGTTGTAGAGCAAAATGCCAAAGATCTGTATGTAATTAAACGCAATGAACATGTTGCTTATTATAAAGAAAAGGGTATCTATGCCTGGGCTAATAAAAATGGGTACTGGCCACGTAATAGAGTAGAAGCCACGATGAGTAGATTTAAGACTACTTTTTCAGGAACGTTATCTTCTAGAAAAGTAAAGTCTCAGAAGAATGAAATTGTACTCAAATGTGCAATATTAAATATATTTGCAAATGTTATTATGCCTTCACGGCAGAATGCCGTCTAAATCTAGGGGAATGGGGCTTCTTATTATTATAGCCTCGATTCATTCAACAACGGGACTAATATGCTTACTAACAAATAATTACGCAGTATCGTTCACATAAGGTTTGTAAATCAGTTTACTTACAACAAGAAGTCTTCAATTTATAACTCCTATAGAAGCTAGGCTATTGTTGTAACTTGGTTAATCAGTTTCCTCATTTTAGGCTAATTTTTCTGTTATATCTCTTATCTCTTCTATTGGAATGCCTCAAACCATCCGTATTGCCTAAAATTATTTAATTATGGTGGAGTAATTATTTATGCAACAAAGGTTCTTCTTTCCTTCTTACCTTGCATTGTTACATTTTCTGGCTTATAAATAACAGATGTTAAAGCTTCAAAGCTTTTAGAATCTTTATCTTTCGACTTAAAGTTTTTATAAAATCAAATCTTAACTTTTATAGAGATTAATATTAACTCAAGCAAGTTGTTTTACACTGATAGTAATGAAATTTTTTATAGCAAATATTATACTGATACTTCTGAACTCTTATGTAGTTTCCCGACTTGCTAGACATTTACCTATAAACAACTATAAATTTTCTTTTTTACTTATAGTCTTAAGCATAACAGCAGTTCAAGATATAGTTCATCTTAAACCAAAACAATTGCAAGTATTTGAACAGTTTTTTAATTCAGAAAAAGTGATTTTTCTAATTTACCAAGCTTCATACTTACTATTTGGGATAATGACCTCCCTATTTATTTATATTCTTATCATGGATATAATAGGCATCATCTTAAAACTATCTGTTTCAAGTACTTCCAGTTTATATGTGTGTTTTGGTAAATTTTATTTAACAATAATATCTATGTCAGTACTAATTACTATCATCGGGGGAGTAATAGAAGTTGTTAAAGGACCAATTATTGAAGAAGTAGAAATACCTATTAAAAACTTACCGGTCAGCTTTGATAATTTTAGAATTATTCAAATTTCTGACTTGCATGTAGGTAAGATTATTAAGCGTAACTATGTGTTAAATGTTGTAAATATTGCTAACTCTCTGGATCCTAACCTCATAGTACTAACTGGAGATTTTGTCGATGGAAGCGTACAAGAACTTAGGAATGATATATCCCCTTTAGGTCAACTTAAATCTAGTCATGGAATTTTCTTCGTTACTGGAAATCATGAATATTATTCAGGTGTTGATCAATGGATTAAACTATTTACAAATTTCGGAATTAAAGTTCTATCCAATGAATATGTGCTAATCAAACATATGAATGAACATGTGATTCTTGCTGGAGTGACAGATTACTCTACTATACGTACTCAGTCACCTGACGCTTCAAGTCCTAGTAAAGCTCTTTTAGGAGCTCCTAAAGACCTTGTGAAGGTACTTTTAGCCCATCAGCCTGCAAGCTATATAGAAGCGCATAAGGCAGGATATAATTTGCAATTATCAGGTCATACTCATGCAGGTCAATATTTTCCTTTTACTATATTAATCAGATTTTTTCATCGATATTATAAAGGCTTAAATTATCATGAAGGAATGTGGATATATATTAACAGAGGCACCGGTTATTGGGGCCCCCCTTTAAGGTTAGGCGCTCCCCCAGAGATTACATTAATTAAACTAAAGTCAGTATTTTAGTAAATAGAAATTACTGGGCATATGATGCCAGGCTCTTTTTGTTCTTAAATTTAACTTTAATGGAATGGACCTACCCTATTTACAGAATGAGTAGCAGGAGCTAATCTTCTAGGATAGGAAATGAATCTTAAGCAACAAGAGAGCCCCACATTAAAACCTTATGACCTTATTAGGACTAGTTTTATGAGGGTCATTATAATCCATCCTTCTTATCCGGTAAAAATCCATTGACTTGGGCATTCCAAAGTGCTTTATATAAGCCATTTTTTGCAAGAAGCTCAGCATGAGTTCCATCTTCAATAATTTTGCCTTGTTCAAATACTAGGATGCGGCTCATATGGAGCAGTGTGGATAAACGATGGGCAATTACAATAGTGGTTTTACCCTGCATCAGGTTCCATAAGCTTTCCTGAATTTCACTTTCGGTAATAGAATCCAATTGAGATGTTGCTTCATCTAAAATCAAAATAGGGGCATTCTTTAAAATAGCCCGTGCAATTGCTATACGTTGACGTTGCCCGCTTGATAACTTAATACCGCGTTCCCCAACAAGCGAATCATAGCCTTGCGGTAATTTCGCTGTAAATTCATGAACATGGGCACGTTTAGCAGCAGCTATAACTTCTTCATCGCTCGCCTCAATACGCCCATAGCGGATGTTTTCCATCAAGGTGCGATGGAATAGGGATGGGTCTTGAGGGATCATGCCAATATTTTCATGTAAGCTATCTTGAGTTACTTGCGTGATATCTTGACCGTCAATCATTATTTTCCCCTCTGACACATCGTAAAGGCGTAAAATTAGATTTACAAATGTTGATTTACCGCTTCCTGAATAACCAACGAGCCCAACTTTTTGTCCAGCTTCAATAATCACCGATTTGTTTTGAAAAAGAGCTTCGGTGCCTTTGTAATGAAATTTGACGTTAAAAAAGGTGATTTGACCATTTTTAATGGTTAAATCTGATGCCTTTTCCTTATCTTGTATATCAAGAGGCACAAAAAGTGAACGAAGACTCTGCCTACATTTGCCCACAGCCTTATTCAGTTCATCTATTTGCTCAAGAGCCCACCATACCATAAAGCCAACCTCAACGCTTAGACCTAAAATAAGGGCAAAATCCCCTATACTTACAACTTGGCTAATTCTTAACTGTACCAACAAATACAGCATGAATGCCAACATAATAGAGAGCGAAACTCCTTGAAATAAATGGAGTTTCAATAAAAACGCTTCTTTAGTTTGGAAGGTCTTTTTTGTTAAGATTAGAAATTTCTCAATATGAGAGATTTCATAAATACGCCTGGCAAATATCCGTACATTACTAGAATTTGTGATGCTATCAACTAACTCTCCTGAGACAATTGATTCAGAGTTAGCATGTAATTCCGATAAATCAATAATACGCTTGGATAGATGCATACTAATGGCTACAAACACTACAAGCCAAATGAACATAACATAGAAAAATTTTGGATGCACATAGTACATACTAATAAAGGATATAATTAATAGAACCACAATGCGTACAATATGTCTAAAAATGTCATGCACAATGCGTTCTACATTATCAGCTAATGTATTAATTTGGCTTGCAATTCGGCCGGCTAGATTATCTTGAAAAAATTGAGGGGTATGTTGGTGTACATATGTGAAAGCTTCTTTGATAATTTGATTTTTAATTATCGGTTGTAATTTATAATTTATATATCCCATACCCCGCCAGCAGAGATTGTGTACCTCAAAGTTTAAAACAAAAAGCACAGCCGGCCAAAATATAAGAGGTAGAACATTGTTGGGTTGAGAGAAGCCCAGTGCATCAATCATATACTTAATAAGTAAGCTATTAAAAGGCCCCCAAATTCCGGTAATCATAGCAAGCAAAATAAAACAGATAATAATACACTTGTGCACCTTTAAAAAATGCCATATAAAAGACCACAAATTTGGTGAGAGTAATTTGTTCATTGTATTACTATTCTGGTTGTTGGGTAAGAATACTTGTCATGATACTATTAATGGGGCCCTGTTGCAAATAAGGTTTTAATATGAATTTATCTCTGAAACGGTATTAATATTTTTTAGAAGGCTAATAGATTATCTGTAATAATTCTAATTTCTCCTTGAATATCTTGACCATATTTCCAAATGCTTTTAGCAAGTAGCTTATTTGCAAACCCTAACTTATTTTCATTGGAAGATTCTGTACAAAGTCAAGATTCAACAAATTTTACTTTTAACTTAATGTAAGCTCTTGCACCAATAGCTTTATTGCCTAGTACTACGCTTTACTACCAATGAATTAGATACTGAGCCAGCAGTAAATTATTAGGCTTAGAAAAATTATCAGTAAGTTTAGATGAATAAAGGAAGCTAGGAAGAATATATTAGTTTGTCTTTAAAAATTTGCTAAGTATAGCTATATAATAAATCAATTACACAATAAGGTATAATAATGGTAAACTATATAGAATTACTAGGATTCACTGCAGCAGCATGCGGAACAGCTTCTTTTATACCACAAGTTATTCAGATATGGAAAACCCGGGCTGTTCAAAGCATATCTCTTGCAATGTATTGTATTTATTGTACAAGCTTAGTGCTATGGACAATTTATGGGGTCTTAATCAATTCTCCTTCTCTTATCGCAGCTCAAGTTGTAACATTTATTTTGGCTTTCTCTATTCTAGTTATGAAGTTCTTGTGGAAATGAAGTTATTTTGGATTAAACTTTAAAGCTTAATCCAAAGGCTTGGTTATTTATTATAGCCTATAGCCCTGACTTGATTGTGGTCTATCCAATAGTATCGTAGTCTTTAATATGGCACCATCAAGTTAACTCAAATTCAATAAAAATTTTGCTAAAATTATGCATTTTTTAGTTAACTTGAAAGTGCCCTTAAAAGAAATCCACTTGCTATATTATCATTTTTATGGCTTTATTATAAATCTTATGGTTTTGTAATATTTTTGAAAAAAGTACCCTGTATTCTATGAATTTATTCATAAGGTTTCATTATAAATATAATTTAATCATTTTAGGGGTTGACCACAGTTAGTTTATTAAGCTACTATATAATTGCATTGCGGTTATATCGCTTTGTACTTTAATTTAAACAACTAATGGAGAGTAACTATGAGTGATAAAGATAAAGGTTTTGCTTCTATGGATAAAGATAAAGTAAAAGATATAGCATCAAAAGGTGGTCAAGCATCTCATAGAGATTCCAACCATGATAATGATCAGGACAATGCCCATGATAGCAATGATAAAAATAAAAAATAATTTTAAATGTTAATACTTACAAATAGAAAAGGAATGTAATAGTTTCTTTTCTATTTGTAAAGAAGTTGCCATTTAAGATTTCTGCTTTTTAATGTTATCTTAAAAATTAGCGGCAAACTTCTAATATTAAGACTATATCATCTTATAACTTGAGATGATACCTTAGTATTTGATCTGTCCACGTAGACTACTGTAACTATTATTAAATCTATGATACAGCCAAACTACATGGCTTATGATATTGACTGGAAATCGATGTCTCATAGCAGCCTCATGAATATGCATTGAAAACCGAACAATAAGTTATGAGGTTAACTCATTATAGTGATCATTACTCTTTTCTTGCAAACTAATAAATTATTCCTTTCTTAGCTTGATGGTGCCTAATATCCATCATTAGAATATTTTGTGCCAAATATGACAATAAGGGTTTTCTTTTTTGCCCGCATAATAATTTTGATGATATTCTTCTGCCTTCCAAAAACTACTCATTTTTTCTAATTTTGTAGCAACAACGTAACCTTTGTCCTCTAACTGTTTTATGATATTTTTCCCAATTTGACATTGATTGTTATTATAGTAAAACACCTTACTAAGATATTGCTCTCCTATATCAGGCCCTTGTCCGTTATCTTGAGTAAAATCATGAATCTCAAAGAAATATTTTACTAATTGTTCATAAGAAATTACCCTAGGATCATAAATCACCCTCACTGCTTCAACGTGACCTGTATTAGTTTCACATATCTGCTTATAAGTTGGGTTTTCTATTAGACCTCCTATATATCCTACTTCAGTTTTCAGTACCCCTGTTAATTTTTGCAAATAGTATTCAACTCCCCAAAAACAACCTGCTCCTAAAATAGCTTCTTCAGTATCATTTACGTCTTTAAAGTTTATAAATTCTATTGAAATTGAGTTAACGCAATATCTTGTATCTAAATTTGTAAGCTTTTCTCCGTAAAATATATGTCCTAAATGACAACTACATCTATTACATACTATTTCTGTACGGATGTTATCATCATCCAACAATTTTTTAACAGACTCAGGCAGTTCTTTATCGAAACTTGGCCATCCACAATTTGAGCTAAATTTATCTTCATTTTTGAATAATGCTATACCACAATTTCTACATAGATAGGTCCCTTCTTTATTTTGTTGTAAACAATTATCAGTGTACGGAGCTTCTGTTCCTTTATCTAAGATAATTAATTTAGCTTTAGGCGTTAAACTTTGAGTTTTAAACATTGTTTTTAAATTCCTTTAGATTTAATTGTTTATTATCAGCCGTATTATTATGTTAAATTAAAATAACCAATTTATAGATTGATACGCCTTATATTGTAATGAAAAATATTTTTAAGTATGAGATACTTCTTTAAGTTATAGTGATTTATAGGAAATAGTTAGTATCAGAGGAGCTAAAATAGATCATGTACCTTACAAAGATAGCTTATTAAGTTTATTCCTTTGTTAAATAAGTAAGTTAGAAATTGTAAGAAACCGATTGGTAATAGTTTTGGAGAATGGATGAAACTTATATTAAAGTAAATAGCAAATGTGTTTATTTATACCGAGCGGTAGATTCAGTTGGTAATACTATAGAGTTTTTATTGAGAAAATATAGAGATGCTAGTGCAGCCAAATCTTTTTTTCGCAAAGCTTTTAAAACCAATGATAATTCTGAGAAAGTCACTACTGATAAAGGCGGCAGTAATATATCTGCTCTTACTAGCATCAACAAAGCTTTACCTAAAGATAAGCAGATTGAAGTAAGGCAAGTCAAATATCTCAATAATATAATAGAACAGGATTCATAGGTTTATCAAAAAACGAATCAGGTCAATGCTTAGTTTTAAGAGTTTCCGTTTTGCTAAAATTACTATTTCCGGGATTGAGAATGTTCGCATAATTCAAAAAGGGCAAATTATTGGAAGTAATAATAATGCTTCTACTTTGGAGAATTTAAAATGTTACTAACTTCATAACGCATAAAATCTCAGCTTATTCTGATTTTACAAAAATTGATTTATAGATGCGACAAAACCTTATACTATGTGTATGAAGCTTTAGATAAGCTTTTTTTATACTTATATGATTTTTTGCAAGGCATATATCGGATTGGTCTTGACTAATCCGATATATAGATGTTATATAGTTATATATTATATAATTTCAGGTAATTGTAAGTGGATAGAATATATCAAAAACAAATAGAAGAATATTTAGTAGACTATAAAAAAATGGTATTCATTAGTGGTCCAAGGCAAGTTGGTAAAACAACAATATCCAAGGGCGCCATTAAAGGTATCTTTAATAATATATATTTGAATTGGGATTATGCAGACGATAGATTGAAGATATTAGATAATCATCATACATTGTTTGAAAATCTGCTGCTAATTAAATCTGATCATAAGCCAAGAGTAGTACTTGACGAAGTCCACAAATATAAGGATTGGAAGAACTTAATAAAAGGGTTTTATGATAAATTCGGTAATGATATTGAATTTATCATAACGGGGAGCGCTAAATTAAATATTTTTAAGAAAGGGGGCGATAGCTTAATGGGTCGTTATATTAATATAACAGTACATCCTTTATCCGTATCAGAGATCGCTAATAACTTTAATAATTTAAATGACCAATGCATCAAAGCTCCTAAAAATATTACTAGAGTTGAATTCGAAACTTTACTAAATTTTGGAGGCTTTGCTGAACCCTATTTAAAATCTACTATAAAATTCCATAGAATATGGAGTAGGCAAAGATTTGAACAATTATTTAGAGAAGATGTTCGAAATATAGAAGATATTAATAATATTTATGCCTTAGAACTACTTGCAACTATAATAAATCAGCAAGCAGGTATGATGACAAGCTATACTAACCTTGCCAATAAAGTCAGGGTATCTGACCAGACTATTAGAAGATGGGTATCTTTGCTTGAAAAGCATTATTATTGTTTTTGTATTAGACCATGGTCTAAGAATGTTGTTAGGAGCTTAATAAAGGAACCCAAGTATTATCTTTGGGATTGGTCGCAAATAAAAAACGATGGAGAAAGATTTGAGAACTTAGTTGCATCTCACCTCCTTAAAGCAGTATATTTCTGGAACGAGACAGGCCTTGGAAATTTTAGTCTACATTATCTGCGCGATAAGCAAAAGAGAGAAGTGGATTTTATTGTAATTAAAGATAATAAGCCATGGATATTAATAGAGACAAAAGTCAGCGACATCTCTATTTCACAAAGTCTTAGATATTTTTCTGAATTAATAAAACCTGAATACGCTTTTCAATTAGTGCAAAATCAGCCTGCCATAAACAAATCCTGTTTTGACCAAGAGGGATTACATATAATTCCCGCTATTACTTTTCTTTCCCAATTAGTTTAATGGGCACCGTCAAGTTAACTCAAATTCAATAAAAATTTTATATTTCCTAGTTAACTTGAAGATGCCTTTTGAATGTACCTAAAAGTTAAATTAATTCTTGGATTTAATATATATTTATTTTTTGGAATAGAATGTAGCCACTCATCTTGAGTATTGCCTCTCATTATAAGCAAACTGCCATTATGTAATTCAATTTTTTTTATTTGGGTGCTTTTTTGTTCTTAAATGCAAAACTTATAGTTCCCCCTAGACTTATAGATGCTATTGTTAGGTTTTAACCTGTTGAAGAGTTTACCAACAAACAGTATTAAGCAAATTAATTCTCCACAAGTAATGCCATTACATATAGAGTAGAGAACTTTGTTGCATAGATATCTTGCTTCTTTCTCTTGTATGTAAACTATCGAGGTAAACCGGTATTGCCTACTTTCCTACTTCCTGTTGCCCTTGCTTGCGTAAGGTTAGAACTTCCGGCAGGGGTGGCTGGGTTCACTAATTTCATATTACTCAAGGACTCAGCTATTCTACTACCGATAATTCTTTCCTTAGTCGTTTGCTTATTTTGTCCATCTTTTGCCCTACACCAGTTAGCTGCCGTTTGAAGCCCTATTGTATCCAAAAGGTTGGCAAAACAGTTTGCCAGCCAGAATTATTCTCTCTAAGCTCTTTAATAGCTTCTCTATAAGAGTTATTTTGTTGAACAACTTTCTTTCTTATACTCTCTATAGGTGCTGAACCTAATACATTTTTATATTCAGTTGAAATAGTATTTTTAGTACGTCGCTCTATTTCTTTTGCCATTTTTCCTATATAAGTCTTAATGACGTTTTCCTCCATTAACCCATCTGCTAATGGTTTAATTTTTTCTTTGAGCTCAACACCTTCTACCTTTTGGAATAAGTCCTTTGCTATTTTAGTAAATTTAATTGTTAATTCCCTTTGTTGCTCCTCTTGATTGTTTACATGCTTGTAATTATCAAGCGTATTTTCAATAAAGGCAGCTAAAAACTCGTGTTCGCTGAATATTAGGTTATCTTTAGTAGCAGGCATGGTTTGACTCCTTTTTTAATAAACAATATTTATTAAAGCTATCTTATTTTGTTGAGGCAAACAAGAAAAAACGAAAAGATTTCGTTTGGATTTCTCTTCCCAAATGGCTGCATTAATATACTATAAAAATGGGGGGTGTAAAATCATCGCAAAGTACTATTAAGCAAACCTTCTAGAAAATTCCTGTGGTACTTCGTGTACTTTTATGCAGACAGAACCTATATTGTAATGAAAAATATTTTTAAGTACTTAGTAAGTATTGAGATATAAGTTAATATGACAATACTTACTCCACGAAACTATTCGTAGAGCCATTAGTTTTAAATAATAAAGATTTTAATTATTAATAGTTACCTGGCTCGTCTATAAATTGTTCTTAATAAGCCTATTGTAAAATTTTTATTTTTGAGCTTCATTTATAGGTTACTTAGTTCATTAGTATGCCATTGTTCTGCATGAGAGTTATTACCCATTACTACAGTAACGTTTGCATCATTAAATTCAGCATTACTAGTAGTTCTATTTATTGTCCCTAGCTCTACTCCTATCTCGTTAAATGAAGCAAGCGAAGGAGAAGATACATGTTTAGGACTAGTTGATGATATAACACCTAATACACCTTCCGATATTACGCTAGGATCTTCTTTATCCTTAAAACACCAAGCTTTATCTTGTTTGCATTTGTGAATGGAGTGAGCTAGTTTAACAAGACCTGTCATAAAGGTAAAAATACCAGCTCCTATACCTAGCCATATTTCTGTGGTAAGACCTTTTGAGCTTGAAGAATCTAATGCGAAGTTGAAGTTAGATGTGGTGATATTGCTTGCTCTAACGTTATCTAGAGTTATCTCACAGCCGGGGATAGATAGGTAAGTATTCGGAGAACGATCATTTATAACAACATCACCAAACTTATGGACGTTTGAGAAAGCAGTAAGGTCAATGACTTCTTGTTTATCTGCTTCAAAATCTACTATCTCTATAGATACACTAGCTGTTGATGGATATATCTTATAAGTATCTTTGCCCCATCCTCCTATTAATATGTCATTACCTCCTCCTGTAGAAAGCGTATCATCTCCAGGGCCGCCATCTATTTTGTTGTTATTGGCATCTCCTATTAAAAAGTCACCAAAATATGAACCTAATATATTTTCAAAGTTAACTATGGTATCACCAGTAGCATCTCCTCCACTGCCCGTTCCGCTATTTAGGTTTACTGTAACAAAAGAAGATGAGCTAGCATAACTTACAGTATCTGTTCCTAAACCCCCATCTAAGTTATCAGCACCACCCATTCCTTCAATAATATCGTTACCAGCACCACCTAGGATGTTATTTGCATTTGTATCCCCTGTTAGAGTATCATCTTGAGATGATCCTATTAGGTTTTCTATACTGATTAGTGTATCACCTTCTGCGTCTCCCCAATTGCATTGTCCTGTTGCTAAGGATATATTGACGAAGCTAGGTGAGCTGCTATAACTCGCCGTATCAATACCAGTTCCTCCGTCTATTACGTCAGCTCCGCCTTTGCCTTCGAGTAAGTCGTTACCACCCATGCCTCTTAAACTGTTTCTACAATCATCACCTATAAATAATGTATCTTTAATTTCAGGCCAAGGTTTTGGTGGAGAGGCAGAGGGAGATAGATTACTTAATATAGAAAATATTATAGGTTCTAAGTTTGGAGATGTATTAATGGGTGATGAAAACCCAAACACGTTACAAGGCGGCACTGGTAATGATATAATCGAAGGAAGAGGAGGTGCTGATACTATAGATGGAGGAGAAGGAACCGACACAATAAGCTACGCTAATGCACCTGGTCCTATTAATATCAACTTAAATACAGGTAAAGGCTCAGTAGGACATGCTGAAGGAGATACCATAGTTAACTTTGAAAATATCTTAGGTTCATATTTTGGTGACTTTTTAATAGGAGATGCTAATAACAATAAAATAGATGGCGGCCCTGGAGATGATACGCTTTCTACAGGAGGAGGTAATGACATATTAATAGGAGGATGGGGCAAAGATACTTATAAGATATATCCATCAACAGCTAGCGTATCTATAGAGATAGTAGATTTTGAAGCAGATAAACAAGAAGTCATTGACCTTACTGCTTTCTCGAACGTCCATAAGTTTGGTGATGTTGTTATAAATGATCGTTCTCCGAATACTTACCTATCTATCCCAGGCTGTGAGATAACTCTAGATAACGTTAGAGCAAGCAATATCACCACATCTAACTTCAACTTCGCATTAGATTCTTCAAGTTCAAAAGGTCTTACCACAGAAATATGGCTAGGTATAGGAGCTGGTATTTTTACCTTTATGACAGGCCTCGTTAAACTAGCTCACTCCATTCACAAATGTAAACAAGATAAAGCTTGGTGTTTTAAGGATAAAGAAAATCCTAGTGTAATATCGGAAGGTGTATTAGGAGTTGTATCAATTACTCCTGATAAACACACAATCTCTCCTCTTGCTTCATTTAATAAAGCAGGATTAGAGCTAGCTACAATCAATGAAAGCATAAGTGCAAGTGATAGTCAGGTAAATAATGCGAATGTTACTGTAGTAATAGGCGATAACACTCATGCAGAACAATGGCATGGTGATTAGTTGTGTGAATAGTTAAAGATTATCTAGGTTCATCTGCTGGAAGCCTGTAATTTAAAGGCCTCCAGCCACATCATTTTTCATAAGTAAAGGTTGCGACATTTTAACATTGAAGCTAAGCGAATTTTGTTGCATCTGTTATTAACTGATTTAAAAAACGCTTAAAATAAATGCGACCGAGTCTTAGAGCGCAATTAATATAATTCTAGAAAGATTAAACATCATTTAAAACTCCGTTATTCATAATTTCATTACTTAAGCTTTTGACTAAAATATATTATTTTATTGAAGAAATAACTTTGAAATTCACTCTGGAAGCTATATGCTGGCAAACCAGCAGTGAATTCTTTATCTTACTAGACTTACTATCAATCTTGTTCTTGCAAATTACCACTATAGTCAACTGAATGCTCAATAAGATGATAAACCGCGCTGGTAGTACTAGTATTGTTATCATCAGTATTTTCAACATTCACAATAACTAATGTATTGTCATTAACAGCTTTGTTATGCTCAGATAGCATATCAATAATTTCTCGATTTGTAGTAAATGAGAAAATAAAATCTGTAATCTTAGTTTGAGAATGATTAAGTAGGAGTCTAAGAGTTTTTTGATTTTCATTAATTATAGAAACAAATATGCAGCTATCAATATTTGTTGATGAATGGACAAGTAATAGTTTAAAAGCTTCAATATTTGAAATGGTGGGGGGTTTCTGAGGAGAGCTTAAGAAATGAGGCAAAATATCTTCAGTTGAGACTCCTTCCTGCTTTAATAATCCTTTTACCGTATCAATTGTACAGTCTTTATTACATAATTCTCTGGTTAATATACCAGAAAATGTCCTGCCTAACATTTCTGTAGTAACTACTAGTGGGAGTATTTGTTTATTTGATACATTATCTGATAATAAGATCGAATAATTATGTTCTGTTTTTAACTCTGGATGCTGCACAAATGCTTGGCGTAAATTTTCAGAGAATGTCTGTAATTCTTCATGTTTCTCTCTTAGAAATCTTGATAGTGTTTCAGCATTTTCTCTATGAGAAGCTTCTGTATTTATTGAGAAATTGCCTATCTCATTCTTTAACTTATAACTTATGTTAAAACTACAAGCAGCACATAAGTGTAAACTAAGCGCAATACGGTCAATTAAACAAAGATCTGTGTTACTATCCATAAAGACAGATACCGCATCACTGCATGTAATGCTCTCGTGATGTGGAGCACAATATGTACATAGTACTATACTACCTTTTACCTCTGATAAATAATAGTGAGCTGCGCCAGAGTGGCATGAATCAATATGAATTATATTAAGACTAAAGAGAGCAGTATTTCGTATTATATTTGAAATTAAATCTCTTTTAGGGTTTTATTCCCCGCCCCTTGGGGCGAAGAGTTTTGGACAGATGGTTATTTTGCGAGTACCGCCGGTAAACATGGCGATGAAAATATGACAGGGAAGTACGTAAAAAACCAG
>Ga0209702_10003262_pt1 | contig 25943 bp, 15 predicted proteins | sample FRY01_FD_187210 | JGI IMG/M metagenome (GOLD analysis project Ga0209702, IMG submission 187210) | Freshwater microbial communities from Lake Fryxell liftoff mats and glacier meltwater in Antarctica - FRY-01 (SPAdes) (version 2) | ecosystem: Environmental > Aquatic > Freshwater > Ice > Glacier... | reverse complement strand
ATTGAATCACTTTCAACATCGAATCCCATTGTGCTTAACAAAGGAGAGGGAGGACGAAATGAGAAGGTTAGGTCAACAGAATCGCGACGAGCACATCCAAGTAAGTTGGTTACTTCAACCCAAAAGGTACCAGATTCAATCACTTCAAACGTTTGATCTGCCGAGTTGTCTTGCCATAAGTAAGTATAGCCTGGGCCAACACCACCATCTAGAGTGGCAGATGCTTCGTCACACAAAGTATCGCTTAAGCCAATATATACTTCAGGTGATGGGTTAACTAAGATGCTAACAGTGTCAAAGAAACTTTCACAACCTGCAACAATGTAATAAGCCATGTAGTTTCCAGCTTGAGCCGTTTCAATTGGATTGAAGTTCAAGTTTTGCCCAGAAAAAAGTGTATTATTTGGTCCGAGCCAAGTATACGTTGCTCCTGCTAAGGCACTCATTTCCAAAGAAACAAGCTCTCCTGCACAAACTGTATCAGAATTAATTGATGGATCAAAAGGTACGATGCTCGCTATTGGACTTATTGGTCTTGGCGATGTCCATATCTCGATTGAATCTCTTGATTTACAACCTTGGAAGTCGGTTATATCAACGAAGTAAATACCAGCTTGATCAGCAATAAAGAAAGGATCAGTTGAACCATCTTGCCATTCAAAAAGGAATACACCTGGCACGTTTAGAAGCAATGAAGCTCCCTCACAAATTGTATCCCGACTAGCTTGGATTGTCGCTGCTGGCTGGTAGTAGCTAACAGTAATTGTGTCAGAAGCAGTACATTCATTACCGCTTAATGTTGTAACGTAATATGTACCTGGTGTAAATACAGTAATTTTCTGCGTTGTATCTCCCGTGCTCCATGAGTAAGATGTTTTACCAGGACCCGCATCAAGAATTGTTGTATCTCCAAAGCAAAGTTCACGGCTGATTCCTAGTTCTAGGTAAGAGAAATTGGTGAAATAACCATAATTACAACTAGCACCTTGCTGATAGGTAATACCCATATGGAAAAGCTCGGTGCTGAAATTCGTTAGCAAAGAACCTTGCCCAACAGGAACATCAGTAAGTGACATAGATTTTCTCATGTAAACCCAATCTCCATTGGTTCCTGGAACAGGTTGAAAATCAGCAGGAGTAATGGCTAATGGGTTTCCATTCAATTCAAATTGTGATTCAGAACCAGCTTTAATGGTAAGGTTCATTTTAAAATTCGCATTTCCAGTTCTTGTAAAACCTACTTGGTTAGAACCGGTGCATTCCAATGAAGGAATAATAGCACCGGCAATTTGATCTCCAACACCTGAGATTTGTAATACATAAATTGGCTTAGAACCTTCAATAAATCCGGCGGCGGCTAAAAATGAATAGATATACTGTTCTCCCGTATTTAGCGTAACTACCGGAGTAGCTGAACCATCGAGGAATAAATCTGTGTTATCTTCTATTGCTAAAACATAAACTTTATCGCCAGGTGTAGTCAAATCACCTCTAACCACGATATGTTTAAAACCGCACTTGTCAACAGAAATAAGTTGGTCACCAGCTAAATCGGCACCCCCATCTGTTGCAAGGTTTAAGTCAATCATGTCATCCTTAATTGTAATAGCAATGGGACGATCAGATTCAACTTTGGTTCCTGCAGGCTTTGCGGCAGCAGTTTGGTCAAGAGCTTCGCAGTAATATGTTTGACCACGATTCATGTAAACCGAAAATGGAATACCTGCAGCATGGTTTACAATATCAATACTTGGAGTAATCGTTATTGTTGTTGAATCATCCGTGGCAACAATCACGAAACCTGAGCGCGGAGCTGGAATATACGAGTTACCGCCAAGACTTTGATCATTTTCCCAGAGGGTTTGAAATGGCGTGTAGAACAAAGTCCCGTTAGCATTCTTTCCCTTTAGAGCAATAATATCTCGGTTGGCAGCAGCTCCTAGCTCATAATAAGCTGTAATTGGAGCAGTAGACCTCACCAAAACGCCGGTGCTCATTACAGAATCTACAAATCGTGTCTCAATTTGACTAAGCCATTGAGTTAGATTGACAGATTGTGTTGAACTAGGTCCGAGGTTCACAACAATAGGCTGAAACGACAAATTCGCTGGCTGCCAGATGGTTATCTGTGCCGGATCTACTAATGTCGATAGTACCAATTGGATTGGGCGGTCACGAAAGGCTCCGCCGTTAATTTCTCCTTGTGTTCCTTGTGTTAAGTCTGGCGCTCCAAACCAGAATTCCTGGTCAATTTGGGAGAAACCCGACACTGAGCATGCTAAAGAGAAAAATAAAATAAGTAGCTTATTTAGCATATGCGACTGGATTTGGTTACTGTATAGTTAATTTAATTTTAAGCTGAAAAATTCTTGGGTGTTTACTTTAAGTATCTACTAAAGGTTACATTAAGAATCGATCAAAATCATTGTCTTTATTCATGAGGATAGATTTATTTGTCTCTTTGCCTTCTTAAAAATAAAAATAATCATATATTATATTGGTTAGCGCAAAGGTGGTAAATTACAATGGATTACGAAGCTATTTGGTGTAAAATTTAGCCACAATAGATTAGCTGTTATTTGCCTAGCTGGCTGAAGGCTTTCAACACAATCATTAAATCGTAATGAATTCGATAATCTTTTGCGTAAAGTATGTTTGATTGAAATGCGAGCTTAGCCTTGTCAACTTTAGAATTAAAGGGGGCTAATGGTCCAAGGATACCAGCTTTAAGCTTAGGCAATCCAGTTAGATTAGTCAACTTTTCATATCCAATCCATGTTTTTTTTCCGAAAAGCACCCTGAAGATATTCATTAAAAATCCGGCTTTGTTTTCAACAAACCAGAATAGAAAAGGTGCAGTTAGTAGCAAAGTTAACGAGAACCCTAAATCGAAAAATCGCTTTTTCCTTCTGTTAGATGGCTTATCAACAGCATTTAGTCCAACAGTATAAAAGTCGCCATTTGACTGAATTGAATTACTCCCAATAATATATAAACTCTCAGGAGGAGCAATTTTGTACTCTAAATCAGGGCGATTCACCAATATCATTTGATCCATGATTTGCGCAGAACTTAAGTCCTTTCCGCAAAAAATGAGCTCATTAATTTTGAAGATTTCAACCATCTCCTTTAGGTTACTGATGTCTCCATTATAATTGCTAGAATCTTGCACCGAACTTCCTGGGTTAATAATGCCCAAGTAAGCAGTTTTAATTGGCGATTGGTTTAAAACAGAAGCAACACGATCGGCTTCATGTTTTTCTCCAATAATTAGAATACGTTTTATTTCAACATTTTCTGGAAATAGTGTTTTATACCTGAGCAAGTTAGCCAGCATTCTTATACCTGCCGCAGATATCGCAGCCCAACCAGCTCCCACTAAAGTGAGAAATCGAGAATATCGATAGTGCTCATCTAACAAGGAATAAACTAGCAGTATAATTATTGTTCCAATTACAATTCCTCTTAAAGATCTGATTATACTCAGTGGACGATCGTAGGCTCCGCTTATCCATGAAGAAATTATCCATGCCGAAATATAGAGTGGTATTGCAATCCATAGAAATTCGTAAGGATAAAAAATGCCGCTTTTTACTGCCCAATATTCTTTTAAAAAAGCTAAACCGAAAAAGAATACCAAGCTCTCAGTAGCAGGCAGCCAAATGGCATTTATTCCTCGTTTTGCAACCGAAAGGGCTGCGCGAAAATACACCGCTATTCGAATTATAAAGCTAAATAATCGCGCTTGATCAGGCATGAAGTGCTTGTTAGCGAAAATGATCATCGCTTGGTAAAACACAAACACATAATTAACGCTACTTTTTTTCGTGCTCTCGCCACGATAATGAATAACACGTGTTTCTGGATGATAATAAATTTTATATCCAGCTTGAACTATGCGATAACTTAAGTCGATATCTTCTCCATACATAAAAAAAGCCTCATCCAATAAACCAGCTTTATCCAAAGCGTTTTTGCGGATAAACATAAAGGCTCCTGACAAAACCTCGATTTCATTCGTTTCATTTTCAGGAAGATAGCCCATGTGGTATTTGCCAAATCGCTTCGATTTTGGAAATAACTTAGACAAGCCAACTATCTTATTAAATGCAACTTGAGGCGTTGGTAATCCACGCTTAGACTCAGGCAAAAATCTACCTTTACCGTCGATTAATTTAACTCCTAATGCTCCTGCATCTTGGTGCGCATCCATAAATTGAATGCAAGTACTAAACGTGTCTTCCTCTACTACCGTGTCTGGATTCAATAAAAGCACATATTCACCTTTCGATTCTCTAATTGCTTGATTATTAGCTTTCGAAAATCCAACATTTCCCTCGTTTGCAATAAGTTTTACCTGCGGAAATTGTTTTCTGAGCATTTCCACGGAGCCATCAATCGAATGATTGTCAACCACAAATACTTCCCCTTCAATCCCTTTCAAGCTTTTGAAAACAGATTGCAAACACTGGTCGAGAAAGTGCCTTACATTATAATTGACAATAACAACCGATAGCTTCATGGCCATTATTATGGAATGTGCATATATTTATGCGATTGCAAAGACACTTCCCATTCTGGATGCTCCTTCACATATTCAATAATCTCGGGAAGTATTTTTTCTGATTTGCTCCACTCGGGTTGTAAATAACGCTTGCAGTTTGAGTTGATGTTTTTAGTATGTTCCTCAGCCCATGCAAAATCGCTTTTATTGAAAATGATCACCTTTAATTCATGTGCCTCGGCTAACCAGTCTTTTCCAGGAGCTTTGAATTTCTTGGGTGAAACGCATATCCAATCGAATGTTCCAGTATACGGGTAGGCTCCGGAGGTTTCCAAAAAAATCTGAATTCCAGAAGATTTTAAGGCCTTGCACAAAGGATCTAAATTATATAAAGAAGGTTCGCCGCCTGTAATAACAACCGCTCTCGCGGGATATGAAAGCGCGCTCTCAACCAAGATGTCTATCGATGTCAATGGATGAACGCTGGCATCCCAAGATTCTTTTACATCGCACCAATGACATCCAACATCACATCCTCCTAAACGGATGAAATATGCTGCTTTCCCAGAGTTAAAACCTTCACCTTGAATAGTATAGAAATATTCCATCACCGGAAGTGAAAGTCCCGCGTCTAACTGTGTTTGTTGTTCTGCACTTAATCCGCTCATTATGCTCTGTCGGATGCCCGACGCTTATATGCATGAAGTGTATTATTCATTAAGGCCGCAATTGTCATAGCTCCAACGCCACCAGGGACAGGAGTTATGTAACTGCATTTTGATGCAACGTGCTCAAAATCAACATCGCCAGAAATTTTGTAGCCTTTTGGACTAGTTTCATCTACGACACGCGTAATTCCAACATCAATAACAATAGCTCCGTCTTTTACCATGTCTTCTTTAAGAAAACCGGGAATTCCTAGAGCTGCAATAACAATATCGGCTTGACGAGTAATTGATGCCAAATCTTTGGTGCGACTGTGACACAAGGTAACGGTGCAATTGCCCGGTTGCGTATTGCGACTCAACAAAAGACTCATTGGTGTTCCTACAATTGCGCTTCTGCCTATTACTACAGCGTGCATTCCGCTTGTTTGAATGGTATATTCCTCAAGCAACATCATTATTCCAAGTGGAGTTGCAGGTGTATAAGCTTCAACGCCAAGAACTAAGCGACCAATATTTTCAGGATGAAATCCGTCCACATCCTTTTCAGGAGAAATTGCGAGGGTAATATTTTCTTCTTTAATGTGTTTCGGCAATGGCAATTGCACCAATATTCCGTCAACGCTGTCGTCATTATTTAAATCGGCTACAATTTGAAGCAATTCGGCTTCAGTGATTGTTTCAGGCTTTCGAATTAAGGTCGATGTAAATCCAATCTCGTCGCAAGATTTAACCTTAGAGGCAATGTATGTTTCACTTGCTCCATTATTCCCAATTAAAACCGCAGCTAAATTGGGCGCTCGGTTACCAGCAGTTTTTAGTTGAACAACCTCGGCCTTTAACCTTTCTTTTATAACCGAAGCTGTTTTTTTTCCGTCGAGAAGAATCATCCTTAAGTTTTATTTCATACCCGGCATTCCGCGCATCATTCCAGCCATTTTACCAGGGCTAGACATCACACGCATTACCTTGCGGGTTTCTTCAAATTGTTTCAATAATTTATTTACATCTTGAATCGTTGTGCCCGAACCATCGGCAATTCTCTTTCTTCTTCCACCATTAATAATCGCTGGCTCTTCACGCTCATCGGGAGTCATTGATTGAATAATTGCCTCAATCCCTTTGAAAGCATCGTCATCGATATCAACGTCTTTCATTGCTTTACCAACTCCGGGAATCATACCTACCAAATCTTTGATGTTGCCCATCTTCTTGATTTGTTGGATTTGATCGTAGAAATCGTTGAAACTGAACTGATTCTTCGCAATTTTCTTCTGAAGTTTTCTTGCTTTTTCCTCGTCGAAGTTTTCTTGAGCACGTTCGACTAAGGAAACGATATCGCCCATTCCAAGAATTCGGTCGGCCATACGCTCAGGATAGAAAACATCCAAAGCTTCCATTTTTTCACCAGTACCAACATACTTGATTGGTTTCTGAACTACCGCGCGAATTGTTAAAGCTGCTCCACCACGCGTATCGCCATCCAACTTCGTTAGCACAACGCCTGTATAATCTATGCGATCGTTGAAGGCTTTGGCAGTATTCACCGCATCTTGACCTGTCATCGAATCAACGACAAATAGCGTTTCTTGAGGCTGAATAGCTTGCTTAACACGAGCAATCTCCGACATCATTTCTTCATCAACCGCTAAACGACCGGCCGTATCCACAATCACCACCTTAATTCCATTGGCTTTTGCATGAGCAACTGCACGTTGTGCGATGGAAACGGGATCCTTACTTTCTTCGTCAGAAAACACTTCAATACCAATCTGAGCCCCAAGCACTTTCAACTGGTTAATTGCAGCTGGCCGATAAACGTCACCGGCAACCAATAAAACCGATTTCTTTTGTTTGGTATGAAGAAGATTTGCCAGTTTACCAGAGAATGTTGTCTTACCAGAACCTTGCAAACCAGCTATTAAGATAATGCTCGGATTGCCTGATAAATCAAGCTCTTCACGCTGGCCACCCATTAAAGCTGTAAGCTCGGTATGCGTAATTTTTACCAAGAGTTGACCGGGCGAAACTGCTGTTAACACATTCTCTCCAAGTGCTTGTGTTTTTACCTTATCGGTAAATTCTTTAGCAATTTTATAGTTAACATCGGCATCCAAAAGAGCTTTTCGAACTTCTTTCAGCGTTTCGGCAACGTTAATCTCGGTAATCTTTCCTTGTCCTTTTAAAATCTTAAAGGCGCGGTCGAACTTCTCACTTAGATTCTCAAACATAGTATTTGAAGGCTATTTTAACGGATGGCAAAAGTACAAAATTGAGGCATGACAATTCGCCTCAATCTTAGTCTTAAGTGACATCTTTTGTATCATTTGGTATTCGCGACCTTCAAGAAATCGAAGGAGAGAAATTTACATTCTTTCAGGCATTTCTATCCCCAAAAGAAAAGCACATTTATGAAGAGTAAGCCCAACTTTATCAGCAATTCGCAATCGAAACGAAGCCAATTCACGATTCTCTTCTTTCATAATTGGAAAATCATGATAGAATGAGTTGTATTCTTTGGCTAAGTCGTACATGTAGTTGGCAATTATCGCCGGACTATAGCTAGAAGCCGCAAGAATAACAGTTTCTGAATATGCTTCAAGTTGACGAATAAGGGCGCGATGATTTTTCTCGTCTGGCAATGCGCTAGCATCAAAAACCAGTTCTACTAACGAAACCGCTTTTTGCTTTAATGATTGAATTCTTGCGTATGTGTATTGAATAAACGGACCCGTATTTCCTTGTAAATCAATAGATTCCTCGGGATTGAATATCATTCGTTTTTTCGGATCTACCTTTAATATATAGTATTTCAAGGCACCTTTTCCTAGAATCTCAAACAGTCGATTTTGCTCGCTCTCAGTCATTTCAGCGGTTTTACCCAACTCTAAAGAGCGCGATTTTGCTTCCGCAACAATTTCTTCAATTAAGTCATCTGCATCAACTACAGTTCCTTCGCGAGATTTCATTCTTCCGGTTGGCAAATCAACCATTCCGTATGATAAATGGTAAATTCCATCAGCCCAAGAATAACCCATTCGTTGCAAAACGAGTTTTAATACGTTAAAGTGGTAATCCTGCTCATTACCAACAACATACACGTAGTCTTTGCAGTTTAGTTCGGAATTTCGCAAAACGGCAGTTCCAATATCTTGCGTCATGTAAACTGAAGTTCCATCAGAACGCAATAATAATTTGTGGTCTAAACCTGCATCTGTCAAATCAATCCAAACCGAACCATCTTCTTTTTGATAAAGCACTCCTTTTTCAACTCCTTGCATCACAATATCTTTCCCTAACAGATAGGTTTCAGATTCATAATACATCTTGTCAAAATCTACCCCAAGACTTTTGTAGGTCTTTTCAAATCCTTCATAAACCCAACCATTCATGGTTTTCCAGAGGTTTATTACATCATCTTTTCCTTCTTCCCAATCGCGAAGCATTTGTTGAGCTTCTCTCATGAGCGGAGTTTGGTTGTTTACTAATTGTTTCAAATCGGCCTTTAATCCATCAATTTTATCTTGGCCTTCGGCCGATTTAATCTGCTCTACTAATGATTGAATGGGCTTTACGGCAATTTCTGCTACGTTTTTAAATTCACTATTTTCAACTTCTTGCATCAAGGCTGAAGACTCCGCCCGGAGCAACTGATCAAAGATGACATAGTATTTCCCAACCAAATGATCTCCTTTAATTCCGCTGGAAGCTGGCGTTTCTCCATCTCCTGCTTTTTTCCAGGCAATCATCGATTTGCAAATGTGAATTCCACGGTCATTTACCAAATTCACTTTGAATACAGTATGTCCGGCTTCTGCAGCTATTCTTGCAACCGAAAATCCTAACAGATTATTTCTCACGTGCCCTAAATGCAAGGGTTTATTGGTATTGGGCGATGAATATTCAATCATCACACGTTTTTTTAAAGCATCGGCAACGATTACTTCGGCATTATATTGACCTAAGTAGCTAGTCCAGTAGTCGAATGTTAATTCAATATTAAGGAAGCCGTTTACAACATTGAACCCAGTAATACGATCGTCCGCATTAACCAAAGTTTGACCAACTTCATCAGCAGTCTCCTGAGGTTTTTTGCCTGATAATCGTGTTAGTCCAAAGCAAACTAAGGTAATGTCACCTGCAAATTCTTTTCGAGTTTTCTGCAATGTAATTGCTTCGATACCGATATTTTGTTTGTACAAATTAGTTAGTGTTTGTGCAATAACAGGCACCAACCATGTTTCTTTTGATTCAATCATTTCGAGATAAAGCTGCTTCTGTTGCTGCTTCTAATATTTTAAAGGCAGTTTCTGCCATTGAGTTTTCGGTGTCAAGTGTTGGATTAATCTCCACGATTTCGAAGCAACAAGTTTTGGGTTGACTAACAAAACCTATCATTAAATCTTTGGCCTCTTTTGCTTTCAATCCTCCTGGAACAGGTGTTCCAGTTCCAGTAGAAATCTTTGGATCTAAGCTATCTACATCGAACGAAATATATATTCTATCGCAATGATCTAAATAGGACAGAACTTCTGAAACCACTTCGTTTGCACCTTTTGTACGAAGTTCTTTTGTGCTGATATTCTTGATGTGATGCTTTTTAATTAAGAAGTCTTCTTGTTCTTCCGTATCGCGCACACCTATATATACAAGATCGCGAGCCTCAATTTTAGGGCAAATTCCAGCTGAGTTTTTTAGTTTCTCCCAGAGTTCAACTGTTTTAGCATCCAAGTCGTTGCTTTGAACATCTATATTATCAAATCCAAGCGCTGCCGCCAAAGGCATTCCGTGCATATTGCCAGAGGGTGTGGTGTACGGCGAATGTAAATCGGCGTGCGCATCAATCCAAATTACTCCAAGTCGGCTATCTGGGAACGACGCTTTGATGCCTGCAATTGTGCCTCCGGCAGTGCTATGATCTCCTGCTAATACAATAGGAAATACATCTGTTTTCTTTAGAACTTTTTGCACCGCTTTAGATAAACGCTCATAGATTTTAATGATTCCTCTAATGCGTTTGGCATATTTAAATTTGACGCTTTCAAGTAATAGCCAGTTTTCATCACCTATTTCAAGTTCTTCAATATGTCTGAAGTAGTCGCTTTTAAGATCAATAGCTGCTATTTTAAGAGCATCTACCCCCAGGCTTGCGCCTCTTGTTCCTGCTCCAAGTTCTGATCGGAGTAAAATGAGTTTCGCTTTTTTCATGCAAGTAGATTAGTTGATTGTGTTAGATCTTATGTAATGTAAGTTGATTACTTTTGCAACTTACGTTTTATTCATCGCTCAACAATTCAATCCCTCACGATTCGCATGAAGAATAAATATGAAGACCTTATTAAGCAAACGTTTGAGTTTCCTCAGCCTGGCTTCAACATGGAGAACAATGAACTGTATTTTAATGATATTCCATTGATGGACATTATCCGTCAATATGGAACACCACTAAAAATTTCATACCTGCCTAAGATCAGCGAGCAGATACAGCGCGCTAAAATAATGTTTAATGTGGGAATGGCAAAGACTGATTATAAAGGCAAATACTTCTACTGCTATTGCACCAAAAGTTCTCAGTTTTCCTTTGTTCTTGAGGAAGTGCTTAAGAATGAGACGCATATAGAAACTTCATCGGCTTATGATATGCCAATTATCAAGGAGCTACATGCTAAGGGTTTGTTACCAAAAGATAAATTTATTATCTGCAATGGTTATAAACGCCCGATGTATCAAGAATTTATCGTCGAACTTATTCAGGACGGTTTCGAAAATTTAATTCCCATCCTCGACAGCAAACGCGAAATCAATTATTACAAAGAGCATTTAACTTCGAAATCTAAAATTGGAATTCGTATAGCTTCTGAAGAGGAACCGTCTTTCGAATTTTATAGCTCTCGTTTGGGTATTCGTTACAAGGACATCCTTCAGTTTTACAAAGAACAAATTGAACCTGATGAGCGCTTTGAGCTTAAAATGCTCCACTTCTTCATCAACTCAGGAATTCGCGATACCGTTTACTATTGGAATGAACTTAATAAATGCCTCCAAGTTTATTGCGACCTGAAAAAAATGTGTCCTGAATTAACTTCCTTAAATATTGGAGGAGGTTTGCCAATTCGCAATTCTCTCGGATTTGAATTCGATTACGAATATATGGTCGAGGAGATTGTACGTCAGATAAAAACTTTCTGCAACCAACAAGGTGTCGACGAACCTGATATTTTTACAGAGTTCGGTTCCTTTACCGTAGGTGAAAGTGGTGCTACTTTGTATTCAATCATCGACATCAAACAACAAAACGATACTGAAAACTGGTACATGATTGATAGCTCTTTCATTACAACATTGCCAGATACTTGGGGAATCAATCAACGCTTCATTCTTTTAGCAATCAATAAATGGGACAACGAATACTCACGCGTCAATTTAGGTGGCCTAACGTGTGATAGTCTCGATTATTATAATGCAGAAGCGCATATCTCACAAGTATTCTTGCCTAAACTTAATGAAGAAGAAATGTATGAAGATCCACTATATATTGGCTTTTTCCATACAGGCGCATATCAAGAGTCGCTTGGCGGATATGGTGGAATTCAACATTGCTTAATTCCTGCTCCAAAACATGTAATTGTGAACCGCGATGAAGAAGGTGAATTAAGCACATACATTTTTGGCAAGGAACAGAGTTATAAGTCAATGCTAAAGACATTAGGTTATTCCTGATATTTGACGCACTTTCATTTTAAAACTAACTAACTAATTATTCGATGAAATTTATTCTTTCTGCATTGCTAGTTTTGATTCAATCAGCTGCAATTCTTGCCCAACCATTCGAAGGGAAAATCGTGTTTAGCATTGAATTCCCTGGAATGAATGATCCTCAAACCGCAGCAATGCTCCCAAAAGAAGCTGTCTCATATTTCAAGGCGAAGAAAAGTCGCATGGAAATGAATATGATGATGGGAATGAAAAATGTCACCATTTCTGATGCTTCAACTGGCAATTCGGTAGTTCTAATGGATATGATGGGGCAGAAGTATGCTATACAAAATAAAGCTGAAGATACTGATAAGGCTGCCAAAGAGCTTGAATCTAAAGCGAAAGTTGAAATAACCAAAGAAACGAAGACAATTGCTGGTTATACGTGTAAGAAGGCAATTTTGGAATTTCCCTCAGAGAAAAACCCGAAGGAAAATTCTAAGATGATTGTTTGGTTCACGGAAGAAATTGAAGTTGATAAAGGCTATGTTAAAGGGCCAATGAGTAAAATAAAAGGTTCAATTTTGGAATTCTCAGTAAACGAAGGTCCAATGTCAATGGTGCTTTCGGCGAAAGAAGTAGTAAAAGAGAAAGTAAGCGATGACAAGTTTATTACGCCAGAAGGATACAAGGTAGTAACACAAGATGAATTGCAGAAAATGATGGGTGGAGGAAGATGATTCTATCTGTTGAAAAGACTGTAGAAAAGCCTTCTTCATGAAGGCTTTTTTGTTCTATTAAGTCAACGAACTTTGCTTAGCAAAAATAAATACGCGCAAACTGGGATGGCCGACAATGTGAATAGATTAAAAAAAGAGCTTAGCGAACCTGCCGAGAAAAAGGAAAAAGGGGAGAAAGTACCTAAAACGGCTGTTCCAAAGCGCGAGAAAAGCAGCTCGCCTGTTCCATCTTTTCTAAAGAGTGAAGGTTTTATAAGAGTTACCGCACTCTTCCTAATGATATCTTCCTTGTTCTTGGCATTTGCGTTTGTATCCCACCTATTTCATTGGGAGGCAGACTACGATAAAGTAAAAGATGCTCCTTTCACCGATTTGCTTGTTAGTACAGACGTTCTAGTAAGTAACGCAATGGGAAAATTTGGAGCCTATTTCGCTTATGTGTTTTTTCACCTTTGGTTTGGAATCGCTTCTTTCGTTATTCCCTTAAACATTTTCATCCTCGGTTTTAAATTATTCTTCGGTATTACCTTGTTGCCTCTTCGTAAGACTTTTTTGTTTAGTCTTTTTGGGGCTGTTTTCATTTCATTGGCAATGGCCTTCATATTTGCTGATGAACAACAAGTTCTAGGCGGCCGATTTGGATATCATTTATACACGTATCTGAATTCAGTAATCGGTAATGTTGGCGTAGGTTTTATCTTGCTTTTTAGCGGATTGAGTTTTGGAATTATAAATTTCAACTGGAAATTGAATTTACCCGATCGACTTACACAAGCCCGTGAGGCAAAACCGACAGAGGAAAAATCAGGCAATACAATTCTTCCAATAGCGGCTGATGAGGATGAAGATGAAGAAATAATTGAGGAGGATGAAGAGGAGTTGTTTGATGATATTACCGAGGAAGAGGAAGATACAGATGAAGAAGAATCCTCTATCATCGACCTGAACCCAACAAGCGTCGTGGCTCCTCCTATCGTTAGTCCTTTATCAGGCATTGAGTTTACTATTGAAGAAACTCCTGAAGATGAAATTATTGAAATTAAAGATGGAGGTCTTTCTGAAGAGGATAAAGAGCGAATGAATCTTAGTGAGATACTCTCTGAAAATGAAGAGTTCGACTTGGGTGAATATGATCCTACCTTGGATTTAGCTGATTACAAATATCCAACCTTCGATTTACTTGATAATCATGGAAGTAACAAGGTTAAAGTTGATAAAACAGAACTTGAGGCTAACAGCAACAGAATTATAGAAACATTAAAGAACTACAGCATCGAAATTTCCAAGATCAGTGCAAGTGTTGGTCCTACAGTAACGTTGTATGAAATTGTTCCTGCCCCAGGAGTTCGTATTTCTAAAATAAAGAACCTTGAAGATGACATTGCACTAAGTCTTTCTGCATTAGGTATTCGTATCATCGCTCCAATGCCAGGAAAAGGAACTATTGGTATTGAGGTGCCAAATCAGAACCCTGAAATAGTTGCCATGAAGGTTTTGATTCAGAGCGAAAAATTTGTCAATACCACGATGGATTTACCAATTGCTTTAGGTAAAACTATTTCCAATGAAAACTTTGTTGCCGATTTAGCTAAAATGCCTCACCTTCTTATGGCTGGAGCCACTGGTCAAGGTAAATCTGTAGGTTTGAATGCAATACTTATATCGCTTCTTTATAAAAAACATCCGTCAGAAATTAAGTTCGTATTGGTCGATCCCAAAAAGGTAGAACTGACTTTATTTAATAAAATTGAACGTCACTTTTTGGCCAAATTGCCAGGAAATGAGGATGCGATTATTACTGATACCAAAAAGGTTGTTCATACACTGAATTCCCTTTGCGTGCTCATGGACGAGCGTTATGAGTTGCTAAAGATGGCAATGGTTCGTAACATAAAGGAATACAACGTTAAGTTCAAGAATCGTAAGCTCAATCCTAACAATGGCCACCATTTTATGCCATACATTGTCTTGGTGGTGGATGAGTTTGCCGACTTAATTATGACAGCTGGTAAAGAAGTAGAATTGCCAATTGCCCGCCTTGCCCAACTTGCACGTGCAATCGGTATTCACTTAATCATTGCAACTCAGCGCCCATCAGTAAATATTATTACTGGAACAATCAAGGCTAACTTCCCAGCGCGTATTGCATTTCGCGTAACTTCCAAAATCGATTCAAGAACCATTCTAGATTCTGGCGGAGCTGATCAATTAATCGGACGAGGTGACATGCTTTTCTCCACAGGTAGCGATTTGATTCGTTTGCAATGCCCTTTCGTTGACACACCAGAGGTGGATAAGATTACTGAGTTTATCGGAAGCCAACGTGCTTATCCTTCCGCATTTGAATTGCCTGAATATATCGATGAAAACGGTGAAGGCCTTGAAATGGAAGATGACGCAGGCGAACGTGATGCGTTGTTCGATAAAGCAGCGTACATTATCGTTTCTCATCAACAAGGTTCAGCTTCTTTGTTACAACGAAAGCTCAAACTTGGATATAATCGCGCAGGAAGAATTGTAGATCAATTAGAGAAAGCCGGAATTATTGGTCCATTCGAAGGCAGTAAAGCCAGGAAAGTATTAATTAAGGATGCGCTTTCCTTGGAACAGTTTTTGAACGGAGGTATAAATACCTAATTTTGCTGCATGAAACGTTCTACACTCTTACTCCTCGCTTTTAGTTTATTCGCTACTTTTTCTTTTGCTCAGGTAGACAAAAAAGCAAAGGATGTATTGGATAAGCTAAGTGCAAAGACTAAATCATTTTCAACAATTAAATCTTCTTTTTCTTATTCTTTGGTAAATAAGGATAGGAATATCAATACTTCTCAAAACTGGAAATTGGCGCTTAAAGGTGAAAAGTATCGCCTGGAAATGGGCGACCAAGTTATTCTCAGTGATGGAAAAACAATGTGGAAGGTTCTAAAGATGGACCAAGAAGTTGAAGTCTCGAATCAGGTGAATAATGACGATGCGCTGAATCCTAAGAGCATTTTCACGATGTATGAAAAAGGCTTCCGATATAAATACGTCAAGGAAGAAAAATTAGGAGCGAAGACGGTTCATACTATCGATTTATTCCCTCTCAACCCTAAGGAAAAGGATTTCGTAAGTATTCGTTTGTATATTGATAAGGTTGCAAATCAGGTACTTAAATCAGAGATTAAAAGTAAGAATGGGAATGTATACACATATTCAATTTCTGCATTCGAAACGAATAAACCAATAGACGACTCATACTTCACGTTCAAAACCTCTGAGTTTCCGGGTTATGATGTAAATGATGTTCGTTAGTTCTCTATTCGGCATTCAACCAATCAATATCTTTCTTCAGCAGGTCTAAAGTTTCTTGCTCAGCCGAATTAGCTTCAGGTTTATAGTTGTATTCCCAAGAAGCATTTGAAGGTAAGCTCATTAAGATAGATTCAGTTCTGCCTCCTGTTTCCAGACCGAATCGAGTTCCTCTGTCATAGGCAAGATTAAATTCAACGTATCTTCCTCGACGCAATAGTTGCCATTTCTTGTTGGCCTCCTTATATATTCTTCCAGAATTCTTATTCATGAGTGCTGTATAAGTTGGAGCGAAAACACCTCCAATAGCAAGCACAAATTCTGCAATTCTTTCCTTCTCTAAGCCCGTGGATTCTGTGTTTAACCTATCAAAGAATAATCCTCCAATACCTCGTGTTTCGTCACGATGTGGAAGAAAGAAATAGTCATCAGCCCAAGCTTTGTATTTCGCATAAAAGCCAGTATCGAATTGATCGCAAACTTCCTTTAGTTTCGAGTGGAAAAATCGTGCTTCAACCTTATTTACATAGTGCGGCGTGAGGTCAATGCCACCACCAAACCAGTATTCGCCTCCTTCAACTTCGAAATACCGAACATTCATATGAATAATGGGAACCATAGGGTGATTAGGATGAATCACAATTGAAACCCCAGTCGCATAAAAATTATCAGCATCAATTTGTAATGCTTTTGATGCAGCTGAGGATAGCGTTCCTTGTACTGCAGAGAAATTAACGCCACCTTTTTCGATAATCCTACCATTAGTAATTACACGCGAAATTCCTCCGCCTCCTTGCGCATGTTCCCAAGAATCAATGCCGAATTTTCCTATACCGTCTGTTGCTTCAAGGGCTTCAATAATGCTCAATTGTAAAGCTTTAAACTGCGCCTCAATCCACTCTTTAGTCATTCCTCAGTTTATGCGTTTAGGTTTGAATTGTGTTAATCGAATTACATTGATGTGACCATTGTCAAATCCACTTCCTTCTAAGGATGATTTGTAGCTGTAACAAGAATTAAATCCACATTCAAGGTTTTGCTTGTCAATACAATCGAGGAAATTACTTTTTAACCTTGCAACTTGCCGAGTAAAATAAAAGCAAATATCAAAACCTTGGTAAGCATAGAAGTTAGGTTCTCCTTTAAATTCATCTCTAAAGTCAGATTGGAACTTCAATGATGCAGCCGAAGTGAAATCGTAATTGACCGGAGAAGCATACGTGAAACTAAGATTATTTAGCTGATCGTAATCGAGGTTATCGAAGGAATTCCACTCATTTAGCCCAACTAAATATATCTCAGCGTCTTTCCTCTGTGCGTTGAGCTTTCCTATTAAGTCGATGATTTTGACTTGCTCGGTACTTAGTAAAATAATTATATTATCTGCTAAAGGATCTAGGCTAGTAATTGACGTTCTAAAATCTTTTATTGGCGATTCAGCGATTTCTCCTAGGTTGTTTTTTTTCCATGACTCTATGAATGTTACGTAAAGCTTTTCATCTTTTTCAGATTCGGTTTTTACAAGTGTAAATTTCCCTTTTGGATGTACTTTCTTGAGCGCAGGCGCTAAATCAGCAATTAGATCCGTAGCATTTGGTGTTACCTTAAAGACATTTGGAAAGTTCTCTAACAAAGTTTCGCTTTGAGAAAATGGAGATACAGCTGGAATTTTGTGTTTTCTGGCAAAATCAGCAACTTTGATAAATGCAGAACTATAAAGTGGTCCAATAATTAGATCTGATTCTTTCAAGTCAGAATTTCTCAGAACATCAGCAACTGTGGCAGTGTCATTTTGCGTATCAAAAATCTGGACTTTTACATTAAACCCCAGCGATTTAAGAGAATCCATAGCAAGTTTCGCCCCTCCGTAAAAGTCAAGGCCAATGCGAGATTTTTCATTCACATTGAGCTCGGAGTTAAGATACAATGGCAGTAGAAGACTTACTTTGATCACTCTTTTTTGCTCGCTTAATGGAAGAACGTTACATGACTTTTCTTTACGCTTTGTTATTTCCTGAATGGATATCACCTCAGCGGATTCTTCTTGCTTAGGCTGTATGCTAGGTTTAGGATAAATAGTCAGCACCATATTAGGCTGCATCCCGTCTTTAAGTTGAGGATTAAGTGCATAAATATCGTCAGTTGAAACACCATACATTTTTGCGATGCCATAAAGTGTCTCTTTCTTCTTTACAGTATGTCGCAATGCTCCTTTAAATTGCGGAGGGGCTGCTACATTGTTTGACTGCGTTGCACTCTTTTTCTCCGCTGGGACACGTATAATCATACCTGCCTTCAATCCGTCTTTCAATGCAGGATTTAGTCGATATAGCTCAGATTCTGAGATGCTATTTGTTTTGGTTAGATTATAAATGGTTTTCCCTTTTTCGACTGTCAAATTTTTCACCCAATCGCCATTCCAATCATAGCCGATTGTAGAATCTACCTGAGCATCTGAATTGTTCATCAAAGCAATAAACACCAAGGTCGTCAGAAAGAACTGACTCAAAGATTTTCCGAATTTTATTCCCATTCTATTGTCGCAGGAGGTTTAGAACTTATATCATATACAACGCGATTAATACCTTTTACCTTATTAATGATATCATTCGATATTTTACTTAATAATGTATGCGGCAGATGTGAGAAATCTGCTGTCATGCCATCGTGCGATGTTACAGCTCTCAAACAAATAACATTTTCATAGCTTCGCTCATCTCCCATAACCCCGACACTTTTAACAGGTAGAAAGATAGCTCCTGCTTGCCAAACATTATCATATTCACCGCTAGATTTCAAATGATGCATATAAATGGCATCAGCTTCCTGAAGGATATTCACTTTCTCTTGAGTAATATCCCCGAGAATACGAATTGCTAAACCTGGTCCTGGAAATGGATGGCGACTCAATAATTCTTTGGGTAATCCTAATGCAAATCCAACCTTTCTGACCTCATCTTTAAAAAGCGATCTTAGAGGTTCAACTACTTTAAGTTCCATGAAATCAGGCAAACCCCCAACATTATGGTGCGATTTGATGGTCGCTGAAGGTCCTTTTACAGAAACAGACTCAATTACATCAGGATAAATAGTTCCTTGTCCTAACCATTTTACATCTGAAATCTTATGGGCCTCTTCCTCAAACACTTCAATAAACGTTCTTCCAATAACTTTTCTTTTGTGCTCAGGATCACTAATGCCCTCTAATTCTTTCATAAATCGAGCGCCAGCGCGAACTCCATGAACTTTTAATCCAACATCACGATAATCGTGAAGTACTTGCTCAAACTCGTTTTTTCTAAGCAAGCCGTTATCTACGAAAATGCAATATAACTGATCGCCAATCGCTTCTGCTAAAAGCATTGCAGCTACAGATGAATCGACTCCTCCACTCAAACCAAGAACAACTCTATCTTTTCCAATTTGATCGCGTAGTTGGTTAATGGTAGTTTCAATAAAAGAAGACGGTGTCCAGTTTCCTGCACATTCACATATATCAAATACGAAATTTGCTAAAAGCGTTTTGCCATCCGTACTATGCGTGACTTCTGGATGGAATTGAATTGCAAAAACAGATCGTGAGTCATCTTCAAAAGCAGCAAATGAAACATCATCCGTGCTGGCCGTCAATGAAAAAGAATCTGGAATTTTCGTGATGGTATCTCCATGCGACATCCAAACTTGAGACGCTTCGGGAATACGCCTTAACAATCTACTTTCTTTCAAAGGACGAAGCATGGATCTTCCGTATTCACGAGTATTTGACCGACCAACAGCGCCACCGTATTTGGCAGCTATGTATTGCGCCCCATAGCAAACGCCAAGTATTGGAATTTTGCCAATTACATCATCAAGATTTACCTCTGGTCTGTCGCTATCGTTTACAGAAAACGGACTTCCCGATAGTATCACTCCTTTAATTTCCTCACCAAGGTTTGGTATATGGTTGTATGGGTGAATTTCGCAATACACGTTTAACTCGCGTATTCTCCTGGCAATCAATTGCGTGTACTGTGATCCGAAATCAAGGATTAGAATTGTTTCCTGCATGCACAAATATAGGTTATGCCTTTCGACCAATCATCCGTTTTGGTTGCTTTCTTTAATTTAATATTATGCTAAAGTTGTGAAATTTATTTTTCAACAAATTCATCTTAATAAGGTGGTTTGAAGTGTCGGATAAGGTAAATTCGCAGTCCTTATAGATTTGATATTATGAAATATTTCACCACACTATTATTCATCACTTTTTCAATTCCTAACTTTGCTCAGATTACTAGCTGTTTTGAGATAGAAAGCATTTTAGTTGATGCTTGTGCTCCAACTGGGCAAGAAGGTTTGAATGAAATGGTGCGATTTCAAGTGGGACCAGCTGCATTAAATACCGCCGATTTGAATGTAATCTGGGCAACAACAGCAAACTCTTGGTTAGGTACATGCCAATCTCAAGCAACTGCTGATATTGTAAGTCAACTAAATTCAACGATTGTTTCTTGCGGTGTTCTTATTGAACCCGCTGGAGATATTTTGCCTGCAAACAGTAAAGTTTTGCTCATATCAAGTTCTTTAATGGACGTTACTTCAAATTCGTTCGCAGGATTAAGTGATACATTGTATATCATTTTCCATTGCGCGAGTAATACAACAGGGAATTTTGCTAATTACAACTCAGCTGGCGGTTTAAGATTTTTAACCATGAGTTTTAATGCTCCAGTGGGATGTTCTGATGTAGTTGCCTATGACAGAGGGTTGCTTGTCAATCAATCAGGAAATCCAGGAGGTGCTGATGGCGCAACTGCAAATTTTTTAGCTGATGGAACAGCCTCATATTCCAATAATGGTTGTAGTGCTCCATTTCAACCATTAGACCCAACTTGGGTTGCACCTTCCTCGGTTTGTGATACGGAAGCCCCTGTTAATTTAAATACATTAATTTCAGGAACACAAGGTGGAGTTTGGAGCGGAACCGGAGTAAGTGGTTCAATGTTTAATCCTGCTGGCTTATCCGGTTCAATTTCAATTAGTTATACTGTTACCGCAGGATCTTGTATAACTAACTCTGAACAAATTATTCAAGTTTCAGCGGGTGGCCTTGCAATATGGACTAACCCGGGAGACCTTTGCAATACTGCTGGAACAATCGATTTAAGCACATTTATTACTGGTACAATTGGTGGTGTGTTTAGCGGTTTCGGAGTAAGTGGGAATACTTTTGATCCAAGTGGATTGGAAGGACAAATAAATATCACGTATACAGTTGGATCGGGAACTTGCACAAATGCTGAACAACAATCAATAGATGTTAGTGCTGGTCCTGATGCATCTTGGATAATTCCGAACAATGTTTGTGTTGCAGATGGACCTATTCAATTGAATACATTGTTAACTGGCAGCGCTGGAGGTACATGGTCTGGCGATGGTATTATTTCTGGTGTCTTTAATCCAACCGGTAATATTGGCTCAAACCTAATCACATATACTATTAATGCGGGAGGATGCGAATCTTCATTGACACAAGATATTCTTGTAGCTCCGGTGGCAGCTTCGCCTACAATATCAGGCAACACGTCTTTCTGTGTTGGAGGCAATTTACCTGTTCTGAGCTCTTCTTCTGGAGCCAATTCAATTTGGTACTCAGATGCTGCATTAACGCAACAAGTAGCCTCTTCAGCAAACTTTCAAGTTGTTGATGCAAACATTTTGAACTATTGGGTAGTGGCAGGAAGCGGAGCTTGTCAAAGTCCAGCAACACTGGTAACTTTAATTTCGGAGAATCCAATTTCAGTTGAAATAACTTCAAGCGAATCTTTAGTTTGGTGTGGACCAAATACTGCAGTGTTAAGTTCTTCTCTGCCAAATGGCAATGTTTGGTCAACTGGCGAAACAACGCAATCAATCACTGTAGATGAGACGGGAGTTTACACAGTTTCATCTACAGGCAATTGCAATACTGCAACTAATGAGGTAACTATTATAGATGCTTCGGTGGATGTAACAATGATTATTTCAATTGATAACGGAATTGCTCCACTGCCAGTTGATATAACCACGACATCTGACAATTCTGATATTTGTGAACTGAGTTTGAACGGTACACCAATAAGTTTACCCAGCGGTTTTCCTCTTATATTTTCTTCAGAAGGACAATATGTTTTAACTTACACATGCTCAAACACAGAAGGTTGTAGCGCGAGTGTTTCTGAGACAATTAATGTGATATCAGGAATAATTAACATTGAATTTCCCAATAGTTTTACTCCAAATGGGGACGGATTTAATGATGCTTTCAAGGCAAAGTTATCAGGTATAAAGGAGCTGAGAACATCTATTTTTAATCGTTGGGGACAAAAAGTTGCTGAATGGGAAGGTCCGAATGGCAACTGGGATGGTTCAACTAAAATTGGGCAAGCTCCAGACGGAGTTTACTTTTTCGTCGCTTTAGCCAAAGATATCAACGGGCTTAATATTGAGAAGCATGGTTCGATAACTTTGATTCGATAGCTAGTAATTTAGCAACCTAGTAAGATTTAATATAAATCAGTAATAACATGATTTAACGGCAGGCGTTAAGGATTCAACTAAACAAGTTAAATGAATTAATCCTTACGATATTATGCTAATTGAACAAAAAATTTGGAAATCCGGTCACGGCTGGAAAACTTTAACCCCCAATTCAAGCGACAGCTTTGCTCCTCAATTAATTTTTGCATTTGCTTCAAGAGAGCAATTATTAGACGAATCGAGGGTATCTGAGATTCGCATGCACTATTCCAATTCAGCCATCATTGGTTGCTCTACCTCTGGAGAGATTGCTGGCTGTTCAGTTTATGACAATAGTATCATTTTAACGGCCATTCAATTTGAAAAAACAACAATTGCTTTAGCAAGTATTGAAGTTGAAGATTCGAATAAAAGTAATGCTGTAGCTAAATCTTTATTGGAACAACTCCCTGCCGAGGGACTCAAACATGTTTTTGTTTTGTCAGATGGTTTGAATGTTAATGGAACTGAATTAGTAAAAGGTTTTAGAGAAGTTTTGCCGAACGGAGTTCAAGTTACAGGCGGCTTGGCAGGAGATGCTTCATTATTCCAAAAAACGGTTGTTATAAATTCTAATGAATCAAAAAGTAATCTCATAACCGCAGTTGGTTTTTATGGCAATAATATTCAGATTGGATATGGGTCTTTTGGTGGATGGGATAGTTTTGGTGTTGAAAGACTCGTTACAAAAAGCGTTGGGAATGTTCTTTTTGAAATTGATGGTAGTCCAGCATTAAGTTTATACAAATCTTTTCTTGGAGACCAAGCCAAAGACCTCCCAGGATCGGGACTGTTGTTCCCTTTGTCGCTCCGCACCGATGTTGATGAAGCTGCAGTAGTAAGGACAATTCTTGCTGTAAATGAGGAGGATCAGAGTATCACTTTTGCAGGCGATGTTCCTGAAGGATCATATGTAAGATTGATGAAGGCCAATATCGATCGCTTAATAGAAGGCGCAGTAAAAGCCGCAAAGAATATTAATAGCGATTTTATTGATTCAACTCCTGAATTAGCCATATTGATTTCATGTGTCGGAAGGCGATTAGTTTTAAAACAACTAGTTGAAGAGGAAATTGAAGGAGTTCAGCAAATACTCGGAAAAGAAGCAGTTCTAACTGGTTTTTATTCCTATGGAGAAATTTCACCTTTCTCAGAATCTAGCAAATGTGAGTTACATAACCAGACTATGACGATAACAACATTCAAAGAAATTTGAATTTATGGAACTAATGCATCGTTTATTGAAAAGGCAGATTTCTAAGCACTTGGATTCTGAGTTGCTGAATGATCCTAGAATGGAGGAATTTATTACTTCTGTTCAGGAGGCTTATGCTTCTTTCGATTCGGATCATGATCAACTTGAACGAACGCTTGAAATCAATTCAAATGAATTATACAAGGCAAATTCATTACTGCAAGAGCGAGTCGAACAAAAGAAAGTTGAGGTTGAAAATGCCAACACAGGGCTTTTAAAAGAAAAAACTGCTCGTGAGAGCTATGAACAGAAACAAGCTTTCACTGAGGAATTATTAGATGTTGCTAATCATGCGATTAATAAACTTATTCAGTGCGAAAATATCGATGATTCATTTACATTAATATTTGAGGATTTAGTTCTGAAAGGCCAAATGGATGATGTGCTTATACTTCTGAATTCTAGCTATCATGGAAGAAAAGTAGGATTTAGTTTGCTTGGGAAGCATTCAAAGGAAGAATCTAACATCTTAGATAGATTGCTAAATGTTCTAAATACAAATTTTGAAGCGATTGAAAAGGAATTGCTTAAAAACAGACCTATTTTTCTCAGAGAGCTTGAAGGACTAATCGATACAAATCTGGTCAACAAAAACTCTGGAGACTTTAAAAATTTAATTTGTCCAGCTGTAATACAAGGCAAACTTCATAGCATTTCTGTTTTCCATTCAAAGCAAGGCAGAACATGGACCGCACTTGAACAAGGAATACTGGCTAGATTATCAGATTCTGCCTCAAATCTTATAAATCAAAGGGAGCTAGAGCGAAATATTAAGAGACAAAAAGAAGCCATTTTGGAAACTCAACAGTTCTCGAAAATTGGAACTTTTGAAATTGATTTTATTCAAAAAACAAGTTCATTCACTGATCAAGCTGCAAAATTACTTGATCTTAATGCTGAGGAATTAGAGTTCAATGAAGGCCTAATAATGAGATTAAGAAAGAATGTTCTAAGTGATGATCTCTCAATAATTGATCAGATTTGGCAAAATGCTATCGAAGCTCAAAAAGATATTAGGTTAGATTTTAGAGTAAAACATGCTAGTGGAAGCATTCAGCATTTGAATTGGAATGTGCAACCTACATTTTCTAATAGCGGCAAAATAATTAAAGTAAGAGGCACCCTACAAGATGTCTCAGAAAGAGTTATGATTGAGCAAAAGTCAAAAACAGCAGAATTAATTATTGAAAACAGCCCTTCAGTTTTATTCAGATGGAAAGTTGAAGAGGGATGGCCAGTTGAATATGTTTCAGCAAACGTATCACAATTCGGATATTCAGTTGAGGATTTTAGCTCTAGGAAAGTGAAATTTGGCGAGATTATTCATAAAGAAGATTATCATCGAATAATGTTAGAAATTGAGGAAAATAGATTAGAAGGTAATCGCACCTACCAGCAGTCATATCGCATAATTAATTCAAAAGGAGAAGTACGTTGGATTGAAGATTTAACTCTAATAGAAGATGATGATTACGCGACAGTAAGATATCATCAAGGAATTATTACTGACATTACCGATAAGATGCTTGCAAAGCTTGCGCTTGAGGAACGTGAGACAAGATTTAGGAATCTGGTTCAGAATTCTTCAGATATTACTACAATTCTAAGCGCAGATGGAGTGATTTATTATGAAAGCCCAATGTTTTTTAGATTATTTGATTTCGAAGAGATTGACATTATTGGCAAAAACATACTCGATTTAATACACACCGACAATAAAGAATCCTTTTCTGAATTTATTGAAAAGCTCAGAAATAATAAAGACGAAACTCAAACCTGCATATTTAGAGTGCAGCAGAGGTCTGGGAATTGGAAGTATCTGGAGGCAATTGGAAACAATTTGCTTGAGGAGCCAAGCATCGCAGGAATTGTAATCAATTCTAGGGATGTTACTGAGCGAGTAGAACGTGATCAACAATTATTGGAATATGCGGAGAATTTAGAAAAAATAAATAAAGAGCTAGATCAGTTTGCATATATAGTTTCTCACGATTTAAAAGCTCCACTAAGAGCAATAAATAACTTGTCTGATTGGATTGCAGAGGATCTGGAAAGCATCATGAAAGATGACACAAGAAAGAACTTGAGTTTGTTAAAGGGGCGAATTCATCGCATGGAAGCGTTGATCAATGGTATTTTACAATATTCTAGAGCTGGAAGGATGAAAGCTGAATCTGTAGAAATTCCAATTTATGATTTTGTAAATGATATTGTTCTTAATCTTGCTCCACCAGGACATTTTGTAATGAAAG
>Ga0209702_10003259_pt1 | contig 25944 bp, 24 predicted proteins | sample FRY01_FD_187210 | JGI IMG/M metagenome (GOLD analysis project Ga0209702, IMG submission 187210) | Freshwater microbial communities from Lake Fryxell liftoff mats and glacier meltwater in Antarctica - FRY-01 (SPAdes) (version 2) | ecosystem: Environmental > Aquatic > Freshwater > Ice > Glacier... | reverse complement strand
AGTGAAGAAGCTCACCGCAGACGCCGCGCAACTCCAAACGCAGGCAGCCTTTCGGGTCCGAACTTTGGTTGCGCAATTGCGCGCATCGGGCTTTTCCGTAAGTGACATCGCGACGATTCTGGGTGTTACCCGGGGGCGAGTTTCTCAACTCCGATCCAGTTGACCTGATGCCCGCGGGTCAGGTGTTGTAATTGTGGTGTCCCTTGGGCATTGCCCTCTGATCGAATAGGCCGAGATTACTGAAGCCAGGGGGCGGTGCAACACATATATATAGGTGTGTCCTACCGTCAGGCTTCGATCGCAGGGGAAATTTGGCCCCGGACCCGAAAGGATCACATGGCTTCGAAGACACTGGTGATTGTTGAATCACCGGCCAAGGCGAAGAAGATTGCCGGCTACCTAGGACCCGACTACGAGGTTCTGGCATCGGTCGGTCATATTCGCGACCTCGTTGCCAAAAAGTCTGACCTGCCACTTGAGGAGCGCAAGAAGCCGTGGGCCAAGCTCGCCGTTGACGTCGATGATGGGTACAAAGCCTTTTACATAGTCCACGAATCAAAAAAAGCCACGATCAAGGCGCTCAAGGCTGCACTCAAGAATTCCGACGAACTCCTGTTGGCAACGGACGAGGACCGCGAGGGCGAAGCAATCTCCTGGCACCTGATGGAGGTCCTTCAACCCAAGGTCCCCGTCAAGCGCATGGTGTTCAATGAGATCACCAAAGAAGCCATCCAACAAGCAGTAACTAACACCCGCGACGTTGACATGGATCTGGTGGAGGCCCAAGAGACTCGACGAATTGTCGACCGACTTTATGGTTATCCGGTTTCTGAGGTGCTGTGGAAAAAGATTGGTCGCGAGGCCAAATCGGCCGGACGCGTTCAATCAGTGGCCGTGCGACTTGTTGTTGAGCGCGAACGAATCCGGATGGCATTTAATTCCGCGGGTTACTGGGATATTAAAGGAAAGTTCACACCAGGAGACTTTGAAGCCAAGCTTTCAACAATTGACGGTAGGCGAATTGCATCAGGCGGTGACTTTAACCAGGCCGGCGAGCTTTCAAAGACTGATGTTGTCGTTTTTAACGAAACGGATTCAAAAGCTTTTGTTGCATCCCTTGCCGGCGTCGAATACACGGTTCGCTCAGTGGAACAAAAGCCAGGCCAGCGCAAACCAAAAGCACCTTTCACCACTTCTACAATTCAGCAGGAAGCTTCGGGGCGCTTCCGTTGGGGTTCTCAGCGCACCATGCGGGTTGCCCAAGGGCTCTATGAAAACGGCTACATCACGTATATGCGTACCGACTCGGTGAACCTGTCCGCCCAAGCATTAAACGCGGCGCGCAAACAAGCAACAGAGCTGTATGGCCCCGAGTACGTTGAGGCTACTCCGAGGGTGTGGGCCAACAAGTCGAAGAATGCCCAGGAGGCGCACGAAGCAATTCGTCCCGCCGGTGACACGTTTCGTACTCCGGGCGAAGTGAGTAAGGAACTGACCGGAGACGAATTCCTGCTTTATGAACTGATCTGGAAACGCACCGTGGCCAGCCAGATGGTGAATGCTCAGGTCGCCACCACCACGATCAAATTCGGCGCACCAGCAGCCGATGGCAGAGATGCAGAATTTAGTGCCAGCGGAACCGTGGTGATCTTCGCCGGATTCAAGGCCGCCCTTGACGACCTAGCAACGGATGACGACAAGGAAGAGGACCGTCAACTCCCAGCGCTGAGTGAGGGGCAGAAACTCAATGCTAAAGAACTCACGCCCGAAGGTCACACCACCAAGCCACCAGCGCGATTTACCGAAGCAACATTGGTGGGCAAACTGGAAGAATTGGGAATTGGTCGGCCGTCAACGTATGCGTCGATTATGTCAACGATTGTTGATCGTGGATACGTGTGGAAAAAAGGATCGGCGCTCGTCCCTAGTTTCACCGCCCTTGCTGTAGTGCGGCTCCTTGAGGAACACTTCAGTGAACTTGTCGACTACAAATTCACGGCCAACATGGAGGAAGCACTCGACGAAATAGCGATGGGCAAAACCAATCGCATTAAGCAGCTGGATGCATTCTGGCGCGGTGGCCAAATGGCCCAAGGGCATTTTCACGGCGTAAAAGCACTCACCGAAGACCTTGGTGCAATTGATGCCCGAGGAATTGCGACCATGCCCATTAAGGGAACGGATGCAATGCTTCGCGTGGGTCGTTACGGCGCTTATGTTGAGCGCGGAGAAGAACGCGCGAATATCCCGATGAGTACGGCGCCCGATGAACTCACCGCAGAACTTGCCGAGCAACTACTCCTTGAGCCTTCAGGGGACCGCGAACTCGGTCTTCACCCTGACACCGAACTGATCATCGTTGCTAAGTCTGGGCGCTATGGACCCTATGTCACCGAAAATCTGCCGGAGGGTTCACCCAAATCAGCGAAACCACGAACCGCGTCTTTGTTTAGTTACATGAGGCCGAGTGAGGTGTCATTGGATCAAGCAATTTCGCTTCTTAGCCTGCCACGCGTTGTGGGTATCGACCCCGATAGCGCCGAAGAGATCACCTCCCAAAATGGTCGTTACGGTCCCTATCTCATGAAGGGTAAGGATTCGCGTTCCCTGGATAACGAGGATCGAATTTTTGACGTGACCCTGGCCGAAGCACTCGTGTTATATGCCCAGCCAAAGGCGCGACGCGGCAAAGGTCAAGCAGCTGGACCATTACGTGAAGTTGGCGTTGACCCTTCCAGCGGCAAAATGATCGTTGTTAAAGAGGGGCGCTTTGGTGCCTATGTCACCGACGGTGAAATCAATGCAACCCTTCGCGTTGCAGATGACCCCATGAGTGTTGGTATTGATCGTGCGAGCGATCTCATTGCGGAGCGTCGGGCCAAAGGCCCAGCGGTCAAGAAGGTCGCGAAGCGAGCACCAGCCAAGAGAGCTGCCAAGAAGGTCGCGAAGCGAGCACCAGCTAAGAAAGCTGCCAAGAAAACGACAAAAAAGGTAGCCAGAAAAACGGTAGCGAGAAAAGTCGAGCCAACAGCAGCTGACGCCATGTCCGGCCAAGAAGTATCCATCTAGGAAAACAATGACCGGGTATTTTATTGCATTCGAGGGTGGCGAAGGCGTTGGTAAGTCCACGCAGGAAGCTCTACTGGCGCAATACCTGACCGAGATCGGAAAGAAAGTTGTTCGTACGCGCGAGCCGGGAGGGACTTCAGCGGCCGAACAAATCCGTGACACGGTGCTGAGCCGCGAACATGTGGGAATGAATCCGCAAAGTGAAGCCTTGCTTTTTGCTGCGGCACGCGGCGATCATGTCGTTCGGGTGATCCGGCCGGCCATGGCCAACGGCGATGTCGTCATTTGTGATCGCTTCATCGACTCATCAATTGCCTACCAAGGCTTTGCGCGTGCACTGGGTGCGGAGCGAGTCCGAGATCTGAGCATGTGGGCGACTGGGGGACTGTTGCCAAATCTCACGATCGTGTTAACCCTTGACCCTGAAATAAGCATGAAAAGAGTCGTTATCCCTGATCGCATGGAGGCTGAACCCATGCAGTACCACCGTGATGTAGCGGCAGCATTCCTAGAAATTGTCGCCCTTGATCCTGACCGTTACTTGGTTGTGGATGCAACGGGAACCAAAGAGGACATCGCTGAGATTATTCGCCAACGGGTAATGCAGGAATTGGACTAGTTGTGCAACCGATCTGGAATGCATTGGTAGGTCAGATTGATGTTGTTGAAAAACTGAGCCGGGCTGTCACGGATGCAGGGAAAATTCGGATTGGTGAACCCGGTCCGGCCATGACTCATGCGTGGTTAATTACCGGTCCGCCTGGATCGGGAAGATCAACGGCTGCAACAACATTTGCCGCGGCACTGATGTGCCCTCTGGACGGTTGCGGTACCTGTCAGATTTGTCGAATGGCTCCGGTTGGTGGTCACCCCGACGTTGAAATCATCGTTCCCAGTGGTTTGTCCTACGGGGTAGATGAAGCCCGTGAACTGGTGAGGCTCTCAGCGCTTGCACCGATTGACAGTCCTTGGCGGGTTATTGTGATGGAGGATGCGGATCGCCTCACCGACCAGGCATTTGATTCACTGCTAAAAAGTCTTGAAGAACCAACACCACATACAGTTTGGGTTTTGTGCGCCCCCAGTGTTGAAGACGTCCTGCCAACAATCGTGTCAAGGACTAGACACATTTCTCTGCGAACTCCGACAACCCAAGATGTCACCCAATTGCTGATCAATACCTACCAGGTCGACCCGGCAATGGCAGCTTTTGCAGCACGAGCATCTCAGGGTCATATCGGTCGGGCTCGTGGGCTGGCGACCGAGGAAGCGAGCCGAACCAGAAGGCAATCCGATCTCCGTTCAGCTATCAGCCTTCGTGACATCCCCTCGTGCATGTATGCGGCACGTGACATCGTCACCGAGGCGACAACGGCTGCGAACACCCGAGCTGATTCACTCGATAGCAAAGAGGATCAGTTACTTCGGGCCGCCTTTGGAATTGAAGAGGGGAGTCGAATCGCCGGGTCGTCCAAGCGCAGTGTCGATTCTGCCAAGAAACAACTTCTCGCCCACCAAAAAACTAGGCGCAAGCGGATGATCCGTGACGAAGTTGATCGATCCCTTGTTGATCTACTCGGATTATTCCGCGATATTTTAATCGTCCAACTTGATAGCAGTCTTGAATTGATCAATCAAGAAATGCGCCCGGTGATCGAGTCATTTGCTGCTCGCGGGAATCCCGCCGATACGACCCGAACCCTTGAAGCAATTGAACATGCACGAGCATCAATAAAGGCGAACACGCCACCGCAACTTGCCGTCGAGGCACTCATGGTGTCTATCAAAGATCCGAAACTCGCATCAGTCCATACGAGTAAGCGATGAGCGAGTCAGCTGCCGGCTGCAAATTCACCATTCCACCAATGTCGGGTGAGGCGAGTAGTTCAGCGGCTGCGGCAAGTAAATTGTCGTAACCCTCGCACCCAACGTCCAATCTCAGAGCAACAACTCCCGCGGCGCTCGCGGCGCTCGTAGCCGCTGCAGTTCCCGGTAGTGAGGAACCCAATTGATGTAAAACGAGGAGGCGCTCACAAAGTGCGTTTAGCGCGACTGCTGCTTCGGCATCAGCATTGATCATTTCAATACTCGCGTCATCGTGTAAAACGCTCACGCTGGCACTCATGTTCACCACTTGGGTGCGAACGGTGAGGTAACGCCTAACGGAGTCACGACCTATGGCCCCGCGAGGTAACGAAGTGGCAGGCGGGACCAAGTTTCTCACTAAAGGCCGCTCGCCAATCCGGCGCCAACGACGGATACTCACCAACGAGATTAGTGCGCCACCGGCGCTGACAATCCACAGTCCGGGGCTCACACTCACAATGGCGAGAGCTCCACTCGCAATTGCAGTCCCACCTCCAGCAATCGCTCCAAACCTCAGTGAGTCCAAGCGGGCCCGATACTTTCTACCAGCACTTTTTTGTGTGGCAAGTTGCTTCTTGTGGGCTCGATCCAGAGTCCGTTTCCCGGTGGCAGCGGTAAAAGCGTCGATCACATTTAACCCTCGAGCAATCCCGGCCTCGACCATGGCTGAGATCTCTGCCGGCGTGCGAGGAGTTCTATTCACTCAACAACCGTAAACGTATTTCTCAGGAGGTGTGCAAGGGATTGTCGGATAAAGCAAAATTTACTCGTTTGAGTTGCTCACGGCCATGATCAAGTACGCTAGGCGCACTAGAATTCGTATGCCGAACATCTAGATAGGGTGGGAGTCGCCGAGTGAGCCTTTTCCAATCAGTTGATCAGACGAAAACGATGCTGGCGGGTACCGGCTATCTAGTGGATGAAGACTTGGCAACAACTGTTTTCCTTGCCGACAAATTAGCGAAACCCATCCTTTTAGAGGGTCCAGCAGGTACGGGAAAAACTGAGTTGGCCAAGGCTGTTGCACAAAGCACAGGTTCAGAATTGATCCGACTGCAGTGTTACGAAGGCCTCGATGAAGCACGTGCGTTGTATGAATGGAACTATCGTAAGCAACTATTAAGGATTCAGTCGGGTGCTGATTCCGAGTGGAATGATTTGCACGACGATATTTTTTCTGACGAGTTCTTATTAACTCGACCGCTCCTTAGGGCAATTCGTAGTGAAGGACCGGTTGTTCTACTTATCGATGAAACAGATAAAGCTGATGTGGAAGTTGAAGGACTGTTATTGGAGGTGCTGAGTGACTTTCAAGTCACCATTCCAGAGTTAGGAACAATTTCTGCGACATCCCAACCTTTCGTCGTCCTAACTTCAAACGCCACCAGAGAACTCTCCGAGGCGCTAAAGCGACGATGTCTCTATGCACACATTGACTACCCGGTGGCTAGTAGGGAAATTGCAATTATTCGATCGAGAGTGCCAGAAGTTCCACCTCGAATTGCCGAGTCAATTGTCAAGACTGTAAATGCGATGCGTGCTATGGATTTGCGTAAACCCCCAAGCGTGGCTGAAAGTATCGATTGGGCAAATGCGCTTGATTCCCTTGGAATCACTATTCTCACTGATCAAGTTGTTGAAAAAACACTCGGTGTAGTTATCAAGAATAAATCTGATGAACTTAAAGTTCGAGATCAACTCAAACTCAAGGGAGACTCATGAAAAATTCGAGGGAGATGGTTTCAACTTTTCTCGTGGGTGGAGTGAGAACTCCCGTAGGACGATTCGGAGGTTCTCTCTCGAGTATCCGTGCAGATGACCTAGCCGCACTCGTGGTCAAAACCCAAGTTGAACGAATCGGTCTAGATTCGGCGGCTATTTCCGATGTGATTTTAGGAGCTGCCAATCAAGCGGGTGAAGATAACAGAAACGTTGCCCGCATGGCGGCGCTTCTTGCGGGGCTGGGTGAGCAAATACCGGGCTACACGGTCAACCGATTGTGTGCATCTGGATTACAGGCAGTTGCTAGTGCTGCCCAGGCGATTGGTGTCGGAGATTCTGATGTAGTGATCGCGGGTGGAGTGGAATCCATGACCCGATCTCCGTGGGTAATGGCAAAACCAGAGAAAGCTTTCGCGAAGCCCACTGAAGTTTTTGATTCCGCGTTGGGTTGGCGACTTGTCAATCCAAAGATGAAAATACTTGATAACGGCGAGGCGACACTTTCATTGGGCGCTTGCACCGAGAAGTTAGCGAAACTCATGAGTGTTACCCGCCTTGAGTCCGATGCTTTTGCCGAGCGTTCCCATCGTCGGGCAGCACAAGCGTGGGAAAATGGGTGGTTTGATCAAGATATTGTTGCGGTACCGGTTGAGGCGAAAAGTAAGGAATTCCTAGTTGAGCGGGACGAGACCCTCCGCCCTGAAACTACTCTGGAAGGACTCGCCAATTTAAAACCTGTTTTCGATCAAGACGGCGTAGTGACGGCTGGTAACGCATCCCCGCTTTCAGACGGAGCCTCCGTGCTCGTGGCAGTGTCTGAGGGTGCAGTTGAACTACATGGACTGACGCCACGTGCTCGAGTTGTCGGTTTTGCAAGTGCAGGCGTGGCGCCAAGTCTCTTCGGGCTCGGTCCGGTACCTGCCATTCGAAAACTATTGGCTAGGCATCAACTTGAATTGGAAGATATTGATGTCATCGAGATCAATGAGGCTTACGCAGCCCAGGTCATCGCCTGCGCGAAAGAATTAGGTATTGATCCGCAGCGGGTTAATCAATGCGGCGGTGCAATCGCACTCGGTCACCCCTTGGGATCGAGTGGCTCAAGAATATTGATGACCGCAATGGGGGAACTTGAGCGAACAAACGGGCGGTACGCGGTAATTTCATTATGCATCGGGGTTGGTCAAGGTGCCGCGATGCTCATTGAACGAGTCTGAACAATTAGACGATTGAATTTACAGCTTGAATGAGCTCTCGAATTGTTGAGACTTGAAACATTTCAGTACAGAATCGACGGTAGGTATCCATCTGTGAGTCGTGAGTGTGCCACTCTGTTTCTTCCTCGGGGTTAAACCAGTAAAGCCGACGCGCACTCCGACCCATCTCTGCGATTGAATCTGTTGCAGGGGGCCGATCGTGTGACCGGGCATCTCCCGCGATCAGAACCGTTGTCTTTGAGGTGATTGCGTCACCCCATTGATTTAGGAATGATCCCATGGCTCCGAAGTAGTCGCTTCGCCCGTCACGGGCTATCAATCCGCGCTTTGCTAAAAGATGATTGGGGTCGATTATCCCTGGATTTCGTTCCATCAATTCTGTGATCTCCACGACTCCGTCGATAAAAACAAATGACCGGACGCGGCGAAACTCCTCGTGGATGGCGGCGAGCAACGTGAGGGTAAATGGCGCAAACTGTGCCGTCGAACCTGACACATCACATAAAACAATTAAATCGGGCTTTGTTGGACGCTTTTTTCGCAATACCGGATTTATTGGTACACCACCGGACCCCATAGACGCTCGGATGGTCTTACGCATATCAAGACCGGAGCGACCCCGCCGGCGCTTGTTGCCAAGCTTTGTTGCTAGTCGTTGCGCGAGCGGCCTCATTGCTGCTCTCATACCAACAAGTTCATCGGCGCCGGCTCGCAAGAGCTTCCGGTCTTCAGGGTCTTCCAAAGCTTGTTCGGAATCGTCGCGAAGTTGTCCTGAAAGCATGTCTGCTAGTCGTCGTTTCATTTGGTCAATAGCGGCTTGAGCCTGAGCGGAGTTAATGGTTCTGTCGAACTCACTTTCTGATTTAAGCCCCTGCAAATACTTGCGGTAAAGGTCCGGAACATTCATCAACCGCAAGGCTCGCGCAGAATGATGAGCCACTGATCGACCGTCGTTCAATGCAACTCCAGAATCATCTAATATGTTTTGAAGTGCATCATCAATCTGTGTTGTATCTCCAGACTCCATTGCATTGAGCAGCCCGGATCCACCTGATTGGTCCTCCTGTTGAGGTCGGCTGTCAATTGTCCTCTGGCTTCGTGGAAATACAGCGTCGAATGCTCGACTAAAGGCCGTTTCATATGTCGGGTCCTTGACCAAAGTGGTTTTCAGTGCAAGTTTTACAACTGCTCTATCGTTTAACGGAATGAGCGACATGGCCGTGAGTGCATCCATTACTTCACTCGTGGAAAGTAAAAGGCCAGAGTTTCTTAGACGACTAGCAAGTTTTAGGACTAAGCCTTCAACACCTACTTGCACCGACTCCATGGTGAAAGCGTATCCTTCGCAGCAATTAGTACGGGCAGCCATTCGCAACCAGGGAAGTTCTGTGAACACAAAGCAACTCATGAAATTATCAATCACGATCAATCCAAATTTGAGTCGTGAACAGAAACTACACATGGGAAAGTTGGCTTCACGACTTGGTTTTGATGCGGTCTATCTTGTTGACCTTCCACAGGATTCACCATTGATATCTGAGATGAAGTCTGTGTGCCCCCGGTCAAAAGTTTTCGCTGGGCACCCAAAGCAGGTGGAATCCATGCTCTCTACAGCCGATCTCGAAACTGTTCGATTATTTAGCGAGAATCTAAGTGCCGAATCCGCGGTTCAGGGAATCACGCTAGATGTCAACGTATTTATCGGACGCACACTTAGTGAGGCCAGCGCACGCGCAGAGCGAGACTCGAGATTTGACGTAGCCGACTTGGAGTCACTTGGAATCTTTGGGACGTTCGAGCAGGCACAATCCAGGCTGATCGAATTGTCTAAACTGAATGTCAAAAGCCTCATAGCAACTGTTCCCTATGACTTAGACGTGGCAGATGTTCTCGCACAATTGCATGCATTGGTGATTGGCCCAACGGTAAAATTGAGTGCTCTCTAGCCTTTTCCAGCAAGGTCAATTTCAATTTGATGCGCCGTCTCCTTGAGTCGTGGCAAGATTTCTTTCTCAAGAGTTTCCAAACTTACTCGAGTGGCGTGGGCAGACGTATTAATTGCCGCAACCATTCGACCACGTGAATCCCTTACCGGCGAAGCGACAGAGCGGACGCCCATCTCGAGCTCCTGATCCAAGAGGCACCATCCGTTTAAGCGAACGGTTTTCAATTCGTCTATGAGTTGATCGGGCCGAGTAATCGTTCGTTCTGTCCGCGCTACTAACTCGGTATCTAGCAGGTATTCGTTGAGCGCGTCCTCCGTGAGTTCCGACAGCAAAACCCGACCCATGGATGTGCAATAGGCAGGTAATTTGGCGCCGACGGCGAGACCGATTGTCATTATTCGATTGGTGGAAGCTCTTGCCACATAGACGATGTCTGAGTCGTCAAGTACCGAGGCCGAGCAGGATTCGTGGACGCTCTCCGCGAGATCTTCTAAATGCTGTTGAGCAATTGAAGTAAAGCTAGATCCGGAAAGGTAGGCGTAGCCGAGCTGTAGAACACTTGGGCGAAGGGAAAAGAATTTTCCATCGCTTCGGGCGTATCCGAGGCTTTCGAGTGTGATCAAGAATCGCCGTGCAGCTGCTCGAGTCATACCAGTTTCTTTTGCAACCTCGGAAAGTGTCATCCTGCTGTTTCCAGCCGAAAATGCCTTAATAACCGAGAGTCCGCGATCAAGGGATTGCACAAATTCCGGAGGACGTTCCATGCTCCCAGATTAGCCGAATGTTCGCTGAGCGAACTAGATAACGGATATCGAACTTTTATCTGAAAACACTTGACTAAAGGAAACCAACCGACCAATATTTGTTCATCAGGCGAACTTATGTGCGGATTGCGAACATTGGAGGCGAGTTGTGACCAATACGGCCACGAGCGGTGGAATACAAAAATCAAAATATACGACGAAATTTGGATCCCTAGAGTCTTGGGACAAAGGCGGCGTAGAACTGATCAATGACGATGCTCGCCACTACGCGTTCTCAAATGTGTATGAAGTTGCTGCAAGTAGCAAACCATGGGAAAAAGTTGCTGTCGGTAAGAACTTGGAATACGTGCTCGAAGTAATTCGTGCTGAAGGCACATCTGAATGGCGCGTTGCCGCCCACGACGAGTTTGCGGTTTCTTTAGACGGGACTATCACCGTCGAACTCTTGGCTATAGATGAAAACCCACTGAGCGAGGACGCTCGTGGATCAGTTTCCCTCGAGGCCGATCCACATGGAAAGGCCATGGGCTCAATCGTCCTGGGAAAAGGACATCAGGCACTGCTTCCAGCGGGTCGCGCGTATAGATTTGTGGCCGAAAAACCGGGCGTCATCTTATTGCAGACCATTGAGGGCCCTGACACCCTTTTCCGCTGGGCTGAAATCTGCCAAACCGTTTAATGCATTTCGCACGAATACAAAAGGAGTCCCAAAAATGAGTGTCATGGACGTACAGCAATCGGTTGAAGTCAACGAAGAGGGATATCACGAGTTCAATTTAGGTGAATTCCGGTTCACACGAGACGAATTCTTTGTCTACATTAGTTGGCCAACGGGCAATCACATTATGAGCGTGGATGCTTTCTTGAGAGCACTTCAACGTGATGTCGCTTGGGACTTCTTCTACGGGGTCGTGAACTTTGATGGCGTATTTGGAACCGTCAACCACTATGGAACCGTCGACATTTTTGCGGGACGCTACAACGAGTCTTACCGCAAAGCTGAACTTGACTACAGCGAGAACGTTGAAACGCCGCAAATTCGAGAGACTTTCAAAGCCATCCTTGGTGATTGGACTAACCAAACTTTCGACCCATTCGCTTCCCCTCATGAGACTGGATCACCATTTGGTGTCAAAAACGGTGGAAATAATGCTGCGGTTACGCGTGAACGGGTTGCGGCCCAACGCATGGTTGCAGTTCCAGGGGATGAACAGATTCGGACAGATGAATCCGGCTTCACAATTAATCGCATGTTCCTCGACGTAGACCAAAGCGAGCCGGAAGTGCGTGCTGAACCTGGATTTGAAGGGGAATTGGCTGCTTTTAATCTTTTCGCTTATCTTTCTCGCTCTGATGTCACGTGGAACCCCTCTGTTGTGAGCGCATGTAAAGACTCACTCTTCTGCCCCACCACGGAGGAATACATTCTGCCGATTATTCATGGGAATGACCGGGTCGAGTGGTTCCTCCAACTCTCCGACCAAATTACTTGGGAAGTAGAAGACCGGGACACAGGAGCCGTTAGGTCAAGGGTCACAATGAAAGCTGGCGACATTTGTGCAATGCCGGCTGATATCCGCCATCAGGGCTATTCACCAAAGCGGTCAATGCTGTTGGTGTGGGAAAACAACTCGAGCGAAATCCCTGAACTTATTGCGAGTGGTAAAGCGGCAACTTACCCAGTGGAGTTCTAGCCAGTGCAGACGCGACTGTTGATTAACGGTGAATTCGTTGACTCAATTGATGGATCTGAAATTGAAGTTCATGACCCGCATGATGGAAGTATTCTCGCACGAGTCGCCGAAGCTAAGGCTGCTGACGTTGATGCTGCGGTACGAGCCGCAAAAGCGGCAGCGCCAGGCTGGGGAAGGACGCCTGCAGCTGAGCGGGGTCGACTGCTTCTGAAATTGGCCGATGCAATTGAAGCAAACGTCGATGAACTGGCATTGCTTGAAACGCGAGATACCGGTCATCCAATTCGTGACACGCGTAATCTAGATGTTCCTCGCACTGCGGCGACTTTTCGTTATTTCGGAGGAATGGCTGACAAGTTTCAAGGTACTGTAATCCCAGTCGAGCAAGGGTTTCTGGACTACGTAACCCCTGAACCCCTCGGTGTTGTTGGTCAAATTGTTCCATGGAACTTCCCGGTCATGTTTTGCAGTTGGAAAATGGCGCCTGCACTCGCTGCGGGAAACACCGTGGTTTTAAAACCAGCCGAAATCACTCCAATGAGTGCACTGCGGATTGGTGAACTAATGACCGAGGTCGGATTCCCACCCGGCGTTGTGAATATTGTTCCCGGGTATGGAGCGACAGCGGGGCAACGCATAGTTGAACATCCCGATATTGCAAAAGTTTCTTTCACTGGAAGCACAAATGTGGGAAGGGGCGTCGCTAGGTCAGCCGCGGACACGCTCAAGCAAGTACACCTTGAACTTGGCGGTAAAGGAGCAAATATTGTGTTTGCTGACGCCAATTTGATCGCTGCGGTTAATGGCACGGCATTTGGGATATTCCACAATCAAGGGCAGGCATGTATAGCCGCAAGTCGACTTATTATTCATGAGTCGGTAGCCGACGAATTCATGGAGAAGTTCATTGAGCTGGCAAGATCAATCAAAGTTGGAGATCCAAAAGATCCTGCAACTGAGATGGGTCCCCTCACATCAGCATTACATCGGGATCGAGTCCTGTCATACTCCCAGAGGGCCATTGACGAAGGGGGCGAAGTACTGCTTGGCGGGAGTTCCCCTGAATCAGAGGAACTCCTTGATGGTTACTACGTTAATCCCACCGTTGTTCGGATTGAACATGATTCACCTGTGGCCTGCGAGGAAGTTTTCGGCCCATTCATGACTGTTCACACTTTCTCAACGGACGAAGAAGCTTTGGAAATTGCGAATTCGGTTGACTACGGTTTGGGTGGAGGTCTCTGGACCAAGGACCTATCTAGGGCACACAAAGTGGCTCGTGATTTGCGTGCTGGCATGGTTTGGATCAACTCCTATAAGCGCGTGAATCCCGGTTCGCCATTTGGGGGAGTCGGGTCCTCTGGGTATGGCCGCGAAATGGGATTTGAAGCTATGCGGGAATACACGGAATCAAAAGCCGTTTGGGTGAATATTGACGCCCAATTGCCACCGTTTTACCCCAGGGGCTGAGATGTCAGAATTCTTACCACTGAGTGCTGCGATAGTGAACAGCGTCCATGACGGAGACTGTGTAGCGCTCGAAGGTTTCACTCACCTCATTCCATACGCGGCCGGACACGAAATAATTCGGCAACAACGCAAGAATTTGACACTAGTGCGCATGACCCCTGATGTCCTGTACGACCAAATGATTGGCGCTGGATCAGCATCCAAGTTAATCTTTTCGTGGGGCGGCAACCCGGGGGTTGGTTCATTGCATCGATTCCGTGAAGCCATCGAACAAGGGTGGCCACGCGCTCTGGAGATTGAAGAACACAGCCATGCTGGAATGGCCGCCCGATACGTTGCTGGAGCTAGCGGTTTACCTTTCGGTGTATTGCGAGGTTACGCGGGAACTGACCTCCCCAAACACACGTCGACCATCGCTAATATCGAGTGCCCTTTCACGGGAGAAATTCTCACAGCTGTTCCAGCGTTAAAACCTGATGTCGGAATCATTCATGCTCAGCAGGCAGATCAGCATGGAAACATTGGTTTCTGGGGAATCCAAGGGGTGCAAAAGGAGGCGGTCCTCAGTGCATCAAGAAATATCGTGACAGTTGAAGAAATAGTGGACAAACTTGACTCGCGAACATCGGTGACTATCCCTTCTTGGGCAATCAATTCCATTTCAGTTGTGCCTAACGGGGCTCACCCGTCCTACGCTCACGGATACTACGAACGCGATAATGTGTTTTACACGGATTGGGAGAAAATCTCACATGATCGCGCTCACTTCCTTGAGTGGATCGACGCTCACATTATGCAAACTAAAGATTTTTCTGAGCACCTTTCAATGGTAAACACTGAGGCAACGCAGAGCCGTCACCGTTCGGAAACGGTGCACGCATGAGCGCAACAACGGACGAGACCATGACGGTTGTTGCCTCACGTGAACTAGATGACTATTCCGTGTGCTTTGTGGGTATTGGTATGCCCAGCACCGCGGCGAACTTGGCTAAAAAAATGCATGCACCACATGCTGTATTGATTTATGAATCAGGAACGATAGGTGCGAAGCCAACAAAGCCCCCGTTATCAATTGGAGACGGTGAACTCGCAGAAACCGCCGATTCTGTAGTTTCCGTACCTGAGATTTTTTCGTACTGGTTACAAGCCGGGCGTGTTGACGTTGGCTTTCTGGGCGCGGCCCAACTTGACAAGTTCGGGAATATCAACACAACCGTGGTGGGAAACTACGACAATCCAAAGGTCCGACTTCCTGGCGCTGGTGGAGCACCCGAGATTGCGGCGAGCGCTAAGGAAACATTTTTAATATTGAGGCAATCTAAGCGGGCATTTGTTGAGAAGATTGATTTCCGCACCAGCGTGGGACATGGTGATGGCCCTGGGCATCGAGCTAAATTGGGCATGCGTGGTGCAGGTCCGAGTGTGATCATCACGGACATTGGTGTTTTGCGTCCAGAGCCAGAAACAGGTGAATTTATTCTCACGGCGTTACACCCTGGCAGGACAATTAAGGAAGCCAAGGATGCAACCGGATGGGATCTGCGGATTTCCCCGAATCTCACATTCACGGAAGCGCCAACTGAGCACGAACTGCTGAACCTTCGATTATTGGAAGGGGCCACTTCATGAGAGATTTCATACATGATGTCCCGGCAGCGAGACTAGTTTTTGGATCAGGTTTTATCTCTCGCGCATCAGCTGAAGCTGACAGGCTCAAAGCCAAATCCGTGATGCTGATTTCAGGCGGACCTGAATCCATTTATGCAGACGCTGTCGCAGAGCAGTTGGGTAATAAGTTGTCTAGTCGTTTCTCCAACGTTGTTATGCACGTTCCAGTGGAAGTTGCGCGGTTGGCAATTGAACAAGCGAGGGATACTGCAGCCGATTTGCTGCTAGCAGTTGGCGGAGGCTCCTCAATAGGAATGGCAAAAGCGGTCGCAAAAGAATTACATCTACCGATACTCGCGATTCCTACCACCTACGCAGGCTCAGAGATGACTTCGATTTGGGGTATGACGCAAAATAGTCGTAAAACCACAGGTCGGGATCTGGCAGTGCTACCTGCAACGGTGATTTACGATCCGGAAACCACTTTGACATTACCCGTCGATCTGTCAATGGCTAGCGGAATGAATGCGTTGGCTCATTTGATAGAAGCATTGTATGCACCGGACGTGTCGCCCATTTCGGTCCTGCAGTGTCAAGAGGGCATTAGATTATTGGCACATTCTTTGCCCCTCATCAAACAAAACCCATTAGACCTTGAAGCACGATCGGAAGCACAATTTGGCTCAAGTTTGGCGGGCTGGGCGCTTGGGACAAATGCTATGGGTATTCACCATAAAATTTGCCACACGCTCGGTGGCACATTCAATTTGCCCCATGCTCAAACGCACAGCGCAGTAATCGCTTATGCAACGGCCTTTAATGAATTAGACGCACCTTTCGCAATGGGTGTGATTAGGGCCGCATTCTTGGAGGCAGGTTTTGACGCACCTAGTGCAGCAGCTGCAGTGTGGCAGTTAGCGAATTCAATTGGAGCACCTACGAATTTGCATGACCTTGGATTCACCGCGAATGACATTCCACAGACTGTAGAAATCGTTGTTGCCGGACAACCCACAAACCCTCGGCTCGTTGATCCTGACGGAGTGCGAGAGCTGCTTAGTGCAGCGATTGAAGGGAAGGTGCCGACTTCGTCGGCTCCTTTACGGATCACCAGATCCAACAAATTGAAGGAGAAATGATGAGGGTTGCACGAATAACCAAGGTGATTGCTGCTCTAGCAGTCACTGGATTAGTTGTAACAGCGTGTGGTGACAGTCTTGACGAAACAAGCACTGAGACACCTGCAGCCTCGGAAAGTGCTGCAGAGTCTGCCGCGGAAACCACAGCAGAAAACGCAGTAACAGGGACACTCAAAATTGGTTTTGTTTCGCCGCAAACTGGCCCACTTGCTGGTTTTGGTGAAGCTGATCAGTACGTAATTGATGCGATGACTGAATATTTCGCTGAGAACCCCATAGTGGCGGGCGGTAACACTTATGCCGTTGAGATCATCTTAAAAGATGCTCAGAGTGATTCAAAGCGCGCAGGAGAAGTAGCTGCTGAATTGATCAACTCTGACGGAGTTGATTTGATCCTTGCCGGAGGAACGCCCGACATCGTCAACCCTGTGGCTGATCAATGTGAAGCGAACGCCACTCCCTGCATTACAACGGTTGCTCCTTGGCAGCCTTACTTCATTGGCCGTGGCGGCGTACCAGGTGAATCATCATTTGATTGGACCTATCACTTCTTCTGGGGCTTGGAAGACGTTGCCGGCACCTACGCCAGCATGTGGAATAAGGTTGACACCAATAAGCAGGTTGCTGGCTTGTTCCCCAATGACCCAGATGGTGAAGCTTGGGCGGCAAATTTCCCAGACCTGACAGCTGGTGATGGTTACACAATTAACAACCCAGGTCTGTACCCGAATGGGACTCAGGACTTCTCTTCTCAGATCTCAGCTTTCAAGGGCAATGGAGATGAAATCCTTGCTGGTGTGCCAATTCCTCCTGACTTCACGACTTTTTGGCAACAAGCTAAGCAACAAGGCTTTAATCCAAAGATCGCGACAATTGGTAAGGCATTGCTCTTCCCATCAGCAATTGAGGCACTCGGCGAGATCGGTAACAACCTAGGCACCGAAGTGTGGTGGACTCCAACGTACCCGTTTAGCTCTAGCCTCACCGGCCAGTCCGCTGCCGAGTTGGCGACTTCATTTGAGTCGACAACTGGAAAGCAATGGACGCAGCCCTTGGGATTCGCCGAGGCACTATTTGAAGTTGCATACGCGGCTGTAATTGCAGCTGGCAGCAACGACAAGATGGCAATTGCTAATGCTATGAAGACGCTGAAGGTGTCAACCATCGTTGGCGATCTTGACTGGAACTCAGGACCAGTGCCAAACGTTGCTAAGACACCAATTGCAGGTGGACAATGGCGATCATCAAAGGGCACTTACCCATTTGATCTAGTCATTGTCGACAACTCGCTCTACCCGAATATTCCAACCGCGGGTACCGTCGAGGCACTTAAATAACCATCTGATTGGCGGGTGGCTGAAACTTTCAGTCACCCACCAATTTTTAATTGGACTATTCATTACTTGATTGGGAGGTGAAGTGTGACACCAGCGTTAGAAATAAAAAATGCATCCAAACGTTTTGGCAAGGTCGTCACAGCCGAAAATATTTCTTTTTCGGTGCCAACCAATTCTGCATTGGGAATTGTGGGTCCTAACGGTGCTGGGAAATCCACTTTGCTTTCTCTCATTACAGGAGTACTTCCGCTGGATTCAGGGGCTGTTTACTTCGATGGTAAAGACGTGACGGCTCTTTCTCCCGGCAGCAGATCGCAAGAAGGAGTTGCACGGACTTTTCAAATTCCACGGCCGTTTGTCGACATGACAGTCTTCGAGAATGTATACGTCGGCGCCGCATTTGGTGCAGACAAGCACGGAAAAGCAGGATATGAGAATGCTGCTCACGCCCTTGAAGTCACGGGACTAATTCACTTAGCCGAGGAGCCTGCTCGAAAATTGAGGCTGCTTGATCGAAAGAGATTAGAGCTGGCTCGCGCACTTGCCACGGAGCCGAAATTGATTTTATTAGACGAAATTGCGGGTGGTCTCACCGAAAGAGAACTCCCTGAATTAATCGAACTGATCAAAGGACTAATCACTCAAGGCATGACGGTTATTTGGATTGAACACATTGTCCATGCTCTCCTTGAAGTTGTAGATCAATTAATGTGCTTAGCGGTAGGAGAGATCCTTGCGATTGGTAACCCACGAGAAGTGATGTCAAGTCCTGCAGTGATTGAGGTTTATCTTGGTTCAACATTAGATTTAGAGGCAAGATAGTGGAAATTCTTCAGATTGAAAATTTAGATGTCTTCTATGGAGACTTTCAAGCAATCTATTCACTCGACTTACGAGTGAATAAGGGTGAAACCTTAGCCGTGATAGGTGCTAACGGTGCAGGAAAATCCACGCTCATGAAAACCATCGCAGGCGTGGTTCCTGTAGCCCACGGGAGTATTCGCTATTTGGGAAAAAGCATTGAAAACTTGCAGTCTTATAAACGAGTGAGCGCGGGAATTTCGTTGACCCCTGAAGGTCGCAAGATTTTTCGTAGCCTGTCAGTCGAAGAGAATCTCAAGGTTGGGGCTCACACGAAACGAAAAGGCCCATGGAATTTGCAGACTGTCTACGACGCTTTCCCACTAGTTTCTGAGAGGCGTGATCGACTCGGAATAAATCTCTCAGGAGGTGAGCAGCAGGCGGCAGCAATAGGCCGTGCTTTGATGAGTAACCCCGAATTGTTGCTTCTCGACGAAGTATCGCTTGGCCTGGCTCCGGTAGTCGTAGAACAGATTTATGCTGCATTGCCTCAAATCACCGAACAAGGAACCACTGTCCTGCTTGTCGAACAAGACGTTATCCAAGCTCTCAAGGTCGCTGACCGAGTTCAGTGTCTCCTTGAAGGAAAGACCGTCCTTGAAGGTGCTCCAGGGGATTTAAGTCGAGGCGCAATCGCTAACGCATACTTCGGGATCGAGTGATTAGGTGAATTGGTTAAACGCTGTCGTCCAAGGTCTGCTTTTAGGTGGACTTTACGCACTCCTTGCAGCAGGTTTGTCTCTTGTTTTTGGAGTTATGCGGATAGTGAATCTCGCACATGGCGTGTTGGCCGTTGTCGCGGCTTACATCGGTATGGTTTTTGTACAGAATTTTGATGTCTCACCATTCTTGGCGATTCTGGTTGTAGTTCCACTCATGGCTTTGTTGGGATTCGCTGTTCAATGGGGATTATTCACGCCGGCGCTCAAACGCGGCGGGCTTTCACCTTTACTCGTTGCTTTTGGGTTAGCTGTAGTTCTCACTCAATTGCTCCAAGAAATTTTCACCGCCGATACAAGATCTATTCCAAGTGGAAGCTTGGCTTCGAGTAGTTTTGAGGTTACACCGGAACTCTTTATTGGAGTTCTCCCAATGATCACTTTCGTGGTTGGAGTAGTCGTAATCATTGCCTTGCAATTATTTCTCACGTTCAGTCCACTGGGTCGGGCAATGAGGGCAGCAAGTGATGACTCAGAGACTGTCTCGCTCATGGGAATAGACAATCGCATGGTCTACGCCCTAGCGACCGCTATCGCATTCGGCACTGTCGGACTTGCCGGCATATTTTTAGGAATGCGAACGCAGTTCAGCCCCACATTTGGAGATGCAATCCTTATCTTTGCTTTCCAAGCCGTAATTATTGGAGGCCTCGGTTCACTCTGGGGCACACTTCTGGGTGGCCTTGTTCTTGGAGTGGCTCAGACTGTTGGTTCACAAATCAATCCAAGTTACGGGGTGTTGGCTGGTCACTTAGTGTTTTTGGCGGTTCTCGCTATAAAACCCTCCGGGCTGATACCGAAAGCGGTGGATCGATGAGCAGTCAGATTTCACAGGTGCAAGTTCGACGGGCAACACGGTCCTCAAAAGTTGGTGCAATCGCTCTCGTTCCAATTTTGATCTTTTTAGCTGTGCTGCCTTACATCTTGAGCAGGGGAACCCAGCAGACTCTCGTTACGCTTTTTTCGTTCATAGTTTTAGCAACGATGTGGAATCTACTTGCCGGGTATGGAGGCATGGTCTCAATTGGCCAGCAGGCTTATATTGGGATTGGTGCCTACGGGTTGGTCTATATAGCTGACACATTGGGAATCGACTCCTTTTTGGCGGTTCCATTTGCAGTCATAATTGTTGGGCTCATCTCGATACCAATTTCGTTCTTAGCATTTCGACTCATTGGCGGCTATTTCGCAATTGGCACGTGGGTAATCGCCGAAGTGATCAAACTCCTCGTCGTTCAAGTCCCCGCATTGGGCGGCGGATCAGGGATTTCCTTTGGTGCATTAAGCGATTTTTCGCCCGGGCGCCGAATCGCATATGTCTATTGGTTTGCACTCATTTGCGTGATTCTTGCTGTGACAGTGACTTACCTGATTATGCGCTCCCGGCTTGGATTAGGTTTCACAGCGATTCGTGACGACGAAGTAGCTGCATCGTCTCTGGGTGTTCATGTGGTCCGTTCAAAAAGGATTGTTTTTGTGCTGGCAGCAATGGGAACTGCGCTGGCGGGAACCATGATCGCCGCCAATAATTTGCGAGTGCAACCTGACTCTATATTCTCCGTTCAGTATTCAGCATTCATGATTTTCATCGTGATAATCGGTGGAATAGGAACGATCGAAGGCCCAATCGTTGGTGCAATTATTTTCTTTGCCCTGCAGCAGTGGCTCGCAGATCTTGGTGTCTGGTACTTGATTATTCTCGGCATCACTGCAATTTTGATCACCTTGTTTTTGCCCCGCGGTGTGTGGGGATTAATCTCTGGCAACGGGCGTATCAGGCTTTTCCCTGTGGGGTATTCACTCAACGTATCGGATCTTGCAAAGTCACTCTCAATGTCGAAAGGCACAACCAATGAATCAGGATGAATTGACCGCTGAGGTTATTGCCCGGCTAGAAGCAACTCCCAATGAGCGACTTCGAGAAATCATGCAATCACTTGTAATGCACTTGCATTCATTCGCCAAAGAAGTGCAACTCACCGAAGATGAATGGATGACTGGTATTCAGTTCCTTACGGCAACGGGTCACATAACAGATGAAGTAAGGCAAGAATTTATTCTCTTGTCTGACACGTTAGGGCTGTCCTCCCTAGTCGACATGATTAATCATGGTTCTGAAGTACACGAGGTCACCGAGTCCACCATCCTGGGACCGTTTTACGTTCCAGATTCACCATTTCGAGAGTTTGGTGCTTCTATGGTGGAGTTTGACGACAACGGTGAAGCAACTGTTCTATCCGGTAAAGTCTTGGATACTCAGGGAACTCCAATCCCTGGAACACAATTAGATGTGTGGCAGAACGCTGCAAATGGCTTCTACGCGGTTCAGCAAGTTGGGGTTCAACCACCGACAAACTTACGCGGGCTATATGTGACAAATGACAAAGGCGAATTCAGCATTAGAACAGTACGTCCCGTTCCCTATCCGATCCCAGCAGACGGACCCGTTGGAAGACTACTGCGAGACACTGGGCGTCATGAGTGGAGAGCCGCGCACATTCATGTAAAAGCTTCAGCCCCAGGAATGACTCCTGTCTCCACTCATATTTTTGATCGAGAAAGTGACTACCTGGACAGCGACACCGTCTTTGGTGTCAAAGGCTCATTGATTGAAGACTTCACGCCAGACTCAGCTGGAATTCTCCAGTGCGTTCATGACTTTGTTCTCAAACCAGCTCTGTAAATTGGCCTGATATATCGTAAGGCGTATGACTATATCCGCGCCAGCCGGCATCCGTGCGATCACAATCGTCGCGATGGCTGCAGCACTGATTTCGGGTTGTTCGGGTACCACCGCGACACCGCCAACGGCACAGTCGAGCCAGTTAACGTCAACAGTCTCAGAACTTTCAGACTTCTATAACCAGAACGTGGATTGGCGTAACTGTGGTGATGCTGACTGCACGACATTTGAGGTTCCACTGGACTACCAGAATCCCGAAGGTGATCGGGTGACACTTTCTATGACCAAAGTCTGGGCACGTGGTGAATCCATTGGCTCACTCTTTGTCAACCCTGGTGGCCCTGGTGGCAGCGCATTCGAGTACGCCAAAGCTGCCGATTTCATTGTCACCGATCAAATTCGCGAGTCATTCGACGTTGTTGGAGTTGATCCACGCGGGGTTGGGCTCAGTGACACGATTCGGTGTTTAACCGATGAACAGATCGATGCACTGATTTCAGGCGATGGATCTCCGGATACGGAATTGGAAGAAAGTCGACTGATTCTCGACGCCGGGTTTATTGGACAAGCATGCAAGAACAAGAACGACCCCTTGATTGCTCACATGTCAACGATTGAAGTCGCCAAAGACATGGACATTGCCCGAGCACTTGTTGGCGACCCGGTAATGAACCTGTTGGGAAAGAGTTACGGGACGGCGATTGGAACCACCTATATTGGACTGTTCCCTGAGCGGGTTGGTCGCATGGTTCTCGACGGAGTCCTACCCATCTATTTGGATCAGTTGGAAGTGACTAAAGCTCAGGCAGAGGAATTTGAAGTGCTATTTAGCTACTTTGTAAATGATTGTCTCGAGCAAAGTAATTGCCCACTGACGGGAAGTGTTGACGAAGGCGTTCAACAAATCCGACAGTTCCTGTTTGGCCTTGACTCTGAACCACTAATGGGCGATAACCAACGTGAACTCACCGAAAGTTTGGCTACCTATGCGATTGTGAGTTACCTCTATTTCCCGCAATACGATTTTCCCGATTTGCGTGCGGCATTGAATAAAGCGATGATACTGGGCGACCCAAATGAACTCCTGAAACTTCTTGACCAACGCATTAGTCGAGCGCCGGACGGTCGCTACACCGATAACTCAACTGATGCTTTCTACGCAGTCTCCTGTCTTGACCTCCCTGTCACCCAAAGTGTCGACGAGGTTCGCCAGTTTGCAAACCAACTCGCTATCAGTGCGCCAACTTTCGGAGAGAGCCTTGGCTGGGGAGTTCTCGCATGTAAGGACTGGCCATATATGGCAGAACAAACAATCACAATTACCCCAAATACTTCGGCCCCCGTAATGCTCGTTTCGGTGGAAAACGATCCGGCGACTCCCGTCCAGTGGGCCAAGGAAGTCGCGGCAAAATTGGGTAATGCGGAACTCGTGATCTGGGAAGGTGGTTACAACCACACCGCTTACTTTGAGGGCAGCGAGTGCGTGACCGATCGCGTTGATGCTTATCTACTGGAGGGCACTATCTCCCCAGGCACCACAACCGCCTGCAATTAGGCATACCCCCATGGGGTATGCTGAATTCGTGAACCCCGGTTATTCAGACGATAAAGTTGCTGTCCTAAAGCGCCTAAAGCGCGTTGAAGGGCAAGTCCGTGGGATCGAGCGCATGGTCGAGGAAGACACCTACTGCATCGACGTCCTCACCCAAGTCTCTGCAGCAACTAAGGCTTTGCAGGCTGTCGCGCTGGTTCTTTTGGGGGATCACCTTCAGCACTGTGTAGCCGACGCACTCGGCAAAGGTGGGGAAGAGGCAACCCTCAAGATCAAAGAGGCCCAACAAGCAATTGAACGACTGGTTAAGAGTTAAGCAATCCAAAGGAGCGAACATGTCGAGCAAAACCGTAAATGTAGACGGAATGACCTGCGATCACTGCGTGGCAGCAGTCACCGAAGAAATTTCCAAGATTCCGGGCGTCACAGGTGTCAACATTGACCTCCGTGCGAATGCGACTTCCCCGGTAACCATTGCTTCAGATCAAGACGTCAGCGATTCAGATATCACTGAGGCAGTCGAAGAAGCCGGCTACGCGGTCGTCCTGCCATGAGCACTACAACGCCGACCCCGGTTGTCCTTTCCTTAGGTGGCATGACCTGTTCTTCATGCGCTATGCGAGTGGAGAAGAAACTCAACAAACTTCCGGGAGTAACGGCAACCGTCAACTTTGCAACCGAAAATGCGATGGTGAGTCTCCCCGATAACCTCTCAATCAGTGACGCTATTGCCGCGGTTGAATCTGCTGGTTATTCGGCCAAAGAAGTAACTCACGACAACCATGGCGAAGTGGAATCCAAAGACACTGTTGAAGTTTCGCTTCGTAACCGACTGATCATTTCAGCTATTCTTACTGTCCCCGTGGTTCTTATGGCAATGATTCCGGCGCTTCAATTTGACTATTGGCAGTGGCTCTCACTGACACTCGCAAGTCCGGTAGTCGTGTGGGGTGCGCTGCCATTTCACCGAGCTGCTTGGATCAATCTTCGGCACGGAAACGCGACCATGGACACATTGATTTCAATGGGCGTGAGTTCAGCGTTCATTTGGAGTCTCTACGCGTTGTTCTTTGGCGGAGCAGGCGAAACCGGTATGACAATGGAATTCACGTTGCTACCCAACCACAATGGAACCAGCGAGCTCTACCTAGAAGTTGCCTCGGCGGTAACAGTGTTCATCTTGCTTGGTCGCTATTTTGAAGCACGAGCGAAATCTCAAAGCAGCGCTGCCTTAACAGCACTTCTGAACTTAGGTGCCAAAACTGTCTCCGTCATCTCCAACGAGGATGAGAAGCAAATCCCGATCGAGATGTTGCAATTAGGTGATCACTTTGTGGTTCGACCAGGTGAGCGAATTGCAACGGATGGGAAAGTAGTTGAAGGCGCTTCAGCTGTTGACGAAAGCATGATTACCGGTGAGTCGATCCCGGTTGAAGTAACAGTCGGCGACACTGTCATTGGCGCAACCCTCAATGCGAGTGGGCGTCTTGTTATTGAAGCGACCGCCATTGGCGCAGACACGGCTCTCGCACGAATCACAAACTTGGTGGAGAACGCTCAGGCCGGCAAAGCGCCAATCCAACGCTTGGCTGACCGGGTCGCAGCCATTTTCGTTCCGATTGTGATTCTTCTAGCGGTCGCCACCTTGCTTGGCTGGTTAATTTCTGGGGCGGGATCAAGTTTCGCCTTCACCGCTGCAGTCGCCGTGCTTATCATTGCCTGCCCGTGCGCACTTGGGCTGGCAACGCCGACTGCCTTGTTGGTCGGAACAGGACGTGGCGCCCAGCTGGGTGTCCTGATTCGAGGCCCACAAATCCTTGAATCAACCAAGCGGGTCAACACAATTGCATTAGACAAAACCGGCACCATCACGAGTGGAAAAATGTCGGTGCAAGAAATAAAGCTGTCAAGCAACGTGAATGAAAGCGAATTCTTAATTGTCGCGGGTTCGCTAGAAAACTCCAGCGAACACCCGATCGCCAAGGCCATCTCGATCTACGCCAAGGAGCGTGTTGAACTTGTTACACCCGGTGACTTTGCTTCGACACAAGGACGTGGAGTTCAAGGATTGATTAACGACAAAGCTGCAGTGATTGGGAATCCTGATTGGCTAGCCAAAGAGTGGTCTTTGATCAGCGATACGGATTGGGTGTCGACTCACCAGAATCAGGGTCACACAGTCATTGCAGTTGGCTGGGATGGTGAAGTGCGCGGCCTGATTTCCGTTTCTGACACCATCAAGGCCGACTCCAAAAGCGCGATCACACGATTCAAGGAACTTGGACTCACACCAGTAC
>Ga0209702_10003258_pt1 | contig 25953 bp, 19 predicted proteins | sample FRY01_FD_187210 | JGI IMG/M metagenome (GOLD analysis project Ga0209702, IMG submission 187210) | Freshwater microbial communities from Lake Fryxell liftoff mats and glacier meltwater in Antarctica - FRY-01 (SPAdes) (version 2) | ecosystem: Environmental > Aquatic > Freshwater > Ice > Glacier... | reverse complement strand
GGGCAGATGACACCCATACTTTGCCATTTATCAAACAACCAAAAGTTCCTTTGCCTTCGGCAGTTATGGGAGGCAATGTTGGTTCTGCTACCTTTTTTGGGTTCCACCATTCTTTTCTACAAGAGGACAACAATGAGATAACACATAATATAATAATTATTTGTTTAATGTTTATTTCAATTTTTTATTGCAAAGATAAAGATTTTAACAGCTTTAAGAAATAAAAATCAAAAATTGACAACTAGCCTTACTAAAACTTCATATCAAACCTTCCTTCGGTTATGTTAATTGTATCCTCGACATTATCCCTATTAATGGCTTTAAAATTAAAAGTGCCCGCTATAATTCCTTTTATAGTATCGAGCGTATGAATATTTAAAACACCTGAGCCTTTTGTTTTTATTGGCCAATCTGATTGCAGATCATAGTCTGTATATTCCCTGTTTAATTTATATGTATATCCACTTGCCCTATTTATTAAGCCAGGCTGGGGCAACGGGTAAACACCAGGGCCAAAAATACTATCGTAACCTAGAACCACGACATCCTTACCGCCATTTTTACTTCCATACAAATAAAAGGCTCCATAAGAATCAAAACCAATTCTTATGGCATAATACCACGGTATATAATTACAAAATGCTCTTGGGGCAGATGACACCCATACTTTGCCATTTATCAAACAACCAAAAGTTCCTTTGCCTTCGGCAGTTATGGGAGGCAATGTTGGTTCTGCTACCTTTTTTGGGTTCCACCATTCTTTTCTACAAGAGGATAACAATGAGATAACACATAATATAATAATTATTTGTTTCATGTTTATTTCAATTTTTTATTGCAAAGATAAAGATTTTAATATTAATTTTCTATTATCAATCTGATAATTTAACGGTTTTAATTTTATGTGGTTTTCAGAAACAATGTTTTTATTGTGCGTTATATCTTTTACAATAATGTGAGGCATTTCTTGAAAAATATGAATGGTAAAAAAGAGTGTTTGAATAGTTTTATTTAACAGCTATTCTACTTAAAAAAACCTAATATTTTTGAATATATATTTATCGCCATTGCCTATAAACAATCAATAGAATTACCGCATTGAAGAAATGCCATTAAATAACTTTATTTAAGCCAAATGGGCTTCCATTTTGCAAAGTCAAAGAAACAAACAATTAATTTTTATAAAAATATGTTATTTGCCACAAAAGCAATCAAACCAATCGAATAGCAGTCGTTCACTAATTTCCCAATTTTCTGCCATTCAAAAAATAATATTAAGGCAACGAAACGCTTCATTTTTGTGTCTTATAAATTCTATGGCAAAATTTTCATTTAAAACATTAACCATTCTTCTGCTGTTTTTATTAACAAATCAGTTGAAAGCCGATGTCATTGGCGGAGAAATTTCCTATAAACAAACAGGCAACAAAAAATATGAAATAACATTAAAGGTCTATCGCGAATGCAATGGTTTGGCTTTGAAAAATATTCCAATTTTTTTGATTAACGAAACGCCAGACACCATGAGACTGCCAACAACAAGGGTAAGTATTCAGGATATTTCTATTAATTGTTTGGATACAGGAAGCAATATTTGCAAATCTCAAAACACCAACAACTCAAATACAATTGGGTTAGAATTACATACTTTTATTGCCGAAATAGATTTCAACGACCAAAAATATGACAGCTTTGTAAGTCGGAGTTGTGTTGTTCATTTTGGTTCATACATTGGTATTAGAAAACTAGGCGGAATTTTAACAGGCCCATACAACACACCTTTTTATATTGAGGCAATGATTAATTTGTGTAAATCAAAATATAACAATTCATCGGTTGAGTATCCAATTTTTAGACAATTCGAATTATTGCAAACCAATCCGTTTGGCTATAGTTTTGCAGGGAACGATTATGTAGATTTTGATTCTATTGATTATAAAATGGCAACCCCAAAAGTTGGTTTTAATATATATTCCCCTTTTACTTATGGCAATCCCTCAATTCCGATTACACCCTATTGTCCACCAAATCCTGCGGTTACGAATTGTAGGCCTATTCCATCGGCAAATCCGCCAAGGGGTTTTTATTTTGATTATAAAACCGGTACAATCTTTGTTACACCCATGAAATATTTAGAGAGACCCATTCTTAATTTCAGAGCTGATGAATATAGAACAGATTCGCTTGGGAAAAAGATATGGCTTGGTTATAGTTCACGAGAATTTATTTTAACAGTTTCCGGCTTTTCAGGCTTTGTTAAAAATGCAAAACCGAACATTCATTCCAATCATTTTGAGTTTAAAGTGGGCGAGAAAAAATGTTATGAAATAAACGCCAAAGATGCCATTGGCAACCATAAAGATTCTGCTAACAATGGTGAAGAAACCCAATTGACTTTAATTAATCCGTTGCCTGGTGCTACTTTTTTCTTAAAAGATTCGTCTGCTAAACAAAAAATTGGGGTTTATTGCTTTAAAATGACAGATGGTTTTTATGATTCTATAAAAAACAAGGATTACCAATTAGCAATTTTTAATACCAGAGATAATTTTTGCCCTATTAATGCCTACAATTCTAAAAGTTTTTTTATTAGATTTCTGCCACCCGATTCTGTTGGCAAACTAAAATACTCAAGTTTTTTAGACCAGAACAATGATGGTATTAGAAACAATGGCGAACCTTTCATTCAGTCTAAGGTTAAACTAATTTACCAAAACAGAAAAGGCAAAATTTACCAAACGGCAACAAATGGGAAATTAACACAAATGCTAGAAAAAGGCAGTTACACGCTGAGTCCCGATTACAATTATTATTTAAATCAAACTACGAAAGACACAACTTTTTCGTTAAGTTTCAGAGATTCAGTTTCATTGGAACTCGGATTTGTTTATAAATCTGGCATTTACGGCCGAGTTTATGAAGATAAAAACAAAAACTGTGTGTTTGACAATGCCGACATTCCTTTAATGGGATATAAAATAAAAGACAACCTTGGCAATAATATTGGCATTTCTGGTGCAGACGGTTTGTATTATATAGCAGCGAAAGCTGGCAATCACCAATTAAGTTGTTTAATAAACAGTAGTGCTTTTGATGTTTCATGCCCTTCCAATAACTTCATAAACATTAGCACTTTGGCAGATAGCGCCTATTTTGGATTAGATTTTGCAATAGAAAAAAACAATAATTACAGCGATATTGAGGTAAACTTACATGCAGGAGAAATAATAAAAGGTGAAAGTGTATCTATTTTTTTGAATATTAAAAACAATGGCAACAAAACTCGTAAAGCTATTCCGATAGCATTGAGCCTAGACATTAACAATATAAATGGCACAAACAATTGGAAAAAACTAACCGGAGCAGAAAACAACATCGTTATTGACAGTGTTGCACCTTTTTCAGAAAAAAACTTTAGTTTTAAAATTGATGAAATAAAATCAAAAGCAAATTTTAGTGCAGGTCATTCAATTTTTTTTCAAGCCAAAACCGACCAAACAACTATCAATAACGATTCCAATAGAAATAATAATAAAGCCATATTAATCAAAGTAGTAAACAAAGCCGAAGGCGCAAACTTCAAGCAAATTATAAATGATAGCAGCAAAACCACTATCGATAAAACAATAGATTTTAGTATCAGCTTTGTGAATTCGGGTATAGACACTTTGAACAATGTTATTATTTCGGATACCATTGATTTAAAACATTTTAATTTATCAATGTTCAATTTAAACTTTAACAACAAAAAATGCAAACCTGTTTTTGTTGGCAATGTTATTTATTTTGAATTTGAAAAAATAAATTTACTTAAATATGAAAAGGACATCAATGAAAATAATGTCTTTTTAAACTTTACATTGGGTTTAAACTCCGATATTGAAAAAGAAACAAGCTTTGAAAACCAAGCAACCATAGATTTTGAATTTACTAATAAAGTGGCAACCAATATTGCAAAAGGGAATATTATTAGTCCGGTTAAGATTTTGAGAATAAAAAACACAAGCACTTGTTTGAACGACAGCAATTTGATTGTATTTGAGCCTAGAATTTTGCTGGCTGCGAACAACCAAACATTTATTGAACTAAGTGATAGCCAAGGTTTATTTGGCAATCCTATGGTTTTAGGATATAAAAACACTAACAAAACGAAGGACAGTCTTCAGTTCAAGGTTCCAAGGTTGAACAGAGTTGGCAATTATTTATTAAGAACACGCACCACCAATCCATATAGTGTAAGCATAGACAGCATCGGAATTGTTGCACTTTTGGTTAAAAAGTCAAGCCCAATAAGTATTAGCTGCAATTTAATAAACAATGGCATTTGTGAGAAAGAATTATTTGCACTTCAATTTAACTCTAACAATCCTCATCAATTGTTTAAGAACAACCAAGAACAATTTTCAAAGGGAATTTACATTAATTATTTTGATACCCTAAAACCGCAAGATGTAATAAAAATTGTAATTCAAGATACCAATAATTCATGCACCGATACAATGATTGTTAAGCCAGATGTTCATCCATTGCCGCAGGTTTACATTTTTGTGATTGATAGAAAAGATGATTATTGCGAGAATGAAACCATACAATTGGGCAAATATTTTTCCACTACTTACAATATATTTTTAAACGGAAACATGATAGAAACGACTGCCGATACTTTCTCTAACATAAAACTAACTCAAAACAGCCATCTAATTGTTCAAGGACTTAATAACTACGGCTGTTCTAGCTTTTCCGACTCTATATATTTGAGGGTGCATCCTTTGCCTGTGGCTGAATTAATTATTGCAAAAAACAAGATATGTAATTACGATTCGGTTGAAATAAAGATGATTAACGAATGGGAAAAAGAGGTTTATAAAAACAATCAATTGATTGTTTCCAAAAGTTTTGCTAAACGCTTTGTTTTTGGCAATATAAAAAACCAAGATTCTTTTTATTTCAACACTATAAGCGACAAATATTGTGTATTTAAAACTGAAACCAAAGTCATTGAAGTTGTTCAACAGCCAGAGAAACCAATTCTGCAACGGTCAGGAAATACCTTATTTATCAATACCAACAATAAGGTGGATTGGTTTTTTAATGATACTTTATTTGCCACAGACCAAGACAGCATTTTAAACTGCCCGAGTGGCACCTATTTTGCAAAAATTACCAATAGCTTCGGCTGTTTTTCGCAATCAGAAAATTATGCATTTATAAACACCAAGGTTAAAAACAACAGTTTGGCAAGGTTGAAAATATACCCAAATCCTAGCAATGGGGAAGTTCATATTGAATGCGATAAAGCTTTTAACCTAGAAGTTTTTGATATATTAGGTCAACACATTCTTATAGTAAGCAATCCGTTTACCAAATCATTGGAAATTAAACTAAACAAAGGTGTTTACATTTTTAAAATAAAAATAGACGAAAGGATATACGCTGAAAAAGTTGTGGTTTGGTAATGGATATTTTGCTTCTTGGTTATAGGCATTTTACATGTTAAATGATCTGACCACATTTTATACCAAATTTCCATCTAACTTTTGTTCCTCAATTCCTTATTTTTGCCCACCATAACTTTTAATTCTAAATATATCAAACTGCTGGGCTTTTTGCTTTGGACTGTCATGCTAGTCTATGCTTTGCTTTGTTTTAAGAACAATGGCGATTTTGTGGGGTATGTGGATTCGGGGAATTTACTTTTGGATGGGAAAAATATTTATAATTCTATGTTTAATACATGGCCGCCTGCTTTCAGTATTTTGTCGGTACCTTTTGCTATCATCAATAATATAAACTTCCATTTGGTTAGGTTTTTATGGATGATTGTTTTGTTTCAGTGTTTGTTATTCAGCATAAAAACCATGACCGAGTTTTTGGAACAAAAGCCAGTTACCTACCGTTCGTTGTTCTCCTATTATATTAAAAAACCTTGGTTTGTGTTGTCTTTGTTGTTTGTTTGCCGTGCCATGATGGACAACATTATGTATATGCAAATAAATTTGCCTATGTTGGCGGTTGCTTTGTTGGCTTTAAGAGAAAATAAAACCATAAAAAACAATGTTTGGATTGGGATTAGTATTGGCAGCAAGGTTTTCAATATATTTTTAATACCTTTGTATGTTTTGCTACGGAAATGGAAATCTCTTCTGGGTATTTTTATCGGTTTGCTCGTAGTTTTTGTTGCAGTTGTCTTGGTTTTTGGGATTGAACAAACCTTGCAACTCCACCGGTACTGGTATGATCACATTGCCTCGGTAAAGCATGGCATTCATCACAGAAACCAATCTCTTATGGCTGGCTTTTTCAGGCTTTTTAGTGAAGAAAACATCCTTGTTAACAATCAAAAACCTCTTATTGCGCTCAAGGACAGCTACATAAAAGCCGCCTATTATACTTTTACTTTGCTTTTGGCTTTGTTATATTTTTCAATGTTTTTTAGGCAGATATTAAAACCAACGGCTCGTTTCTATCAGTTCTCTGTTTTGGTGATTATTACCGCCATTCCCCTTTTGACGCCCTTGGTGTGGAAAGCCAATTACATTTATGCTTTGCCAGCCGTTTTCTATCTAATTTATCATTACCACCTCCACAAACCAAATACATTTAAACTATTTTGTTTTTCTTTTGCTATGTTTTGCCTAACATTTTCTGCTGAGGTAATTGTTAGTCGTGCTGGTATGTATTGGTTAGAGAAACAAAATGTTTTGCCCATTGGCCAATTGTTGTTGTATTTTCTTTTGTTGATGGAATACGAACCAAAAAGGAGGGCGGAAATTGACTGAGCATTTAGCGGACAGAAATCCGTTGCTGCGACATTGCTTGATATTGAAAAAGTTAAAGCTGTTTTTTTATTTTAAACAAAAACCAAAACCACAAAAGATTATTATTAGAACCTTAAATTAATTCATACACAATTAAAACAGAAACAAGTAGCTATTAAAAATTTGGTTCATATTATAAAATAAATAATATTGGGTATAGATAAAACCTTTATAATCTTTAGTAGAGAATTGCAAAATAGTCCAAAATTTTATAAAATTAAGATTAAAAAATGGATAAAAATATTACTTTTGTAGTTGAAATTAAAAAATGAGACTACTGTTAGCGAATGATTTTTGATAACTAAAAATATGACAATGATTGATACAAAATACTTCAAGGAATATAGAGAACAACTGGGCTTTACTAATCAGAATAAAGTTAAGGCTTTTTTGGGTGCGAAAGATATAATTCCAACAATTGATTACAATTATATAGAATTATTAAACTACAGACTACTTGAAATAGTAGCAAAAATAAATGATTTGGTCGTTGATGAAATAAAAGTTGAAGATTTAGGGATATTTTGTGATGAAAATATAAAAACAGTGTTTGAGAAATTAAAAACACACAACATCATTTCGAGACTAAATAATCTAGGTAGAAGACCTGAAGAAGTATATTTTTCTTGGATGCGTGGATTTGTAATGTCTTCATATTTTTTAAGTGCATTGAGCAAAGTTTTTGATGTTGATATTGAAAATATTGATTTAATTGGAGATGATGATTTAGTAAATATTGAAACTTTTAAAAAATCACCAAAGGCAGATTTGCTAATTAAATTAAAAAATGACAAAAAGATTAGAATTGAAGTTCAATCTGGATTTCAAGGAATAAATGACATTAAACAACACAAAGTTTTAGAAGCAAAAAGAATTAAAAGAGAAGAGAAGATTCCTTCATTAGTTGTTCATTTTGATTTATACAATGGGCAGGTTGCTTTTGTAAAAATAGAAAATATTGATGATGACAGTCTAAACTGGATAACAAGACAACAATTGGAAGGGCAAACTGTTTTTAATATTGATCAAAATTATTTTGTTTGGAAATTAACGGAATTCCCACCTAACTATAAAAAATTATTTAAAATTTAAAATATAAGATTATGCTTAAAAAATTCAAAACTATTGATTTATTTGCAGGAGTTGGCGGTTTAAGTTATGGGTTTGTTCAAGATGAAAATTTTGAAATTTTAGCTGCTAATGAAATTTTGATTAATATGGCAAAAGCTTATGAGTTAAATCATCCATCTGTTAAAGTTTATTGCAAAGACATAAAAGATTTTGGACTTGAAGATTTAAAAAAAGATTTTGGTGTTAAAAAAGGAGACATAGATTTAATTATAGGAGGGCCTCCTTGTCAAGCATATTCAACTGTTGGAAAAAGGTTAATTGACGATCCAAAAGGAAAACTATTTCAAGAATATTTTAGAGTTCTCAAAGAATTAGATCCAAAAATATTTTTATTTGAAAATGTAAAAGGTCTTATTTCTATGCAAAAAGGAGAATTATTAAAGTCAATTATTTTGTTGTTTAAATCATTAGGTTATAAGGTTGATTATAAAGTTTTAAATTCAGCAGATTTTGGGGCACCTCAAATAAGAGAAAGAGTAATAATTATAGGAACAAAATTAGATGCTAAATATATGTATCCTGAACCAACAAGATATAATCCTGAAGATGGTATTAATCTTTTAAATCAAGAATTAAAACCTTATCTAACACTAAGAGAAGCTATTGGTGATCTTGCTTTTATCAAAAGTAGCGAAGAATGTTTTGTTTATGCTACTGAACCTGTTAATGAATTTCAGAAATTAATGAGAGAAAATGCTCCAAATAAATTAATGGACCATAATTCCCCCAACAATAATGGTAGTTTAGTCAAAATAATGGAAAACCTTCCAGATGGTGGAACTCCAAAAGACTTGCCAGAAGAAATGAGACCTAAAAGTGGTTTTGCAAATACTTATTGTAGATTGTGGTGGAACAGACCTAGTACAACAATTACTAGAAATTTAAGTACCCCTTCATCATCGAGGTGCATCCATCCAATAGCACCAAGGCCACTGACAACAAGAGAAGGGGCTAGAATTCAGTGTTTTCCAGACCATTATATTTTCTATGGTTCAAGAGGCGATAAAAACTTGCAAATAGGAAATGCTGTGCCTACATTTTTATCTGCTGCATTAAAAGATTCGATTAAAAAACATTTATTCCAGAATCTATCAGAATTAAAATAATAGGTGGCTTTGTTAGTTTTCAATACAATTTTTTGCAAACCTTGTCCAATTGTTTTTTTTCTATCAAAGAATTTAGGGTTTGGGTAAGGTTTTTGATGCTGTCTCGATTGCCGCAGTCATACATTTCTAGCAAAGGGCTTTTTTCTAAAATCATGGCTTGCATCTCTTCTAAAGAAGGTGGTGTCATTAGCTTGCCAAAGTCTTTGTAGCTGATTTTTAGGAAAGCCACTTGCGGGCCAATTCCTCTGTTGTCTAGCAAATAGCCTTGTTTTAACACTGTCGGCAGGGCGATCAAATCGCCATTGGAGGCCACATCCTTTGGATCGGGATAACTTATGATTTCTTTGCCATCTTGGCTCATAATAATAGCCACAAACTTGTCGTAGTTTTTAATTGTTTTATAAACAATGGCTTTGGCGCCAGGGGTATTGTTTGGCACAAACACCGTATTTTCCATTTCTTTGTCTTTCGCTTTCTTTTTGCTTTTGCAAGCAACACTAAAGACAAGCAAACTTATTAAAAACCAATATTTCATTTTATTTGAACACCAATTTTTTAACAACTAGGCCCTTGTCTGTTTCTATATTCAAGAAATAAATACCTGCGCCCAGATTGTTTTGTTCTATCAGCAGCAAGTTTTCTTTGTCTAGGTTTTTGTAGGTTTCAATAATCCTACCTTGAACATCCATAACGGTAATGGAATTCACCTTAATAGCATCAAACTGAACGGTAACAAAGTCTTTGGCTGGGTTTGGATATAGTTTTATTAGGTTTTGAAACGCCAGATCGGACACAGATTGGGTAAAATCTATGTTTATGTCTAACAAATAGGTACCAATACCGCCAGTGAAATAGGGCGACACTTTAAAAATAACATTGCTGCCCCCTTTTGAAATCATAGTTTCGCCCATTCGGGTGTCGAACACATCTGAAAACGAAGCGCCATTGTCTAAAGAATAAGAAAACACAGCATCTAGGGTGTATGTTTTTCCATCGTCAGAAACAAAAGCATCGTTAAGTTTGGCAGAGAAAGCATAATTTGTACCTACGGGAAAGTTAATTTTATAAAAATCGTAGTCGGTGCCAATATGACAATTAGAACCTGTTGTTTTTACTGTCGCTTTGTTGTTAACATAGCTAACCGGTAAGGTATAGGGCGTGGAAACAGTGTTGTTATTTTCATAAATATCTGGATTTAGGCTAGGCGCTGCCACCAGAATGCTTACAGGGTTAGCAAAATTGCCGGTTCCTACATAATCCCATATTCCACCTGAGGGTTTAGAGTAAACAAACAACAAATAATTGCCTGGCTCATCTGCCAAGCCACTGCTAATTGTGTATTGCAAGCCATTTGTGAAATGATAGCCTGCTTGAAGAGAAAGTCCTGTTTTAATACCTAACTCTCTCAAGTGTGTTCCATCTGCACGGTGTAAATCGACAGACACATCGCCATTAAAATCGCGATTATCAAAGTTTGCTATGTCAAAAGAAATCACAAAACTATTGTTTTGCACAATGGGAGAAGGCGTTGTTGCAATGGCTGCATATAGTTTTAGGGGATTTATATTCAATCCTTTTACATCAAAAGATTGAAAGTTGGAATAACCACCATTGTTTGAAAAAGCTTTCCAATCTGTTGTATTCTTTATTCTGTAATACATTCCCATTTTATAGGTTCCCGGAACCAAATTGCTCAATGCTTGTGTGCTAAATGTGTAGGTGTCAAAAAATTTAAATTCTAGTAAACTAATTGCTTTGGTTTCAACAAAAGAAACAAACTGATTGCTTGAATTAAAGATAGCAGCTGCAAAATCGCCTTGAAAATTTTGCTGACTTGTTGTACCAAAATTAGCCAATCTAACGTTCACAGAGAAATTGGTGTTATAATTTACAGGCGATTGATTCAATGTGATTTCTGAATATAAACGCATGTCCATAGTAGAAGCGCTCGTTCCACCTTCCTTTGGCTCAACACCAATAATGGCTTGGTGTCCGCTATTAAAACCTCCGCTGCCTCCGCCCGCACCTAAAGAACCGGGATTAAGGGCATTAATACTGAAATAACCATCGGAATTACCACCCCATCCCCAGTTGAAATGGAAAAAATTATTGTTGTCGTAGCCATCGGCAACAAAACAATGGCCGCCACCCGAGCCAAAACCGGCATAAATAATAGGACGAGAAGCGTCTAATTCTGCTTTCAGCAAATTTATCCAATTGGTGGCATTGTAGCTTGCTCTCTCCACCCCTTTTAAAGTGGTTTTATAGCCGAAGTAAGTTTTGAGCGCATATTCGGCACAGTTGGTTACAGGGCTTTTGCTGCTAATAACATAAGCACCGCTGCCTCCCGTGGAAGCAATTCCATAGTTCATATCTACACTTACCCCAACTTGATAGGTTAACAGAGCGACAGATTGAAAGTTGCCGCTGTTCACCGTGTTGGGCATGTTAGACCAATTGTAAGTTGTTGCGGCAAAGTTTGCAGAAAGCGTGCCATAGTTGCTATGATTGTAAGAATAATTGCCCGTTCCTTTTGCAGGATAGTTCCAATATTTCATTACTTGAGTTACGGCCGTGGCAACGCATCCGCTAACAGTTAGTTGCCTTGCTCCATTGTCATAAGGACATAAAGCATTATAATTTGGTGATTGGTTCCATTTTGTGGTCAACAAGGGCGAAACGCTGCCCCTTTTAGGATTGGTGTTTCCAGTTTTCTCTACACCAATAAGCAAGCCATTTTCTAAATTTTTCCATTCATTATTGATAGCCATAGTGCTTTCAAGTCCATTTTTTATGCCTGCTCTAATTTCTTCTTTATAGCCCTCTAACCATTTTTGTACATGCTGCGCCATGTTGTCGGCCGTAAACCCGTTCTCTAAAGAAAAAGCAATAATAGGTGTAAAAACATCATCGGCACTCAAGATAACAAAGCCTTTGTTTTGATAATTAAACACATAAAAATAGTTTTCGGGAGTGCTGCTGCTGCTATTGCTGTAGGCATTGCTCTGCGATTGGTAAGCTAGATAGCAATTGGCTTTGGACACCGAAGGAAAGTAGTTTTTAAAAAATCCCGTTGCCAAAGCTTGCGCTTTTTCTTGGCTAACGGATTTAGAAAATAGATTGAAACAAGCAATTAATGCTAAAACAAATAGTAGATTTTTTTTCATAACAATATCATTTAATTGTTACAAAAGTAATAAAATTTAATTAAACCCGCAAATCTTGTCAATTCTATTTTGATGTCTGCCACCTTCAAATTCGGCATTCAAATAGGCTTCTACAATTTGTATAGCTGTTTCTTGGCTTACGAAACGAGCAGGCAAACAAAGGATATTGGCATTGTTATGTTGTTTTGCTAAAGCCCCCAAATTGGGCAACCAACACAAAGCTGCTCTAATGCCTTCGTGCTTATTGGCTGTTAAACAAACGCCATTTCCACTGCCACAAATTAAAATGCCTGTGCCATTTTCTTCTTTTTCAACAGCTGTTGCCAAAGGGTGCACAGTGTCCGGATAATCCATAGAATCTTTAGAAAATGTGCCATAATCTTGTGTTTTATAACCATTTGTTTCTAGCCACTTAATCAATTCTTGTTTCAAATCGAAACCGGCATGGTCGCAACCAATGTGTATTGTTTTCATTTTTTTTTTATGGGGTTGATAGAAGTCGATTTTTCTCCACTCGTTTGGTAATTAATATGCCCAATTCAAAAAGCGAATAAAGCGGAATGGTTAAAATTATTTGGCTAACAACATCGGGAGGCGTTACAAGAGCAGCCACTATTAAGATAATAACAAAAGCATATTTCCTGTATTTGTTTAGAAAGGCACTAGATATTAACCCAATGCGAGCTAAGAAATACATTAATATTGGCAATTCAAAAATTAAACCCGTGCCTATTACCAATAGACTCATAAAACCAACTATATTTTGAATACTTATTTTATTTTCGATGGTAGAGCTTAAAGAATAATTAAAGAAAAAGTTTACAGAAATAGGACACAGAACAAAATAGCCGAACATAATACCCAAGGCAAACAAAATAGTGGTGTAAAAAACAAACCCACGGGTATTTTTTCTTTCTTTTTCAGATAGGGCAGGCTTAAGGAACAACCATACTTGCCAAAGTATAAAAGGCATACTTACAATTATTCCGACAATAAAGGACAATTTAAAGGATAGCATAAACTGCCCTGCCATTTCCGTGTTCAAAAGGCTGTATTTTAAATCTTTAAAACAATATTTGTCCGTATGGAAATATTTTGTTGCAAAATTACACACCCATTGATAGGTAAAAAACTTATTGCTTAAAGGGCCAATGATAATTGTATGGAATATAAAATCCATGTAAATAAACGCAATCGTAGAAAAGATAACCAGCGCATAAGCGCTTCGCATCAAATACTTTCTTAGTTCGTCAATATGGTCAAAGAAGGACATTTCCTTGTCCTCGCTTTTATCTGTATGTTGTTGGTCTAGTGACAAAATATTACATTAACATACCGCCACATACACTGATGGTTTGGCCTGTAATATATGCGCTCATATCGCTGGCTAAAAATAAACAAACATTGGCCACATCCTCTGTGCTACCGCCCCTTTTCAAAGGAATGGTGTCTATCCATTGTTTTTTAATTTCTTCGTTTAGGGTTGCGGTCATTTCGGTTTCAATAAAACCTGGGGCAATGGCATTGCAACGCACATTTCGGCTGCCCAATTCCTTCGCCATCGATTTTGTAAACCCAATCATACCCGCTTTGCTTGCGCTGTAGTTAGACTGGCCTGCATTGCCGTTCACACCCACAACAGAGGTCATATTTATAATGCTTCCCGCTCTGTTTTTAAGAAATGTTTTTAAACAAGCCTTGGTCAGATTGAAAGCAGATTTCAGGTTGGTGTTAATTACATCGTCCCATTGCTCCTCTGTCATTCGCATCAATAAATTATCTTTCGTTATGCCAGCATTGTTAATCAAAATATCAATCGTTCCGAAGTCGGCAATGATTAAATCCACCAATTCGTGTGCAGCATTAAAGTTAGACGCATCGCTTTGATAGCCTTTGGCTTTAACACCATATTTATCGGTTAATTCTTGCTCAAAAGCGCGTGCTTTCTCTACCGAACTCGCAAATGTAAAGGCGATATTGGCACCATTTTTTGCAAATGTTTCTGCTATTCCTTTACCTATTCCTCGGCTTGCGCCAGTTATTAAAGCTGTTTTTCCGTTTAACATATTTTAGGGGTTACTTTTCTAGGCAAAAATAACACTTCTTATTAAAATTTTATGTTATTTATTTAGAGAAATAATGGGCTTGGTTTCCTTGTTTGAAATGAGGCGGGTATTTTATTTAGGAATGCATAAGGCAGCAAGTTTTATCACTCGCAAGATGCAAGCGAAAGCGAGTGATGTTTCAAATATTTCAACAATCGAATAATACATTAGAATTGCATACGGACTCTCTTTCTTATTTTTATAAAACACATAATAATGACACTACTTATATTTCAGAATATTCAAAGGTATTTGATAAAAACTTAATTTATATTCTAGCAATATCTAATTCTAAAAAAATCGCAGATTCTCTTTTTAATCGGTCGGAACTTTCAAATAGATTTAATCAAAATTGAAAAATGAAAATATCAAGTAATAATTATATTTCAAAAATATTTATTGGTTTAGTGTTATTTGTTTTTCTAACAGGATGCCCATCTGTAAAGCCTTCAGGTGTAAAATCTGGCAAGAATTTGTTTGAGACATTTTATTTAGGGGAAGGAGGTACTCAGTATTTTATAAAACCAATGATTTTTTATAACACCCTAAATAGAGAAGAAATACATTTAGATTTTACATTTAGATATAAAAATATTGTAAAGGATTCTGTAATTGTAAATTTATCTTTGCATAGTTCCATTTTATTCAAAAGTATTAATAGTTTACGCTTTGCAAATACAACACATAAAATATTAAGGAAAGACATTAGATTGTTATTCAATGAAAAAAGAAACAAACAATTTAATTCCAGATTTTATACAAAAATTTCATTAATAGAATTTAATAAACTGTTTGATAATGAAGATTGGACAATAATTGTTTATACGAATAAAACCAGTAACACTTATATCTCAGAGAAAAAAGTGATAAAAAAACTACAAGAAAAGATATTTATTATTTTACAATAAATGGAAATTCTTTTTTTCTTATAAATTAATTTTGCTGATGATGATAAAACCAAAGCAGGGGATAATTTGCAATAAATTGCCAAAATTTAGTGTTACTAAAACAATTCTTAGTTAATGAAATTTTAGTTTTTCGATTCAAGTTTTTAGCACATGTTTCTCTTAACAAACAAAGACAGAATTTACCCCATCAACAGAAAATATTTTAAGCCATAAAGATTGCTGTTTTCCGATAAAAGAGCGCTGATTGCCTTTTACAGAACAAGGTATCCCATCAACAGAAAAGGTTTACTCCCCAAAATTCCAGCTTCCGACTTTATTGTATCGAGTTCATCCTCCAAATGACCCACATTTGCAAAAAAATAAACTTAACTAATTTCATTATATTTGCAGGGTGATTTCATTTAACACCTATAAGCTGCCCAATGGTTTAACGCTTATTCATAATGAGGATAAAAACACAACGCTTTGCGTTTGCAATATTCTATATAATGTGGGAGCAAGAGACGAAAACCCTGAACAAACGGGTTTTGCGCATTTGTTTGAACATTTGATGTTTGGCGGCTCGGTAAATATCCCTTCCTTCGACACACCCTTGCAAATGGCGAGTGGCGAAAACAATGCTTTTACTAGCAATGACATTACAAATTATTACATCACCCTGCCGGCAGAAAACATTGAAACAGCGCTGTGGTTGGAGAGCGACAGAATGTTGCGTTTAGATTTTAATGAAAAGGCTTTGAAGGTTCAAAAAGGTGTGGTAATCGAAGAGTTTAAACAACGGTATTTGAACCAACCCTATGGCGATGCATGGCTAAAATTAAGACCTCTTGCTTACGAAAAACACCCTTACCAATGGGCCACTATTGGCAAGGAAATTAGCCATATTGAGAATGCTAAACTTCAGGACGTTGAAGCTTTTTTCGATAAATTTTACAACCCATCTAACGCTATTATCAGTTTGGCCGGATATATTGACTTTGAGGCGGCTAAAACGCTTGTTATAAAATGGTTTGGTGATATTCCTGCTGGGCCGGTTAACAGCAATAAATACACGCTTGAAACGCCAAAATTTATAAGAAAAGAACTAACGATAGAAGCTGATGTTCCACAAAGAGCAATATTTATGGCCTTTGACACAGTGGCAAGAAACCATACAGATTATTATGCATTGGATGTTTTAACGGATATGCTCTCTGGCACAGAATCTTCTCGTTTCACTGAGGTTTTGGTAAAACAAAAAGGCGTATTTTCTCATGTCTCTGCTTATATTTCTGGAGATATTGACCCTGGTCTATTGGTTGTGGAAGGCAAGCTAAACGAAAACATAGAATTTGATGAAGCGGAACAATCGGTTTTAGAAATATTTTTTCAAATAATGAAGGAAGGATTGCAAAGTAACGAGTTAGAAAAAGTAAAAAATAAAGCTATAACAGGCAACTTGTTTAGCAAAACATCTGTCTTAAACAAAGCAATGGGACTTTGCTATTCACATTTGTTAGGCGACACCAATAAAATAAACACTGAAATAGACGAAATACAAAAAATAACCGAAGCTGATGTATTGCGGGTATGTAAAACCTATTTATCCACTAAAAACTATACTGTACTTAAATACCAACCAAAGAAATGAACAGAAAAGTTGCTCCCGATATAAAAACAATTCAACAGCTTAGCACTAAATTTCCTGAGTCGAATGGAAATGTCTATCATATTAAGCAAAACGAAGGAGTTTTTAAATTAGAAATCATTTTCCCTAATGCTGGATTTGCAACCTATCATAATAAATTTGATGCCATTTACGGCTTAGATTTAATTTTGAGCGGAACAGCGACTAAAACCGCACACAAAATATCTGAAGAAATTGACACCTTGGGCGGATTTGTTTTTAAAACCTGCGACTACTACAATGCATGTATAAGCATTTATGGTGCAAACCATCAGTTTTCTTCTATTGTTAAGCTTGTTAAAGAGGCAATAGACGGTTGTATTTACAACGAAAAGGAACTAGAAATATACAAAAACAAAAAACTAAGCGAAAGAGCCATCAATTTAGAAAAACCTAGTTTTTTGGCGAGTAGGGGTATCAATCATTTGATTTTAGGAACAACGCACCCTTTCAGTTTGTCATCTACGGAAGACTTAATTAAAAGCATTAGTTCAATAGATCTAAAGAATTATCATTCAAATAGTTTAGATAATTATTCATTTATATTTGCAGGGTCAGAAAATTTCGACATTATTACTGAATTAAACCACTTAGGTTTTAAAACCGAAACTACTGAGATTGCTCAATTTAAAGAAACAATCGTTGAAAAAACTACGGATGAAGAGCGCATAAAAAAAGACAATGCCACACAAAATGCGATTAGATTTGGCAAAATTTTGCCTAACAGAGCACATAAAGATTACTTTAAACTGCAATTAAGCAACCTAATCCTTGGAGGTTATTTTGGCTCAAGATTAATGAAAAACATTAGAGAAGAGAAGGGTTTGACCTACGGAATCTTCTCTAGCATCACACCCTTTCGCGATTTTAGTATCTTAAAAATAAGTTGTGAATGCAATTCCACATTGAGTGAAACCGTTTATCAAGAAATTATAAACGAAATCAATCTAATGAAAACACAATTGGTTGGTGAAGAAGAATTAAAAACCGCCAAAAACTATCTTTTAGGTGCATTGATGAGAAACTTCGATGGCCCTTTTAATGTTTCCGAAAGACTAAAAACCCATTTAGACTTAATGGGCGACTCTGATTATTATGATAGGTATGTTGCAGCCGTCAACGCAATTACATCAGAGGAAATAATTGAAATAATGAACAATTTTTTCGACTTTAATTCGTTAAAATACTGTATATCAGGTGATATTTAAAAAACATATCGTTTTTGTATTATTTTTACTAATAAACATTTCGGCTTTTTCTGTTGAAAACAGGCCGAAAATGAGGCGAGTATGTCTAAACAGAGCAGACTCAACTGTAAATTTATTATGGTTTAGACCCACAGACAATTGCGGCAGTTTTACAAGCTTTAGCGTTTATGGACGAGATGATGTTTTAGGCTTATATAACTTTATGGGCAAATGGAACGACTTTGCGGTAGACAATGTGCAACTAAAACTAAAAAACCTTCGTTCGTGGGAGTTTTATTTGGTTTATAACACCAATTGTGCTGGAACAGACAGCATTTACAGCGATACTTTAATTATCGATATTACAGCCCCCGAAAATTCTCTAATAGACTCTGTGTCAGTTGATTTAGCCACGCAAAAAACCCAAATAGGTTGGAAAACCAACAACAGCAAAGACAATAAAGGTTATTATATTTATAATGTAACAGGTGTAAACACAATCATACATACAACAGCGCAAATAAATTATTTAGACATAGGTTCAAGAGATCCTGCATCACAGCCAGTTTCATATAGTATTGCCGCTTTCGACAGTTGTAATATTGCTTCGTTAATCAGCCAGGCACACACAACCATGCATTTAACCAACACATATAATGAATGCAACAAAACAATCAGTTTAAGCTGGACTAATTATTTAGGATGGGCGGTAGAGAACTATCAAATTTATAGAAAAATCAACGCAAATAACTATCAGCTGGTTGGTACGGTTGTTTCGCAAATCAATCAGTTTACTTATAACTTTACAACCTTTGGCGATAATTATTGCTTCTTTATCAGAGCAAAAAAGGCAGGAGAAAACATAACATCAAGTTCTAATGAAAGTTGCAGAACAAGCAGCAACTTTATTGCAAGCACCAATTCTTATGTTGCAAAAGCAACTGTAAACAACAAAAACATTGAGTTAACTTTAATTACAGAACCTGGCACTTCCCTTCAAGCCATTGATGTTTACAAATCAGAAAACAATGGGGCATACTTTTTACTTGAGACCATTCCAACAACGGGTGGAGTTATCAATAGAATTGACACGGATGTAAAAACAGACAGATTTTCATACAGTTACTATTTCACAACGACAGGACCATGCAACTTTATTTTTGATACTAGCCAAGTATCAACAACAATACTTTTAAAGGTTCTTATGATAAGACCAGGCAATCAGGATTTAAAATGGAGTTTGTATGACGATTTCATTAAAAACACGCAAAATCAACAAATTCTATTTGGAATCAGCCCCAATTTCAACAATAGTTCCCCGTGGAACACTCTGACAACAGCTAACAATACAGAAACAACCCACCAAGACTTTAGCGTATTTGGTCTAAATGAAAACTACATTTGTTACTGTGTAAGGGCAATAGAAAACAGTCCTACTCCACCATACATAAGACAAGACACAAGCTATAGTAATATATCTTGTATAACAGCCGAACCAATAGTATATTTCCCAAACGCAATACAAATAAATGGATATAACACTAAGTTTATCCCAAAAGGGCAGTTTATAGACACAAGCAAATCAGAACTTTGGATATTTAACCGTTGGGGAGAACAGGTTAAAAAAATTACCAATATATCTGAAGGTTGGGATGGAAAAGACACAAAAGACGAGTTCGTAGCATCAGACATATATGTTTATAAATGCAGGGTAGTTGCGCTTAACGGCACAATACTGCTTTTCACAGGAACAATAACAGTATTAAAATAATGGTAAGTATAGGTGGTAAAAAAACACTATTAAAAGGCAAAATCAATGCAATTAAAGCGCTTTACAAAAAAATAAGCATTGATTATAAAAAACAATTAGGGGAAATAGCGATAGTGCTTGTGGATGACAACGAACTGCTTGAAATGAACAAAACCTATTTGCAACACGAATATTACACAGACATAATAACCCACGATTATTCTGAAGGCAATTTTGTTTCAGGCGACCTTTACATAAGTTTTGACACTGTGAAAGACAATGCAAAAACATTCAACACAATGTTCCACGAGGAACTTCTAAGGATAATAATTCACGGATTTTTACATTTAGTTGGCGAAAATGATAAAACCAAAAAAGACAAAGACATAATGACAAGCCAGGAGAATAAATATATAGAACATTACAAAACAATAGAAAGTTCCACGGGGAACAAATAAGATGGAAAACATTTATGATATAATAATAGTAGGTGCTGGGCATGCAGGATGCGAAGCGGCACATGCAGCAGCAACAATGGGCAGCAAAGTGCTGTTAATTACAATGAACATGGAAACAATCGCCAAAATGAGCTGCAATCCTGCAATGGGAGGTGTGGCTAAAGGTCAAATTGTTAGAGAAATAGATGCACTTGGAGGCATGAGCGGCATTGTAACAGACAAAACCATGATACAATTTAGAATGCTAAACCGATCGAAAGGGGCTGCTATGTGGAGTCCAAGAGCACAATCAGATAGAATGCGTTTTTCGGAAGAATGGCGTTTAATATTAGAAGCAAACAAAAATGTTGACTTTGTGCAAGACAATGTAATTGACATAATAACAGAAAATAATACAATAAAAGGTGTAACAACATCTCTAGGTTACAATTTTAATGGAAAAGCGGTTGTATTAACAAGTGGCACTTTTCTAAACGGATTGATACATATCGGAGAAAAGAAGTTTGGAGGCGGTAGAATGGCAGAAACAAATAGTGTTGGAATAACAGCAGCATTGGTTAAGTTGGGCTTTGAATACGGTAGAATGAAGACTGGCACACCTCCAAGAGTAGATGGAAGAAGTCTTAATTACACAAAAATGGAGCAACAAGATGGAGACATAAATCCTCAAAAATTTTCATATCTCAAAACCACATCGTCATTAAAACACCAACTGCCTTGCTATATAACCTACACCAATGAAAATGTACACGAAACTTTAAGAGAAGGATTTGAAAAATCGCCCATGTTTAATGGCAGAATACAAGGCATTGGACCAAGGTATTGCCCTTCCATAGAAGATAAAATTAATCGTTTTGCTGAAAGAGATAGACACCAAATATTTGTTGAGCCCGAAGGTTGGCAAACAATTGAAATGTATATTAATGGATTCTCTACATCATTACCGGAAGATGTTCAGTTAAAAGCCATACGATTGATACCTGGATTTGAAAAGGCTAAAATATTCAGACCTGGCTATGCCATTGAATATGATTTTTTTCAACCAACACAATTAAAGTCAACTTTAGAAACCAAACTTATTGATGGTCTTTATTTCGCTGGGCAAATAAACGGTACAACAGGATATGAGGAAGCTGCTTGTCAAGGTTTAATGGCTGGCATTAATGCCCACTTAAAAATAAATGATTTAGATCCGTTGGTTTTGAGCCGTTCAGAAGCATATATTGGCGTTCTAATAGACGATCTGATTAACAAAGGGACGGAAGAGCCTTACAGAATGTTTACCTCAAGAGCTGAATTCAGAATTTTACTTAGACAAGATAATGCAGATGATAGATTGACAGAGATTGGTTATAAAATTAGACTGGCCGAAGAAATTAGATTGAAAAATCTTCATGCTAAAAAAGAAATCATAACTGAAACATTAAACTTTATCAAAAACAAATCTATAACAGAAAATGAGGTAAATGATTTGTTAGTAGAAAAGGAGACGAATACTATTACCCAAAAAACTAAACTTGATAAGCTTATTTTAAGACCACAACTTTCTATATTTGACTTTCTTAAAATTGCCCCTGAATTAATTACAATTGATGAAGAAATTTTAGAACAGATAGACATTTTGATTAAATATGAGCACTATATTTTAAAAGAAAATTTAATGGCAGAGAAACTAGTTAAATTGGAAGACTATCAATTAAATATAGACTTTGATTATTTAAGTATAAAATCGTTGAGCCTGGAGGCAAGGGAAAAGTTGAATAAAATTAAACCACAAAGCATTGGTCAAGCATCAAGGATAAGCGGTGTTTCTCCATCAGATGTTTCAGTTCTGTTAATCCATTTGGGTAGATAAATATATGAAGAAATTTATTATACTTTTCGCTGCAATATTAATGCATAGTTGCGCTAGTATTGGCAACCTATCTGGTGGAAAAAAAGATGAATTGTCACCCAATATTGTTAAAACAAATTTACATAGAAATAATTTTAATGAGAAAAGAATCATTTTAAAATTTGATGAATACATTCAATTAAATGAACCTTCAAAAAATATAAATATATACCCTAAACATACAACGATTAAATCAGAAGTTATTGGTAAAAGTTTAGTTATCACTTTAGACAGTGGTCTCCAAAACAATACAACTTATGAATTAAATATAAATAAAGGAATAAAAGACAATAATGAAGGTAATTTATTTAACTTTAATTATTTATTTTCTACAGGTAAAGACATTGACAGCGGTAAAATAAAGTTTATCTACAAGAATTTAGCAGAATATAAGAATATTCATATAAACTTATATAGCACACTGCCAGATAGTTTTAACTTTAATAAAATAGAATATCAGCTTAAATTAACAAATGATGGTGAGAACACCATTCAAGGTCTTAAAACCAATGAATTATATAACTATTACATTTTTGTAGAAGATGAAAAGCAACCTAAAATATTATTAAATTCTATTTATAATTTTGACACCATATCTGAAGGACAAGAAATTATAGTTCCACATCAATTAATTATCGATACAACAACTAAAACTAATTTAGATAGTAATTATATCATATACAAAAAAAGTGATTTTAATCCTCTAATATTTAAAGATAAAAGACAATTATTATACACTGATAAAGATTCAACAATTTTTTTAAATGAAAATTTTAGTTCAAACGATATAAAAAAGTTAGTAAAAAAATATTTAGAACAGAATATAGCAGTTTATAAAGAGAAAATAGGATTTAACTATACTATAAATAATAATTTTAACAAAATTGTTTTAAATGGCTTTAAAACGAATTTAAAGACGCAATTATATACCACCTATTTCAGTGAAAATAAAAAAGATACTATAAATATTACTTTTTTAGATAGCTTAAATTTTAATATCATCCTTTCACCTAATAATTATAAAAAAATTAACAGTGAAATATTAATCAAAAACGAAGAATTTAAGAATTTATTCGTACTTATTTACAGTAAAAATAAACTAATAATAAGCAAGGTAATAAAAGAAAAGGAAATAAATATTATTTTAGATGATGGTGAATATTTATTAGAAATATATGATTTAAGTAACTTTCATAAAAATCTATTAATCAATCCATTACAATACAAAAAAATAGTCATAAAACCTAATTGGATTGAAGAAATTATTATAAAAAAATAATAATTTTATACACAAAGTTAACAACAGTGTATGGTAAAATTAATGTAAAAGAATGGTACTCTATAAATGTGATATATTGTGTCTAATAACTTTCTTAAATGGGGGATAAATATTTTGCTTGTTAACATTTTCACCTAAAATTAATAATAAAGTAACAGCAAATTCACATGGGTGTTAATATGTTTAAAACTATATTAAAACTCATATAAACATAAGTAAAATAAGGTTAATAACTAATGGGTAAAAATAAAATAGAATATAAAAAAATCAATTTTGTTAAAGATATCAAGATATAAACACCCTATTAATATTAGTATATATTTTTATTTAAAGATTTATTATTATTGCTTTGTGGTTAAAGTGGATTGAGAGAGTTATTAATTTTAATTACTTTTGCAATCATGTTAAATGAGATTAACCATTTGAAAGAAACAATTAAAAATTCCGTTGCCGAGAAAGTTGGCGATGTGGAATTGTTCCGAAATAATTTTTTAGCAAAAAAAAGTGTTATTGGGGAATTGTTTGAAAAGTTTAAAACTATCCAAGGTGATGAAAAAAGAGAAATTGGAAAAGAATTAAATATTTTAAGGCAAACAGCAGAGGAAAAATATGAGGAATTTAAAGAAAAATATGCTTCAAATAAAAGTGAAGTCAATACTTATGATAAATCATTACCTACAAACGCTTATGAAATGGGAAGTTTGCACCCCATTACAGTGGTAAAGAATGAAATAATAGAAATTTTTGAAAAAATAGGTTTTTCAATAGCAAATGGGCCAGAAATTGAAGATGATTGGCATAATTTTACGTCTTTAAATTTTCCTGAAAATCACCCAGCGAGGGATATGCAAGATACTTTTTTTGTGAATAAAGAACCATTTGGTAATTTTGCATTAAGAACGCATACAAGCAGTGTTCAAATAAGATTAATGGAGAGCGAAAAGCCGCCAATTCGAGCTTTAATGCCAGGCAGAGTTTATAGAAATGAAGCTGTTTCTTCAAGATCAAATTGTTTTTTTCATCAAATTGAAGGACTTTATATTAATGAATCGGTAAGTTTTGCTGACTTAAAACAAACACTATATTATTTTGTATCACAATTTTTTGGAGAAAGAGAAATCAGATTCCGACCTTCCTATTTTCCTTTTACCGAACCGAGTGCAGAAATGGATATTTTTTTAGGCACGGAAACAGAACAAGATTACAGATTAACAAAAGGCACAGGATGGTTAGAAATTTTGGGTTGCGGTATGGTAGATCCAAATGTTTTGATTAATTGCAATATAGACCCTGAAAAGTACTCAGGTTTTGCTTTTGGAATGGGAGTAGATAGAATAGCTATGTTAAAATATGGGATTAAAGATATTAGACAAATGTTTGAAAATGATTTAAGATTTTTAAAACAATTTTAATTACACCATGGAACAAGATGCACTTTTAAAACAAATATTAAATTTATTGCAACTAGATTTGAATTTATTTAAAGATTCTATCAAAGAAGTTAGTGAAGATATTATTAATGAAAAATTTAGTGAATTTCCTATTTTTATAGCCCATCAGGCTGAGGTAAAATTGGGTGAAATGATTTTAGATAAAGAAGAGTTAGGCACATCGTTTAGTATTCAAGCTAGCACAATGGAAGAATTTGTAGAAAAAAAGATTATTTTGCCCAAAAATATTGAAAAATTTAAGGTTACTTATAAAAATCCAAAAACACATTGTTGCATTTTTTTGATTACGCAATTGGGCGCTCAGTTTGTTTTTGTGCCTTATGAAATTGGGGAAAAAGAAGAAGATAAAAAAGAAAATGAATCCTAAAGTAGCGATTGTTATTTTAAACTATAACACAAAAGATTTTTTAAAAGATTTTCTCCCAAGCGTTTGCGATACAAACTATGAAAACAAAGAAATAGTTGTTATAGACAATCACTCAAAAGATGATTCTGTTGCGTTTTTAAAAAGCAATTTTAAAAATATTAAAGTAATAGAATTACAGGAAAATTATGGTTTTACGGGAGGGTATAACCACGGATTGAAATTAGTTGAAGCAGATTATTATGTTTTATTAAACAGTGATGTAAAAGTTGATAAAGACTGGTTGCAACCAATGGTTAATTTAGCAATATCTGATAAAAAAATTGGCGCAATACAGCCCAAAATATTAGATTATAATTACCAAGCAAAATTTGAATATGCGGGTGCTTGTGGTGGTTTTATTGATAAATTTGGTTTTCCATATTGTAGAGGAAGAATTTTTGAAACAATTGAAGAAGACCAAGGGCAATATGACGATATTAAACAAATATTTTGGGCAACGGGAGCTGCCATGTTTATAAAGGCTGAATTATATCATGAATTAGGAGGACTAGATGAAGATTTTTTCGCACACATGGAGGAAATAGATTTATGCTGGAGGTTGCAAAACAAAGGCTATAAAATTATGGTTTGTCCAGAGAGTAAAGTATTTCATGTTGGCGGGGGAAC
>Ga0209702_10003253_pt1 | contig 25981 bp, 20 predicted proteins | sample FRY01_FD_187210 | JGI IMG/M metagenome (GOLD analysis project Ga0209702, IMG submission 187210) | Freshwater microbial communities from Lake Fryxell liftoff mats and glacier meltwater in Antarctica - FRY-01 (SPAdes) (version 2) | ecosystem: Environmental > Aquatic > Freshwater > Ice > Glacier... | reverse complement strand
ACAGGCACAAGCGTTTTGCTTGCCACTCACAACTACTCCTTTTTCAAGAAACATCCGGCCAGAACGCTGAAATGCGAAAGTGGCTACGTGATCGATACACTACAGAAAGTCGGCCCGGAGGATTTCTAAACAAAGCGAAAATGTCCAGAAGCCGCGCCAAACGTGACTTTCCAAGCTTTAATGCTATGATTACTCGCGTTTGAGTTATACTTTCGTAGTCCTTTTTTAACAAACCCAAATAATAACAAATGATGAAAAATCTACAGACCTACTTTGCAGTGTTCGCGTTGACACTCTTCGGATACTCGGCCACTGGCCAAATCGTTATGCTCGTGCAGCAACCTTCCAATCTTGCCGGAAGCTACAATTTTACCTATGCTGACACCTGGGGTGCAGACATGACCACCGTGGCATTGACCGCTGATGCGGCTTTTGCGGTTGATGGCTCTGCCACCGCAGATTCTCTTGCTTGCGGAGCAATTGTTAACCGAAGCGAAATTGACGGCAAAATCGCTGTCCTTTACAGAGGAGATTGCAACTTCTCATTGAAAGCCAAGAACGTTCAGGATTCAGGCGCGGTAGCAGTCGTTATTATCAACAATATTCCTGGAGCACCAGTTGCAATGGGAGCAGGAACCAACGCAGCCGGAGTGATCATTCCCGTAGTGATGATCTCTGATTCCGATGGGGCACTTCTTCGCGATGCTATTATTGCTGGTGAAGTGGAAATATTCCTTGGAAACAATACTGGACTGTATCCTTATAACGTAGGTGCTTACAAAGCAAATGTTGCGCTTGCCAACAGCTTTGCCATTCCCGCGCAATTCGCTGAAACGAGCACAGATTTCAACGTGCCGGTTGGTGTGTGGGTGCGTAATTATGGTTCTGCAGCTGCTGTTAACGTGGTGGTGACAGGCGTTATAGATCGCGATGGCACGGAGTTGTACAACGAAGCTTCTACCGGAGCAAACATTCCCGTGGGAGACAGTCTTTTCTTTTCGCTTCCACTCTTTACTTCCGGTGGATATGAGGTGGGTTTTTATACCATTAACTACAGCATTGTTTCAGACGACTTGGATGAGTTTCCTGATGACAACACAGCTGTGTCTCAATTTTGGATAAATAATGAAGGAAAATACTCAAAGAGCCGTATTGATCCTGAGGTCGGTCCACTTGGTGGAAATGGTCTCCGTCCTGCAAACAGTATCGAATATGAGTGGTGTATCGTTATGGAGTCTGAAAATGCTGAGGCACTGCTTGCCACGGGAATCACTTTCAGCACATTGACGAACGATATTGACCTCACAGGTCAGGCTGTTCAAGTCGCCATCTACGAATGGAATGACCCAATCTCTGGTGGAACGGTAACGTTTGATGACCTGAATGAGGCTACTGATAATGAATTCTACGATTATGCTTCTGACCTTCAAGGTGAGTTTGTAACGCATACGTTTGCACAACCAGTCGAACTATTGAATAATCAGAAATACTTGGCGTGTGCCACTATTTTCATTGATGACATGTTCCTCACCGTTGATGGCGGAATTGATTATAATGTGGCGTATGAAACCTACCCAGACGAGGTTTTCTTCCCATTGAATGATATTGACGGTGGCACTTGGTTTGCTGGCGGATTCGGTACTGATAACGTTCCTGCAATTATTGTTAACTTGACTTTGGCTAACGGCATTGCAGATGGCGTTGAAGCATTGAAGATTACTCCATACCCGAACCCAACTACAGACATCATCAACATTCCTTTGGGAACGAAGGTGACCGGAAATGTTGTCTTGAATGTGTTTGACGTTGAAGGACGTTTGATTATTGATGAAGAAATCTGCCAAAAGAGTAACAAATTGACTGTTGACGTGACTGGCCTTTCAAGCGGTCTTCACACATTCAGCTTGACGTTTGAAGATGATTCAAGAACTTCGTTCCAAGTTGTGGTAACGAGATAAGAATCCAACATACTTGTGAGAAACCCGATTTGGAAACAGGTCGGGTTTTTTATTTGCCTGAAGAATCGAATATCAGCGAATAAAGTTTCTTGGCGTTCACGGTATTGCAGAAACGCTCATTAAGAATCTCAGCCCTACGCTCCCTGCCGTTGCCATTGAACTCTTCGGTAAAAAGAGTTTGTACCGCTTGAATGAAGCGCTTGTCTGTATCCTCCACACGGCACAGCGATTCCAGCCCTGTATTCTCAACCATGAACGAGTTGACGAGGCAATGTCTTCCCATGTAGAGCGCTGCGAGCAATTTCAACTTGATGCCCGTTGCTTGAAACGTGGGTAGCACATTTATCTGCGCATCTTTTATCAGTTGATGGATATCCTTCGTGTTCAATCCAGAACGAATCTCCACATTGAAATGCTTAGCAACTTCCGCCTTCAATTCTTGCGATGGTTTGTTGCCAGCAATGATGAGCGGAACATCAATGGTTGAAAAGATATTTCTAACCAAATGAAGTGCGGCTTCATTGTTCTCGCCAATTTCCAAGCTGCCATGGTAGAGACAGAACTTGCCAATTCCTTCGGCAATTTCCACTTTATCATTCGGATGAAAAGCGGAGATTTGATGCACATTCGGGTACTTGGAGTCTAGGTATTCGGTATCGGCCTTTGAGATGGCCGCCACAAGCTGGGCGTTGCAAAGCGTGCGCTCAAATCGTTGCAATTTCCCGACCTCGCTCAAAAAATAGTACTTCTTGAAAAGGTCTTTCTCCACATTGGCGAGATTCTGATAATAATGATGCTCGATATTGTGTGTCCTTACAATCTTGAAGCGATTCATCAATCGTTCGTCCTCTAGATGATAACAGGTATGCAGTCCTTCAAATAGAATGGGGTGATTATCCTTCAATAATCGTAGGACAAGCTCCTCGGAGGAACGAGTGACTGCAATAAACGGCCTTCTTCTGAAGAGATAACCGCGTGTGGTGCTTCGGTGGTAGTAGTGAACCTCTTGGCAGAGCTCTTCCAATTCAGGAACCTCGTTTCGTCCGTATTCGAAGCAATGCAAATGAATCTTCACACCCAGTGCGGCCAGCGATTTGAGTTTGAAGTACACATCGATTACGCCACCATAATTTGCTGGTAGCGGCACATCGAAGGCTATGACATGCAGGTGCTTATCCAAAATAGTTGAGTGTTTGATGTTTGCTACCGACCCAATTGGCGCTGTCACCCATGTCCGCCTGAGGCGGATTCAGGGTCTGAAATAGATGCTGAAACAAGTTCAGCATGACGGGGTCTGCTAGGTATTCCTGTGTATCAAGCATCCAATTCATCTATCATATTAGACAACACCTCGGTTTCCTTTTCCCAATTCAATTCTACTCGTGCCTTTAGAGCATTCTGCTTCCATTCGGTGGTTTTGGATGAAGAAAGCATTTCCTGCATTTGAGCCGCCAGTTTTTCAGGTTCAAATGACCGTGCAATCTCCCCTACTCCGTAATCTTCAATAATCCGTTTCACTTCCACTAAATCAGAACCTAATACGGGAATTCCTGCATGAATGTAATCGAACAACTTATTGGGAAGGCTGAAACGGTAATTCACGTTCGTGTCTTTATCGAGCGAAAGACCGAGGTCTGACAGATGTGTGTGTGCCATCATTTGTTCGTAAGGCATTCTTCCTTTGAAGATGACTTTATCCTCCAAAGCGTGTTCTTTCACGGTTTGCTTCAGGTCAGAAATCACATCGCCAGAACCGAGAATTAACAGAACGGCATTATTGATATAGCGCATGGCTTCCACCGATTCTTCTGCGCCACGGTGCATGTTGATGCCCGAACCTTGAAGGATGATGATTTTTTTATCTGTCGGCAATCCCAACTCTTCTTTTGTGGGTTGATTATCTACCGCAACCAAACGCGGAATATTCCGCAGTACTTTCATCTCAATTCCGTACTTCTTTTTATACAAATCTGCAATGGAGCGATTGACAGTGAGCGCGTACTTGACCTTTGGAAGAAGTCGTTTCTCTATCGCTTTCCACACATTCTGAACCGTTGGCCGACTGGTTAATTCAGGCACTTCCGTAAAAAACTCGTGGCTATCATATATGAGTTTTGTTCTGCGCAGTTTGCTGACGAGGAAATTCGGAAGCAGCGTATCAAGGTCGTTGGAGAAGCACAAATCCGCCTTTCTCAGCAAAAGATGATAGAACAGTCCAAGGTTGTAAGTGGCATAAAAAAGCGGTCCTTTCTCAAACGGCAGCTTCATTCTGTGGGTAGAATAGGTGCGCGCTTCCAGCGGAACGCTACTTGATGTCTCTCTTCCAATGAGGAGAACGTCATACCTTTTTTGCACCAACATCAGGCAATGCTTGTGCACGCGCTGGTCGGTACTAAGATCGTTTATGACTGACACGATGGCCCTTTTCAATCCGTTGGTTTTTTGAGAGGTGATCTCTGATCCAGAATTAGAATAGGAAAAGTGTGTCGATGCGCGGGTGTGTTAAGAAAGTATTGAAATGATTATCGCTTTATATACCACCAGTGTTTTTAAATTGTGTCACCCTGAACTTGTTTCAGGGTCTAAAAAAGATGCTGAAACAAGTTCAGCATGACGCCATCTGCCAATTTTGGTGGTGAAATTGAATCATCATTCCGTTAAGGCCAAATTAAGCCAATTTTCTGGCGATGAGCAAACCATCACGAATAGGCATCATCACGTTCTCTACGCGTGGGTCGGACTTTACTTTCTTGGCGTAATCCTTTAAGGCTATGGTGTCCTTATCCAAGTTGGCATCATCCTCCAGAACCTTTCCGCTCCAAAGCACATTATCGGCAATGATGTAGCCGCCAACATTCATCTTATCGAACACGAGGTCGAAGTAGTTGGAGTAGTTCTCCTTATCTGCATCAATAAAAACAAGGTCAAATTTTGTATCAAGCGTTGGAATAATCTCCAAGGCATTTCCAATCCGTGAGTCAATTTGCGCTGACTTCCCCGCCTTTTCAAAGTGGCGCGAAATGATGTCCTGCAATTCTGCATTCACATCAATGGTAATAAGCTTGCCTCCAACTTGCAATCCATCTACCATGCAAAGAGCTGAATAACCGGTGTATGTGCCGATTTCTAGAATATTCGCAGGCTTTATCATCTGCGAAAACATGCGCAACACTTGCCCTTGCATATGTCCAGACAACATACGCGGAGTCATCATCTTCGCATAGGTTTCGCGGTTAAGCGCAGCAAGAACTTCCCCTTCTTCGCGGGTAAAATTCTCCGCGTATTCCTCTATTTCCTTGGCAATAAAATCCATAATGATGTATAGGGTTTAATTCTAATAGAACATATTTTTAGCCAAAGATGCACTGATTTCCTCTGACTACTCAGCTTGAATTTTTATCAGTGCGAAACTGTGCATCTGTAGCTATTGCATGTAAAAATCAAGAATTAAAACTGCCAGCTAAGTCCGAGACTTGGAAGTATTGGAAGTTGATTTACACGCTGATAACGCACGCGGTCTATATAAAAAATGTTCTCTCGGTTGTAAACATTGGTGATGCCAACAACTGCATCCAATGTTGTTTTACCAAGCTCGAATGAACGCTTCACCGAAAGGTCTAAACGGTGATAATATGGCAATCTGCCTTTGTTCAACTCGCCATACTGAACGCCAAGTGTTCCGTTCTGGGTAGTATAATCAGTATTGATGCCGCCATCAAATACCAAGTTCTCGTAGAATCCGGCAGTCTGCGTAAATGGGAAACCAGAACCGAGGTTCCATCTCACACTTGCTTCCCAATTGAGGTCTTTTCCGAAAGTGTAGGCCGCCACGAGATTCACGTTGTGCCTTCTGTCAAAAAACGGGAAGTAGGTATTGATACCATCGTAGCGATTTACCTTGCTCAACGAATAAACCGCCCAGAGGTACAATCGTTTGTAAGCATATTTAACCACAAAGTCGATTCCCATCGCCTTTCCTGTTTCAATGATGAAATCCTTTTTTAATTGATCTGGCACATCAGAATTACTGGCATCGTCTGGAAAAAGCTTGTTACGGTTTACGTTACTCAGCTGTAGGAAATTCTTCAAGTATCCTTCCACATTAACCGAAACACGTTTTCCAAGGTCAACCTCAAACCCAACAATGTTGTGCATGGCGCGGTCTAATGGGTTATTTATTTCTCTTCCGTCAAAGGTATTAGGCAGGTTTTCTGGGGCGGTAAGAAATCCGTAGAAAAGATTCACCACATCTCGGTCTGAGTTGGCGCTAATCAAATTCTGCGCAAACAATCCGAAGGCATACTTCATACGCAGCCATTTGGTAATGTTCCATTTGGCACCCAAACGTGGTTCAGGAGAGGCCACACCCAACGATGCGTAATAGTGCACACGAAAACTCGGCTCCAGAACAATTTTGTCTTTCCAGCTCCATTTAAACTTTGCATAAACCCCAAAGTCGGTGGTGTTTTGCGATTCGTTGTTTCCAATCTGCTGCCCAACCGAGTTGGTAAACTGATATTGAGTTTGAAACCCCTGTAGGAAGGGTCCGAACTTCAACTCGCTCTTGCCGAAATAATAGGTAAAGTTCATCCCTCCATTAAAGCCACCAATCTGGCTAAATCGAGTATCCTCCGAACCACCGCCCGTAAGCTCTATGCGGTAGCTAGAATAATTGAAGAACGGCTCTAAAAGCACCTGAGACCCCGAAGGAACGATTAGCACGTTGGTTCCAACTCCAAAAGAGTTCCACTTGTAGTTGTTAATGGATTGATACGTAACCTGATCGTTGAAGCTAAACCCGAACAAGTTTATCTTGCTGCCAGAATTGGCACTGTAGGTCAATTTGGCAAAGATGTCGGTAAAATTAAACGGCAATCCCTGGCCATCGTTTACATACGGATAAAGCACCTTGGATGTATACTTTAGATAGGACGTTTTTCCCGAAAGCAAATAGGTGAGCGAACCTCCACGGTCTTCCTTTAATTTAATAATGGGGCCTTCTAACATCAGATTGGCTCCAAACGGATTAAAGGAAAGTTTGCCCGCAAACTTCTTCCTGTTTCCATCGCGTGTTTTAATATCCATGATGGATGATACCCTATCGCCAAACTCAGCATTAAAACCGCCTGTGTAGATGTCTGCTGTCTTAATAATATCGGTTTCAAAAACGGAGAAAAAACCAATACTGTGAAACGGATTATACACAATCATTCCATCCAACAATACCTTATTCTGAATAGGCGAACCTCCACGAATGTACAACTGTCCGCCTTGATCGCCTGTAAAAACAACACCAGGCTGCACCTGTAGCACCTGCGCCAAATCCGACTCGCCACTCACGGTTGGTATCTGTTTCATGTCCTTTGGAGTCAACTTAGTAACAGAGGTTCTAACCTCCGTGAGTGCATCTTGCCTATCGGCACTAATTTGAACCTCGCTCAACCTAACAGAGGATTTCTCCAGATATAGATTAACCGAAACAATACGGTCTGCATCTACCGACACCTTAGACGAAAGCGTGTCGTAACCCAGATAGGTAATAAGGATGGTCTGTTCGCCAAGCGGAACATTGGTGATGGTATAGTATCCATTCACATCTGTTGCCGCACCAAGAGTGGTACCTTTTACAATGACGTTTGTAAACAGAACAGGCTCACCGCTCTCCTTATCGTAAACAAAACCTTTGATTTTTCCAGTCTGCTGCGCTTGGGCCGCGATACTAAAAAGTAACAGACAGGTCGCAATTGAATTGGTAAATATTCTTCTCATACAAATTTGTAAGGCGGCAAAGGTAAAAGCCTGAAGTTAGAATTACGATTTTAGAAAGACGGATTGCGATTTTTAGATTGGGACGGATGCAGCTAACTCCGCTACACGCGTTATTGCGAGGAACAAAGCAATCTGTTTCAGTTAGTGCTGGATTTTCTGTGCGATTGCTTTATTCTTCGCAATGACGGATGCTATGGTTTAACTCACCCCGTTCAGCAAGCTGAACCTCCCCTTTTTTGCAAGAAAGGGGGTGTCCCGATTTATCGGGACGGGGGTGAGTTGAAAAACGACAAAGACCCAACAGGTTTTTAAATCCTGTTGGGTCTATTTCTCGCAATGGCGGATGTCGTATTCTCGTTTCTGCTTACTGCTAACCAACTGGCGAAGCGGGAGATAGTTCAGGAACCAAGTTTACCTCCACAACAATAGATTCGTTGGGTTCTATTATGCCCGATTCGTTAAATGGTATATACCCATCAGCAGTTACCGCTAGCGAAGTAGGTGTTTCTTTTGTAAAGGTGCCTAGTGCAACTTCAAACGCGCCATTGGCATCGCTTTGCACAGTAATAGTTTCGGCTCCATCCATCGTAAACTGCAGCGTGGCATCGGCAACCACAGCACCCGTTTGTGCATTAGATACCGTTCCGCGAGCGATGGTAACCTGAGGTGCAGTCTCGCTTTTCTTGCGTAGCAGCGCTAGGTCAAAATAGTTGGCCACCTGTTCAGGATCTGTTTTATAATGGTTCAGAAGTAGCCCAAGGTTGCCAAACATTGCTATGCACATGCTTACTCTGGCCGTTTCTCTGAGCGTGCGCAAAGAGGCCACCTGCCCTTCGCCTGAACTTTGCTGCAACTGTCTGGCCGATTCTAGCTGCACGTGAAAAGCTAGAATGATGACCGAAAGCGGCTGTAAGACCCCAATAGGCGCACATTTCTCGCCCAGCACCTTAATTTCCTGTATGCGCGAATCATAGGTTCCGTTCTGAAACGGTTTTCGTCCCTGTGGTAGCAGAGCTGTGGCACTAGGGGTGCCTTTTGCAAATTGAAGATAGATTTGTAACTCCCAGTTGGGCAGCAAAATTTTGTTCAGTTCCTCAAACAGTTCTTCCACCGTTTGGGTCTCACCCTTATAATCGCCTAGGGCAATACGCAGGTTAAGGTCGGTTGCCTTGAATGATTGCAGCACGGGAGTAAAAGTGGCCAACATAGCCGCTATCACAGCGTCTGCCTGATTGGCCAGCAGTTTGGCCTCGTGGTCGGTGCCCAGCACAAGGGCCTTCTTGTAGTTCGAAACTGTTGAAACAAGAAATGAATTGATTAGGTAATGCCAAAGTCTCTTAAACATGATTTTAGGTTTTAGGGCCACTTATGTGGCGCGTTTCGATACAATAACGGAGGCACATTTTGACTTATTGTTTGTTTAGAAAAATATTTTTTCTTCCACTCCTGTCCCCGTTCAGATTCAGTCCCTCTTGGTCGTATATGTAACTGCCACAGCCCTCTTCAAAGCTTGAGAAGCATACAGGAAACTGCCAAAGTTCTCTTCAAAGCTTGAGAAGCATACAGGAAACTGCCAAAGTTCTCTTCAAGGCATGAGAAGCATACAGGGAACTGCCAGAGTTCTCTTCAAGGCTTGAGAAGCATACAGGAAACTGCCAAAGTTCTCTTCAAGGCTTGAGAAGCATACAGGAAACTGCCAGAGTTCTCTTCAAGGCTTGAGAAACATACAGGAAACTGCCAGAGTTCTCTTCAAGGCTTGAGAAGCATACATGAAACTTACCAAGCGCACCCTGCCGCAAACCGATGCACAGATTTTAAAAGAGAACCAAACCACTTTGGCTAATTGTTTTTTGGCAAATTGCATTTACCGCAATAGGCTTGTTGTTTCTTGTGAATGAGTAATTTGCAAGCAATAAAACCAATAGCCGACAAAGGCGGATGCGGAAAATGGATTTGGTATTCAATAGTTGGAGAAAATATTCGGACACATCCCAACTACCTGATAGTGCTTGAGGATGGGAAATACGAAAAGGGGGAAGCCTCAACGAATGAATTAATAAGTAGAAATGAGAAAAATCAATAAACAGTCGAAAGATCAAATAGCCGAATACGGACGACAGTACGAAGATTTTATGCTTCGTGTTTACCCACTACGTGAAATCGACAGGATATTAGCCCGCAATCCCTTACTGCATATAGCCTCGACCGTTACCAGCCATTTTTTTTGCGACAATACAAACCAATAATGACGGACAATAAAACAAATAACAGAAAATAAACTAACAACAAAAACAAACACTATGACAAAAAAAATCAGTGGCATTTGCCTTTTAGTTCTTGGAGGACTAATCTTTTTATTAGCGTGTTACGGAATTGTACAAAACACGACAACAAAGATTGAATATGTAAATGAAGCTGAAATATACAAAGCGGTTGATGGAAAAATTATTATGGATGAGCAATCAAGAAAGGAACATAATAAACATGTTTTTGAGATGAAACGTTTGGATTTAGAATTAAATAAAATCAAAGGACAAATTTCTGAATACGAAGAGTCATTACAACTGTTGGATATAGACTGGGAAGAAGACTTAGCAAAGATAAATGAAAATAGAAATAATCTAATTTTAATAACACTACAAGACGGCATAAAATATGGTTATATAATCATGTTCATCGGTTTAGGAATTGCATTTGGTGGTTTCATATTATTTAAGAGAGGGAGAAAAGACTCTCAACTTCTTTCTGACACTTTCAAATTCGACTAATTATTACTGGCATTAAAAAAATAAAAAAATGACTGATGATGTTTTCATTGGGTTAATCATAACCCTTGCGATTTTAATCGCATTGTTCTTTATCCTGCGAGAACTAAACAATTGGTACTGGAAAATCAACGAAAGAATTTCAATCCAACACAAGACAAATTTTCTTCTTGAAAAAATTTCAATGCAATTGGGTGCGACTGACCTTGACGAAATTACTATAGAGGAAATTGCAACTGGGAAAAAGAAAAAAGTAAAAATTGACGCTTGGGTAGAGTATAAGACAAAAAACCCCAATTCTAAAGGTTTTAGAACTGTAAAGGACGACACGACTACAGAGAAAAAATAAAACGGCATGTAACACGGGTTTGGCAAAAGTGGCGGTTCAGTTCCCCCGATGGCGCGCGTTTACAACGCGTGCTTGTAACCCGATGGCGCGCGTTTAGCTTTTCGCGAAGACCTGTCAGGTTTTTAAAACCTGACAGGTCTCACACCACGGAAAATCCATCAGGCCAAAACCTCAGAAGTCTTTGCATTTCCCCGCTCCCCCCTAAGAGGCTCATCTGCCAAAGGCGGATTAAAAGCCGTTCAGAAAACAGCTGCCACCGCTAGTGCGGGTTGCGATTTGTAGATACGCGATGCATCGCGTCTCTACGGCATCAGGCATCCAACCGCACACTTTTCCGTCATTCACCTTGAAAACTAAGTTTGTTTAGAATGTATTGAATACAACTAAACCAATAACTTAGAAGCATCATTGCAAGTGAAATTTATGCTTAAAACCTTTTACAGAATTGTACAGATATTGGTAGTTTGTTTTGCACTCATGTGTGGGCACAATCAGGTTTTCGCGCAATTAACCGTTACAGGTGGATTAACGGCCAATGCCATGGCGCAGATACTGGCAGGACCCGGCATCACGGTTTCCAACGCTACTTTGACGGGTTCTCCCCTTGCTGCAGGTTCCTTTAACGGTGCAGCCAGCAACATTGGAATGCCAAGTGGCGTAATTCTTTGCACCGGTCCAGTAACACTAGCTCCTGGGCCAAACAATACTGGAAGCGCAGGACAAGACAATGGCCAACCTGGTAACCCACAACTAAATGGACTTGCTGGAGCCGCCACCTTTAATGCGTTTGTTCTCGAATTCGACTTTATCCCGCTTTCCAACAGCATTGAGTTTGACTACGTGTTTGGTTCCGAGGAATATCCTGAATTTGTAAACTCTGGATTTAATGATGCCTTTGCCTTTTTTGTCAGCGGCCCAGGTATTGCCGGACAACAGAACATTGCACGAATACCCGGAACAGCCTTGCCCGTTACAATTGATAATGTGAATGCTGGTTCCTACCAACAGTATTATGTGAATAACGCTGGCGGAGCAACCGTGCAATACGATGCCTTTACTACGGTACTTACGGCAACCTCGACAGTACAAGCGTGCGAAACCTATCATTTGAAGATTATGATTGCTGATGCTGGTGACGGCATTTGGGATTCGGGCGTTTTTCTTGCGGAAGGTAGTTTGACCAGTGCGGTAGTGGAGATTACCACATCAACAGCCACGGCAGACTCTACCGCCTACGAAAATTGCTCTAACGCAACGGTCACTTTTACCCTGAGCGAAACACTTTCTACCCCTTACACTGTGAGCTACAATATGACAGGAACCGCTACCAATGGCGTTGATTTCCCTACTATCCCAACCTCCGTTACCATTCCGGCTGGTTCGCTTTCAACCAGTTTTCTGATAGAGCCGGGGTTTGATGGTGTGGCAGAAGGAATTGAAACGGTAATTATTGACGTACAAACAAGTGTATGCGGATCAGATACCATTCTCATTTTTATCAATGATGTTACACCTGTTACCGTGGAGGCATTTGGAGATACGGCTTTTTGTGGTGGAACTGCCAAACTGTGGGCACATGCCGAAGGAGGTGCGGGAAACCATACCTACCAATGGTCGAATGGTATGACAACCGACACCATTTATGTAAGCCCCACCACCACTACAACCTATACGGTAACAGCCAACGATTACTGTGCCTCCACAGTGCCAACGCCTGCCGCCAGTGCAACGGTGACTATTGACCCAACACCCGTTGCCAATGCTGGGCCCGACATTCCGTATTGTGCAGGAGACCCAATCACATTGAGCGGAACCGATGGTGCAGACTACGAATGGTTTGATATTACAAATAACGCGGTGGTGGGCACCACCGCTTCCATCACCCTTAACCCTGTTGGCGATGTGGATTACCGCATGATAACCTTGAACGGGGTTTGCAGCGATACCGATTTTGTTTCCATTACAGAACTTCCGGCCTCTCCTGCGGCTGCCATTGGCGATACGTCTTTCTGTGCTGGCGGCATCGCCCAACTTGATGTGGTGGGTGCAACAGGCGCTACTTTCTCTTGGTCGCCAACCGTTGGATTGAGTAATCCGCTGATTCGGAACCCAACGGCAACGCCAGCAGGCAACACAACTTATACCGTAACCGTGACAAGCAGTAGCGGTTGCATCAAAACAGATTCGGTGGTTGTAGGCATCGAACCAGAACCATTTGTTGATTTCTCGGTTCAGGATGTCTGTCTGAATCAGGCATCTGCGTTTATCAACCTCACCACTATTTCTAGTGGCTCCATTCAAAGTCTTGATTGGGATTTTGGCGACACAAACACAAGTTTGGCCTATGCACCTACACATACCTATGGCACAGATGGAACGTACAGCGTGAAGCTGGTGGCAGTTTCGGCCATGGGCTGTTCCGATAGCATTACCCATACCACAATGGTGAATCCATTGCCTGTTGCCAATTTCAGTTTTCAGAATGATTGCCAAGACAAGCAGATTACGTACGTCAATCAATCAACCGTTTCATCTGGTCAGATAAATACGTGGAATTGGAATTTCGGGAATTCAAACACCTCTACTCTTCAAAATCCGTTATCGCAATCATACCCTGCGGCAGGTTTCTATCAGGTTCAGTTGAATGTGCAAACACAGCTTGGATGCATGGACGACACGACTCAAACCATCGAAATATATCCTGTTCCAATGGCTGGTTTTAGCTTTGATTCCGTTTGTCGTGGGTTTCAAAATCAATTCACCGATTTATCAAACGCTAATGGGAGTTATGCCATCAGTAGTTGGAATTGGGTTTTCAGCGATGGTCAGAGTTCAGCATTAGCAAGTCCAAGCATTGCGTTTGCCCAGCATGGTTTTTACAATGCAACGCTCACAGTAACAACAGCAGCGGGATGTGTCAATTCGTTTAATGCTGGAAATGCCGTGGTGCATCCATTGCCCGTTTCTCAGTTCAGCAATACACTAAAGAACTGTTTGAATGACACTACTTGGTTTGCAGATTTGTCGTCCGTTCCAAATCAATTCAATGATTTAATTACAAATTGGGAGTGGAACTTTGCAGATGGTTCCTCCTCCACCAATCAGGACACGAATCATTTATATACGATTCATGGGCTTTATCCTGCATCACTCATCACAGTAACAGATAAAGGTTGTACAGATACTATTTCTCATCAAGTGGAAATCTTCCCGTTGCCAGTTGTGGCATTCACTTCTGATGTGACCGAAGGCTGCCAGCCGCTGCGTGTTCAGTTTGAGGAACTTGTCGCCATTCCAGCACCTTATGCCATCTCACAATACACCTGGAATTTGGGCGATGGCGATGGGCCAATCAACAATCAGAATCCAATGAATGTGTACAACAGCGATACGCTTGGCGAACTGAACATTGCCAACTATACCGTTTCACTTCGGGCAACTTCTGGTAACGGGTGCGTTACTACTGATACCGTGATTAATTACATTACAGAATATCCAAAGCCAGATGCACTTTTTGCTGCTGATGATTACGTGGTGGATGTTCTCTCCACCGAAATCAATTTCACCGACAAGTCATCTGCAAACGTAACTGAGTGGTATTACGATTTTGGCGATGGCAATTCTAGTACGGAGGAGAATCCTACCAATCGCTTTCCAAAAATCGTTGATGAATATCTCGTGACACAATATGTGACCACGCAATACGGCTGCAAGGATACCATTAGCGCCACGGTAAAAGTGGAACCCATTTTCACCTTCTATATTCCAAACTCATTTACACCAAATGCTGATGGAATTAACGAGGAGTTTTATGGTGATGGAGAAGGCTACACTACCTATTCTATGTATATCTACAATCGCTGGGGAGAGCTTATCTTCGTCTCCAACGATAGAGAACTCACTTGGGACGGTTCCTACAAAGGCCGACAGGTGGAACTCGGAACCTACATCTATTACTTCTACATCCTTGATTGGAAGAATAACGACCATGAATACCGTGGTCATGTTACGTTGATGCGCTAATAAAATGATGTCGTTTTATCGCTTTCTCTATTTGCTTATTCTATTTGCTGTTGTGCTAGCCCCACTTCAAGTTAAGGCGCAGTATCAGATAAACGGAAATGCTGCTCAAACTGCTTGTAATTGCTACCGTTTAACCTCGGCATCTAACGGGCAAAGCGGTTCGGTGTGGAATGTGAATCTGCTAAATCTCAGCAATGCTTTCAACTTCACTTTCGATGTTTATTTGGGCTGCAACAATGGTGGTGCAGACGGGCTAGCATTCGTCCTTCAACCATTAAACGTAAATGCAGGAAGTTCTGGTGGAGGAATCGGCTATGCCGGAATTTCGCCTAGTCTAGCCGTTGAATTGGACACCTATCAGAACGGAGGTGAGCCAGGCTTCGACCATATGGCACTTCAGACCAACGGTGTGGTTTCTCATGGCGGCCCAAACACACTCACTGGCCCCGTGCCTATCACTCCTGCTGCTGCCAATGTGGAGGATTGTGCTTGGCATCAGCTCAATGTGGTATGGAATCCTGCCACCAACACTATGACCGTGTATTTTGATGGGAATCTGAGAATGACCTATACTGGAGACATCATAAACAACATTTTCGGAGGCAATCCGAATGTTTATTGGGGATTTACCGCTGCAACGGGTGGCGCCAATAATCTACATCAATTCTGCAACGCACTCAATGCAGCTTTTATCGTAACCTCACCTGTTCAGTGCGTGGGATTTCCGATTGAATTTGAAAGTGCTTCTGCCGTTGCAACTGGTCAGATTACCGGTTTTCAATGGGATTTCGGAGATGGAAATGCTGGTTCTGGCGGCCAGGTTTCGCATACCTATACAACTGCAGGAACGTACACCGTAACGCTTACCATTTCTTCTGAAGGTTGCACAGAAAGTAGTTCGTTGCCAGTAACGGTGAATCCTGAACCAGCGTTGAATTTAGGAGTGGATGAGTCAATTTGCGATGGCGAAACCATTCAAATAACTGCTGCTGGGCTTGTTGGTGGAGAAATCATTCAATGGAGTCCGACCACGGGATTGGATAATCCCGGAGTGACGAATCCCAACGCGACACCATCCGTAACTACCACCTATACATTAGGTGTGACTGATGGAAACGGCTGCTCCACTTCGGATGATATTGAAATATCCGTTAATCCATTTCCTATTGCCAATGCGGGGCCAGACCAAACTATCTGCAACCAAGAAGTGACTGCCATGACTGGTTCGGGTGGCGTTCAATATAGCTGGAATCCTACAACCGATTTGGTAGATGGTGCCAGTGCCACAACGCAGGCATCGCCATCAGCAACAACCAATTATGTGCTTACTGTAACCGATGCGAACGGCTGTGCGGATACGGATGATATGACCATTACCGTTAATCCACTACCCGTGGTGGATGCTGGAGTTGACGACAGCATGTGCGCTGGACAAACCGTTCAACTTGGAGCACCAGGAGCTTTGAATTACTCTTGGAGTCCGACCACAGGTCTGAGCAATCCGCTCATTGGCAATCCTGTTTTCAGTGGGTCGAATACAACCGCGTTTACGGTAACAGGAACGGATGTGAATGGCTGCGAAGACACAGATGATGTGGTGATCACCGTCTTTCCTTTGCCCGTTGCCTCATTTGTACAACCATCTTCGGTTTGTCTTGGCAACCCGACCATTATCACCGACAACAGCACAGGAACCGGCCTCATTTACAGTTGGACTTTTGGCGATGGAACCCCACCGGATGCGAATCCGAGCCCAACACACACATATACCTCAGCCGGAACGTACACCATCGACCTTGCATTGGTTACTGGCGATGGCTGCACGGCCAGTGCGACTGCAACCACCGAGGTTTTGTCTTTGCCAGTCCCTGCGATGAACATCAATAACGGACAAGAATTTTGTGAGAACGAAGTGATTCAATTCCTAAATCAGAGTCCGGGTAGCGTTGCCAGTCTGTTCTGGGATTTTGGAAACAATGCCTTCTTACCTGCATTCCCAAACACGGTTAGCTTTATAGACAATCCAACATTTGCTTACACGCAATCAGTTTTTTCTCCATTCACCGTTACGCTGGGAATTACAGACGCAGCTGGGTGCTACCAACAGACCGAAGTGGTCATTATCATTAATGATAAGCCTGTTGCCGAATTCTCGGCTACTACAGAATGCGAAGGAAACGCAACGCAATTTACAGACGAATCAACTGTAAACGGTTCTTCCATTAATCAATGGGAATGGAATTTCGGAGATGCAATCGGCACATCGTCTTTGCCAAATCCATCTTATCCATACAATCAAACGGGCATTTATCAAGCAGAACTTATAGTAGAAACCATTAAAGGTTGCCGCGATACTGTGGAGCATGACGTTGTCGTTAACCCAACTCCCGTAATGAACATTTCTGGAATGGATACCTGCCTGAATGATGAAACCAGTTTTATCAATAATTCTTCTCCACAAGACAACACCATCATTTCGTGGGATTGGGATTTTGACGATGGCACTGTTTTGAACGGAAGCACTGCTACGCACACGTACTTGGATTACGGTATTTTCACCGTTTCGCTTACCGCCACAACGGATAGCGGTTGCGTTGCCACGGGAACAACACGGGTTGATGTTTTTCCGAATCCCGAACCTGCATTTGCCCTTATTGAGGCCGAAGGTTGTACACCACATAATGTACTCTTTGTAAATCAGTCCAGCATTGCCACAGGAATTATTGCTACTTACAATTGGGATCTTGGAGATGGGACAACCTCCAACCTGCCCAGTCCGCAGCACACCTATCCCGATTCTGGGTATTACGACATCACACTTTCCGTTACCAGCACCGAGGGTTGCAACACGATTATTTCTGTAGCGAATGCGGTACGGGCCAACATCACTCCCGTGGCTGATTTCTCTATTAAGGAAGAGGTGCTTTCCCTGCTTGATGCCGAGGTTGTGTTGACCAATGAATCGCAGCACGCACTAACTTGGGATTGGAGTTTGGGCGATGGTACATCCTCAACTTCCATCAATCCAACACATATATATGAGCAGCCTGGAACGTACGAGCTGCAATTGACCGTTACCAACGGAGATTGCGAGGACACGAAACTCGGTATGGTGATAGTAGAACCAATCTTCACGTTCTACATTCCAACGGCATTCACACCAGACGATAACGGCATCAACGAAACATTCTATGGAGCGGGAGAAAGCATCCGCACCTACAACTTGAAAATTACCGACCGTTGGGGCAAGCTTATCTTTGAATCAAACGAACCCGATTTTCATTGGGATGGAACTTACCTCGGAAAGCAAGTTGAAATGGGTGTGTACGTGTATCAGTTTTACGTTGAAGATCTGTTCGGCTATCCGCACCTTTACACGGGACACGTAACGCTTTTGCGTTAGTTCCTGACAGCTCTTAGTGCATAATCTTGAACACAAGTTCCTTCATCAAATCGCCCGAATCCGTACTTGTATTTCCGATTCCTTTACTTTTGAGGTCGGTATCGCGTAAATAGCCAATAATACTACGGAGTTTCTTCTGCGTAAAATTGCGTGCTCCTAGTTGATAATCCTTGATGAAATACGGATTGACTCGCATCACCTTGGCAGCTTCATTTGCGCGGTTATTCTTCTGTAAATACTGTAGCATCATAATCTTGAAGAAGAAGCCATACAAGGTGGCCGTCAGCATCATAATCGGATGTTCCTTCTGATTTTTTGAGAAGTGAATGATGATACGGTTAGCTTTCTGAACATCACGGTTCAAAATCGCATTCTGCAACTCAAACACATTGAAATCCTTACTTATTCCGATGTTCTTTTCAATCAGGTCAAGGGTGATGGAACCGCCTTTTTTAAGGTCGATAAACAGCTTGCCAATTTCGTTGTCAATCTTGGCAAGATCGTTTCCTAGATATTCTGCCAAGATGGTGGCGGTTCGTGGGTCGATGTGATAACCAAGGGTCTGGACGTGCTCCGAAATCCATGTTGGGAGTGTATAATCCTTCACTTTCTCCGAGGTAAAAAATACTCCGTGCTTTTCAACAGCGGTCTTTAGTCGCTTTCCGAGTTTCTTTCGTGCATCAATCTTCTTATACTTATGGCAAAACACCAGAACGGTACTCGGAAGCGGATTTTCCATGTAGTTGACCAACTCGCTGGTAGCGTCTTCGCCACTCGGAATCAAATTCCTAATAAGCTGTGCTTCCTTCACTATTACTACCTGCCGCTGCGCCATCATCGGAAAGCGCTTCGCCTCCGAAACGATGGTTCCGATATCCGAATCTAAACCATAAAGCACCGATTGATTGAAGCTTTTCTCATCCTCGGCCAACGCGTGCTCCGCGATGTAATCAGAAATACGGTCGATATAGAACGGCTCCTCTCCCTGAAGGAAATAGACAGGTTTATAGTTACCCGCTCGAAGATCAGCCAGAATGTTGCGAATCGGCATGACTAGAAACGCAAGTGTTTTACAGTAAGATCGTTATTGATTAGTTGCTCCAACGATCGGATGCCGATGCGGATGTGCCTATCAACAAATTCGGTCGTTACCTTCTTATCACTTTCTTCGGTCTTCACGCCCGTTGGGATCATGGGCTGATCGGAAACAAGCAACAGCGCCCCCGTTGGAATTTTATCTGCAAAACCGGTAATGAATAGCGTGGCTGTTTCCATATCAATGGCCATTACGCGCATCTTCCGAAGCTTTTTCTTAAACGCATCATCGTGCTCCCAAACTCTACGATTTGTGGTGTAAACCGTTCCCGTCCAATAATCGTAACCAAAATCGCGGATGGTGGTGGAAACTGCTTTTTGCAATCCGAAGGCTGGCAAAGCCGGCACTTCGGGCGGCAGGTAATCGTTGGATGTTCCTTCGCCACGGATGGCGGCAATAGGTAAAACAAGGTCTCCCAACTGATTTTTTTTCTTCAGTCCGCCACATTTACCCAAGAACAAACAGGCTTTGGGCGAAATGGCACTCAGCAAATCCATAATGGTGGCAGCGTTTGCCGTTCCCATTCCGAAATTAATGATGGTAATCTCGCCAGCAGTAGCCGAAGGCATGGAATTTCCTTTACCGTTCACCTCTACCTTGTTTATCTCGGCAAACTTATCCACGTAATTTTGGAAGTTGGTGAGCAGAATGTACTGCCCAAAATCCTCTAAGGCCACACCTGTGTAGCGCGGCAACCAATTCTTGACGATGTCTGCTTTGTTTTTCATGGGGCGTGAAATTACGGAATGAGTTGTGAGCGATTAAACTTGAACTTTAGAAAACAAAAAAGCCCGTTACGCAAATGCGCAACGGGCTTTAAGTTTTTTAAAACGTGAGGTAGTTATACTACTCTTACGTTCAATGCACTCAATCCTTTAGGCGTTTCTTCTACATCGTAGGTTACTTTGTCACCATCTCTGATTTCGTCTTTACATCCGTTTACGTGAACGAAAACATCTTTGCTTCCTTCATCTGGAGTTATGAATCCAAATCCTTTGGTTTCATTGAAAAATTTTACTGTACCGTTACTCATCTTATATAGTTATATGAGCGCGCAATGTACGCCTTATTAATTTACCAACACAATTCTGCACAAAATCGGTTGATTATATTCGGCAAATGCTTCCTACGCTCAATCTTCCAATGCACGAACAGCGTCTGAAAAAGGAAGATGAACAGCAGTTTATTTTCTGTCAGGTGAGGAAAAAGTTTCTTGTTTTGACTCCTGAGGAATGGGTGCGACAGAACCTCATTTCGTTCTTAAACAGAGACCTTTTATACCCGCTATCGCTTATGAAGATTGAGAGAAAAGTGAAAGGCGGAGCACGTACCAAACGTGCCGACCTCATCATATGCAATTCGCAGGGCGAGCCGCAATTATTAATAGAATGTAAAGCGCCAAAAGAGACACTCAACAAGGAAACTTTCTTCCAATTAGGACGCTATAATCGCCACATAAACGCCAATTTATTGCTTATCAGCAACGGAATGCAGCATTATTGTTGTCAAATTACAGACGAGAATGAGTTCAAGTTTTTGGATGAGATTCCGAAGTATATTCTTGAGTAATCGCACCTCTTCGTATAAAATTATGCGTCTTTATTAGGTAACTTCAAACCGTAAATTATTCTCCATGAAACACCTTTCTATTTTCCTGCCGCTTCTTTTCCCCACAATCCTTTTTGCACAGAGCAATCTTGTTCCAGACTTGGTTATTCTAAAAGTGAAGCAATCCAACTCGGATGCTTTTGCCTCTGAAACAATATCTCATGCCGCTTTGATGGGGCTTCCCATCAAAGCCGTGAAACAGAAATATCCTCACGCTGCAAAGCCTGAAACTAGGCAAACCGACCGACACGGCAACACCTTTATTGACCTTACTCGGACTTACAAGCTTGAGCTGAACGAAGCTTCCAATCTTGATGATGCCATTACCAAATTGAACAGCACAGGAGCATTTGAATGGGTGGAGGCGACAACTTACGCTCAATCGTTTTACGATCCAAACGATCCTCAGGTGGGTGTACTAGACCACCTGCTTCATGCCAATATTTATTCAGCCTGGGACAGCACGCAAGGCGACACGAATGTAGTGATGGGAATTACAGACACCAGTTTCGATTTGCTTCACGAAGACCTGCAAGGCAACTTGAAATACAACTATGCAGATCCCGTAAACGGTACGGATGACGACAATGATGGGTACACCGATAACTACCGTGGATGGGACATTTGGGGAAACGACAACAGCGTTTTTTTTACCAATGAATGGCACGGAACTGGTGTGTTGGCGGTTGCCGCTGCCACCACCGACAATAGCGTTGGCATGTCTGGTGCTGGATTTAAATGCAAGTATCTTCCAGTGAAGATTGGCAACGATGCGGGTACAGGCAACACCACCATCATAACGGCTGATGGTCATGATGCCATTACCTATTGTGCTGATAGGGATTGCAAAGTCATCAACTGCTCGTGGGGAACACTCACATTTAGTAATGATGGTCAGGATGCTGTAAATTATGCCACCATTAATAAGGATGCTGTGGTTGTAGCTGCTTCAGGTAACACAAATGCTGAACAGTTTCGCTATCCAGCTTCGTTTCACCGCGCACTGAGTGTGACTGGAGTTCACAACTCAGATGAATACGATAATGGCGTGAATGCACCTTTTACCAGAAGCGATAGCGTGGATGTTTGTGCGCAAGGATACAACGTACTGGCATCGGCTACAGTTGGTGCTTCGGGAAGTCAGGAAGTGTATCAAACAACAGGTGGAACTTCCATTGCCGCTCCGATTGTTTCGGGCGTAGTGGCATTGGTGCGTTCAATGTATCCCTGCCTTTCGGGTTTGGAAGCGATGGCCCTTGTAATAAGCACAGCAGTTGATATTGAAAGCGTAGGTACAAACTCAACCTATGCCGGTAAAATTGGCAAACGAGTAGATGCTTACGCAGCTATGCAGGTTAATCAATGCCTCGGTGTAGGCGTTGAAGAGTTGACTGAGGAAAATATGAATTCGGTTCTCATTTATCCAAATCCGGCCGAAGGAGATATCACATTTGAGTTGAGCAAGGCCGACAATTGGACTATACTTATATATGATGTAAGCGGCAAGCTAATTATCAGACAACTATTGAAAGGAGACCGAATATCGCTTTCAAACTTGGAATCGGGTTTATACGTAGCGGAATTCTTTAATGCTGATTCGGTCATTTCTGAACGGTTCTCCATTAATAGACTGAGGTAAAACAAGAAAGCCCGAACTGCAAGCAGTTCGGGCTTTCAACTTTAGAGACGTTCAAGGTTTTGAAAAACCTTGAACGTCTTTTGTTTTTAGTCGATATACAACTGATAAGGAAGACGAGCCTGAACCCCTTCCATTCTCATCAGTTCTTCCACATCTTTCACATATTTAAAGTACTGACCAAGACGGGCCTTCAAGAAAACCTCTTCGCCTTTTCCGCTAATCTGCTCCATTATTGCTTGAATTGGATCTTTCTGAACTGGAAATTCAAGTACCCGGTAGTTTTCAACTTTAGCCATGTTAGCTGCAATTTTAATGGCATCTCCAATTCCACCAAGTTTATCCACAAGGCCAATTGCCAAGGCATCTTCTCCACTCCACACACGACCCTGACCAATGCTGTCTACATCTGCTACTTTCATTCCACGGCCTTCCGCCACTTTAGTAATGAAATCAAGATAAATCTCATTAACACCATTTTGGATAATGTCTGTTTCTAATGATGTTAAAGGACGAAACGGGGTACCAAGATCAGCAAAGCGGTTCGTCTTTACCGTATCCACCATAATGCCTAGTTTATTGTTGATTAATTTCTGTACATTCATTAATACTCCAAACACACCAATCGATCCAGTTATGGTATTTGGCTGTGCCACGATTGAATCTGCAGCACAGGCAATGTAATAACCACCTGAGGCAGCTACATCTCCCATCGAAACAACAACAGGTTTGGCGGCTTTGGCAAGAACAACCTCTCTCCAAATAACATCTGAAGCAAGTGCGCTTCCTCCAGGGCTGTTCACACGAAGAACAATTGCTTTGATCTTATCGTCCAATCTAGCTTTACGTATTTCTGCAGAAATCTTCTCAGAGCCAATGGTCTCATCGTCTCCCTCGCCACCTTCAATACTTCCTACGGCATAGATAACAGCGATTTTTTCCTTTTTGCTGGTCTTGTCATCATCTTCATCGCCTTTCGATTTTGGAACATCTTTGTATTTGGCCAAACCGATGAAGTTGATTTCCTCATCCTCTTTTTCAATTTCCAACTTAGCCCGAAGCTTCTCCATCACTTGGTCTTTAAACAGAAGTTCGTCAACCAACCCATTCGCCAAAGCATCTTTTGCATTTTGGATGGTCGCATTCTGAGCAAAACCATCCAATTCCTCAACGGTTTTACCTCTTCCTTCAGAAATGCCTCGGAGCATCTTGTTCCAAAGGTCAGACATGTAGGTCATTGTTTGCATACGATTTGCTTCGCTCATTTTGTCCAAAATCAACGGCTCTACAGCACTTTTGAACTTTCCATAACGAATAATCTGAGGCTCCACTTCCAACTTCTCAAACATACCTTTAAGAAACATCAACTGTGCTCCCAAACCTTTCCATTCCACCATTCCCTGCGGATTCAACCATAATTCGTCCGAAACAGAAGCCAAGTAGTATGCTTTCTGCGAATAAATTTCACTGTAAGAAACAATCCATTTTCCGCTTTCCTTAAAACGTAAAAGCGCATTCCTAATTTCCTCAATGGTGGCCATTCCAGCAGGAACGCTCTGCATATCAAGGTAAACACCTTTGATTTTATCATCATTTGCGGCATTCTCCAAGCTTGAAAGGATGTCGTTTAATCCTACAGAAGGCTTTTGCTCAAAGGTCATCGGGTCGATATTTCCGAAAAGACCATTTGCCCCACGCTCCTTAATCTCAAAATTGAGTTTAATATGGATTACAGATTTGTCCTTCACCTCTACAACCTGCTTGTCTCCCATAGAAGCTCCGATTCCTGCAAGGATGGCGAACAACAGGAATATGCCAAGCACCAAACCAAGGGCACTGGCAAACATGAATTTGAAAAATTGTTTCATTTAATTTATTGTTTGATTTGGAGGGCAAAAGTAGCATCCCTGTATGATAGTCAATAAAACGGCTGTTATCAATTGTTAATACGGCTAAACTGCTGCCCCTAAATCGGAAATTAAAAACACGCCAACGGTTATATTTGCGCCAATGCCAAACCGTTTGAATAAATATGTACTCCTCACTGGATCCGACCTTGGTAATCGAAATGCAAATCTTCAGCAGGCGCTTGAGCAAATTAGCAGTCAAATCGGAACCGTTCTCTCAACTTCCGACATAATGGAAACCGAGCCATGGGGATTTGAATCTTCAACCCAGTTTCTAAATCAGGCCGTTCTGGTCGAAACCAAACTAAACCCCGAATCACTGCTAAAAACAATTCTCGAAATTGAACGAACAATTGGCAGAGAGCGAAAGGAAACCCAATGGATTTCTAGAACCATAGACATCGACATTCTTTGTGGCGAAAACATCAGCCATTACTCTGAGAATCTAACTATTCCTCATAAACATCTCCACCAAAGACGTTTCGCATTGACACCGTTGTGCCAACTTGTTCCGAACTGGATACATCCATTGCTAAATGAAAATTATCACGATTTGCATCTCAAATTGAAAGAAGACCAAACCGAACCCATTCAGGCCTGATGTCCCGCCCGAAGGAATATGAATACGTTGTAATTGAAGGAAACATTGGTTCTGGAAAAACAACCCTTGCAAAAAAGCTAGCAGAACGGTGGGGTTCGCGATTGATGCTTGAAGAATTTAAGGACAACCCCTTTCTTCCAAAGTTTTACAAAGCCCCAAAGCAACACGCATTTGCTTTGGAGTTGAGTTTTTTGGCCGAGCGATACCACCAAAAAAGAGACAATCTGAATCGTACCGATCTTTTCAAGCCTGGAATTGTATGTGACTATTCATTCGCAAAATCGCTCGTTTTCGCACGGATAAATCTTGATGAGGATGAGTTTGAACTGTACCAAAACCTCTTTCATATTATTCATGGTCGATTACCAAAACCTGATCTTCTGCTCTTCCTCTATTGTGGTCCAGAAAAATCTTTGAGGCAGATTAAAAAAAGAGGTAGAACTTACGAGCAAGAAATCAGCCTAGAGTATCTAGAGAGCATCAATACGGGGTATCTGGAGTTTTTTAAACAGCAAACGGGCATAAAAATCGTTGTTGTTAATACCGATAATCTAGATTTCGTGAAGTCCAAAACAGACCTGAACAATGTTTTCAAAATAATTGAATGCAGTTATTCTACTGGAATTCAAATAATAGAGACCTGTTGATAATCTTTTATTAAATAGCAATCAAAAAAATCAAGTGGCTTTGGTAATTGATAACATTAATTAACTTTGCGACCAATTGCAACTGAACGCTCAGAACTGCAAAGACCAGTTAAAGAAAGAACCACTAACTAATTTAAGTATGAAAAAGAGTATACTCTTTGCGCTATCTCTGTTAATTGCAGGTGTTGCATTTGGACAACAGACAAAAAAGAAATTCAA
>Ga0209702_10003249_pt1 | contig 26035 bp, 26 predicted proteins | sample FRY01_FD_187210 | JGI IMG/M metagenome (GOLD analysis project Ga0209702, IMG submission 187210) | Freshwater microbial communities from Lake Fryxell liftoff mats and glacier meltwater in Antarctica - FRY-01 (SPAdes) (version 2) | ecosystem: Environmental > Aquatic > Freshwater > Ice > Glacier... | reverse complement strand
ATCCTTGACGACTCCGACGACGTCCCAGCCCGAATGGTCGCCAAGGGCGGCTGGACGTCTAAGCGCTCGCGCGACGCTTCCCAACGCCTCGCCGAGTTCGAAGCCTTCAAGACGGGCGGGACCGTGATTGAAAAGCCCGGGCCGCTTGCAGCACCGCCGGTCGAGGAGCAACTCCAGCGGTTGCTCAAACGATGGAAGGCCCACGGTCTTGACAAGACCGAGTCTGACAAGCAAGTTCAGCACCTAATCCGGAAGAACGACTTTAGAAAGGCGGTGTCTGTGATGGAAAACATGATTGAGGCGATGAACCCCCCGCGAAACTTTGTCCCCTTTGGGCCGGTCCACGGCGCATGGGTCAAGGCTCGCAACGGCGAGGCCACCCAGTACTGGAAAGCCGGCAAGCTGTTTACACCGGCCGTCTTCGGCGAGCAGTTTCTCGGCGAGTTCAACCCGGCCGACCTCGTCAAGACGAGCGCGGTCGAGGGCAACGACATCTCGACCGAGACCCCCATTGGCGAGGTCGTGGACACGGGCGTCGTCGAAGAGGCCGAGCGTCGGGAGGCACAGCCACACACGCGCGATCTTCGCGAGATCCCCGTGCTCGACGGGACGTTGCTGCAAGACATGTACAGCGTGAACGGCGGCGGCGCTTTTCGTTCGTAAGGGGTAAACCATGGCAATCGCCGATCGTTTACGGGACACCGCAGCCCGCGTCGGCGGTGTCCTTGGGTCCGTCGTCAAGGAGGGGGTCACGGCGTTTTCAAACGCCCGCGCCCCCGCACCCCTGCCGATGCACCCCGCGTCAAAAAGCATTGACCAGCACCTAAGAGAGGTTGAGGGGATGCCCCTTGACCTGCTGACCAAGGGCAAAAAGGGCGAGGGAGCCCCGCGCGGAGCGGAGTTCAACCCGCTTGAGGCTTACGGCCGGGTCACGTCCGACGCGGCGATGTCGGACCTCCACCCCGGCACTTGGGATATGTCGTTCCACACGTTGGATCGACTCTCCCGGCTGTCGATCCCGGCGATCGTGATCAACCACCAGATTGACGAGATCGCGGAGTTTTGTACTCCACAGACCAACCCTTACACGTTCGGGTTCCGCGTCACGCTTGACGACGACGAAAAAGAGCCAACCGCCAAGCAAAAAAAGCGGATGGAGGAAATAACCAAGGTCCTTAACAACCCGGCCGGCCAGCATCAGGACGGCGGGCTTGAGGGCTTTACCCGGCGCGTGATGCGGGACTCGCTCAGGTATGACGCTTGTGCCGTCGAGGTGCTCAAAGACCGGTCGGGCGCGCCGATCGGGATGGTCGCGTACGACGCGAAGACGATCCGCCGCCGCGAACCGACCAACGACTACATGTCGACCGGCCGCTGGGGCGAAGACTCGGGCTATGTCCAATGGATCGATCAACGCGTCTGGGCCGACTGGGACGGCGACGAGTTTTTATACGGCGTGCGCCGACCCCGCACCGACAACGACGCTTTCAACTACGGCTTCCCCGAGATGGAAGAGATTCAAACGGTGCTCACGTCCTTCGCCCGCAGCGAGAACTACAACACCGTGAACTTCACGTCTGGGATCCACGCGTCGACGATCCTCGGCATCGTGTCTTCGATGGACACGGAGGCGTTTACCGCCTACCGCCGGATGTTTGAGGCCAACTTCTCGGCGGCGGCACAAAAGCGGCGTCTCCCGATGATCCAGCTCGACCCCGAGTTGAAAGAGGACCTGAAAGCGGTCAACCTCGGTCACAGCAACCGGGACATGGAGTACTCGAACTGGATGAACTATCAGATCAAACTGATCTGCGCGATCTACGGCGTTGACCCCGCCGCGGCCGTCGGGATGGTCTTCGGCAACGAGGGGCAATCCTCTTCGCTCGGCGGGACCGGGCCGGGCGACCGATACTTGCAATCGAAAGCACACGGGATCCGGACCAAGCTTCGTTGGTACAGCGCCTATCTCACGCGGTTCGTCAAGCTGTTCGACCCGGAGATGAAATGCACCTTCGGCGGCTTTGACTCTATATCTGAGCAAGACAAGCTCGACATGGACATCAAGCAACTAAACGGCTTCGTGACCGTCAACGAGATTCGCACCCGTTACGACCTCCCGGCTATCGAGGGCGCTGCGGGTGACGTAATCGCCAACCCCTACGTCTCACAAGTCCAGCAAATGGAAGCATCTATGGCGCAAGGCGGCGACGACGGTATGGGCGGCGGGGGTGGCATGGGCGACGACGAGCTGCAAGCGTCTTTCTCGCGGGACCTCTACCTCCCGCGCGGCGGCAACATTGACTCCATCACCAAAGCGGTCGCGCGGCGGTATGAGGAAGGGTTTAGGCGGGGCCTCGTCACCCGGCCGGCCGATTGGAAGCCGGGCAAGCCGCTTGGTATCGTTCATCGGGGCCGTAACCGCGAGCCCGTGCTCGTCTCAATCCGGGTTTAAGGGGGAAACGTGCAAATCCAAATAGTCGAAGACACGCCCGGGGAGATTCAGGCGCTGACCGCTCAAGAGATAGTCGCCAAGCTCTACATTGGGATGACCCGCGCGAGCGAGCAGCTATTAAAGGGGCACGCGGAGCGGGGCGGCGAGATTGACGCGCTCGAAACGTTGCGCGTGGACTTGCACAAAGGGTTCGAGGCCCGCCTTGAAGCAATCCGAGCCGGGTTGATCAAGGACTTGGGCGACGGCGCAGAGGGGGCGTAATGTACGCGCTCGCGACTCTTGCCGGTTGGGACCACGTCCAAAAAGCCAAGTATCTCTCGAAAAAGTGGGCGAACGGCTCTTGGCAGTACACTTACGCCAAGCCGGCCGCGGGGGATAAGCCGAAGGCCAAGCCCTCGGCAGTCCCGGCGAAACCTAAGAGCTACACGCTGACCCCCGGCGGACTTCCCGGCGGCGAGACGTGGAAGCATCACTTCTCGGGACACCCCGACGGCGGCGGACAGCCGACAAAAGAGCGGGCGGCTGTCCACGCCGAGATCGTCAAGCGGGCGCTAGAAGCGAGCCCGGGGGAAGCAAAGGGCAAGCCCACGCTCTACCTTATGCAAGGCGGCTCGGGTGCGGGTAAAAGTTCGATCCTTCGGCGCATGGGTCTCGGTGACGGCGCCGTGATCGTCAACAACGACGACGTCAAGGTGGAACTGCCGGAGTTCAAAAAGTATCTCGACGACCCCGCGGGCAAGGTCCCTGCAAACGCCTCGTCTGACGTCCACGGCGAAAGTTCGTTTGTGATGAAACAGATCCGGGAGGCGGCTATTAAGGGCCGGCGAGATATCATTTACGACTCGAACCTAAACAACGTCGGGATCGCGCGGAACATGATCGACCGGTTCAAAAAGTTGGGATACAACATACACCTAATCACGGTCCACGCGGATTCTAAAACGGCGCTTCAACGGGTCGCTGACCGTCACGTCAAGACCGGCCGAGGCGTGCCAGAGTGGGCTGTCCAGTCGTCGTTGCGGGACATGCCGGGGGCGTTCCGGGGTATCAAAGACCTCGTCGACAACTATGATCTTTATACGACGACGGCAGACGAGAAGTCGGTCACCGACCCGATGACGGGCAAGACAGACGTCACGACCGTTCGCCATATCGCGGCCGCTCGCACCGACGCCGGAACGGGCCACCGGAAAGAGGACATCTTACACCCGGCGCTTAACGCTAGGATCGTGGGCGCGTAATGTTTGATCTCGACCTCGCGGCGGACCAAGTCGCGGCCCATCTCCGGGAAAACTATCTCCACGGCGTAGTCAGCGGGCTGGCCGAGTGGAACGTGAGCCCGGCCGAGTTACCAACGTTGCTCGGCCTCATGTATGCCGATGGGATCGGCTCGCCCCGCTGGACTCTCGCGCGGTGGGTCCGCCGTCTCGCCGATTGGATCGAAGACCGGGCCGGGTTGGAAAAAGCCGTCAAGATAACCCCCGGCGTGACGGCGTCGAAGGCATTTCCGAACTGGCTCAAGCCGCCCGAGTTGGAGGCGTGGACTTTCGCGCGCGAGCGGGCTGGTCTTCGTATCGAAGGGCTCGCGGACTCAATGCGAGCCCGGTTGCGGTCTGTGATGGCGGACGCGATCTCGGCAAACCGGCCGCGGGCCGAGACGGTTAAAATCGTCACAGAGCGGATGGAGAAAGCGTTTATCGGGGCCGGCAAAGACTGGGAACGAATCGCCGTCACCGAGTTGGCGGCGGCGTTCAACGAGGGGGTCGTCACGGCCTCGGCTCAAAAGGGCGTCAAGCTGTACAGGGTCCGGACGAATACCGACGCGTGCCATGTTTGCAAAGACGTTTATGACGGCAAGACTTTTACACCGGCGGAGCTGATCAAAGTCATGCCCCCGATACTACACCCCCGGTGCAGGTGCGTCGTGATTCCGCAAAACCTGAAAAAGTAGCTGTCGAACGAACACCCGTTTATTTGACGTCAAGAAAACGGGGTGATTACCTCGCCCCATGCTGACGCACGACACCATTTCAAGTTTTACACCCGGTCTGGCACCGCTCATGAAGGGCGGGCAGATTGAGCGCGGGCTTATCCGGGGAATCGCGACGTCGGAACGCGTCGACTTGCAGGGCGAGATCCTCAAGCGCGACGGCGCGAATACACTGCCGTTTCTTGGCGATCTGGCCAAGGGCGGAGACGAGGCCAACACGGGCGCAATCACGCTTGAGCACCCGGCCGGGGTTTTCAATCCGATCGGCGAGCCGGTGGAGTTGGAAAAGGGCGTAAGCCCAGCCGGCGACAAGTGTTATTTCATGGTTGCGAAGCTTTGGGTTGACGAGGACGATCTCGCGCTTAAAACGTGGGAAAAAGTCCTTGCTATTCAAAAAGCCTCAAAGCGGGTCCGCCTCGGATTCTCGGTCGAGGGGCGTGCCGACAAGCGCAACACGGCAAACCGCAAGATTATCGACGAGTGGACGTGGGTAAACACGGTCGTCACGGGCGCACCGCGCAACCGCGACGCGTTTTTCGACCCGATCCTCGCGTCACTCAACGCGTCGCCCGCTGGCCGGATGGCACTGGCCAAGGCCATGAGCGAAATGCAGCTTCCGGTCCCGGTCGACATTTCACCCTCTCTCGGGCCGGGTCAAGGTGACGTCAACGGCGTCCCCGTCGGCAAAGCGCTTGAGCTGGGCTATCTGTGCGAAAAGTTGGGCCTAAGCGAGCTAGACCTCACGGTGGGGTCGGCACTCAAGGGCTCCGCCTCATGGGCGGAAGTGCTCCGCAACATCCTGCTCCGCGTCGCGGGCAAATAAGAGGAGAAAGAACTATGAGCAAGGCATCGGAGCTTCGCGCTCGACTCAAGAACGTTGGAATGGAAAGCGCAGACATTGACCGCATCGTCAAAGGCGAGATCGCCGCCGGCAACGCGACCGACGACGGCGTTTCCGGGTCCGTCCCGATCCAGCTCATTATCGACGCCGCCGAGAGCCTTCGGGCTTTCGGGCCGGGTGACGCGCCTCAGACGGCAGCGGGGATCATGAAGGGCGGGGCCGCTCTCCCGGAAGAGGTCTCCGACATGTTGCGCGCAGCGTGCGCGAACTCCGAGGCAACGGTTGAGTACCAAAACGAAGTCATGCCGCTGATCGCCAAGGGCGTGATGGCGCAGGGCACCGTGATCGAGGCTCTCGTCGACGCGGTCGCCGGCCTCGAAATGATCGTCAAGGGCATGGCTGATCGGCTCTCGGAGCCGGTTGCACCCCGCGGCGTGACCCCCGGCGCCCGCCCGGTGAACCACCCGAGCGACCTCGCCAAAGGTGGAGCCGCCCCCGCGCGCACTATGCCCGCCCCGGTGTTGGTCACACGCGACCAACTTCACACGGCCCTTCGTCGCGAGCAGGACAAGGCCATCAGCAAGGGCGGCGACGCGGACGACATTGAGCACCTCGGCCGTGCAATCAGCGCGGTTGAAAGCTCGCAGATGACCGTCCCGCAGATCCTCAAGCAGTTCGACATCAGCCTCGGCTAATCCGCCGCCGCGCAACCTGAAACGAAACCGCCGTGACCCGGCATCAAGGAGAAGAACATATGTCTAGAATCTCACTGCATATGGCGAACGGTGGCACACAGCGTTCGTCAAAGGTCGACCAAGTCCTTAACGAGTACGAAGGGACCTCCATCGAGAAGGCCGAGGGCCTCGCGTATTCGCCGGACCAGAACTTTTCGGGCGCCCCGAGCCTCTCGCCTCTGACGACCCAATCGATTCAGGGAACGCTCGTCGATGAGACTTTCAAGAGCCGCGCCCTCTGGTTGTGGCCTCGTCTGAACAAGACCAAGATGAACAACAACCTGAGCCATGAGGCAACGGTTGTGAAGTCGCTCGGTTCGCCGGTGGACCCGTTCTTTTCCGAGGGCGGCGTTAACGCCTTCTCCGAGGCCGAGTTCGACCGCATCACGACCCGCGCGAAGTTCATTTCGGAGAATATCGAGGTTCCCGACACCGCGGCGATCATCCGTGGCGGTCTCGACGGCAATAACAGCGCGCTGGAGACTCGCACCCGGCTCGGCATCAAGAACATGCTGGGCTTCATGGAGCGTTGGCTTATCGAGGGCGATAGTGACGTCTCGACGTTGCAGATCGACGGCTTCCGCAAGGGCGTTCTGGCGCGCGGCGTCGTCGTCGACCTCAAGGGCCGCGCGCCCAACTCGGAGGACATCGAGAACGTCGTCGGCGAGCTTCAGGCGGACGGCCGCCACGCGATGGATCTGGAAGCCTTCACCGACCCCCGCGTTAAGCGCGTGCTCACGACCCTCGACGCGGCCTCTGGCCGTTATCCGAAGGATCGGGGTGGCGTCGTGTCGCGTATCGGCGGACCCTCGGACGTCATTTTGACGACCGAGACCGGCGAGGCCCCCGTCTATTCGATGCAGCTCATTGGTATGCAGGACAGTTACGCGGCGGCGGGTCTCGGCGACGGCAAGCCCACCGTGGCCGCCTCTGGCGTGGCGGCTGTTAGTGCTGACGCGCTTTCCCGCTTCTCCGCCACCGACGTCGGCGAGTACGACTACGTAGTCGTGCCCGTAGGCGACAAGGGCGTTGGCGCCCCGATCGCATACTCGGCCGTGACGATCGGCTCGGGCGAGAAAGCGGTCTTTACGCTCGCCGATGCGGCCGTCTCCGCGACGAAGAACACCACGGGGATGGTGCGCTACTATCGTCTATATCGAACCGAAGCGGACGGCACGCTTACGGGCTACATCGGGCAGTTCACCCGCGCAGCTTTCGGGGTCAACACGACCATCACGGACCTAAACGTCCGTCGGCCGTTCAAGCGTCCGATCTTCATCGGGGAGTTCAACACCGACACGGTCGAGTGGTTGCAGGTGCAGGATATGATCCGTCGCCCGCTCGCCCAGACGCAGACGAGCATCCCGTTCATGCTTCAGGTCTGGGGCAATCTGTTCTTCAAGCAAGCCCAAAAATGGGCCATCATCGACAACTGCGCCATTAAGGCGTAAGATTACAGCCATATTCGGCATGGGAGCCCGTAGCCGCAAGCTGCGGGCTCTTTTACTGTTGAGAACCAAGGAGAATCGACATGAGCGTGATTAATCGTGACCCCACCGTTCCGTTGACCCCAGAGTCCGCAAGGCACTTCCAAAAGTACGACCCTATCGCGGGTAGCATGGTGCTGTTCGAGCGTGTGCAGCTAAGCGAGGAGGTGCGTGTAATGTCCCAGCGGGTCGTCCTGCCGCTCGGCCCGGACGCGGCCGCCGACCGCACGACTTTCTGGGTCTCGCCGGCTCTCCCGATTACTGTGACGGGCTTTCAGGTCGTCGCAGAGACTGCCATCACCGGGACGGGGGCGGTCGTCGACCTAGAGCTTATCGCGGGGGCCGTGGCCGTCGCGAACACGGCCGAACTGGTCGGCGCGGCCATTGCAGACGCCTTGTTCGCCGGCACCGTCGTCGCGGGCGCTATCCCCGCGGGATCCTTGCTCAAAGCCACGGTTACGACCGACACGGCGGCCGGCGGTCTCGGTCTCTGTGCGGTCCTGACCTACGTCTTCGCGTAAACCTCAAGAGGGGCCGACCCATGAGCCTTTTAGACCTCGCGCTTACGAAGGAATGGCTGGCCAACCGATGGTTGGTCGGCCTTAACTTGACAGACCCCGCAACGGGTTTGCCGTACCCGGACGCCCACTATCAGCAGGCGATCCTACAGGCGCGCGATATGCTGGCTTATGAGTTCGACCTCGCCCTTGAGCCGACCTCCGACGTTCAGCCGGTGGACGTCACGCAATGGAGCGAGTCGACCGACTTTCTCATGACCATGCCAAAACGACCGATCATTTCAGTTGAAAAGATCTCGTTTTGGGCTGGGAACAACGAAGTTTGGACCGTGCCGCCCGAGTGGATTATCCGGCCCTCCGACAAGTTCGGCCAGCTCCAGTTGAAGCCCGACGGCATCACGCACGGCGCTTACACAACCCGATTCCCGAACACGTTTCAAGGGAACCACGCCTATAAGGCATCACAGATTCGGGTCGCCTACACGGCCGGTTATCCTGAGACTGATGTCGGCCAGTCGTACGGCCGCCGGAATAGCGACCGGGTTATCGGGGTCGGCACTGCTTTTAAGACCACAGTCAAGTTGAACGACTTCATCGGCTATGACGGCGCCGAGGCCCGGGTTGTGGCGCGTATCGTCTCGGACACCGAGCTGATCGTTGATCGGCCGTGGGATTACGCTAACGGCGCAGCCGGTGACCCGCCCGACACGCTGACGACCTTGACAGTCCGGATGCCGGCCATCTTCGGCGAGTTCATCGGCGCGCTCGCGGCGGGCTCCATCCTCACAACTGCGGGCGACCTTGTGATCGGCGCGGGTATCGCGTCCATGAGCCGCTCGATTGACGGGCTGAGCCAGTCGATCAACACGACAAGCTCGGCGGAAAACAGCGCCTACTCGGCGCGCATCAAGTCGCTGCAAGAGGTCGTCAAGGACGTGCGGGTGCGGGTCAAGCGCCTATTCCGACCGATTCTCGGATTCGTCATTTAGTTGACACCCTAAACGTTTAGGGTATAATCACATCAAGCGGGAAGCCCGCCAGACCACAAAACCCGGAGAGCGAAATGGCGAATGAAATCAAAGAGCTGAGCGACTGGGCCGACAAGGCCCTTACCAAGGGCGACGGCCCACCCCCCGGTTACACGGCGATCCCCGGAGGCAAAAAGGGCGGCTATCGCAAGCCCAAGGCGGGCGGTGGTTGGAGCTACGTTTACACGCAGGGCAGCGCAGGCAAGAGCAAGCCGGAGCCGGAGCATGATGACGGCGGGTATTCGCGGGCGCCTCTCAACGACCGGGAGTTTACTAATATTCTAAACAGCCCCGACCAGAACTCACGGCACCTCATGGGCCTTGCGGACGCAATCTGTGAGGACCACGAAAGGGTTCGCGAGGCCATTCAGACGGTCATCAAAAAGCGCGACTTCACGGGGCTCGCAGATCTCGGTCGAAAAGGACTCGCCGAGGCGCCCTACCTAGACCGCCCCGTCTGGGACCGGCTTGTGCGCATCGCGGACAAGGCCGCCGAGCACGCGCGCAGCGAAAAAAAGACGGCAGCCGCGGCAAAGCGCGAAGATGCCGGCAAGAGCAAGCCGGAGCCGGAGCATGAGGACGAGGGGTCTTCGCGGGAACCCATCAGCGCCAAAGCATTTTCCGACATGATGAGCGATCCCGACTGGACTACGGGCCAGCTTATGGATTTTGCGGGTATCACCGGCTTGAATCACGAGGATATTCTGGACGCTATCAGGGTGGTTGTCCGCAAACACAACTACGCGGGGCTCGAAACCCTCGCCCGCAAGTCACTTGAGTCAGCTTCCACTCTAGACCGTCCCGTTTGGGCGCGTCTCGCCCGCATCGCGTCCAAGGCTGTCGAGATAGAAGCGGCGGAGAAGGCGGCGACTGACAAGGCGGACTAGGCCGCCGAGAACGCGAGACGCACCAGCCAGCCAGCCCGCCCGCCATGCCTACGCCCACAAATACCGTGGCGAAGACTAAGGACCAAAAACTATGTTCTACCCGCTTCGCCCCAAATACGTTGCACCGCAAGCAATGTTCAACCCAGAGATCTTCCGGTCGGACATCGTCAAGTTCGGCGGTGACTGCCCGAACATCCGCTGGGAAAAGGCTTTCCCTTGCCCGTGCAAGATGGTCGTCACGTTGCGGTCGATTGACGGCGAGATCGGTGGGGAAAGCCGGACGGGTTGCACGCAGTGTCATAACGCGGGGGTTTATTACGTCCGCCAGCCTGATACCTACGCCATTGTCACGGGCGTCGGGGAAACAAGCAGCTCGTCTGGCAAGACGACGGGTTCGGGTTGGGCGGACGTGCAAGCAACGTTTACGTTCCTGCCAGAGAACGCCCCCGCGCATGATGACCGCGTGACCGATCTACGGAGCTGGATCCAAGTTTCCGAGAGGCGCAAGCGCAAACGGGACGGGGAGAAGTTCCGCTTCCCGCTGGAAGTCCGGGAGATCATCGCGGCCGACTCGGGAAACGACACGGTGCCGGTCTGCTTTCGTCAGACCGTTATCGAGCTGGCGACGGCCCTCCCCTCGGGTGCGTTCGCGGCCCGGCTAACGGAAGGCGTCGACTTTGAAGTTCTAGACGGCGAACTGATCTGGGCGCTCGGCGATGCCCTTGAGACCGCGCCGGCCGTCGGGAGTGATTACACGGTCACTTACTGGATTCACCCGAGATACTTGATTCAGAACATACCCTATATTTCACGCCCAAGTGTGACGTCGACGCCTAAGCAGGTCGGCGGCGTGATGACCCCAGCTTTGACGGATATGCCGGTAAAGGCTATCGGTTATCTTGAGTTCGTCGGCCCCGCCGCGGGAACCACCGGAGTTTAATAATGTCGAATGCATTTACAGAGCTTAGTGACTGGGCTGACGAAGCCCTCGCCAAAGGCGCTAAGCCGCCTTCCGGTTACACGGCGATCCCCGGAGGCAAAAAGGGCGGCTATCGTAAGCCCAAGGCGGGCGGTGGTTGGAGCTACGTTTACACGCAAGGATCCGCAAGCCGGAGCAAGAGCACGGCACTCTCTGGTAAAAGCGCACCCGCTAAAGAGATCCGCTCGGTGGGGGACCTCCGGACGCTGGAAAAGCCCATCACGGTGGAGTCCGTTGGGGACGAAAACGTGTATCTCAAGGACGCGGCGGGTGGCAGCCACTTCTTCAAGTATACCGAAAACCAAAACCCATCGAAAGCGACCCCCAAAGAGCTTAGCTCGACGACTGACGTTGACAAGCTCGTCGGACCTATCACTTTCAACAGCTCAGGCGGCGAGAACTTTTACGTCACAGACGGGGACAGCAACCTTCATTTCGTGAAGGTGGAAGACAATCAACGCGCCTTCGTAAAGTTGCTCGCGCATCTGATTGCGAGTGACGAAGGCGCCCCCGGCGAAAAAAAGACGGCAGCCGCGGCAAAGCGCGAAGATGCCCCAAAGGGTCCGAACATCCCCGACATCGTCGGCTATTTCAAACCCCCGACCCGATAAGGGCCTAAACCATGTCCTACCTGCAACAAGTATCAGCGTGGGCTGACCGGATCTTGAAGTCCGTCGGCGTGATTAAGTTCGCGGGCTCGGCTACGTCTGCGTCTGCCCCTAGTGCAGGCGGTGGGGGTGACGGCGGCGACGGCAAAACCCCGCCCGACGGCTTCTCGCCGATTCCCGGCTCAAAACATAACGGCTACCACAAGCGGGTCGGAAACAAGTGGGTCTCGTGGTACCCCGGCAAGGGCACCGGGAAACACGCAAAGGAGGACTTGTCGCAAGAAGAGCACCAAAAAGCGTTCGACTCGGTCGGGCCGCGGCACCGTAAGTTGCTCGACGGGATGCGGAACAACAGCGTCCGGAAGTTCGAGCCCGACGGCAAAAAGAACGCTGTGCAGAAAGAGGGCAAGGCCGAGGCCAAGGTCGAAGTGGTCGGAGCTGAAAAGAAAGCCTCCGCGGCGAAGGCTGAAAAGAAAGCCCCCGCCGACGAGGCAAAGGCTGAAAAGAAGGCGAAGAAGCCGGCTAAGGCCCACCCGCATCAAGCAACAATGGACGCGGTCGCTGAGCACGGACCGGACAGGCCGATCCCGCCGACGGCGACCAACGTAAAAATGCACTATGACCCTAAGCTCAACCCCGAGGCCGCCCACACGGGCGCGCTTATGTCATGGGTAAACGCAAAAGGCGTAACCGAGAAGTCCTACAGCGCGGAGTTCCAGCGGCGGACCGCGCACGCTAAGTGGACCCGCCTCGCGACCATGGTCCCGAAGATCGAGCAGGGCACGAAGTCGCTCCGGGCTGCAATGACAACGGGGACCAAGCGCAAGCGGGACGCCGCGGTCGCACTCGCGCTTATCGAAGAGACCGGCATTCGCCCCGGGAGTCGAGAGGCCGCGGCGCGTGGGGGCACGGCGGACACCTTCGGCGCGACGACGCTCAAGCCTGAGCACGTCACGTTCGTTGGGGACACGGCGCACCTGACATTTATCGGCAAGGCGTCGAAAAAGAACCATCGCGTCGTGGATGATCCCGAGCTGGTCGCGGCGCTCAAAGAGCGAGTCGCCAACCCGACGGCGGACGGTTTCCTATTTGCTGCAACCGACGTCGACACACGGGCCGCAATGAAAGAGCATTACGGCAAGTTCAAAGTCAAAGACCTGCGGACGCTTCAAGGCTCCATGCGAGCGGCTGACTTGCTCGCTAAAGAGCCGCCGATCGCCATCACGGCGAACAAAACGAAGGACCTCAAAGCGATCCAAGACGTGATCAACCGCGTATCAAAGGGCGTGTCAGAGTATCTCGACAACACGCCGCCCATGGCGCGCGAGTCTTATATCCACCCGTCGCTGTTCGTCGAGTGGATGACTCAGAGCGGCATCGGCCCCGAGTACGTCAAGGCGTTGTTCAAGGGCAAAAAGGGCAAGGGGCATCACCCGATGCGCAAGATGACCCCCGGGGGCGAGGCGCTCCTTAACGCGTCGCTCAAGCGGGCGCAACCGGCCGGCGGAGCAAAGGTAGCCGAGGCGGACGGTGACACGGATGACGAGCACGAAAAAGAGACCTATCCTTTGAGCTTCAAGGGGTTTTAGCCGATGGCAACTAAAGCGTTTTTCGACAAGATCAAGCGGTGGCACACGACTGTCTTGAGCGACCGACGCTTGGCGATCAAGGTCGCGCTGTTCGAGCGGTGGCTTGAGCTGTCCGGCTCGCTGCGTTCGACGCTTCCCGCGTACCAAGAGGCAATGAACGTTCGGGAAGAGGACGGCGGGAAGACGCTCGTGTTCGCGCTGTCGGCCGAGCCACGTATGGCCCAGCTGGTCGAGTTCGGCGTCCTGCCCTATGATATGCGCGAGACGCTGCTCAAAATGAGCACCCGGTCGATCCGCGTCTCAAAAAAGGGGCACCTATTTCTCTACGTCCCGTTCGGGAATACAACGCGATTCATTCGGAAACAGGGCGGGTCCGTGGCGGAACGGGCGGCTCGAAATCTGGGCGCTTACAAGCCCGGCGGCGGCGCGGACAGACTCCCGGCGGGGATGTCGGAGAAGCTCGCCCCGTGGCACTCACACGACCCGCTGGCCAGTCTCGTGCGGCACGCGCCGACGGGGAATCAGCGCGGCTCAACATACATGACATGGAGAACAATCTCACAGAACGGTCGGCCGTGGACGAACCGCGGTATCCAAGCTCGCAACTTTATGCGGCAAGTGCTTGAATACGAAGCTGACGACATCGCAAACAAGGTACTCGGGAGAAAATAAAAATGGCAGAAACGCTTTCACCAACACCTACTACGCCCAAAGGCGGCGGTTCGATGGCCCCCTTGATGACCCAGTCGATTCAGGGCAAGGGCAAGACCAAGAAAACCAAACCCAAGAAGTGATCCACTATGGGATTCCTAGACTTACACGTTGCGCACCGTATCGCCACGGGGCTCCGAATCTTCGCGACCGACGCCGGCAAGTTGTTATTCAACTCGTGCATGGACGGGCTGATCCCGCAGGACGAGATCGACCGTCTTTATGAGGCGCTCTTCCCGTACGAGCCCGGCGGAGCTGAAAAGGAGGACCGCCCACGGGGGGTGAAGGTGGCGGTCCGCACGAGCTACCGGGGGTTTATTGACGCCCGGCTCGCGCCCCCGACGGGGACCGGGGACGAGACCGAGGGGACCGCGCACTTCCCGGCCATTGTCGTCGATCTCGCAAGCGAGACGCCGACAAGCTCTTTAGGCGGGCGTGCTCGCCGGACGAGGTATGATCAAGTCGTGGAGCTTATGATCATCGCCCAGACCAAAGGCGAGGTTCGGGCGTTGCACGTTATCTTACAGGATATGCTGATCGATAGCGGCCCGCACTTTGCGGCTTTGGGTTACCCGGGCGGAATCCACCCCGGCCCCGCGGGGGATATTCGACCCGCCGACGGGGCGATGGCGGGACTCGCGCCAAACCTGATAAACATGGTCCAGCGGTATCAGCGGTGGCGGGGCGAGATCGTCCGGGTGACGCCCAACATCTTCACCGACCCGCTGCCAGCTATCACAGGTGTGAGCTTGCACCATGTCGACGCCGTCGGCGAAGGTGGCTTGCAGGGGAAGGCGAACCCCGTTATTCCACCAGATATTTGACGTTTCAGCACACGTCGGCAGACTCAACGCAAAAGGGGTACAGCATGGCATCTTCAGTCACAGTTAACGGGCAAACGACTTCTCTGCCGGGCGTTTACGCCGATCCGACCTACTCGGCCGCCGCGCGGGCTCTGCCCCGGGCGAAAGTCGTCGCCATCTTTGGCGAGTTCCCCGAGTTTGAAAACGGCGTCCTTGGCCGCTTCACCTCGGCCGGCGCGCTCGTGGCGGCGGCACCGACCAACACGACGCTCGAACAAGCGGCGGCGATCGCCTTCGGGCCGGGCTCGGATACGGCCGTCGGGTCACCTGCGGCGGTGCTTGTAGCCTCAACGCTGCCGTCCGTCGCCGCGCTGTCGGAGCTAGCCGACGCATACAGCACACTCGGCGTCTCGCTCGCGTCTAAGCTCTTCGGGCCGACGGGGAACCAGATTGCGTTCACGTTCGCGGCGAACGCAACCGACACGCTCAAGCGAGACCTCTCGGTGTACAAGCAAGGCGTGAGCGAGCCCTTGACCAGTCTCGGCTCGGGGCCGGTGATCGAAGTGGGTTACGCCGGCACGTTCGCTGACCAAATAAGCCTTAGCGCGACCGGCCCGATCTACGACCCGGAGCTGGCGGAAGTCACCGCCGAGGTCCATGTCTCGCTGTCCAAGGCGCTCGACGCGACTGGGGCCGATTACGTTGTCCCGGCCGCCGATCGGGTCGCGAGTAGCGTGGTGACTTTCACCGCGGATGTCTCCACGACGATTTCGGGTAACACAAACGTCATAATCACAGGCGCGGCTAGCAGCGGAGTGGCGACGACGGAAACCGTCGTCTTGCTCGCTGGGTTTAGCACCACCATCAGCTCGACCACGGCTTGGAGCCGCGTCGACAACATCTCCGTGGAAGCCGTAGCGGCCGCGGCCGGCAACGTCAACGTCTGCTGGCAGGTGATCAAAATCGACAAACACACCGCGCGCACGTTGGCACAGGTCGCGGGTATCCTCGGCGACTTGACCAACATCACGGCCGCGGTCAAGAACGCCCGGGCATCAACGCTGACCCTTGGCGATCTTGACATCCTCCCGTCGTTCAACTTCCACACCATCGCGGCGGTCCTGCGGGCGGATAGCTCCGAGCTGGTCCGGCAGGTAAACGCGCAAAGTCGTTTCGTGACGGCGACTCGGTCGCTACCGGATGCCGCTTGGGCTCTCGCGCAGGTCGACACGACCGGCACCGGCACGGGTGTTACGGCCTCGACGGCCTTGGCAATGACCAGCACGGCCGGCCTCGCCGCCGGCTCGGTGATCTTCATCGGCCCTACGGCGGCCTCGCCGCGGGTGATCGCAGTCGTGGCGGTCGTCGTCAACGCGACAATGCTTACGCTCGAAACGGGCTTGCCCTTTGACTTCAAGGCACTGCCGGTCTTCGCGTTGACCAACGCGCCCGCGGGTCGGGCGGCGGCCTTCGCGGGCTCGCGGGTACTCGCGGGAGGACTAACCGGGACCACAACGAGCGCGTCGATCTTGCTCGCCCGAGCGGCGTTGTCGTTTTCGGACGTGTCGGTTATCACCGTGCTATCGTTCGACGACGTGCTAATCCGTGCCGCCTATGATCACGCGGTTAAAATGGCCGGCGTCGGGGCCAACGAGTGTTGTGTGTGGGCCGCCTTCGCGGCGGGCTCGACCAAGGCAACGATCGACGCCGGGACGATCGCTTACAACTCTCGCCACATCGCGTTCGCGGGGCAGTCCATCCGGGTTATCGACCCCCGCGGAAACCGCCGACTGCTCGACCCCCGCTTTCAGGCGCTTCAGCTCGCGGCGATGCAGGGCGGGGTCGCGATCGCGGAGCCCATCACAACTAAATACGCCCGGGTTGTCGGGGTCGTCGAAGGCGCCGATTGGGATGGCACGGCCGACCCCTCCGAGATGATCCAGCTCGGGTTGACCGTCTACCGTCGGGACACCCGGGGTTATCACGTCGCCCGAGCGGTCACGTCGTATCGCGCAAGCGACGACGTCAACCAGTCGGAGGTCTCGGCGAACGAGTCGGCGTTCTGGCAGATCCGGGACATGCGGGAAGAGCTGCGGGCCATCATCGGCACAAACAGCTCGGAGGTCCTACCCGAAGCTCTGGCCGGCAACGTGATTGCGCGCGGCCGGGTGCAGGTGATCGGGAAGCTGATCCGGGCGATCCACGAGGACACGGTCCGAATCGTGCAGAACGGGGATACCGGCGTGGTCTTCTATGATTACGAGCCCTCCGTCCCGTATAACTTCCTAATCCTTCAGCCGAATGTTCGGCAAGTAAGCTTCACGTTCAGCGCAAGCTAAGGCGGACATCATGGCAGTTGAAAAGACATCTATCAGCGGCGCGAGCGTCATTGTCACGGTCGACGGTAAAGACGTCGGTTGGGGCACGGGCCTTGACGGAGACGTCCAACTTGAGGTCCGGGAGGCGCGTTCGCTCGGGTCGATTGATCCGCGCGAGCTAAAGATCGTGCGGCGCTCGGCAACGTTTACCCTCCGGGCGATCCGAATCGTTAACCTCCCCGGCGCGGTGATCGGATACTTCCCGGACGGGGACAGCCTCGCCACAGTGAGAATGCGGCCCCTTACGTTCGAGATCCGCGACGAAGACTCGGGCGTTGTGCTCAAACGACTTTTCGGGTGCAAGCCAATGTCTTTGCGGTTTTCCGTCGAGGAGGGTTCCTTGTTTCAAGAGACCTGCTCGTGGCGCGCTATGCGCGTGGAAGACGGCGACAAATAAAAAGCAGTCGTCTTTGAAAAAAGTGGTTGACACCCCGGCCCGCCGGAGTATACAACCACCAAGTCGAGGCGGCCTTAAACCGCAGCGGCGTGGTGATAGCTTCCGCCTTGGTGGCAGCTACTCCCACAAACCATACGGTTGGTTGTCGGCGGCGAGGTTTCTCGCCACGGACGACTCCCGGAGGTGGTCTTGCGCTCACGGATAAGTGAGCATGTAAGACCGAAAAAGAAACCCGCTCATTTCGAGTGGGTTTTTTTCGTCCGCGCTAACCCCTCACAGAGGGGCCGGCTTCCCGCGTGTCGTCCCGTTGACGACCGGCTCGTTCGGCGAACTGACCGCGATGACCGCGATGTTAAGGTGCGTGCCGGGGTTGGCCCACCGGCTCGCCTTTTGGGCGGCGTTGTAGCGCCGCCATGCGCCTTCGCGGGTCTTGTGGGCGCTCTCGACGCGCCCCACGAACTCGCCCGAGCCGTCGGCGTAGGCGACGGGGTTTCGGATAATAACGATGGGGTTTCTCATGGGGTTTCTCATGGGTTTTCCTTTGGGGATGATTGCCCGGCCGAAGCCGAGCGGTGGTTTGTGGCTATGAGGCGCAGTCGTAACAGCCGCAGCCCGGGCGGTCGGTGCACCAGCTGCTGAAACCGGGCACCGAGGCCGCGTGCCCCGCTCCGCTCGCACGGCCACGCCCCGAGCGTGGGACGATGCCCCCGCCATAGCCGGCCGGCTGCGATCCGGTCTTGCTGGTCGTCTTGCTGGTCGCCTTGATGGTCGCCAGCGTGGACTCCCCACCGTCGCGGTCGGGGCCAGTCCAGACGATCGCGGCGACCGTCTCGGGCTTGCTCTCGCCGCTTTTCTTGGTGACGGTGACTGTCTGCCCCGCAACGAGCTTTCCGCTCGCGCGGATGCCCCAGCTTCCGTCTTGCAGTTTTGCGTAGCTTGCACTCATTAGTTTTCCCCTGTGGTTTTGTGGGTTGTCCGGCCGAAGCCGGGGTTACTCGTCTTCTTCAACGACAATCTTGACGCGGCGGACCGCGTCGTTGGTCCCTTTCTTGACATACTTTCTGTGGGCGGTGTCGCTACACCGCCGCCCGAGGCCGCAGGAACATACATCCCGCGAGAGCTTCCGGAAGTGGTTGCTCTTCCCCACAAGTTCGGTGTTACGGGTCCGGTTCATAATCTCTCCTTTCGTGATGACCGCCCGGCCGAAGCCGGGGGTTTGGGTAGGGGTTACCAGCCCTTTGCGAGGGCTCAGGTGTTCCGCCGCCACGCGGCCTCGCGGGATACATCCCGCACGAACATCGAGCGGCGGTTAGCGCACGTTCCGCCCTCAATCAGCTCTTCGAGCCAAACGCGAACGTTCGACTCGTCAGTCTTGGCGATCGCCGCGACGAACCCGACGGTTCGTGGTGACTCCGCCATGTCCCAGATCGCCGCGGGGCTTTCGCCCTTGGTGATCTCTCGGCCCAGAAACTCAATATAGGCGGCTCGGATCGTTGTTGCCATGGTGGGGGCTCCTTCTAGGGGTCCGGGGTGATTCCCTTCCCTCTTGTGATATTGTACCCTAAACGTTTAGGGTGTCAACAAAATCGTCACCGAAATGCGAAAGTTTTTTCCACCCTTTGACGCAGGTGATTCCGCCGTGATACTCGGCAGGTATGGAAAACGACGTGCATGTCCAGACAAAAAGCCTCCGGGAACGCGCCAACCCCCCGAAAGATAACGCGCAACCGCAGCTTATCGATTTCGCCGATCGCGCATACCTAGACGTGAAGTGGTTCGACCGGGTGGCCGGCGAGCACCGGGAGTTCAGCGGGACGATCCGGGTGCTAAGCATCAGCGACTTGATCGAGGCGTCGGCCGCGTTCAACCGGGTCATTACGGGCGTGCCTTATGAAACGATCCCGCCCGAGGTGCGCAACCGGCTTTGGCCGCAGGCTAAGTTGATCATAATGTTCAAGGACCAGCCGGGTGGCCTTAAGCTTGTCGACGCGTGCGACGTAGACCGCGCCTTGCTCGCGAGCATTGTGCAGGAGGTGGAACGCCTTGAGGCGGATTGCTTTCGCCACGTTCTGGGACCGGGTGAAGGTGACGAGGGCGCGCCCCGAGTGGTCGTGGCGACGCGCCGGGCTGTTGCAGCTTCCACCTCTGCCGCTGTGCCCCGATAACAGCGGGCGGCTGGCGCTACGCCATGACGAGGTGCTCGCGATAACGCTTTGTCTGCAAGACGATAAAACTTTCAGCTCAAACTATGCTCGGTTCGGGCCGAAAAAGCGCCACACGACTGGGCTGTTTTCGGGCGAGGCCGCTAAACTGGAAGACGCGTGGCGCGCGCAAGCCAAGCGTAAAGGGAGAGCGAAATGACCGAAGCGGCGGCGAAACTCACATTCGACACGCTCGACGCCGAGCGGCAACTGTCGGAGATCGAGCGGCGTCTCGACGGGTTCGCCCGCCGGGCCGAGAATCTGTCAACTGGTCTTGGAGCCGCGGGCGGCGTAGGGGGACCAAGCGGGATGGGCGGCAATCCGTCCGGCGCAGCCCCGGCCGTCGTCGGCTCGTCCGACCCGTTCGCGTCGACAAACGAGAAGCTTTCCCAGATCGTTGACCTCCTAAAGGGCGGGGCTGGCGGGGGCGGTAGCGGCTCGGGGGTCGCAGGTGGCGGCGGCGGGTCGTCGCGTTGGGAGCAGCCCGATTCACCCCGACCAAAGGCCGACTCGAACACCTCTCGGGGTGGGCGGAGCGGCTTCGGCGCGCTCACGGGCGCCGTGACGACGATGGCCGGTGCGTCTAATCCGGTCAGTGGTATCGCGTCCGGCGGTGCAGCTATTATCGGCGCGGTCGGTGGCCCTATTGCGGGCGCGGTCGCTGGCATGGTGGCCGGGCTCGTCGGAGTGCTTGTAGCCGCGGCACAGCAAGCCGTCCAAGTCGCGACGACTTCAAGCAAAATGCTCCGGGCAGAACATATCCGAACGGGCACAGCAAGCGACGCGCGGACGGTGGCGACCCGCCTCTCGGCGATCTCCGCTAACGGTGGGTGGTCGCCCGAAGAGGCCCAACAGATGGCGCAGGAGGAGCAATCGGCCTCTGGCCTCGGCTCTTCCGTCGGCGGCGCGGCCGGAACTCTCAAAATGGCTGGCGTCTCAATGTCGGGTTTTGGGCGGTTTCGCGGCGCGAGTCGCCAGTACGGCGGAACGACCGGGGGATCCTATGAGGCTCTGAGGCTCGCGGGTATGGCGCGCGGTGTCGGGCTCGACCCGAACACGATCCTTGATCAAGTCGCCTCGTCCCGCTCAACCCTCGCGCCCTATGGCGGCGGGGATGACGGCACCGGTGAACAGCGGGATTTCATGGAGCGGGTCTATAGCACCGAGGCGGGCCGGTCCACGGGCAAGGGCGCGGCTGGCGTTATCACCGGACTAGCTCAAGGCAACGTCTCCCGGGCTGAGCGGTTTCGCGAGCCGCTCAAGACGATGGCCAGCACGTTTGATGACATGGCGGCTTATGAGACCGCGGGCAAGAGCGGTGCGACTGATATCTTTGGTTACTCGGCCGCGCTTTCGGACGCGGCGATCAATCAGACACCCGAGCAAAAAGCCATGAGCTACAAGGCTCGGGGACTTAGCAGTGAGCAGGCCGGTAGCCTTTTGGCTGCGTCAACGGGGCAATCCTTCGCCGCCGGCTCGGCCGTGGCGAACGCGGCGGGTGACTATGGGATCCCGACGATGGACTTTTCAGCACCCGGCGCAGACGCCGCGTCAATGCAGACGGATTACCTTCGGGTGCTAGGGGCCAGCGCGGAGCAGGACAGCATCAACATCGCAGGCTCGCTTGACCACCTCGGCGGCATCTTGGGCACGCTCAAAATGATGGCGGCTTGGGATCGGGGCAAGCGGGACTTCTCCGCCGGGGTGGCTGACGCGGTCTTCGCCAACCCGTGATAGGTGGTACGAAATGATTAACGTTGTGATCCATAGGTTCGACAAAAAGGCGCAAACGGCAGACGTTTTCAGCTTCAAGCATACTCAACGCCTTCGCGGTGGGGGAGGCGGCGGCTTTTCATCGTTGGAGGTGCAAGTTAGTCCGGTCTCGTTTTCACTTGTAGACCGCCCCAACGCGCGAGACTGGATAACGCTTGAGGTCAACGGAGACACGATCTTTGTCGGGCGAATCAGCTCTTCGAGTTTTAGTGTTGAATCGGGCGAGACCGGGCTTGTGCAACGCGAGCCCCTGAATATCAGCGCCGTCGGGTTCCTAGACGTGGATCTCGACATTATGGTGACCCCGGCACGCTCGACGTCGGTCGGTGGGTTATACGGTCAACGGGAATGGTTTGAGAAAGTCGTTATCCCGATGGCGGGACAGATCAACGGGCCGGTCGGGAAGACGTTGGCGGGTTTTCTCGTGGCGGTCTACAACTGCCAAGTACCCGGCACCGTTTTTGGTTTAGGTGAAACTACTACTAAGACCCTCGGAGAATGCGTTTACCCGGTCTTTGACCGGCTAAGCGCGGGCCACTTTGCGATTCAGGCGCAGCCCGTTGAGGTCGTGCAAGGCTTTAGCTCGGCCGGGGTGCAGTCCATCACGAAGGCCGCCGGCAAGGCGTCGCAGTTGCTGACCGGCACCTACCAGCCGAACGAGCAGTTGATCGAGCTGACCGCTTGCTTGCTGACACACGACGCGACGATCGGGATGGGCGGACGCCAGCCAGTGCCGCTTGTCGGTCGGGGAAGCCCGGACCGCTTGCGTGGGCGGATTATGGCGCTGCGCTATCGCGTCGCCCCCTTTCGCGTGGCGGCGCTCAAGGACCGCATTAGGGACGCGTCGGGGGTGTCGGGGGGCTTTACGGCCATGCCGAGCGCGGCGGCGGTAAGCCGTTTTGACGCCGAAGAGTTCAACCGACCGACATGGAAGGAGTTGAAAGTAAAGAACGTTGGTGTTCTTTGTTTCCGCGTCAACTCGTCGACAAGCGGCAGCGGGGAGGTATCAGCCGCAACGGCGTGGCTCTCGTTCATCGGCGGCGGCGACGATATGAAACTCGCCGAAAATCTCGGTCTCCCGTACTTTGACGAGAAGCGCACAGCGCGGGACGGTCTACGCCTACAGACGACCCTCTGGCCGTTCATCCCGCCTCTTGGTGGGGTGAAAAAAGACGGGCCGGAGGCGACCGATATTATGGCCCTCGTGTCGAGACTCGCTGCGACCTATTATCAGTTCGCGTCCCCCGGCGCGATGTTCGAGGAGGGGTCAGCGACGCTCGCGGTTTTCAGCCCCGAGTATGAGCCCGGCATGGTTATTCAAGTGCCGATCGGGGGTCGGCTGTTGACCGCCTACGTCGTCGCGGTGACACACGACGGGGCCGTTGACGGCGACGGGCACGTCGAGGGCACGACAACGCTAAACTTCGCCCGCGGGCTTTTCGACGAAGCTTTGCGCGATCCGGAGATACCGATTAACGAAGCCGACGTTCCAACACAAACCCTTGGAACTTCCACGTCGGCGGACCCGAAAAAGGACTGCAATGAGGGCCGCCCGGTCAACACCCCGGCGGGAAGAAACCCGCAAAAGTTCAACCGATTGGCGCAAGTCCCCGTTATTGATTGGCTAAAGTCGTTCGGACTAGCAACGATCGAACAATCCGGGGGTGATCGTCTAAAGCGCCAGATGATAAGTGTTTTCGACGGCACCGGGACTTGGGGGGTCGGTGGGGAGACGGCCCAGAAGAACGCTTACGCCGCGTCCGCGTGCATGTATGTGATCCAACGATATTGGCGATCCCGCTATCCCGACGCTCGAATCCACATCGCAGGACCACAAGGCTGGGTCCGAAACAGCTCGGACGTCTCGCATTCGTCGACGGCCGGTTTCGACTTTTATATCGATAAAAATGACGGGTCGGGTCTTCGCGTCTCCGCGGGCGCAGCGTGGGCGAGTCTCTGGCGGCTTGAGGACAACGGCCGCTTGCCACGGGGTGGGAAGGGGCTTTACCTCAATGTCAACCCCGGTGGGGTAAACGCCAACCCTAAAGGGGTTAGTGCAAACGAAGACGGCGGCGGGCTGCTATGGGGAGACGCCAGCGCAGGGTTCGGGCAGTACGCCGGACCCGGGGGAAGTTCCGGCACGCATTACGACTTCGCGGGCTACCTGAGCAACACGGATGCCGCGGGCCGACGCAACCCCAACGGGCAACACTGGCTCGCGACCGACTGGGACGGCGACGGGAATGATGAGCTAGAAGAGTTCACCGACATCGCGGACCAAGGCGCGAAGAGCGTCCCGGATGGCTGGGTCATTCAGTCCGGCGCCCAGACTGGTTTTAGGCGGACCGCGGTACGACTGGAAGACGTGCTATTGAACATTGCCGACCCGGACGGAGACTTTGAGGTGCGAGCGTCTAGAATGGAGACTCTGGCGGAGGTCTGGCCCCCGCTGCGTGCGCTCTTTTCCAAAGGCCGCCCAACCTCCGGTCTAGGAAACTCGATCCCCGGCCCACGGGCCGGGTTTGATGAAAGCTCACGCGTTGCAACACGGGAAGCCGTCCGGGAGTACTACAACGTGACCGGGCGTGATGACCCGGACCTCTGGCCCCCACGCGCCAAGGTCCCGAATGTGATGCAAGTGCTCGCAATCGAAGACTGGTGCGACGGCGGACTTCAGACCACGCCTCCGGTGACGCCATGACCTCCCGCCGCTTCGGAGATAGCGGCGCGGGCGCGCTTGACGTCATGCTGGCACAAACGGCGGTGATCCGCACGGGTACGGTCGACGGAAAAGAGGTCATCAACGGGCGGATTCTTTACAGCGTGAGCTTTCCGAACGCCGCCGAGGGGGCGGCGTACTGCGAGGCGTGCAATATCAGCGCGGGCGACAAGACGAACCTAGTCGGGCAGCGGGTGCTAGTGGCCCAACTCGGAGACGGGCGAGCGGTGATCATCGGTGCGCTCAACAACGCCGATCCCAACCTAAGCGCCACGCCCAACCCGAGCGCCTCGCCTAACCAGACTCACGCGGTCACGGTGGGCGTAGACGATCGGGTCGTCGAGTGGCACGGCTCGCAGATTGTTTTCACCCCGGACGGTGACATCATCCTCAAGCCGAAGCGGGCGGTGCGGGTACAAACGGCCATGATGCGCGTGGAGGTCGACGGAGACGCGTCCGACAACCCCGTTGCAGCTCGGCCCTTCATCGAGTGGGCGCGGGCCGTGGACGCTATGCTAGAGCGGCATGAGGCGTTTATCACCGCAACGACGGGGCTCGGCGTAAACCCCACCGGTGGGCCGCCGGTACCACACTTCCACCTCCCGCCGGTACTTCCCGCGAGCTTGCCAGACATCGACTCGCTTGACGTCTCGCCGCCGGGTGTCAAGATGCCCACCGGAGGGTCGTAATGACGGTGCGGATAACAGACGGGGACGAGGCAACTGAGCTGGGCATTCGTTATGTCCTAGAGCACCGCAGCGCCGGAAAAGCCGACGGCTTCCTGCATGAACTGACGTGGGTGGAGAAAGCCGATAGTGACGACACCATGGCGGCTGCGGTACGGTTCCCGATTAACGAGAATCAACCCGGGATTGTGCAGCGATCGCCGACGCGCAAGTGGACGATAACACTTTCAGGTGCAACGGGAGTTGAGGAGCGACGCAGCTCAAACGCCGGGGGTGGCACCGAGTCAATCGACGGCCTCGGACGCATTGCGGCTTTGCGCACCTTTCTGCGTGGGTTTTCCGCGAGCGCGGCTACGCAAGAGGGGGCGTTTCACCGGAAGACCCTCAAGGACGAGCTTTACCTCCATGTGATTTACGAAGGGCTGACTTACCAGCTTTTGACCGCGGACCTGCAACGATCCGTCGGAATCGAGCAAGCGGTCGGCGATTTCTCATGGACGCTCAAATGCGTTGCGATCCGGTATATCGAGCGAGAGCTTATCCCCGAGCAACTCCCGTTGACCCGGCTCTATGCGCGGGCAAGCGAGTTTGACGTCGCGCGGGATGAGAACCTGACCGCGCGCGCCAAAGAGGCACCCGGGGCCTCGCGGGCCGGGGCGATAGGGCGGAGCACTTGGGATGATCTCTACGACCCGTTTGACACGGCAGAGCTGGCGATCGCCAAGGGAAATGCGCTGTTCGCGGATGACATCGGAGTTTATGGGCAACGGGCGCGCTCTGCGGTTGAGCGGGTCAATCGGGTCCTTCTCCGCGTCGAGGACGTGAGGCGTAACATTAGGCGAGTGGCCGAGCTGCCGGGCGCGCTAGTGTCGGCCGCGTTGAAGGCCGTTGCTGCTGCTATGACTGAGCTGTCCGACACCGCCGCCGAGATAAACCGCCTCCCCGGGGCCGCCTTCGGCGGAGTCGTCGACGCGGTGACGCGCTTTCACGATTTGTCGGCGACCTACGGCGACCTCTATCTGTTATGGGCAGGGGTGTTGGCCTCCCTTCGTATCCCGCTTGACCGGACGGTTGACTCGGTCTTGCGAGAGGTTTCACCCCCACACGACGCGCTGGTCGGGGGGCTATCGCTGATTCTCGGGGCGCTAGTCCGCCCCGTGTATACGTTGGAGGGCGAGAGCCTTTTAGAGCTGGCCAACCGGATTCTCGGCGACGCGGAACGCTGGCCCGAGATTGCAACGCTCAACGGCCTCT
>Ga0209702_10003248_pt1 | contig 26036 bp, 26 predicted proteins | sample FRY01_FD_187210 | JGI IMG/M metagenome (GOLD analysis project Ga0209702, IMG submission 187210) | Freshwater microbial communities from Lake Fryxell liftoff mats and glacier meltwater in Antarctica - FRY-01 (SPAdes) (version 2) | ecosystem: Environmental > Aquatic > Freshwater > Ice > Glacier... | reverse complement strand
CTTGTGTGTAGTTTTTGCCGATGCTCGGGGCCAAGGCTTTGAGGGCACGACGCAGGCTCTCGTCGCTGATGATGCGGCTCATGCCCAGTATCTGCGGCGCAACCGCGTCACCACGCAGTCCATTGATGTGGGCGTAGCGGCGTTGGCCATCAAGAATCGAGAGTAGCCAAGTGCCAAGAACGTCGCGAACCTGTGGTGCATTCGGGCTGGTGTACTCCAGTGGGCAGCTCTTGACCCAGCGCTCGAACAATTCAGGAACCTGCAAAAATTCGCCAAAAAACGCCAGTTGGCCCAAAGCGCTGGCACTGGCGTTGTCGTCCCAGCGTACTTGAAACACGCCACCCGGCGTAGCAACGCGCAGGTCAGCGCTCTGTTTGGGCAGCACTGCAATGGCTCCTTGGACCGCATTTGCGAGTGCTGTTTGTGGAAATTTTTCTTCACCCATTGGGTGTTCCTCCAAAATGGTCTGCAGCCCGCATTAGGCTTCAGTTTGAGCGAATTTTAGTAGTACCAACTGAGGAAAATAGGATCAACTTTGACTGGCTGCAAGGCTATGTGACTGCCCTGGAAGGCGCCAACCGCATGTGGCGTTGAGATGGTGGGTTTTCGGGGTATAGCGTGTCCTTTCTCGGTGGTTCGCTCGGCGCAAGTGCGAATGGCAAGCCTCGCTCTTTTTCATTGCGCATGCTTTTGGTTGGGTCATAGGTCGCTCGCATTAAATTTAATGTCCCCACATTAAATAAACCTTTTCTGACCCTGAACCTCCAGCGCATCGCTTACCGGGAGCATCTCCATCGGGCAAATTGAGGTTGACCCTAGTGCAGTGTTGCACGGGTAAGTTCATTCAAAATCGTGGGCCGCGTTAAAGTACATCTTTGATCCCACGCCCAGTCACTCTTTTTTCTGCCCATGAACCCGCCGCGCGTTTCCATTCAAACCTCCGATTTCGACGTATCCGCCGAGCACGCGGTACTACGTGCTAGAGACAAGCGGATAGGTGCAGTGTGCAGCTTTGTCGGTATCGTCCGTGACCGCAACGACGGTTTAAACGTCAGCAGCATGGAGCTTGAGCATTACCCTGGCATGACTGAAAAAGCCATTGAGGCGATGATTGATGAAGCTTTCAAGCGCTTTGATATTTATGGCGTGCGTGTGGTGCATCGCATCGGGTTGTTGCAGCCGCTTGACCAGGTGGTGATGGTCGCCGTAACTTCTGCGCACCGAGGTGAAAGCTTCAAGGCCTGCGAGTTTTTGATGGACTACCTTAAAACGCAGGCACCGTTCTGGAAAAAAGAGCAAACGCCCGAGGGTACGCGTTGGGTTGATGCGCGGGTCACCGACGATGCCGCGTTGGCCAAATGGGGAATTCAGGCGACTAACGCTTGAGAAGCCTGAACGGCTCTCGGGCTTGCCTGGCTACTTCGCTACTTTGCCCTGCGGAATAAAAGCCGCACGCGCATCGCCTTCCAGTCACTCGGTCAGCTGCTGCAGCAAGGCCACCAGTTGCATCTGCTGCTGCTCTGACAGCGGGGACATCAGTCGGTGGTACGCCTTTTTCGTGCCCCTCAAAACACCGGGGCCGGTGGTCAACCGTCTGAATACCGAGATCGCCGCCGCTAGAGTTGACCACGATTGTCGGCAAGGACTACACGCGCTGGGGCTTTAAAATTGCAAAGCTCAACCGCGGCATTCAAATTTTGATGGAGACACAGCCCAAAGCTTTTCAAAGAGTGCACGAATCCGAGATCAAGCACAATGGTGATTTTATTGCGGCTCGAGCGGTTCGCTGCGTTGTTTTTCTTGCCAATAGCTGGGCTATTGACTGCAAAAAGACGCCTTGCGGCCCATCTCGATCCGCACACCACAGCCTCGCCAGAGTTATGCAGAGGGTCCCTAGCGTTGAATGAATCATTTGAGAAAGAGTCATGAAATCGAACAGCACACTTTTAACCAAAGACGCAGCGCGGCACGACGCCGATGTGATCATCGTCGGCGGTGGCCCTGTTGGCATGGGGGTAGCCATCGAGTTGGGGCAGCGCGGCGTTCGCTGCGTCGTCGTGGAACGGTACGAACAGCCGCAACCTATTCCCAAAGGCCAAAATCTAACCCAGCGCACCATGGAGCACTTTCACGCCTGGGGTGCCGAGAAGCAGTTGCGCGCCGCCCGCACCATTCCTCCTGAATATGGCATCGGCGGCCTGACTGCCTATCGCACCCTGCTCGGCCCCTATTCTTACGACTGGCTCCAACGCGATTTGGTCAAACCGTACTACTTCAAGGCGAATGAGCGGTTGCCCCAGTACGCAACGGAGGCGGTGCTGCGTCAACGTGTGTCCGAACTTCCGCAGGTTCAGACGATTTACGGCTGGGAGGCCGACGAAGTGATCCAAAATGAGGCCAGCGTGTCTGTCTCGATCAGGGATCGTGCCAACAACCAGACGCGTGTTTTGCGTGCGGCCTATGTAGTGGGTTCTGATGGTGCGCGGTCCCGGGTGCGGGAACAAGTCGGCATCTCCCAGACCCGCACTGACCATGACAGGCTGATGGTGCTGCTGGTCTTTCGGTCGGTTGAACTTCACAAGTTGCTGGAGCGGTATCCGGACAAGTCTTTCTACAACGTCTTGCACCCCGAGCTGAAGGGGTACTGGAAGTTCTTTGGACGTGTCGACTTTGGCAGCACGTGGTTCTTTCACGCACCAGTTCCGTCGGGGACTACTGCTGACAACTTCGACTTCCGGGCCTATCTCCAAGAATCTGTCGGCGCATCGATCGACATCGAGTTGCAACACATTGGTTTCTGGGATCTCCGGTTCATGCTCGCGGACTCATACCGCAAGGGCCGTGTGTTCATCGCGGGCGATGCCGCTCACAGCCATCCACCATATGGTGGGTATGGCGTCAACTCTGGTCTGGAGGACGCAAGAAACATTGGATGGAAGCTCGCGGCCACTTTACAGGGTTGGGGCAGTGAAGGCCTGCTGGATTCCTACGATGCTGAACGCCGCCCGGTGTTCAGGTCGACCATCGACGACTTCATCGCCAAGTCCATCGAGAACGACCGCGGCTTTCTGGATTCTCACGATCCTGAACGTGATCGTGGAGCGTTCGAGAAGGCCTGGCAAGAACGGGCCGCAGGCGCCGTTGGCGAGGTCCGTGCGTTTGAGCCGAACTACGAAGGCTCTCCCGTGGTGTGGCCTAACGCTGCTGCCGATGGCGTCTGTAGCGCCAAGGGGTCGCACCTTTTCGAGGCGCGTCCAGGTCACCATCTCGCGCCAGCATCACTTTCATCGGGAGAGAACGTCTTTGAGGCCCTTGGGGCCGGTTTCACCTTGCTGGCGATTGGAGTGCCGCAGGCCACACTCGACCGCTTCCGGAGTGCAGCGGCTGACCAGAATCTGCCGTTGACGATTTTCGTGACCGCGCCTGAGGGTGAAGTCTTGCGATATGGCGCCGCCCTGGTGTTAGTGCGTCCGGACGAGTTCGTCGCGTGGGTAGGAAACACACCCGAAGTCAGTGACGCCGAGATTCGAGAAGTGCTGCAAGTTGTTCAAGCACGTGTAACCTGAACGCAGGCATTCCATCTGTGTAGGGCAATCGCCCGTGTTGCGGGTTTGGCGTGCTTTGGTGCTCCACTTGCCGGATAAAGGGCGTGAATCCCTTGAAAATGACGCGGTAAGCCCGAACTGGGTTTCAATTCAGCGAGTCCGGAAAGACACCCATGCGCCAAGACAAACTCACCACCAAATTTCAGGAAGCCCTGAGTGATTCCCAGTCGCTCGCCCTGGGCAATGACAACGGCTACATAGAGCCAGCTCATTTGCTGCTCGCCATGCTTAAGCAGGACGATGGCCCGCGCGCCATGCTTGAAAAGGCTGGCGTTAACGTGGGGGGCCTCACGCAAGCTGCTGATACCGCGATCAAAAAGCTCGCGCAGGTGCAAGGTCAGGAGCAGATTCAGGTTGGCCCCGAGCTGGCCAAACTGTTGCAGGCAACAGAAAAAGAAGCCATCAAACGCAATGACCAGTTCATTGCGGGCGAGCTGTATCTGCTGGCTGTGGCCGACAGCAAAAGCGACATTGGCAAACTCGCCAAAGAAAACGGCCTGACGCGCAAGTCACTTGAAGCGGCGATTAACGCCGTGCGCGGCGGGCAGGGCGTTGACAGCGCCGATGCAGAAGGCCAGCGCGAAGCCCTGAAAAAATACACCATGGACCTGACCGAGCGCGCCCGCATGGGCAAGCTGGACCCGGTGATTGGCCGCGACGACGAAATTCGTCGCGCCATCCAGGTGTTGCAACGCCGAACCAAAAATAACCCTGTGCTGATAGGCGAGCCGGGTGTCGGCAAGACCGCCATCGTCGAAGGCCTGGCCCAGCGCATCGTCGCGGGCGAGGTGCCTGATTCGCTCAAGGGCAAGCGTGTGCTGTCGCTCGACATGGCCGCGTTGCTGGCAGGTGCAAAATTTCGGGGTGAGTTTGAAGAACGTCTGAAAACCGTGCTCAAAGAACTCGCCCAGGACGAAGGCCAGACCATCGTCTTCATCGACGAGCTGCACACCATGGTCGGTGCAGGCAAGGCCGAAGGCGCAATGGATGCGGGCAATATGCTCAAGCCCGCATTGGCGCGGGGCGAGTTGCATTGCGTGGGTGCAACCACGCTGGATGAATACCGCAAGTACATCGAAAAAGATGCTGCGCTGGAGCGCCGTTTCCAGAAAATCCTAGTCGGCGAGCCGAGCGTTGAAGCCACGATTGCCATCCTGCGCGGCCTGAAAGAAAAGTACGAACTGCACCACGGCGTGCAGATCACCGACCCGGCCATCGTGGCTGCGGCAGAACTCTCGCACCGCTACATCACCGACCGCTTTTTGCCCGACAAGGCGATTGACTTGATCGACGAAGCAGCCAGCAAGATCAGCATAGAGCGCGATTCCAAACCCGAGGTGATGGACAAGCTGGATCGTCGGCTGATCCAGCTGCAGATCGAGCGCGAAGCCGTGCGTCGTGAAAAAGACGAGGCCTCGCAAAAACGCTTTGGTCTGATCGAGGACGAAATCACCAAACTGCAAAAAGAAATCTCCGACCTCGACGTGATCTGGCAGGCCGAAAAAGCCCAGGCGCTTGGCTCCAAAGACGTGATGGAAGAGATAGACCGTATCAAGTTCCAGATTGAAGAGCAGACCCGCAAGGGCGACTTCAACAAGGTAGCCGAGCTGCAATACGGCAAGTTGCCTGACCTGGAAAAACGCCTGAAGGCCGCGCAAGACAGCGAGGCCAAACCTGGCACCAGCAACGTGCCCAAACTGCTGCGCACGCAGGTGGGGGCTGAAGAAATTGCCGAGGTCGTCGCCCGCTCAACCGGCATTCCGGTCAGCAAACTGATGCAGGGCGAACGCGACAAGCTGCTGCTCATGGAAGGTAAGCTGCACGACCGCGTGGTCGGCCAGGACGAAGCGATTGGCGCTGTGTCCAACGCCATCCGCCGTTCGCGTTCAGGTTTGAGTGATCCGAATCGTCCGACCGGCTCTTTCCTTTTCCTCGGCCCCACAGGCGTCGGAAAAACCGAGCTGTGCAAGGCACTCGCAGGCTTTTTGTTTGACAGCGAAGAGCATTTAATTCGCGTCGATATGAGTGAGTTTATGGAAAAGCATTCGGTCGCCCGCCTCATTGGTGCGCCGCCCGGTTATGTCGGCTACGAAGAGGGCGGCCACCTGACCGAAGCGGTGCGCCGAAGGCCCTACAGCGTGCTGCTGCTCGACGAGGTCGAAAAAGCCCACCCGGATGTGTTCAACGTGCTGTTGCAGGTGCTCGACGATGGCCGCCTGACCGACGGCCAGGGCCGCACCGTGGACTTCAAAAACACCGTGATCGTGATGACCAGCAACATCGGCTCGCCCATCATCCAGTCCATGGTGGGCAAGCCCTACGAAGACATCAAGGACGCGGTGACCGACGAGCTGAAGAACTACTTCCGCCCCGAGTTCTTGAACCGCATTGACGAGACCGTGGTCTTCCATTCGCTCGATGCGAAAAACATCGAGTCGATTGCCCGCATCCAGCTCAAGGTGCTGATCGCCCGTCTGCAAAAGATGGACTTGACGATGGAAGTGTCGGAAGCCGCGATTGCCGAGCTGGCCAAGGTCGGCTTCGACCCGGTGTTTGGTGCCAGGCCACTGAAACGCGCGATCCAGCAGCGGATTGAAAACCCGTTGTCGAAATTGCTGCTCGAAGGCAAATTTCCGCCCAAGAGTGTGATTCCGGTGGATGTGGATCCGGTGCGTGAGCCGGGCGTGTTCAAGTTCGACCGCGAAAAGTAGGGATGAGTTGAGCCTCACACTAGCAACTGGAAGGAGATTAGACATGGGCTGCATCAACAAACCAAACGGGCTTTACAGCCGCATGAGCGTGGGTGCCGTCTTGCTGGCGGCCGGCGCTGGCTCGCGCCTGGGCGGCCGGCCCAAGTCGCTGCTGGAACTCGGCGGTGTGCCGCTGATCATGCGGCAACTCATCGCGCTGTCGGGCGTCGGTGTGGACGAGGTCGTCGTCGTCCTCGGTCACCATGCGCAAGCCATCGAGGCCGCCATCGGGCAGTTCCCCATCACCCTAGTGCACAACCCCGCGCCCGACGACGGTCAAGCCTCATCGGTGCGCATTGGCCTGCAAGCGCTGTCCCCCAAGATGGATGCGATCATGGTGGCGCTGGCCGACCAGCCCCTGATCAACGAGCAAGATATTACCGCGCTGATCGGCGCCTACAAGAAGCGCGGCGACAAAGCCATGGTGGTGCCGCGGGTGACTTCGCCCGACGGCAGCACGGCACCTGGCAACCCGGTGATCTTCGACGCCGCGCTGCGCGACGAGTGGCTGGCCGGCGCGACCGAGTTCACCTGCCGCAAGTGGCGCGAGGCCCACCCTGAGCGCGTGCAATGGTTCGACACCGACAACCGTCGTTACCGCATCGACATCGACACCCCCGAAGACCTGGCGCACTTCACCGCCAGCACCGGCCACACGCTGACTTGGCCGCAAGCTTTCGCCGACAACGCTATCGGATGATCAAGCTTGGCGACACGGCCCCCTTGCGCCTCACATTAGGGCGCAGCCTGCGCCTGGGGGCTGCTGGTGGCGGGCTGGGTCGGCATCGGCAGCTTTGCGCTACAACTCGCGCCCGGCACGGCCCACAGTTGATGGGTCGGCCCTGGATTTGCGATACTGTGGATCATGCGCATAGTCGGCAACAAAAAAACCGGTTTAGACCAAGCCCCAGCCACGCCTGAAGAAGCGTGGCTGCGGGGTCGCGCGCTCGATGCTATGTTGCCAAATTTATTGCCGCGTGTACGCGGTGTGCGCCGGTTGACCCATGCGCAGGCCAATGCGGAAGACGATGCACGCATGCTGGAAATCGCGCGAATGCTCAATGATCGATCTGGACATTGACGGGCTGCTTAAAACCAAAACCGACTACCGGGACAAAGATCGTATCGACAAAGCTGCGTTGATGCGGCTCAAGCAGGAGTTGGGAAAAGGCTAGCCTCGCCAGGCATCGCCTTCCCGCCCAAGAGCGTGATCGCCGTAGGCGTGGATACTATCCGCGCGCCGGGGCAGGTCAGCTTCGAGAAGGTTGAAGTTCAGCGGCCGGCTAGCCGGCCACAGTAAAGACAAGAAACCCGCCTCTTGCATAGCAGGTGGCGGGTTCTTTCTAATGGTGATAATTCGAAGTTCCAGGGGTAGCAACGAGATAATGTTTCTTCGGAGGACTTACTAATGAGTACAGAAAAGGATCGCTTGATCACAGCGCAGTGGGCGCTTGAGAGGAATCTGGCATGGATCGCTGCCGCTGAAGTAAAGGTCGGTGTCATTGTGGCAATTGACACGGCGATGCTTGGTGGGCTAGGAGTTGCATTTAGTGCAGCGGACAACGCGACAAGATCCGCATGGGCTTGGCTGTTCACCATTGCTGCCGTTGTGGCGCTGGGCAGTGGTCTTTTTTGCGCGGCAATGGCTGTATTGCCTCGCGTTACTGGCCCCAAGAATTCGTTGGTTTTTTTCGGTCGTGTCGCAACTATTGACTCAGCTGACTACGTCGATCAATTCAAGATGGCTACGGACGCTGCCCTGCTTGAAGATTGGACTGCACAGATTCACCGGAATGCACAGATCGCATGCGACAAGTTTGCTTGGGTAAGGAAGAGCATGCTGTGGTCATTCTTGTCTGTTCTCCCATGGTTTTCGGCGATCGTCGTGCTTCTGAAGAAGTAAGGGAGAGGAATAATGGGATTGAAAGACGATCTGGCAGCCGAGGTAACGACAACTTTCTCAAAGCAATGGGTTGTTCAAAAGACAGATAGTGTTCCTGCAGCAGAAGATTTTCGGCTGAACGCTAACCACGCCAAAGATTTAGAAACGGCAACCGTTCTCTATGCCGATCTTGATGGTTCAACTAACATGGTTGACACCTTCGAATGGTCGTTTAGTGCAGAAGTTTACAAGGCATATCTCCGCTGCGCGGCGCAGATTATTAAGAGCGAGAACGGGGTCATTACCGCCTACGATGGTGACCGCATCATGGCAATCTTCACTGGCGCGATGAAAAATACTTCGGCAGTGCGATGTGCTATGAAGATTAACTTTGCCGTGTGCGAGATCATTCGTCCTGCTCTTAAGGTGCAGTACCCATCTAAGGAGTTCACTCTGAATCACGTAGTTGGTGTTGACACTAGTCAACTACGTACTGCGCGGATTGGCGTGAGAGGAGATAACGATCTAGTATGGATTGGCCGTGCTGCGAACTACGCAGCAAAGCTAACTACTCTTTCGGGTAAGGCCACGTGGATTACGAAGGCCGTTTATGACAAGATAGCCGATGAGGTTAAGTACGCGAGTAATGGGACGGACATGTGGGAGCTACGGCAGTGGACTCCGATGAAAAACATGGAGATATATTGCTCTATCTACTGGTTCCGTATTCCATAGCCACCCGATTACGTTGTTCGTCTGGGAACCCTATCGCAGCGCCCAATCATCTTGGAAGGACACGTATCCCATGAACACACTGATCTACACCCACGAAGCCTGTTTTAACCACCGCCCTAGCCCGCACCACCCCGAGTCACCCGAGCGTCTGGAGGCCGTGCTGCAGGCTTTGAGAGCGCCGGAGTTTTTTCTCAGGCCTGGAAGAAGGGCAGGCCACCACTCTGGAACGTGGGCGTCCCCGGCTGGCGGTGTAAGATGCCACACGCAGGCGGCGCAATGAGCGCCGCGCATGGTTTTCAAGATGGCATATGAGGTCTGTGCAAATGAATAGCCGCATCACCGTTGATCCCTTGGTCTGTCATGGCAAGCCCTGCATTCGCGGCTTGCGCTATCCGGTGGAGAGCGTGCTGGAGTGGCTGGCCAGCGGCATGACGACGGAAGAAATCCTGGCTGATTACGCAGATTTGGAGCGCGAAGATATTCTTGCGGCGCTGTCCTATGCCGCGCGGTTAACGCATGTCAAGCGGCTGGAGCGATTGGCGGCATGAAGTTCCTGGTTGATGCGCAGCTTCCGCGGCGCTTCGCCAACTGGCTCACCGACGCGGGGCACGATGCCTTGCATACGCTTGACCTGCCCAAAAAAAACCTCACCCCGGACCATGAAGTCATCAGCCGTGCCAAGCAGGACGGACGTGTCGTTGTCAGCAAGGATGCGGATTTTGTGCAGTCTTTCCTGATCGCCGACGAGCCCGCGCTGTTGTTGATCTCCACCGGCAACATCAGCAACGCCGATCTGGAAAAAGTGCTGCGCGCCAATCTGCCCGGCATTGAAGCTGCCTACGTATCCAGCCGGTTTGTCGAAATCACACGAGATGCGCTGGTGATTCATGAATGAAGCGAGCGTCAAAATGGCAGTACTGACTTGTGCTGGACAGCGCATGACAGTAACAAAAACGAGAGGAATATGAGCACACTGATCTACACCCACACCGCCTGTTTTGAACATCGTCCTGGCCCGCACCACCCCGAGTCGCCCGAGCGTCTGGAGGCCGTGCTGCAGGCTTTGAGAGCGCCGGAGTTTGCCGCTGCCGTCTGGCGTGACGCGCCGCTGGGCTCGTTCGAGCAGGTGTTGCACATCCATACGCCCGACTATGTGGAGAGCGTGCAGGCCATGTCCCCGGCCGATGGCTACCGTGCCCTGGACGGCGGCGACACCATCATGTCGCCCGGCACGCTGGAGGCGGTGATGCGCTGCGTGGGTGCGGCCTGCGCCGGGGTGGACGATGTGGTGGCCAAGGTGGCCGCCAATGTGTTTTGTGCCACGCGCCCCTGCGGGCACCACGCCGAGGCGAACCAGGCCATGGGCTTTTGCGTGTTCAACCAGGCGGCCATTGCCGCGCTGCATGCGCGCCAGCAGCACGGTATCCAGCGCGTGGCGGTAGTGGATTTCGACGTGCACCACGGCAACGGCACGCAGCATTCGTTCTACGAGGATCCGGACCTTTTCTATGGCTCCTGCCACCAGGCGCAGTTCTACCCCGGCACCGGTGCGCGCCACGAGACGGGCGTGGCCAACAACATCGTCAACATTCCCTTCCCCCAGGGCACAGGCTCGGCCGCCTTCCGCGCGGCCATGACCGACACCATGCTGCCCGCCCTGCGCGAGTTCGCGCCGGAGCTGCTGATCATCTCGGCCGGCTTCGATGCCCACCATCTGGACCCGCTGGGTGGGCTGAAATTCACCGATGAGGACTACCACTGGATCACGCGTGAGCTGATGAAAGTGACCGATGAAACCGCCGCCGGCCGCGTGGTGTCCGTCCTCGAAGGCGGCTACAGCCTGGAAGGCCTGGCCAGCGGCACCGCTGCGCACGTGCGCGCGCTCATGGGTCGCTGACGGTTTCGGCCCGTTGGGTGGCCGATCTCAATTGTCATCGGCGAGTTGACCAAGGTCGGCTTCAATCTGCTGTTCGATGCCCGGCCGCTCAAGAGCGCTATTCAACCGCGCATCGAAAATGCGTTGTCAAAGCCGCTGCTTGAAGGCCGCTTCCCGCCCAAGAGCGTGATCCTGGTCAGCGTCGATCCGGTGCGCGACCGGGGTGTGTTTCATTTTGACGTTGCTGCCAAGAACGGGCAGCAAGTTCATCATATTGGACGTGGTTTGCGATTGAAGCGCTATTGATTTGGTAGCTTGTTACGACCGTATTCATTGGACTACAGCCATTTTTATTTGGAAAAATTGAAAAAATGACTTAAAAAGTCTGCTTAACGCCGTATGACTGATGCCTGCAGCTTCTTGCGGGCTGCCATATGGTCTGGTGCTGCGTTGATGGATTCTGCTGCGCGCAGCTCGCCACCCTCAATGTTGTCGTAGTGCATGACCGAGAAGCTGCCCGGCTTGCTGCCTTCTACCTTTTCACTGCGATAGCCTGGCCGCCACAGGCCGGTGATCTGCAGGCGGATGTCACCCTGGTCGGACCAGAACCACGGCATGCTGGCGTAGACCTTGTCAAGGCCGCACAGCCTGCTGGCGACGGTGCGGGCCTGCTCGTTGGCGTTTTGCACCGACTCCAGTCGCACATGCTGTTGCCATAGCGGGTAATGAAAGGAAGTGCAGTCGCCAATGGCGCTAATGGCCGCGTCGCTGGTGCGCAGGCAGTCGTCAACCACAATGCCGTTGTCGCAGGCCAGACCTGCGGCCTGGGCCAGTTCGGTGTTGGGCATGGAGCCTATGCCGACGATCAGCAGGTCGGCTTTCAGTATCTGGCTTTGCAGCTTCAATGCCTTGAAGTGGCCTTCTTCAATCATGACGCTTTCAACAGTCTGGTCAAGGTGTATGGCGATACCACTGGCCTGATGAGCTGCCAGCAAATGTGCTGACACTTCGGGCGACACTGCACGGGCCAGCAACCGTGGCGCGACTTCGACCACAGCAACATTTTTACCCAGCGCGCGCAGGGTAACCGCCAGTTCCAGCCCGATAAAGCCACCGCCGAGTAGCAGCACGCTTTGCGCGCCTGCGCTGGCGTTACGCAGGGCGATGGCATCATCGAAAGTGCGCAGGAAAAACACACCGGATGTGTTGGTTGCAACACCTCCGAGTGGTCGTGCGCGTGCGCCTGTGGCCAGTACAAGATGGTCGTAATGCAACTCCCCGGTGCTGTTTTGATTGGCGTCTTGCAGCGTGATCAGTTTTTGCGCGCGGTCTATGGTGGTGACCGTTTGACCCAGGCGCAAGGTGATGCCGCTCTGCTCGTAAAACGCAGCGCCACGCAGTTCTGGCAATACCGCTGTGGCATCTTTAATCAGGGTCTTGGACAGTGGTGGCCGATGGTAGGGCAGATAGGCCTCATCGGCTATCAGCGTGATATGCCCGGCGTATTTTCCGTCAAGCAGCGAAGCACACAGTTGCGCGGCTGCATGGCCACCGCCTGCGATGACGAGGCCTTCAGTCATTTTGAAGCTTTCGGGTTTGTTGCTGAAGTTTTTGGCATTCTTGCTGTTTGTGCACTGGTAATAAACTGGTCTGAGGCGATTTCAACCTGTGGCAGGTTCTCGTGCAGGCGGCGGAGTAGGGCTATCAGTGTGTTGATTTCGTTTTGTTCAAGCACCGATAAAAAGCTTTTCTCACGCTGTAGCGCAAACTGCATGATGCTGTCATGCATATCGCGGCCTTTTTTGGTAAAAGTTGCAAAGTGCAAGCGCCCGTCGAGTGCGTCCGAGCTGAAAGCCAGCAGCCCCTTGCTGTGCATGGACTTGAAGGTGCGACTGACCGAGCCTTTGTCCATGCCTATCAACTGGCATACGCGTTGCGCGGTGACGCGCTTTTCAATCGCCAGCATTACCAGGATGCGCCAGGTCTCAATCCCTACGCCATAGGTTTCAAGGTAGTGGCTGGAGGCACCGCGTGCCAGCTTGTTGGCAATAAAGGTGAAGTAAGCGGGGACGTAGCGGTCAAGATCGACAGCGGGGCCTTGCGCCGGATCAGTGTTTTTGCGGGTCATGGGCAGTAAGCATTTTATTGTTGCCGCTCGGGCAAGCGCACTGTCATGCCGCCCAGTGCCGCTGTCATCTTGATTTGGCAGCTCAGGCGGCTTGCGGGCAAGCGTTCGCTGGCTGTGCAGTCGAGCATTTCTGACTCGACGGGTGATACCGCAGGCAACTGGTCAGCAAAAGGCCCATCAACATAGACATGGCAGGTCGCACACATGGCCGAGCCGCCGCACTCGCCCACAATGCCGCTCACGCCCGCTGACACGGCAGCCTGCATCACGCTCACGCCTATGGGTACATCAAGTTCGGTAGCCATGCCATCGCTGGTGATGAGATTGACTAGAGGCATTGCAGTTTTCTCCGGAACGACTTGGAAATCAGGTAGGTATGTATCACGCCGGTACAAGGCGCAAAGGCAGTGTGCCTAGCGCTCGCAAGGTGTTGTTGAGACGGCGTGTTGGCTCACTGACCAGTTCTATGCGTTTGACGCGTTTGGCCAGCTCACCCAGAATGAGTTCGCCTTCAAGTCGCGCCACTACCTGCCCAACGCAGCCGTGTATGCCTGAGCCAAAGGCCATATGGCCAGCAGGCCTGCGCTCGATGTTGAAGGTATCGGCATCCGGCCACTGGCGCGGGTCGCGATTGGCTGATGCCAGAAAGATCAATACCTTGCTGTCTGACGGGATGGGCAAGCCTGCAATGTCGCAGTCGCGGCTGGCGGTGCGAAAGAAAGTTTGTACGGCCGACTCATAACGCAGCGCTTCTTCAAACGCGGGCCTGGCCAGTGCCGGGTTGGCATGTAGCTTAGCCCACTCATCGGGGAACTGCGCCAGGCAATACAGCGCATTGCCAATGCCATTGACGGTGGTGTCAACACCTGCCGACAGGAAAGAGCGCACGAGCAGGGGGGCTTCTTCTGGCGTGAGTTCGCCGCTGTCAACCGCCTGATAAATCAGGTCGCCAAAGCCGCCGGGGCGCAGCGCATCGCGCTGGCAGTTGGCCAGTATCCACTGCGTTAGTGGTTCGACGCGCTTGGTGGCATTCAGGAACAGCTCGTTGCGCGGGCCAAAGGCATTGAAGATCATGTCGCCATAGGCCAGCAGGTTCTCCCGGCCATCAGGGGTCACGCCTACGGCGTCGGGAAACACCTTCAGCGGGTAGGCCTCGCCAATGTCTTTGACGGCATCAATCTGGCCCAACGCTGCGGTTTTAGCCAGCACGCGCGTGACCAGTGCCTCGGCCTCGGCCTGGAACGTAGCGCGTATCTGCATCACCGTCTTGGGCGAGAGAATGCGCACCAGCACCGTGCGCGATCGGGTGTGCTGCGGTGGGTCTGCTTCGAGGATCAGGCTTTTCGGACGAAACGGAGTCTCCAGCCGGAAGTTGGACAGCCCGACACCTGCCGATGAAATAAATGTTTGCCAGTCATTCATCACCGCGTGTACCTCTGTATGTCGGGCAACCGCAAAGATGTTGTATTTGGGGATGTGCACGACTGGCCCTGCGTCGCGCATCTGGCGGTGTGCGTCGTAAGGGGAGGTCAGAAATTCAGGCGAGAAGGGGTCGATATCGACCACAGGAATAGGGGATGTCATCATGTCTGTTTGTCCTTGATTCGGAGATTCATTCAATCGCCATGCCGATGTAGCGATCCAGTAAATCAGGTCGCGCCAGCAGGTCCGCACTGCTGCCGCTGTGTACCTGATGGCCTTTTTCCAGCACCACGACATCGTGCGTGAATTTCAGGGCCTTATGCACCTGCTGCTCGACCAGCACAATAGCCATGCCGCTTTCTGTTGCCATACGCTGAAACACCCGCAGCAGCTCCTGGCAGATGATGGGGGCCAGGCCTTCAAGCGGTTCATCCAGCAGCAGCAGGCGTGGCTGGCCCAGCACGGCTCTGGCTACCGACAGCATTTGTTGCTCGCCCCCCGAAAGTTGGTTGCCGGCATTGCGGCGGCGCTCTTTCAGGCGTGGAAACATCTCGTAGGCCAGCTCCAGCCCGGCCACTGGCTTGCGCTTGAGGCCTGCCAGCAAATTTTCTTCAACCGTCAGCGATGCAAAAATGTCGCGCGTTTGCGGCACGTAGCCAATGCCGCGCATTGCGCGCTCGTAGGTCGGCAACTGCGAGATGTCTTCACCATCAAACACGATGCTGCCGCTTTGCATATCAGCCTGTCCCATGATGACTTTCAGGGTGGTGGACTTGCCGACACCGTTGCGGCCCAGCAGGGCCAGCGGTGCGCCCGGGCGGACTTCAAGGCTCAGGCTATTGAGCACAGTGACAGCGCCGTAGCCTGCCACGATGCCTTGCAAGGCGAGTAAAGGATTGGCGCTCACGACCCGTGCCCCAAATAGGCATCACGCACGGTGGGGTGCTTGCGTATGTCGTCGGGCGTACCCTCTGCCAGCACCGTGCCTTCGGTCAGCACGATGATGCGCTGCGCGAAGCTGAAGACCAAGTCCATATCGTGTTCGATGATGAGCACTGCCAGCTCGGTGGGTAATTTGTCTAACGCACGCAGCACGGCCTGACTTTCGCTTTTGGGTACGCCAGCCATGGGTTCGTCCAGCAGCAGCACGCGGGGGCGCAAGGCCATGGCCAGTGCCAGTTCAACCAGCCGTTGCTCGCCGTAGGCCAACTCCAGTGGCGTGCGCGCCGCTACCGCGCCCAGGCCGACTGCATCCAGAACACTACAGGCCTCATCACGCACCGACTTCAATGTATCCACAGGCTGCCACCAGTGGCCCGCCATGCCGTCTCGTTCGTGCAGGGCCATTTCTATTTGACGCACGATGGGTAGATGTGCAGCCAATGTGGTGATCTGGAAAGTGCGCACCAGCCCGGCCTTGACGCGGCGCGCCTGCGGCAGATGGGTCAGATCCTGGTCGCCGAGTGTGATGCTGCCACTGCTTAGGCTTAAAGCACCGCTCATCAGGTTGATAAGTGTGGTCTTGCCTGCACCGTTGGGGCCTATGAGTGCCACGCGCGCGCCGGGTGCCAGCGCAAGCGACACATCGTTGGTGACATGAAGGCCACCAAAAGATTTATGCAGGCAGCGTACCGTGAGCAGGTTCATGCTCTCCTCATCTTGTTTCGCCATGCTTTGGGCAGCATCCAGCCGATCAGCTTTTCACGTGGTACCAGTACTACCAGCATCAACATGCCTCCAATCACAAACAGCCAGTGGTAGGGGTTAATCGTTGCCGCCGTATGGTGCAGCAGCATGAAGATGACGGTACCCAGCAATGCACCATACAGCCGCCCGGCACCACCCAGAATCAGCATGACTAGTATTTCTGCCGATATTTCAAAACTCAATGAGTCAAGCCCGACGATGGCATTGGTTTGCGCTGACAGCGCACCCGCAATGCCTGCCAGCAGGCCAGCAAAGGTGTAGAGCTTCCAGAGCTGCGCGTTGATGTTTGCACCCAGTGCCCGCATACGTGGCCTGCTCTGGTGTATGCCCTGCACCGACAGGCCAAACGGTGAGTCGGTCACGCGCTTGGCCGCGTAGTAGCAGACGATGAGCAGCGTGACGGCATAGACATAGCCAGTGCGGCCCTGCATGTCGAATGAAAACCCCAGTAGGGGCTTGATGCTAAAGCCGCTCAGTCCGTCACTGCCGCCTGTGAGGTCACTGAATTTGCTGGCCAGGTTCTGGATGATCTGGGCCACCGCCACCGTCAGCATCAAAAAGGTAAAGCCTTCGTAGCGAAGCAGCAGCAGGCCTGAAATGCCTGCGGTGATGGCACCCGCCAGTGCACCCACGGCCAACCCGACAAACGGATCGCCTGTCAGCCGCGTGGCAACAATGCCTGCGGCATAGGCACCCACGCCATACAGGGCTGCATGGCCCAGCGTTGCAAGGCCCGCATAGCCCACGACCAAGTCGAGCGAGATCACCAAAATCGCCATGATGGCAATGCGCGCCAGCAGGCTCAACTGGTTGGGAAAAACAAACCACGCCACCACACCCAGCAGCGCAATCACTGCGCAGTGCTTCCACGCGGCAGTGTTGCGAACCCCGCTGCTGGCCATTGCAGCATTGGCCGCGCTGGGGTTGCTTGTTGTAGACAGGTCGGCGGTCGTCATGCTTTGGCCTTGATGAGCAGGCCATTTGGCCGCCATACCAGCAGCAGCATCATGGCTGCGAAAAAGAACAGGCTGCCATAGCCCGAAGCCAGGTATTTACTAGCCGTATCGACCGTGCCCAGAAGCAGCGCCGCTGCCAGTGAACCAAAAATATTGCCCATGCCACCTACCGATACCACAACCAGTACGAGCACCATGTATTTGAGTGCGTAGTAAGGCTCCAGCGGCATCAGCTCGGCACCGAGCACACCGCCCAGGCCAGCTAGGCCTGCGCCAAAAGCAAATGCCAGCCCAAACACCCAGCGGATATGGATGCCCAGTGCGGCGGCGGCTTCGCGGTTGTCGACCGTAGCCCGCAGCCACACGCCAAAGCGTGTGCGGTTAATCGCCCACCAGCTAAACAGCGACACGGCCAGCCCGGCCAGCAACACCAGGATGCGCTGCGCCGGCAGGGTACGCACCCCCAAGTCAACCGGGCCAGACAGCAATAGCGGTAACGGAATCAACTGCACTTCAGCGCCAAACAGCAGGTTGGTGGTGGCTACAAAAACAAAGGTCAGGCCGATGGTGAATAACACCTGGTCCAGCTCGCTGCGGCGGTACAGGCGGCGCAGCACCAGTGCCTCCAGCAGCGCACCGATAAGCGCTGCGGTCAACACCGCAGCCAGTAGCGCTAGCCAGAAGTTCACGCCCTGTACGCGCACCAGCCAGGCTGCCACGTAGCCGCCTGTCATCGCAAAAGCACCATGCGCCAGGTTGATAAAGCGCATCAAGCCGAGCGTGATGGACAGCCCCACCGCAATGATGAAAAGCACCATGCCATAGGCAATGCCGTCTATCAGGATGTTGGCTAGCATGGTGAGCATGAATGGCTGGCTATACCGGTTATTGGGTTATTTCGTCAAGCCGTGGTCAACCTGCTGACCGAAGTTCAGCACTTCCTTGTTGATCAGCACGCCGCCCACGCGCTCGACCTTGCGCAGGTAAACGTTCTGGGTGATGTGGCGGGTTTTGGCATCAATGCGCACCGGGCCGCGCGGGCTTTCCCACTGCAACTGACGTGCTGCGGCCATAGCTTTGTCGCCATCGCGCTGACCACCGGTTGCCTCAATCATTTTCCCGATGATGTACATGCCGTCCCAGGCACCAACCGATGCGTAGTTGGCAACCGCGTCTTTGGACTGTTTGGTAAGCGCTGCAATAAAAGCCTTGTTGACCGGGGAGTCATGCGCAGCAGAATAATGAAAGGACGTGGTGAAGCCGATTGCGGCATCACCGAACTTCTGCAAATCAAACTCGTCCATTTCAGCCGTGCCGAAGAACTCCACGCCTGCAGCCTTCAAACCGTTTTCGGTGTAGGCCTTCACAAAACCGAGATTCGGCGGACCACCGGGCAGAAAGGTGTAAACAGCCTGCGCGCCGCTGGCTTTGATGCGCTGCGCGAAAGGGCCGAAATCAGTGGTTGGCAACGGCATGCGGATGCTTTCAACCACTGTGCCGCCGAGTTTGGTGAACTCGGCCTTGAACGCGGTTTCAGCATCAACACCGGGTGCGTAGTCGGTGACCGCCGTTACGACTTTGCGCGTGCCCTGTTTGTAGATATGCTGCGCGAGCGGTACCGTGACCTGCCACAGCGTGTACGAGGAGCGCACGAAGTAGTCGGACTTTTCAGTGATCTGCGAGGTGGCAGCATTGAAAATAACCGTTGGTACTTTGGCTTCCTGAATCAGTGGTGCGACGGCCATCGCGTTGGGTGTGAACACAAAGCCGCCCAGGTAATCAACCTTGTCCTTGACGATCAGTTCCTGCACCAGGTTTTTGGTATTGCCGGGGTTGGGGCCGCCGGTGTCGCGGTAAATCAGCTGGACGGTTTTGCCTCCCAGCTTGCCGCCCTGTGATGCAATATAGGCCTCGGCACCGTCTTTGAATAGTTTGCCGTAGTGTGCGAACGGGCCGGAAAACGGCGCAATCATACCGACCTTGACATCAACCGCAAATGCGTGCGTTGCGGTCAATAGGGCTGCCACCATAGTCACTGTGGCCGTGATGTAGAGTTTTGGTTTCATGTCTCTTGCTCCTGGTTGTGTTTAGGGGGGTGCTTGCCAGTTGATACCAGCAGCTGGCAGCATCATCAAAGACTGTGGTTGATAAGTCAACTAGTTTGTAAAAACATATAGCCAAAAAAAGGGTAAATACCTACAAACCCCCCTTCAACAAGTGCCGCCAACCCGTTAACCCCCCCCCAATCCCGTCTGCGCGTTGCACCGGATATCGCTATTATCAAAAATGGTGAGTGTCACTTCACTGTCAGCCGTGCAACATTCGCAACATCAGAAAGACGTTTTTAAAATGATCAAGTTCTACTACCATCCATCACCAAATCCTTTGAAGGTAGCGCTGTTTCTTGAAGAAGCGGGTATGTCGTATGAGGTGATGCCGGTTGATACCCGCAAGGGCGAGCAGCATTCGCCTGCGTTTCTCAAGATCAACCCGAACGCCAAGACTCCGGCCATTGTTGATACTGAATGTGATGCCACAGTCTTTGACAGCAACGCCATCCTGCTTTACCTGGCTGAAAAATCCGGCCAGTTTTTACCGGCCAACACACCGGCAGCGCGTGGGGAAATGTTGTCCTGGCTGATGTTTGTGGCGACGGGTATTGGCCCTTACTCTGGTCAGGCGGTGCATTTTCAGCATGTCGCGCCTGATCCCAAGGCCTATGCCGTTAACCGATATACCTTTGAGGCCGAGCGCCACTTCAAGATTCTGGATGCGCAACTGGCCAGCCAGCGCTACATGCTGGGCGACACCTTCACGCTGGTGGACATGGCTGTGTGGGGCTGGGCACGCGCGTTGCCGCGCATCCTTGGTGCCGATATCTGGGTCACCTTGCCCAATCTCCGGCGGCACTTTGACGAGATCAACGCACGCCCCGCAGCGCAGCGTGCAGAGGCGTTGCAGGCTCAGTTCACCTTCAAAACGGAAATGGATGAAGATGCCCGCAAGCAGATGTTTCCGCAAAATGCGCGGCTGGCGAAGTGATTTTCAGCAGGCCTTAGCTCGAAGACAGCCTGCGCAGTTGCTCCCGCAGGCTGTTCAGTTCATCCATCAATTGCAGTGCCAGCGCAGCACCCGCTAAGTTCACACCGAGGTCGCGCTGCAGGCTTAACGCGGTTCTGGCCCGGTGCATCTGTAGCCCTGTAAAACGCCATTGCTCTGGTGCGCTGCCTTCCGGCATTAGCACGCCTTCATCAACCAGCTCCACAATCAGGGCCACCTCCGCCTTGCAGGCGCTACAGAGGTCGTTCAGTGTCAGCCCTGTCTGCTCTTCGAGTATGAAAGCCGTGATGTAGGTTTCGTGGGGTTGGCTTGTGTAGCTGGTCATATCTAGCCTCCAATATCTTGTAATGCGGCACGCGGATCAAACGATTTGAACGCGCCTGCCATATCGGCATACGATTTTTTCGCCTCGTCGCTGTCGGCAGCAGGCAGCACCAGCTTGAGTACAAAGTAAAAATTCCCTGGCGTTTTACCGGGCAGACCGCGCTCTTTCAGGCGCAGTTTGCGGCCCGCGCCGGAGCCGGACGGTATTTTGATTTCCACCCGGCCGGTTGGCGTAGGCGCTTGAATTTCCGCGCCCAGCGCAGCCTCCCACGGGCTGACGGGTAAGTCCATGTAAACGTCAATGCCTTCTGCGCGGTAGTGCGGGTGCGGCAAAAATTCAACGTCAAGATAAAGATCGCCCGGGCTACCCTGGCCAAAGCCCGACCCGCCTTGTGCGGCCAGGCGAATGTGCTGACCCGCGCGTATGCCCTTGGGGATTGAAAACTCAATCGTGCGGTCTTGCATAGCCCCATCAACGCCTTGCGCACGCAGGTGCAATGAGCGCGCCGCGCCCTGGTAGGAGTCTTCGATGTTGATCTGGATTTTTGCGTGCTGGTCTTGGCCGTGCATGCTGAATTCGCCTTGGCCCTGTTGGCCGTGGCTGCTTTTACCACCACCTCGCGCGCCACCCACACCCCGGAACAGCGAGTCAAAAAAATCGCTCTCGCCAGAGCTCGCAAAATCTTCAAAGTGCTGACCACCTCTAGCGCTTTGGCCGCGCTGTGCGCGTTGCTGATCCCAGCCCGGCGGCGGCTGAAATTCTTGCCCAGCCTGCCAGTTGGCACCGAGCTGGTCGTATTTGGCGCGTTTTTCAGGGTCTTTTAAAACCTCATAGGCCTCGGCCACTTCCTTGAAGCGTGCCTCGGCATCTTTTTCTTTGCTGACATCGGGGTGATACTTGCGTGCCAGCTTGCGGTGCGCACGCTTGATGTCTTCAGGCGTGGCACTGCGCTCAATGCCCATGATTTTGTAGTAGTCCTGATATTCCATGTATGACCTTTGAAGACAAGCTGCCTTGGTGTCAGGTTAGTTGCTGTCAGGTTAGCTTAGTTTATGGATTTTCGGTGTAAGAAAATCGCTTGAAGCGCGGGGCAGACCCAGGAGATCAAAAGCGAACATGGTCTGCGCTAACGTATCAGGTTTCTGGGCCTGTTTGACGTGTCACACTGGGTACAGTTTTTCTTTTTTCAATTAATTCGCGAGACCCTTATGAAACTGCACTTTAGAACTCTCACTGCACTGCTCTGCTTGGGCCTCGTGTCTGCGGCGCAGGCACAAAACGTCATCAAAATCGGCGAGATCAACAGCTACAAAGCGCAACCAGCATTTTTAGAGCCCTACAAAAAAGGCATGGAACTGGCGGTAGAAGAAATCAACAATGCGGGTGGCGTGCTGGGCCGCAAGCTTGAGCTCATCACCCGTGACGACAACGCCAACCCCGGCGATGCGGTGCGGGCCGCCGAGGAACTGATTTCGCGCGAGAAGGTGGATGTGCTGACTGGCTCCTTCCTTTCCCACATTGGCCTGGCACTGACAGACTTTGCAAAACAGAAGAAGTTTTTCTTTTTGGCCTCAGAGCCGCTGACCGACAAAATCGTCTGGCAAAACGGCAACCGTTATACCTTCCGCCTGCGCGCTTCGACTTACATGCAGGTGGCGATGCTGGTGCCGGAAGCTGCAGCCATGAAGAAAAAGCGCTGGGCCATTGTGTACCCCAATTATGAATACGGCCAGTCCGCTGTGGCCAGCTTCAAGACGCTGCTGAAGGCGGCCCAGCCCGATGTCGAGTTCGTCGCCGAGCAGGCACCGCCGCTGGGCAAGGTGGACGCCGGAAGTGTGGTGCAGGCCCTGGCTGACGCCAAACCGGACGCCATCTTCAACGTGCTGTTTGGTGCCGATCTGTCGAAGTTTGTGCGAGAGGGCAATACACGCGGTTTATTCCAGAGCCGTGAGGTCGTGAGCCTGTTGACCGGCGAGCCTGAGTACCTCGACCCTCTGAAAGAGGAGACGCCCAATGGCTGGCTTGTCACCGGCTACCCCTGGTACGGCATTCAGACACCGGAGCACAAGGCCTTCTTTCTGGCCTACCACGGCAAGTACAAGGACTATCCCCGGCTCGGCTCCGTCGTCGGCTACAGCGCCATCAAATCTTTGGCCGAAGGCATGAAAAAAGCCAAATCGACAGAGACTGAAAAGATGATTGCCGCTTTCCGTGGGCTGAAAGTCACGACGCCTTTTGGCGCCGTGGTCTATCGTTCGCAAGATCACCAGTCCACCATGGGTGCCTATGTCGGACGCACCAGGAATGAAGGCGGCAAGGGCGTGATGGTTGATTACCGCTACATGGACGGTGCGAAGTTCCAGCCGTCGGACGCAGAGGTCAAGAAGTTGCGTCCCGCTGATTAACAAGGCCGATGCGCGGTGCGGACCCTACCGAATCCGAATCCGTAGGGTGCGCAATGCGCACGTCCCCTTTCATTCCAACTGCCCAAGGCCACTTCCAATGAGAGCGTCATGAGCTTTTCGGGCTTGATCGTGCAGCTTCTCAACGGCCTGGCCGGTGCGTCGTCGCTGTTTCTGGTGGCTGTCGGGTTGTCGCTGATTTTTGGCGTCACGCGCATCGTCAACTTTGCGCACGGCTCTTTCTTCATGCTGGGGATTTACATCGCCTACACGCTGGTTGCCCGCATGGGCAATGGGGTGGGTGGCAGCGTCGGTTTTTGGCTGGCGTTGGTCGTGGCCGCGCTAGCCGTTGGCGTGATTGGCGCACTGATTGAAGTGGTGTTGCTGCGCCGTATTTACAAGGCACCCGAGCTGTTTCAGCTGCTGGCAACCTTTGCTTTGATGTTGGTCATCAAAGATGTGGTGCTGTACTTTTGGGGGCCTGAAGAGTTGCTTGGGCCCCGTGCCCCTGGCCTTACAGGCGCTGTTGAAATTTTAGGCAGGCAATTTCCCAGCTACGACCTTTTTCTGATTGTCGTGGGCCCTGTCGTGCTGGGTCTTCTGTGGTTGCTGCTTACCCGCACCCGCTGGGGCACGCTGGTGCGCGCCGCCACGCAAGACCGCGCTATGGTCAGTGCACTGGGCGTTAACCAGGCTTGGTTGTTCACGGCGGTGTTCGCATTAGGGGCCATGCTGGCAGGCTTGGGCGGTGCGTTGCAATTACCGCGCGAGCCCGCCACGCTGGAGATGGATCTCAACACCATAGGCTCTGCCTTTGTGGTGGTGGTGGTCGGCGGCATGGGCTCTATCCCCGGCGCTTATGCGGCGGCTTTGCTGATTGCTGAAATCAAAGCGATTTGTATTTGGCTTGGTGTGGTTGAAGTGTTCGGCTACAGCATCTCGTTTTCAAAGCTCACCCTGGTGGTTGACTTTGTGGTGATGGCGGTTGTGCTGGTATGGCGGCCCTGGGGGCTGTTTGGCAGGCCGCAAGCGCCTAGCCGCTATGTGGGAATGCCAGAGGAGCCGCTGCGCAAAGGCGGGCGCGCATACCTTGTAGCGGCTGTGCTCGTTGGTGTGCTGCTGACTTTGATGCCCGTGCTAACGGCCAGCTCCCCGTATACCACGGTGCTGATGATTGACCTGTTGATTGCCGCATTGTTTGCTGCCAGCTTGCACTTCATCATGGGGCCTGCAGGCATGCATTCGTTTGGCCACGCGGCGTACTTTGGGCTGGGGGCCTACGCTGCGGCGCTGCTGGTGCGATCAAGCGGCATGCCGATGGAGGCTGCGCTGCTGGTCGCGCCTTTGGTAGCGGCCATAGGCGCGCTTTTTTATGGTTGGTTTGCGGTACGTTTGTCGGGTGTATATCTGGCCATGCTCACGCTGGCGTTTGCGCAAATTACCTGGGCTATCGTTTTCCAGTGGGATAGTTTTACCGGCGGCAGCAATGGCTTAACGGGTGTCTGGCCTGCCGAATGGTTGACCGACAAACGCGCCTATTACTGGCTCACCTTGGTGCTGGTTGCAGCCGCTGTTTTTGGCTTGCGCCGCGTGTTGTTTTCACCGTTTGGCTACGCGCTGCGTGCCGGGCGTGACTCGGTGTTGCGAGCAGATGCGATTGGTATCGATGTCAAACGCATGCAGTGGATGGCGTTTGTCATTGCGGGCGCGGCAGCGGGCTTGGCGGGTGCGCTTTACGCCTTTTCAAAAGGCAGTATTTCGCCTGAAAGTTTGAGCGTGGGCAAGTCGGTTGATGGCTTGGTCATGGTGCTGCTCGGCGGTGTGCAAACGCTGGCTGGGCCGGTGGTGGGTGCCTTTACCTTTGTGTGGCTGCACGACACCGTGGCGCGCAACACCGACTACTGGCGCGCCATGCTGGGTGCGATTATTTTGCTGCTGGTGTTGCTGTTCCCGCAGGGCATTGCCGGCTTTTGCAAACAGCTGTTTGATCGATTCTTGCGGCGCAACGCTGGAGCCGCGCCATGAGTAGCGTCCCAAGTAACTCCCCGAGTAATTTCCCGCTGTTGCGGGTAGAGAACCTCGGTAAATCGTTCGGTGGCGTGAAGGCGGTTGACGCTATCAGTTTCGATTTACACGCAGGTGAGTTGCTGGCGCTCATTGGCCCCAACGGTGCTGGCAAGTCCACCACTTTCAACATGATTAACGGCCAGTTGCCAGCTGACCAGGGATCGATCTTGCTTGAGGGGCAAGAGCTGCTAGGCCGTGCGCCGCGTGCGATTTGGCATCTAGGTGTGGGTCGCAGCTTTCAAATTGCCGAAACCTTTGCATCACTCACGGTGGTTGAGAACGTGCAAATGGCGCTGCTGTCGCATAGCAGAAAATTGTTTTCAATGTGGCGACGCGCTGCCGACTACAAGCGGGGTGAAGCTTTGCTACTGTTAGAGCAAGTCGGCATGCAGGCGCAAGCTGACCGCCCGTGCAGCGAGCTGGCCTATGGCGATGTCAAACGCGTTGAACTGGCCATTGCCATGGCCAATTCACCCAAGCTGCTGCTCATGGATGAGCCCACAGCTGGCATGGCCCCTAACGAACGCAACGCCTTGATGGCCTTGACCAAGCAGTTGGTGATGGATCGTGGCATGGCCGTGCTGTTTACAGAGCACAGCATGGACGTGGTGTTTGCCTACGCTGACCGTATCATCGTGCTGGCGCGCGGGCGCTTGATTGCCCAGGGCAAGCCGCTGGAGATTCGCGATCATCCTAAAGTGCAAGAGGTGTACTTTGGCAGCGGCAAGACGTTTGAAAAAATGAAGTACCAAGCCAAATCGCTGGTTGAATCTGGTGCGGTGGCCAGATGAGCGCTGGTGTGCTACTTGAGGCAAAGGGCTTGTCTGCTTGGTATGGCGCGGCGCAAATTTTGTACGATGTGAACCTTGAGGTCAAACGCGGCGAAGTCGTCGCCCTGATGGGTCGCAACGGTGCCGGGAAATCCACCACGCTTAAAACGCTGATCGGCATGCTAGCCAAGCGCAGCGGCAATATAAATTTTTTAGGTCACGATATTTCCAAAACCGAACCGCACGTGGCCGCGCGCTTGGGTCTTGGCTTTGTGCCCGAAGACCGCCGCGTGTTCACCGACCTGACGGTGATGGAAAACCTGGAGGTTGGCAAGCAGCCCGAGCGTCGCT
>Ga0209702_10003245_pt1 | contig 26043 bp, 28 predicted proteins | sample FRY01_FD_187210 | JGI IMG/M metagenome (GOLD analysis project Ga0209702, IMG submission 187210) | Freshwater microbial communities from Lake Fryxell liftoff mats and glacier meltwater in Antarctica - FRY-01 (SPAdes) (version 2) | ecosystem: Environmental > Aquatic > Freshwater > Ice > Glacier... | reverse complement strand
ACAAGGACTTCTCAATGATTCCTCCTTTCATTGATAGCCGCAAGATGCTGATTCGAGGGACATTGGCCTGGGAGGCAAGGGAGGCCGCCAGAATGAGAGCAGGGTGTCAGTTATTGAGCTTTGGGACTATTCCAAAAACCAAATCATGGAGAACAGAGCAATGAAAACATTTATCGCATTACTACTACTAACTTCCCCTGCCTATGCAGGAACAGCCTTTCTGACGGGTGAGATTACGCAGGGCATGACGAAGATCTGTATTTACGAATATCTTGGATCGGTGTATTCGGTTACAAAGAAGTCGTATGAACTGTGCCCGCTAACGATTGAAGTTTAATGACCCCAGACCAATTAAACCAGTTGTCGGTTGCGTCACGGCGTGATATTGTGACGATATGGCATTCGTAAAACTAGATACCGGAATCTTAGACTCAACCCTTTGGGTTGATAAAGATGCCCGCGAGATATTTATAACTGGCCTTCTAATGGCCTTACCTAAAACCTACGATGACCATGTTCAGGAAATCGAAATCCAGGATACAAAGTATACCGGATACTCGGTTCCGGCGGGTGATTATGGGTTCATTGCCGCGGCAAGCGTAGGCATCATAAGGCGCGCAGGAGTTGATCGAGAGCGCGGAATTAAGGCTATAGAAAGGCTGGCATCGCCTGAAGTTGATAGCCGCAGCCCTGACTTTGATGGACGGCGAATGATTCGCGTTGATGGTGGATTTTTGGTTCTAAACTTTCAGAAATACAGGGACAAAGATCATACTGCTGCCGCAAGGGCTAGACGTTACAGGGAGCGGAAGCGTAACGCCGTGACGCAACGCAGTAACACCGTGACACCGCCACGCGTCACACAAGCAGAGGCAGAAGCATATACAGAAGCAGATATAAACAGAGGCGCTTGGGATCTTTACGAGATTCACCGAAGGGAGCTGAAAGCAAAGAAGCTCACCGACAGAGGTCGGCGCATGGCTCAAAAGAAGCTTGCAAGTCTTTCTGCTGACGGACAGATGACTGTCGTAGAACTATCCATCGCAAACGGTTGGGTCGGATTATTCCCGGAGAAATTGAAATCCAATGGATCACATAAGGAAACATTTGACGACAAGCTTGCAAGACTCGACAACAAAGCCGGACTTAGTTAGGCCGCTGAGACTGTGGTCACAGTTGGCTCAGATGTTCGGTAATGGGTTTTTGCGTGAGAACGGTGATGAGCCTTCAAGATTGTGGGTTCATGCGGTAGCGAGGCTAACGGACGAACAGTTAGCAAACGGGCTGGCTAATCTTGGGAATGATGGATTGACCTTCCCGCCAAACCTTTCTCAGTTTGTGTTTGCCTGCAAGAGAGAAAAAGAACAGCGACCGTGGGCAAACCAGCCAAAGCAAATCGAGGACCACAGGCCACGCGGGCGAATGTCGCGCAAAGAATGGACTGAGAAAAACGCCCAATAACATAAGGAGAACAGAGTGAGTGAGAAACCAAGCATTCTTTGTCAGGAACAGGGCTGCGAGAATAATCTTGTCGCGAGAGGTCTCTGCTCCAAGCACTATCAAAGGGAAAGGTCAGGCGGGATGCCAGTTCTACCCAAAAAGACCATAGAAGACAGATTTTGGGAAAAGGTCGATAAGTCCGATGGGTGCTGGAAGTGGAAGGGCCACTTGAGCAAGGCATCGATGAGTAAGGGCGGAGGCTATGGAAGGCTGCTTTCTGGTGGAAGGCAAGTATTAGCACACAGGTCTTCTTTTCAAATACATTTTGGTGAGATTCCAGAAGGAATGAATGTTTGCCATACCTGCGACAATAGAGCCTGTGTTAATCCAAAGCATTTATTTTTGGGCACGCAGTCAGATAATTTAATTGATGCACTAAAAAAAGGCAGGGCACCAAATACGAAGCTTACAGAGCCTGACGTATTAAAAATAAAACAATGCGAAGGAATGTTTCTTCGTGAAATTGCAGATAAATTTGATGTTTCCATTTCCCAAGTATGGAACATCAGAAGCGGAAATCACTGGTCTCATGTCTGAGGAGATTTTTTTAAAAAAGATATCTTCAGGTGCTTTAACTCCGGTATCAGAAAATGATGCAGATAAGCTTAAAAAGTTCAAATCTGGCGGTGTGTTTAAGTGCGTAATCTCAAAACCAAGAAATTATCGATTTTTAAAAAAATACTTTGCCCTGCTCAACCATGCCTACGATTGCTTTGAGCCTGATAACGAAGTTGGCGAGAAGAACTTTGAACAATTTCGGGCTGACATTATAATTTTATCGGGATTTTACGATCGTGTAGTCAGAGTGGATAACTCGACAAGATACGTTCCAAAGTCAATCAGTTTCGGCAGTATGAGCGCGGAGCAGTTTGAGGAATTGTATTCCAAGACGGTTGATACGATCCTGAAGCACGTCCTGAAGAACTATACCCGTGACGACATTGATAATGTTGTTGAGGAAATACTGAGTTTTACGTGAGGTGAGAAATGAATAAAGACAAAGACACCATAGTCAGGCTTAAAAACGACATCGCCATGCTAAAGCGAGAGAAGGAGGACTTATTGCAGCGGTTGATTGAATCGCAGGAGAGGGTTATTAAGCTTGAGAGATCGGTGGAAATGAATGGCAGCTTTCAGAGCGCAACACAAAAGTTTCTGCATAATCCTTTTAACAGTAAGAAAGCTAAAATTGCACGAAATGAGTCAATTTCTCAGAGGGTATCAAAATGAATGAAGTCGAACATCAAGCAGCGGATATAGTTATCAGTCGGATGGAATTTCTTGAGGAAATAGTAGAGGTGGCTCAAGGTCATTGGAATGTTGTTGAATACAAAGTTCCGAAAGATGAATTGTCATTTATAGGTGTTCACAAAAGGCTAGGGAGGTTGCTTAAACAGAATCGTGATGCAGACAATGAGTAAATCAACACAACGAGAGGAATTGAGATGAAGACGTACCACAAAATTCAGTCTATTTTTAAGCGCGATCCGGAAAACCGTTAACCCGGTATAGCCAATGAAAATCAAAGCCCTTACCCGACCATGAAGATAAAGAAACGCAAACACGACGCCGTATTCTCAAAGCTAGTCAGAGAGCGGGCCAATTACTGCTGTGAGGCTTGCGGGGTCAATAAACGCCACGAAACGGCCACACTTGACTGTGCTCACGTCATGTCTCGCCGGTCTGTTTGGCTTCGCTGGCATCCCAAGAACGCCGTATCCCTTTGTCGTGGTTGCCATATGTTTTACACAGAGCATCCTTTTGACTGGTCGGATTGGTGTCGTGAAAATCTTGGTGCTGACTTGGTTGCAGAGTTGAGATTAGTGTCGAATCAGAGGGTGAAATGGTTGCCGAAGGTCAGGGAGGACATTTACAAGCACATGAAAGTCGAGTTGAAGTGCATGAATGAGCGGCGGACAAAATATGACAGCAAGCGGCTGGAATTCGCGCAACATGATCTGATGCACGATTTTGAGGGTGGATAAAAGGAGGCCAAAACGTAACAAACAGACCGCGCCGGGAATGGAGGATCTCCCTGAACCGGATGCGGTCTTTTGGTGTATAATCCCTGCATGGCTCTTTATCATGCAAGTTATCTACACAAAAGTCTGGTCAAGTTGCGGGCATGTTTTCATGCTCGTTGACGGCTATGTCTGAGAACTAACATGAATCGAAACAGCAGCGCCCGGATGGTCTCCCTTCGCTCGGGCCTATCCGCTCCTTCTCGCTGCTCACCTCGGCCCCCCGTTAAGGGGGGTTTTTAATGGGCCTGATCTTTGGTTCGCCCGCCGATCCCTTTGCTTCTGTTGCGGGCACTCTTGTCCGTGACGGAGTGGCGACCCCGCATCAGCTAGCCCTGATTGTCAATGACCTTAGCAGTCTCTCGCAAAGCGCGACCGCCGAGGTCAGAGTCAGGACCAACAGCCCGCAGGGATCATGGTCGAGCTGGGTAAACCTGATGCGGGTTCAGCCGTCCGAGTCACCGACCCCTCCGTGGGCTGGTGGAGTGGAGGACGTATTTGCCTGGACTGTATTCGGCTTGCAGCCAGCAACTACTTACGATGTGGAGCTTAGGAAAACGCTTGGGGCGGTTGTTGATGATGGCAATATCTTCCAGTTCACTACGAAAGCCATACCGCCAGAACCCGGTGCGGTCACGACAACGATTGCAGCAGGTCAGAGTGTATCGCAGATAAACACGACGCTGGCCGCTGCAAGTCCAGGCGACCATATCCAGTTCGCCAATGATTCAAGTATCCCGTCACAGGGCATTGTCTGGCCTTCCGGTCTGTCAGGAGCCAGTGAGTCGGCACCGACCTACATCACGGGTGAGTCACGCTCTGGCGTAGTCTTTGACAACAGCGGCCAGAACGATGATGCCGTTCTACAGTTCACGCAGACGCTTGATAATGTTGTGTTTCAGGACTTCACCTGTCTTGGCGCGGGCTTGGATGCGTCTCCGGCACTAGAGGGATCGGCGGCATTTTTCGCTAATGGTGTGTCGCTTGAGAACATCACTATCAGGCGAGTTACCGGCACGGACTTGCAAAAGGGCGTTGAGTTCCGTGGCCCGAACAACGAAACCGCCGATATTCACGGCATTATGATTTACGACTGCACGTTAGTCGGTACGCTGGTCTATAATGAAACCAACCTTAGAGCATCAAGTTACGGCTGGGATAACTACGGCCTGCTGATTGCTGGCGATGGTCATGCCGCATGGCATAACACGCTCAGCGACTTTGGCGACGTATTCAGTTGCACATCAGGCGCGAACGACTCCCGGTCTGAGGAAGATAAGGCCCAATTCTGGTACTGGAATCTGGTGGATGGTGGCTTTGATGATGCGTTTGAATTTGACGATGGCTATAGGAACGTCTTTGGCTATCAGAACACGCTAAAGAGCGTTACCAACCTTGCCTCGTTCGATGTTATCTATGGCGGTCCTTGTGGCGCTTGGGGAAATTTATACCTCGCTCCGCTTGAGTCCCGGATCATCAAGTACAACTCGGACGGCAGCGGTGCGGTCTTTGCTCAGAACACCGTATCGGTAAGGTCTCAGCCTAATCGCTCGGATACTGGCGCGACTGACTATGCTATGTGGTACAACCCACCTGGCGGCGATATGGGCAATAATATCTTCGTCAATAATGCCTTCATCAAGATCGCAGGGACGTTGGTTAACGGCCCGTTGCTGGTCGAGAACACGCTGACAGGGCGCTCTGACTGGTGCAATAACGCATGGTATCCAGACGGCGACTTCTTCATTTACGCAGCCAGCGGCGATATAAACGCTACTACGCTGGCGGGCGCACAAGCGGATGCTGGCGCGGCGAACGGTGTGGTGTTTGACAAGCAACTGTTTGAAGATGACATTGTGTCGGTCATCCAGCCATTTACGACATCAATATCTTACGCCTCAGCAGCCTTTGCTAAGGTCACTGAGGATTGGACGCGGGTAGACTTCACGCCTAATCACTTGTCGCTAAACGCAACGGGTGTATCTTTTCCGGGTCTGACTGATAACGTCTATGAGGCATTTACGGGTGCAGCTCCGGCCATTGGTTGCGTCGTTGCAGGGCTTACTAATCCCGCTATTGGCGATACCAGTCTCGTACCGACCTACATTGCCGGCATGGCCGCGTATGACGTGAGGCAGCTCACAGGCTCTTACGCACCGACCAGCGGCAACGAGGCGATTACCGATGTAACGCCTGCTGAGTGGCTTGATGAGACCACGACGCTGGGCTATGGCGATCTCAGGAACGTGATTGAGGCATGGTGCGGTGGCTGTGCCGAGCCGGGCGGTAACTTGTTTGCTGTTCATGGCGGAGGTCACAACGATTCCGGCAATAACGGCATGTACCTGTATGACGTTCGCGAGTCTGGCGGTCGTCCAGTCGGCTGGCAGTCTCCGCTTGATATATCGGACGCCGCTGATGTAGCGGCGGGAACCTCGGACACGTACACAGACGGCTATCCGCGAGCCATGCACACGTATAACGGTATGGTCTACGCGCCAGACCGAGACTTGTATTTCCGCTGCGGTGGAGTGCATTACAACGGCTCTGGTGGCTTTGCTAATGGCTTCTGGCAGTACGATCCCAACGCGGCGATAGGTTCGCGCTGGACCCAGTTAACGGATTATCCGGGCAGCGTCGCCGGCGCTGAGCCTGCCGCCTTTTACGACCAGACGACCGGCAAGATCATCGCCTTTCATCATCAGTATGACGGCGCGATATACGACATCGACGCTGGTACATGGTCCAGTGTGATTTCCATCACTGCCGTGAGCGGGTTTGATGCGGCGATGGGTTATGACCCGACTCGCAATAGGGTCTGTGGCATTGGCTCTCCGAGCGGTACGTCCCGGTTGTGGGATTACAACCTGTCAACCGATGCGCAAAGCGCGTCATCGGCTATCACATGGACCGGCGACACTGAGATACTAGATGCAGCATCCCCGGCCATCCTTTACGATGAATTGCTTGACCGCTTCTGGCTGTTCGGCGGCGACGACACGACGCTGTATGATGGCATTTACTATTTCGACGCTGCCGATCTGGACAGTCCTACCAATGTCGCGATTACGCGGGTAACGTTCAACAGTTCCGGTGACCTGGCTCCGACAGGGTTCGAGAGCGAGGTTCAGGGAACGTACAACCGATATTTGTGGCGCCCGGATTGGCGCGCAATCTTTACGGTCCACAGGGTTGATGAAGCTCCGTGGGTCATACGACTTCCCAACTCATAGGCCAATAACATGAAAAAAATCATTGCTCTTTTGTTGCTACTTCCGTCCCTGTCCTTCGGGCAGGCTCTTATCTCGAACCCGATCACCGGCAACGGTACGCCTCCGGGCCTGCGTTATTACAGCTCGCAGTACATCTACGGCATGGACTTTGAAATTGGCTTTCGCGTCGATTCAGCAAAGCTGCCGATAAACAACCCGACCTACGGCTGCGGATACACGCCAAGCGGTAATTGGCTGTTTGATCGCTACGGTAACGGTGGCGAAGGCAAATGGATGATTACCATGTCCGATGCTGGTGCGCTCTGCTTCAGGGACATGCCGGGAAGCGGCTACGGATATACGTTGCAATTTGCTAATGTTCAGCCGGACGTTTGCTATACCTTGACCGCAACACATAACGCAGGCGACTTAACAGTAACCCTGACCGATGGAATAACACCACAGACGCAAAGACTGACGACCAACGTACAGTCGCCACAGTATCGTGGCGGTCCTAATGGCATTGGTGTCGGCAGGGAGATTAACGGCTATCACGGCCGGTATGGTAATGATTCGTTTCCGGGCGCTATTTTCTACGTTCGTGATGGCGCTCAGTACCCGTTAACAATAGGCACCCTGACCGGCAATGCGACGTTCGGCACGGTGAGCTGTAATGCACCACCGCCACCACCACCACCACCGCCGCCACCTCCGCCACCACCGGGTCCATGTGAAACCGATCCGAACGGCATCGAGTGTGCTTGCGAAACGACACCGCATCCAGCTTGCGAGGCATGTGTGAACTAAAATGGCAGCGCGTGTAGGCACAGCATTACCTTTTGACATTGTGGCTGGAACGTCGCAGGCCGTTACTGTGCCTGCGACGGCCACAGGCATGGTTGTATTTTGGGGTGGCTACGATGGCGGTGGTCAGTCCTCAATTAACAGCATGACGCTGGATGGCGATACCTTCACAGTCTTCAACCTGCAAGCAACGCAGTCAGAGTTTTACGGTTGCGCGGTTCTTGCCCTGCCTTCAACCGGCGCGCAGACGTTATCGTGGACCCGTACCGAGTTGGACGCGGAAGGTACGGGGCTAATTGTTTTCGTCAATGCAGTTGACACCGCCAACATGCTGCGCGATCAGGACGGCGTTGATCGCACCAGCTCCGGCACCAACACGGCCACGGTTAACTCCGCCACTGATGATCTGGTCATTGCGCAGCATCTTGACTATAATGCTAATCCTGTCACCGGCTCTGGGCAGACTGAGTTTGTAAGCAACGACACAACAGGCGTCAGTTACAGACAGGACGGCTTCCAAGTCGATTCCCCGGGCGGCACGACGACTAACGCGGTCGGCACCACCGGCTATGGTTCTTTGGTTGCGGTGTCTTTGCGAAATGCTGCTGGTGGTGCATCAACAACGAAATTCTTATCACTTTTAGGTACTGGATAGAGAGATGGTCGATAATGTAACTTTGAACGCAGGTGCAGGTGGCGATGCGATAGCTACCGAGGACATCGGGGGCATTGAGTACCAACGCGTCAAACTCGTTGATGGCACGGCAACATCAACAACTCCACTTGAGGGAGGTGCCGGAACCGAGGCCAATGCTCTCAGGGTAACGGTTGCCACTGATTCAACCGGCGTGTTGTCGGTTGATGACAATGGTGGGTCATTAACTGTCGATGGCACTGTTACAGCCAATCTCAGTGCTACAGACAACGCTGTTTTAGATTCTATTGTCGCAGCACAATTACCCGATGGACACAATGTTACGGTAGATAATGCCTCACTAACTGTTGATCTTGGTGCAAATAATGATGTAACCGTGACGGGGACCGTTGATTTAGGCGCAGTTGATAACGCTGTTTTAGATTCAATTGCTGCTGCTCAGTTACCGGATGGTCATAACGTCACGGTAGACAACGCATCGCTCACCGTTGATCTTGGTGCTAACAACGATGTCACCGTCACTGGCACTGTTGACTTGGGTGCTACCGATAACGCGGTACTTGACACTATAGCCACCAACACTGGCGCAGCGATAGCGGCTGGCTCGAACACTATCGGAGAAATCACGATAGGTGCGGCAACGACTGCAGCGGGCGATCTTGGCAAGGCTATCGACGTTGCAGCGGGTGCCTCTGATGTAGGCATTGCGGCCCTTGCGATACGCGATGATGCGCTAACGACCCTAACCCCGATTGATGGTGACTATGTACCATTGCGGGTTGGTTCTACGGGTGCGCTCCACGTCACCGGAGGCGGCGGTGGTACTGAATATACTGAAGATGTAGCCACGCCTAACCCGATTGTGGGCACGGCTACCATGATGGAGCGCGATGACGTTCTTTCTACACTGACTCCGATTGCGGGTGATTGGGTAGGGCAGCGTTGCGATTCTCAAGGGGCATTGTGGGTCAATGTAGTCAATGCGGACGGGACCAATGCGGTTGATGTAGCGTCAGGGGGTTCGGATACCGGCGTACCCATGTTAGCTGTCAGGGACGATACGCTGACTACATTGACGCCTATAGATGGTGATTACACGCAGCTTCGGGTGAGTTCTACAGGCCAACTTCACGTTACAGGTGGGGGAGGTGGCACTCAGTACAATATTGACACCGTTGCTGGTGCTGCTGCTACCACCACGATGGCTGGCGTTGTTCGTGATGATGCACTAACTACGCTGACAGAGGCGGATGGTGATGTATCTATACTGAGGGTTAGTTCTACTGGTGCTTTGCATGTAACGGGCGGAGGTGGCGGGACAGAATATGTCGTCAACGCTGCGGCCCCTGCTGATCCTACCGGCACAGCGTCGTTAATGGAGCGTGATGATGCGCTCTCAGCCCTTACAGAGATTGCGGGTGACTGGTCCAACATGCGCTGTGATGCTAATGGCGCATTGTGGACTGCTGTTAACAATACGGTCACGGTTGATGGTTCTGCGGTCACTCAGCCAGTATCTGGAACGGTTACAGCCAATCTCAGTGCTACAGATAATGCTGTACTCGATGTTATCGAAGTCAATACATCTTACGGCGATTCAGTAGGTGGAGGCACAGAGGCAGCGGCACTTAGGGTAACGATTGCCAATAACTCGACTGGTCTTGTGTCGATTGATGATGGTGGGGGCGCAATAACTGTCGATGGGACCGTCACAGCTAACCTGTCGGCTACCGATAATGCTGTATTGGACGCAATCGTTGCGGCCCAACTTCCTGATGGGCATAACGTCACTGTTGATAACGCAAGCCTGACCGTCGATCTTGGTGCCAATAATGACGTAACCATTGATGCTGGCGCGGTAACCTCATTGGCGCTGATAGACAATCCAATAGTAGCCCATGATGCGGTTGCTACTGGTTCCACTGGCGTTAATATGTCCGGCGCACGGGCGACCAACAGCGTTGAGGGCATCACGCAGGTAGCCAATGCGGACGCAACGCGAATCCAGGCGGACCTTAACGGGGTACTCATCTCAAGACCCCACACGACGCTTGAAGAAATACTGTCTGCCCGAGTAGCGGATACGGGCGGGACATCCACGGCATTTGCCGGATTTGGTGCGGGTGGTGCGGGTATTCACAACTACGTGACATCAATCCACGTCTACAATTCAAGTGTTACAAGTGGCACGGTTGATATACGTGATGGCACTGCGGGAGCGGTAATTTATACCTGCGCTGCCCCAACACTGGGTGGTATGACGATTGCTTTTCCGGTTCCGCTGAGGGGCGCTGAGAATACCGCCCTTGCCTATGATGTGAGTGGGGCGCTTTCAACGGTCTACATCAATATTATTGGCTTCCAAGCTCAAGGATAGTCAGCGGTGTTATTACCGCTCCATCTTAATGGATTAAACCTGGACTCAGCCACTGCGGTTGCTGTTGTTACGGGCACATCCAGCGCGGGATTAACAGAATTACAGAACGTAACGGGTGGTGAGACAACTGTTGCAACCCTCACGAATGATACGTGGGTAGCTTCAGGGGCTACGTTCAACGCCCAACGTCAGAACATCCTTAATGGCGCAACATCAGCCCAATCTGAACTATTGGGCTGGAATGCAGAGGTCAGAGACAAAGAGGTAGTCACTGCGGTAGTCAGAACATCCGACACTGTGGTTACAATAACGTGGTCAGCGGCCCCTGCTTACGATGTAACGTCCGATGAGACTATCACGGTCACTATCCCCGCCACGGCATTAACGGGCGCTACAGAGCTAATAGCAAGCCCTACGATAGGGGTCACGGCTGATGTAATTATCCCTGCCAGCACCGCGGTATCTGGCGGCTGGATAATGCGGGGAGTCTTTGATGATTTCAGCCAAAGAAAGCGCCAGAAGATCGAAAAAGCAGAGCAAGCCATTGAAAACGCCCTTGAGTTAGAGGGAATTGATGGCGAGATAGCCAAGATCCTCCACGAGAATGATCGGGATGAGGTATTAGAGCAATCTATCAAAGAACTTGAGGGGTTAATCGCTGATAACTTCTCAGAGCGTGAATTACAGCGCGCAAAGGCGCATAATGAGCGAGTGGCGATAGCATTTGCACGAGCTGCGACACAGAAGAACTTCTCGGCTATTCAGGCATTTGAGCGTGAACTAGAAAGAGCTAATGAAGAAGAGGAATTCCTTTTGCTAGCTTTGACAGTATTGAGGTAGAGTTTTGTCGGACCAAATCGAGATACAAATACCAAAGACAACTGTTCTGGAGGAGGATACTTTTCCGGCAACAGCATACTTTCGTACAAGGGCAACAAAGGCAGCAACAGCCCCAACAACGGTGAGATATCGTGTGGACTGTCTTAGTACAGGCGCTCAATTACTGGACTGGACAACGGCAAGTGCTGCGGCAAGCGTCACAATCACAATGACATCAACAGTCAACGAGATACAGAACGATGCAAGCCGACTGGAAAAGAAGCAATTAACTGTACAGGCAGACGCAGGACTATCAACACAAGTTAATGGCAGACGTGTCTGGAACGTGCGTAACTTATTTGGAATCAGTTAATGCCAATACCATCAGAACGTCGCAAGCGCAAGAAAGCCAAGAAGAGGAAGAAATAATGCCAGCAGGAAGACCATCAGATTACGATCCAGAGAATACCCCAAGACAAGCCAATAAAGTCTGTCTAATGGGTGCTACTGATGCGGATCTTGCTGATTTCTTTGATGTTTCTGAAACAACAATCAACAATTGGAAGAATCAACATCCAGAATTTCTTGCGTCCATAAAAGAGGGTAAGAAACAAGCAGATGCTAATGTAGCAAGAAGCCTTTACGAAAGGGCTTTGGGATACGAGCATTCAGAGGTTCATGTTAGTAACTATCAGGGAGAGATTACGTTAACGCCTTTGACCAAGCATTACCCACCTGAAACAACTGCCGGTATATTTTGGCTGAAGAACAGACAGCCTGATAAGTGGCGTGATCGCAAGCACACGGAGATAACCGGCGCTAATGGTGGGCCTATTTCATTGCTGCCGTTCGAGTTTGTAGATGCAGACCCTAAAAATACCGAAGAAACTTGAACGGGCTGTAAAGTGGCTGGTCGCAACCCTTGAGGACAATTGTGGTCCTGGTAAGGAGTTCGAGATTCCATTACGCCACTTGGTTATCAAGGGCGGTCGTGGATCAGGTAAGAGCCATAGTGTTGCAAGGATCATTGTCAATGTATGCAATCAACTATCGATTCGTGCGCTCTGTACTCGTGAGACACAGAAGTCCATTGAGGAATCTGTCTATCAGCTATTGATTGATGTGATTGAGGAACTAGGGCTTTCAGGATCATTCCAGCAATTAAAGACACATATCAATGGTGTCAATGGTTCAGCTATGTTGTTTGCCGGATTGAGACAGCATGACATTGCCAAGCTGAAGTCAACAGAACGTATAAAGCTTGCATGGTGTGAGGAGGCTCATGTACTGAGTGAAAAGTCTCTTGATGTGCTAACCCCGACCATTCGTGAGGAGGGTTCAGTTATTATCTACACGTACAACCCAGAGCTTGAGGATGATCCTGTCCATGCACGGTTTGCACTGGACCCACAGGACGATGTATGCGTGGTGACGATGAACTGGCGAGATAACCCGTGGTTTCCAGAGGTATTGGAGAAAGAACGTCAGAGACTGTTCGAGAAAGACAAGTCAGAAGGTAAGGTAAAGTACAATTGGGTATGGGAAGGCCAGACACTGCCAGCCGTTGAGGGAGCGATATTTGCCGCAGAGATAGCGAGGCTTCAGGAACAGGGCAGAGTATTACCGCTTGACTACGATCCAAGAGGTAAGGTTCATGTGGTCATGGATTTAGGCTACGGCGTGATGACAGCTATTCTGGTCCAGAAGTTCGCATCAACAGTGCAGATCATTGGATACAGACAGCTTACACACAGCACTTACCATGACTTGACGATGGACCTTGAGAAACTACCGTATCGATGGGGCAAGGTATTTATGCCGCACGATGCGAGCCACAGAGACCCAAAGTATGGCAAGAGTCATTATGAGGTCATGAAAGAACTAGGCTGGACCACTGCTGAAATACCGCAGATTGGCATAGAAAACTATATTAGTGCGGGTCGTGATATGTTTGCTAACGTCTACATTGCCAGCGATAAAGATCCATCAGGCGAGGACTGTTCTGTCCTGATGCGGTGCTTGAGGCGTTGGCGCTATCAGGTGTCAGACACGAATACAGGTTCAATCAAGACCATGCCGCCAATGAAGGATGAGTTCTCCCATGGTGGTGAAGCATTTTGCTATACTGCGGTGGTTGCGGATGAGTTGATAAATGACATGGCATTACCCAAAGCCCCATTCAAAGGATATCAAGGATATGCAGGCTAAAAGTGCTCTCGCTACCGTGTCATTAATGGTGACTTCAATTGGCTGACTTGCGCAAGAAAGAAAGCAAGAAGCTCATCGAGCGGGTTCGTGATCGCCATAAGGTCATGTCTGAGGCTGATTCAGATAACCGCCGTGATGCGATGGACGACATTAGATTTGTGAATATCCGAGGTGCTCAATGGGATGAGAACATGAAGGCTAACAGGGGTGATCGTCCCTGTTACGAGTACAACAAGACCAAGATCAGGACAAAGCGGGTTGTCAATGATATTCGTGATAACAGACCGTCAGGTAAGGTCCGTGCTGTTGAGGGCGGCGATACCGAGACCGCTGAAATATACGAGGGATTGATTCGCAACATATTGAACATCAGTCATAGCGACAATGCGACTGACTACGCGGCTGAATATCAGGTCGAAGGCGGAATGGGCGCGTGGCGGGTCAATACTCAATTCTCAGATGATGACGCCTTCGATCAGGATATTGTTATTGAAGGCATTGAGAACCCGTTCAATCTCTATCATGATCCATCGGCTAAGGACTGGATGAAGCGTGATGCTGACGACTGGATTTATACCGAGCGTATCTCCCACAAGGAATACGAGGCCAAGTACGGCAATGCTCCAAAGGTGGATTTTGAGGGCGGCGATACCCTTGATGACGAAGATGAGTGGCTTGATGATGAAACCGTCCGGGTCGCAGAGTACTGGTTCAAAACACCAGTAACCAAAGAACTATGGCTGTTTCAAGCCCCTGACCCTGCCGACCCTTCACTAATGAAGACTATCGTGGTTGATTCGACCACTGATGAGGCAGCGGCACTCAGGAAGACCGGCCAGAAGCCTGACAGAACACGCACGGTCAAGACGAACAAGATACAAATGGTCGTGGCGTCTGGTAAGGAAATCCTTGAAGGCCCGGTTGATTGGGCGGGTCGAATATTCCCGTTCATCATGGTCTATGGCGAATACAAGGTTATTGACGGTAAGAAGGTCTGGTGGGGATTGGTCCGCAATGCTAAGGACGCACAACAGAACTACAACATATCCAAGACCGCGATAGCTGAGTCTATTCATGGTGCTCCGAAGGCGTTTTCATGGATGACCATAAAGCAGGCTGAAGGACTTGAGGACATAAATGCTGAGGCGCATAAGAAGAATTATCCGGTCAAGTACTACAATCCAGACCGTGAGGCACCTGGACCACCTTCAAGGATTGGTGGAGCTGACGTACCGATAGCGTTGATGCAGCAGTCTGCTATTGATGATGCTGATTTGAAGGACGTTATGGGCGTTCCTGATGAGAGTGTCGGTCAGGAGACCAACGCATCATCCGGACGGGCTATCTTTGCCAGACAGCAGCAGGGCCAGATTGCCAACTTCAACTTCAAGGACAATCATGCCAAAGGGCATGAACTGATGTACGAGATACTGATTGATCTGATCCCTGAGATATACGACACAGAGCGAGAACTGCGTGTATTGGGATCAGATGGTAGAGAGAATTACATGCGGGTCAATCAGGTTGTATTCGACCCAGAGACCGGCAAGTCCATCCGTATCAACGATCTGTCTGCTGGTAAATACGATGTAACCGTAAAGACTGGCCCTGCATTTGCCACGTTAAGGCAAGAGGCTACTGAGATGTATTCAGCACTCGGCCAACAGTTCCCGCAGATATGGGAGGTTGCCGGTGATCTGATTATGCAGTCTATGGACCTGCCTTATGCGGATGACATATCAGACAGGCTCAAGAGCATTCTGCCACCTCAGATACAGCAGAGCATGAATCAGGGCAAGGAAGTGCCGCCAGAGGTTGCGCAGATGATGCAACAGGCCCAAATGGCAATGGAGCAGGTACAGCAGCATGGTCAGTTAGTACAAGAGGCCGCGCAGGAGCTTGAGGCTGAAAAGGCTTTGAACGCCAAAGAAAAGGCTGAGATAGGCACGGCGCTGGCCCAAATGAAGACGGCAAGTGCCGAGTTCGATGCAAAGGTAGCCAACGAGCTGTTACGGATTATAGAAAAAGAGACCGGATTAACCGTCAAGGCTGCTGAACTGAAGACCAAAGGCGCTGAGTTGAAAGAGGCAGCAGCGGCATTGAGTGTCCGGTCATTGTCAGAGAATTCTGATGCGGCACTCACGGCAACCGAGGTCAAGGAGTTCACAGAGAACCTTGATGACAACCTTTCGACGTTTATTGACAATATCAGCGCCATATTGCAGGACATGCAGGGCAATGCTGTTACTTTGCAAAACAGGGTCAATCGCAAGCCTGTAGGTGGTGCAACTCGTAGAGAAGGTGGTAGACTTGTCGCGGATGTAGAATTTGATGATGGTAGCACTGAAAGTATTGCGGCTATCAGGGAGCAAGGCAACTTACGCATTGTTCGAACGGATAACGCAGATCCTGATACTGCGGCTTAATCGTGAAGACGAACTTAGACTACCTGACTTAATCAGGGCTTAATCGCGGAGGCGGACTCATGACAGAAGATGAATTGGTAGAAGCAGACAAGTCTGTGGATACATCGGTTGAAAACGTACCCCCTGCACCGGAGGCGGATGCTAAAAATCAGGGTAACGAAGCAGATTCAACCCCTGCCGCCGTGGATGGCGAGGAAAAGTCCAATCCTTTTGAAAAGAGGATTAAAGAGCTGACAGGTAAGGTCAGATCGGTTAAACAGGCATCTGAGGCACAGCTATTTGAGATCAGGCAGGAAAACGAGAGACTCCAAAAGGAACTTTCATCACGGCCTGAACAGATAGAAGCGCCAAAGACTCTTGAAGATTTTGAGTTCGATGATGGCAAGTACAGGACTTATCTCGACACCCGCACCGCAGATATTGCGACAAGTGCAGCAAAGAATGCTGTTTGGCAAGTTGAGACACAGTTAAAGGCTAGCCAGCGAGAACAGGAATTCACATCAAGAGAGCATAAGTTTGAATCAGAGGTAAAAGATTACTCTGATGTGGTTTACGGGTCGGATGGTGTCATGACATGGGCAGCATCGGATGCGATGGCAGATGAGATAAGGTTGAGTGATTTAGGCCCTGATATGGCTTATCACTTGGCTAAGAATCCGGATAAGGCTCTGGAAATCTCGAAGTTATCGGAACGTGACGCAATCAAGCGGATGACGATGCTGGAGTTTGAGTTAAAGACCGAGAAGGCCAAAGTGAGTAAATCTGTTAGCGAGGCACCGCCTCCGCCGCCCAAGATACCTTCAGGGGATCAAGGGTTGGATAAAGATCCGGCTGATATGTCGGATGCTGACTTCGCTAAGTGGAGGAGGAAACAAATCGCTAAACGCTAGGGGCGTAGTCCCTTAGCAGAGGGACTTAAAATGGCAAATACACTTAGTGTAATCGATATGATTACGAGAGAGGCTCAGCGTATAGCGCATGAAAAGCTGACCTTTCTCGGGACTATCGACAGAAGCTACGACAATTCATACGCCAAGTCAGGCGCGAAAGTCGGTGATACGCTTCGAATCAGGGAACCTAACCAATACACAAGGCGACGAGGTTCTCGGGTAATGGATGTTCAAGACCAGACGGAAAGCTCACAGCAGGTTACGGTAGCGACCCAAGATGGTGTTGACATGAAGTTCAATTCAGCAGAATTGAGCCTTTCAATTGACGAGCTCTCAAGGCGTTACATTGAACCGGCAGTATCGGTTCTGGTGGCGGGTATTGAGGGCGACGTTCTCAGCGGTGTTACTAAAGACGTTTACAACGAGACCGGCACGCACGGCGCTGTTGTGGGCGCATCTGCGGACATTTCTGCAATCACTAATGCACGGGCCAAGCTCAATCAGAACCTTGCTCCAAAGGACCAGAATCGGCATGTACAGCTTGATTCTGTAACGATGGGTTCAATTGTCAATGGTACGCAAGCCCTTTTCCACGATGGAAACCAGATCAAAGAGGCATTCCGCGAAGGCTTTGTTGGCCGTAACGCAATGGCGACTTTCTGGGAGAACGAGAAGACCCTGGCTCATACGATGGGCACTGACCATACGACCGTTGATATTGACGGTGCTGTATCTGACGGTGCTTCATCTGTGACTTTGGCAGGTGGTGTTTTGACGGTTGGTACGGTCTTCACGATTGCAGGTGTGAAAGCAGTCCATCCCGAAACGAAAGTGGCTTATGCTCATGACCAGCAGTTTGTGGTCACGGCTATTACCACTCCATCAACTGTGTACGCGATCAGCCCGTCGATTATCACTACGGGCGCCAAGCAGAATGTTGACCATCTCCCGTCTTTGAATGATGTTGTGACGGTTCCAGGTACGGCCTCAACGGCTTACAAAAAGAACCTCATGTATCACAAAGATGCGTTCACCTTCGTCACCGCAGACCTTCCGATCATGGATGATGCGATTCGATGTGTGCGCCGGGTTCAGGATGGATTGAGCATTCGTTGCTGGCAGGGGTCCGATATCCGAAACGACGAGATGTTGCTTCGATTGGACATTCTTTATGGCTGGAAGACGATTCGCGCAGCTTGGGCTAGCCGGATCACTAACTAGGAGACCGATATGGCTATTGCAACAAACAGAGAAGCACTCGATAACGGCTCACCTGGTGGCAGTCGTGTACGTGGTGTGGCACGTCAGGTAATTAATGGCGAAACTACACGTACATTGCTCGCTGGCGAATCTGGTGCATTGTGCTTGTTCAACGTGGCGGCTGGTGTGGTTTACACACTACCGGCAATTGGCGCTGATGACATTGGCATGTACTTCGACTTTAGTGTAAGCGTGACAGGTACGGGTTCGTACAGCATCGACACTGATGCGGCTACTACCTTCATTGGTGGTGGTCTTTTGGGTACGAGTACTACGGCGGGTGGCAGTGATGCCTTCCCGGCGACCATTGCCTCAACCGTTTCCATTGATCTCGATGCGACAACGACTGGTGAGGATGTTGGCGGCTACTTTACGATGGTAGCAACCAGTGTAACCACATGGGTTGTTGGTGGTTATACGGTTGGTTCGGGTACGTTGACGACACCGTTCGCATAAGGAATCTGGCCGGGGTGTAAAAACCCCGGTCTTTTGGAGTTTAGATGACCACGAATCTAACCATTATTGGTGATGCCTTACGTGACATTAACGTCATTGGTGAGGTTGATCCTGTTTCCCCAGAGCAAGGTGCTTATTGTCTTCGTCGTCTAAATCAGATGATGGAGGTATGGAAAGAGCAGGACATTGATCTTGGATGGTTTGCACAGACACTAACGACTGCGACCGCACCTATCCCTGATTGGGCTGAATTGGGAGTGACTAACGCGCTCTCCATTGCTATTTCACCTCAGTATGGTGCGAGTATTTCGATTGAACTGGCAGCGGTGGCGGATATCAGCGTAGGTGCTATCAAGCGCAGAACAATGGTTGATTTGCTACAGGGTCAGGATATGTCCCACATGCCTATGGGTAGGGCCAGACGCAGACAAAACATATTGACGGGTCAGTAATGGCTTCGTTACAAATCCCGATTCATTCCTACCAACTACGGTCTAAGCCTGCCAGTACCTCAAGGCTGGTGAACTGCTTTCCCGAACCTATGCCACCTGATGCGAGCTATCCTGTCATTCTGTCTCGTGCCCCTGGGATTACCTCATGGTCAACCGTGGGATCTGGTTCGATACAGGCGATTCATTCTGCATTGGGCGCTATTTACGTGGTGTCCGGGTCTGAGTTGTACAAGGTTGATTCCAACAAGACCGCGACCCTGTTGGGTAATATCGGCGCACCAAACAACATTGATATGGACTCGAATACGGCGGGAGTCTTTGTCGTCAATGAGCCGAATGGATATAGTTATGACGGCACAACATTTGCACAAATAACTGATACTGACTTTACATCCCGTGGTGCGGGTGATGTGGAGTTCGTGGACAACTTTCTATTGTTCAGGGAGCCTGATTCTGGCCGGTTCTTTGGTGCTGATCTGGGTTCTTTGACTGCATTTGATGCGCTCAACTTTGCGACCGCAGAGGGCAGTCCAGACGTTAGCAATGGCATGAAGGTCGATCACAGGCAGTTGATTATTACTGCATCGAAGTCTACAGAGATATGGCAGAACACCGGAGTCAGTGGATTTCCGTTTGAAAGGGCGATTAATGGTTATATCGAGCAAGGCTGTCTCAATGGCAAGACCCTGCAAAAGATAGACCAGTCGGTCATGTGGCTGGCTGACGACTACACAGTGCGGCGGTTAGACGGTATTACGCCGGTAAGGGTGTCTACCCATGCCATAGAACAGAAGCTGTTCGATATAACTGTTAGTGCGGCCTCCGCCTTCACCTACGCCCAGGATGGTCATTTGTTCTATGTCCTGACATCTCCGGAGGGGACGTACATCTATGACGCCACGACTGGTCAGTGGCATGAACGACAGACCTATGGCAAGTCTTTCTGGAATATCAGTGCCCATGCGCAAGCCTTTGGGCTGGAATTGGTCGGTGATTCACAAAGCAATAAGATCGGCTATATGGACCCTGTGGCATACGATGAGTTTGGTGATATTCAGAGAATGGAATGGACCTACCAACCTGTATACGCAGAGGGCCGCAGAGCCTTTCACAAGAGACTTGAGATTGTTGTCGAGACTGGTGTTGGTCTGACTTTGGGACAGGGTTCTGATCCTGAAGTTATGATGGACTATTCAGACGATGGCGGTATTACCTGGAAGTCATTGCCTAACCGTTCTTTGGGAAAGATTGGTGAGTATAAAGACCGTGTGTTCTGGTCCGGACTTGGATCATCACGAGAACGTGTTTATCGAGGGGCTGTGTCTGATCCGGTCAGGATGACGATTGTGGATACACAATTGGAAGTCGAAGGGGGTCGATTATGAGTCTCAGGTCATTTGTATCCATCCCCAAGGACTTGCGCGAATGGGATATATGGATGGTCGAGCAGACCGTGGGCGGCAATAACAGCGTTCAAACAAACACCATTCAGGCTGAGGCAGTTACTTACGCCAAGATACAGGATGTTACCGCGGACAGGATATTAGGCCGACTGGCGACCGCTGGTGTGGTCTCAGAGCTAACCGCGGCTCAATTGGTAACTTTACTGGAGGCTGAGGGCTGGACATTCGCCGCAGCAGTCCAGTTTAGCGGGAATGTGGGGTTTTACGGCACGACGCCCATTGCCCAACCTGCAAACATCACGGCAGCGACTACGGGACACGCCTTAAACGCGACTTTCTCTGATACTCAGGTGGAAGCAGCCCTTAATGCTTTGGGCACTAAAATCAATCAGGTTCTGACGACTTTGGATAATCTGGGGCTGACAGCATGAGTGTGAGCAAGATTAACGCCATACAGGAACTTGAGAGGGAGATGCTAAAGCATCCACAGTTGGATTTGGAGGTCACTCACCACTTCGCTCCGGGCATTTATGCAAGGGAGTTATTCATTCCAAAGGGTGTCTTGCTAACTGGAAAGGTCCATAAGACAGAACACATGAACATTTTGGCAAGTGGCAGGATTGAAATTGCGGGTCAGGGAGAACTTATAGGCCCGCTTATCTTCACATCCGCACCGGGAACCAAGAGAGCGGGTTACGCTCATGAAGACTCGACTTGGATTACAATACACGCAACGACCGAGACAGATATTCCGACACTGGAGCATGAATTGGTTGAGTGCTTAATGATTGAGGATGACACATGAGTTTTGTAGCCACAGCCATTATTGGTGGTTCAATTATTGGTGCTGGAGCTTCTATTCTTGGCTCTAATGCTATCGCAGACGCATCACAGGCGGGCACTGATGCCGCGATTGGTGAGCAGCGCCGACAGTTTGATCTTAACCGTCAGGACTTGGCACCCTTCCGAGAAACGGGTGTTAATGCGCTTGGTCGGCTGAATAACCTGCAATCGGGTGATTTGTCAGACTTCTTTACCTCACCTGGATTTGAGTTTATACGGGATGAGGGATTACGAGGGATTGAGAACAGATTCTCTGCCTCTGGCGGTGCTTTGTCTGGAAACGCTTTGCGTCGATTGAATGAATTTAACTCAGGACTTGCCTCACAGGAGTTTGGAAATTTCTTTGAACGTGATTCAAGGCTTGCAGGTCTTGGTGGTTCTGCGACAAATGCGGGTGTTGCTGCTGGACAGAATTCGGCCAACAACATCTCGAATGCGTTTATGAACAACGGTATCAATCAGGGCAATGCAAGGGCTTCGGGTATTCAGGGCGTAAACAGTGCGATTCAGGGTGGAATATCAAATTACTTGTTTGCGCAAGGATTAGGTAAGGGGTAGTCATGGCACAAACATTTTCACTGCAAAACTCTTTGGGTGCTGGTAGGCAGCTAAAGTCTAATCTTGCGGATGCGGCACAAGGTCGTGAGTTAAACGCTCTCAGAATCGAAAATGCCCAGCAGCAAGGGGTTCGAGACCAACAGACTTTTGATGAGGCTGGACAGCGACGAAACACTGAGAAGTTTTTATTCGGTATTAGTCTGGTTGAGAAAGACCTGTCAATCCTGCCTAAAGTAGCGCAGGAACTGGCTAGTTCAGGGATTATCAATGCTGAGTCAATTCCACAGATGTTACAGGCCGCACAAAGCGATCCACAGGCGTTTGCTCAATTGCTTGTCAAGATAAGATCAGAACTTCAGTTTAGATTGGGTTCTGGTCCTCAGCTTGGCGCACCACAGGCCGGTGTTGACCCACAAGGCAATGCGATATTCGGCCAGATTGACCCCAACACAGGGCAGTCAAGAACGGTTGAGGGAATAGCGCCTCAAGCGGGCGGCGGTCAGGGCGCTCAAAGTCGTTTCTTTGGTGAACTTACAGGCGGGCTATCGCCCGAAGACCAGAAAAAGGCAAGGCGCGTACAGCTTGGCCTTGATCCGCGTGCGGTTGGTTCTGCCAACATAACCATAGCGGATGATGAGGACTTGACAGAGAGTGTTGCTGATTCTCAAGCCACTATTGCGCAACGCAAGAAATTCGGAGAGGCGACAGGGTCATCAAGATCAAGATTAATCGATGCTGGTTTCGAGTCCATTAATAACATTACTGCCAACAACAGAAATATTGACAGGGCTATAATTGCCATTGATGAGGGCGCGTCCACTGGTGCTATTGAAAGCAGATTCTTCCCGTCACTCAGAGAGTCAACGATAAAATTAGAGCAAATACAGAAAGAGCTTGGGCTTGATGTTGTTGGTGGGGTTACGTTTGGCGCGCTGTCAAAAGGTGAATTAGACCTAGCTTTGGCGGTTGCCTTAAATACAGGTCTACAGCCCGATGCGCTGCGACAGTTCTTGCAAAAGAAGAAAGCGGCCAATGAAAAACTTAGCGACTACTACGCCGAACAGATTGATTTTCTGGATCAGGGCGGAACCGTTGCGGGCTTCTTGCGGGCAAAGCGCAGAAACCTTGATGCGGGAGGCCAGAACAACGACCAAATGCTACAGCAAGCACAGCAAGCAATTGAGGCTGGCGCTGATCCACAAGCGGTAAGACAGCGACTTGAAGAACTTGGCGTGGATACGAGCCAACTGTAATGGCCGAAGAAAATCCATTCGCTGATCTGATTCCGAAAGAGGCTAATCCTTTTGCGGATTTGGTTCCAGAACAGCCCAAAACCAAGTCAGAGGCGGCGCTTAGACGTATGGGACTATTGCCAATAGAAAGGCGCGCCCGTATTAATCAATTGGACGATGAAATAGCTTCTATTGAGCCTTCCGGATTTATCAAAGGTGCTCGTGAGGTCGCCGGAGGCGCTCTTTCCGATCTTCGTGGGCTTCCAGAAGCGGCGGCGCAGTTGATTTCTGGAGGTGTGTCTTCGGCTGCCGGCGGCGCTGCTGCCATTCCGGTCACTGCTATAGATGCCATTAGAAACACTGATTTATTCGGCAATTCTGGCAGTGGAGATGCTGCTGGAGCTAGCCGTGCTGTTATTGAGAAGTTCCAGGATATCGGCACTTTCCAGCCGCGCACTGAGGTAGGAAAACGTGCATCCGAGTCTATTCAGAAACCTTTAGCCAAGTTTGAGGAGTTTGCAGATACCGTAGGCGAGGTCACTGGCGACCCAGATGATGTATTGGGCGCTACGCTTGTAAAGACAGCCATTTTGGGTTCGGCAGCACTGTTTGGCTTGCGTAGAGGCGCAGTGACGACCAAAGCCCCTAAAAGACCCACACCACGGCAACAGGTGGCAGCTCAGGCAGCAGATGAGGGATATGTCACTCCTCCATCTGTCAGAGGTGATGCGGGCGCTGCTGGTTTGGCCGAAGGTCTTGGCGGGAAGATCAAGACCGGACAGCAAGCCATTGAAACGAACCAAGCAGTTACAAACAAGATCGCTGGTCGTGCTGTTGGGCTTCCTGATGGAGTTCCCGTCACTATTGACATACTACAGGGCATTCGCGCCCAAGCGGGTCAAGCCTATGAGGCAGCCCGTGGCGCGGGCCAGATATTTACAGACACTGTATTTCGCAGAGACTTATCGACAGCAACAGCGCGCTTTAAGAGTGCCGCAAAGGATTTCCCAGAGCTTGCAAAAAATGAAGTGACCAATATTGTTGACAGCCTTCGTGTTGCAGAATTTCAGGCTGGTTCTGGAATTGATGCGATTAGTTTATTGAGAAATAAAGCAGATGTTGCATTCCGTGGCGGTGATAAAGCGCTGGGTAATTCCTATAAATCGGCGGCTAATGCTGTTGAGAGTGTTATGGAACGACATCTTGCAAGGGGCGGAGATGCTAATCTTTTGGATAGTTTTAGACAATCACGGCAGCAGATAGCAGAAACTTACTCGGTACAGGAGGCGTTGCAGGGCAGAATTACTGGCGAGGTGTCGGCAACACAATTAGCGGCCCAACTGAAAAAGGGCAAGCCATTAAGCGGTGACTTACGGCAAATTGCTGATTTTGCCAATACGTTTCCAACGGTATCAAGGCTTTTCACCGGATCAGCGCAGAAATTCTCACCTTTGGATCTTGCCGTTGGTGGCGGGTCTATCGGTGCCGCTGCTACAGCTACTGCGGCTGGATTGGGACCCGCAGCGGCATTGCCATTGGTAGGTACAATCGCCCGGCCACTGCTTAGAAAGGCCGCATTAAGGAAGCCCACGAAGGCTAGTGGGTCAACAACACCAAAAGCCAGCACAGTCGGTGGCGGATTACTGAGCGCGGGGAGCGACAATGAGCGGTAATTTATTTTATCTCCCAAAACAGATACCGCTGGATAATGGCGTTGTCTTACCGGGCGCTAAACTTACGTTCACAGCGACCGGAACGACCACACCACAGAACACGTATACCGATGTGGCATTGGCAACTCCCCACGCTAATCCGGTCATTGCTGATTCTGAGGGTGTTTTTGCGCCGATATATTTCAACCCGTCCTTTGGTGATTATCGCGTTAAGTTAGATAATTCAGCGGACGCTCTGATCTACCAGGTTGATGATATTCCTGCCTCACAATCTGGGCAAAGCCTGACGCTTGAGGACGCAGCGCCATTTATCGACCTCATCGAAACAGGTGTGGCGGCTAACAATGGTGTCTGGCGATTACAGGCCAATAGTGAACAGTTATTACTTCGTTTGGGCAATGATGCGTTATCTGCTTTCGTGAACATAGCCACAATTGATCGGACTGCGAATACTGTAGACACGATTGATTTACTGCCAACCACGATAAATCACAACGGCGTGTCTTTGGGGATTGCAACAGGAACTTTTGTGGCTACATGGGTTGGCTTTACAACATCTCCAACAACAACTTGGAATTATACTGTTGTTGGGCGGGTTGCTGTATTACATGCCGATGGAACCCTTAGCGCAACCAGCAACGCTACCGGACTGAGCAGCGGCGCAACGGACGTTCCTGCTGCGTTAAGACCAACAGAAACAACGGTGAATACTTTGTACAGAGTTACCGACAATGGGACTACAGCAGTTGGCGTGATTTCAATATCAGATGCAGGACAAATTTCATTCCAAGCAACGGTTGCAACATCAACCTTCGCGAATTCTGGCACAAAGGGATTTATAGGTGGGCAGACGTTCACTTATTTGCTTGATTGATGAGGAACGGAGGCTAAAGAATGTCTAGAATATTCCAACTGCCGCGCCAATCCCCCATAGTAGGTGGCGTAGTCAGTCCAGCGGCTGAGGCTAATTTCTATCTGACGCTGACCACGACACGGACCAATACATACACTGATGCGGCCCTAACGACACCTAGTGCTAATCCTGTCATTGCGGATGCGGCTGGCGTGTTTGCAACGATCTATCTTGATCCAGATATCGTTTATCGACTGGTCCTGAATGATACGGCTGGCGCGTTGATTTATGACGAAGACCCAATACAGGATGCGCTAAGTCAGGCGAATTTAGGACTTACATTCTATCCAAGGTCTCAGGCTGAGATTGATGCCTCAGTCACGCCGGTTAATTACTTCAAA